>Ga0209437_100145_pt1 | contig 163138 bp, 142 predicted proteins | sample AraplaL_Cvi_mTSA_FD_184266 | JGI IMG/M metagenome (GOLD analysis project Ga0209437, IMG submission 184266) | Arabidopsis root microbial communities from the University of North Carolina, USA - plate scrape CL_Cvi_mTSA (SPAdes) (version 2) | ecosystem: Host-associated > Plants > Roots >...
TGAAGCAAGTGCTGACCGACATCCAGACCGGCGAATACGCCAAGAGCTTCATCCTGGAAAACAAGGCCGGCGCACCGACCTTGCTGTCGCGTCGTCGTATCAACGCCGAACACCAGATCGAAATCGTCGGCGAGAAGCTGCGCGCAATGATGCCTTGGATCAAGGCCAACAAGCTGGTGGACCAGTCGAAGAACTAATACCACCACGGACCGCGATCGTGGGCATCATCTCAAGACACGCAAGCATGCGTGCCTTGGGCAGGACGGCGCAAAGCGATGCTTTGCGAAACCCCGTCCAGCCTGCCGTGGATCAAGGCCAACAAGCTGGTGGACCAGTCGAAGAACTAATCGGTCTTCGTATCGATGAAAAAAGGACGCTTCGGCGTCCTTTTTTATTTCGCGGTATCTTAACGAGCCTGATCACTACCCGCTAAGGAGATAAAAGTGCAACTCATCGGCATGCTCGATTCGCCCTATGTCCGCCGCGCCGCCATTTCGCTGCAGTTGCTCGGCCTGCCGTTTGAACATCAGTCGATTTCGGTGTTCAGCACCTTCGACCGTTTCCGCGAAATCAACCCGCTGGTGAAAGCACCATCGCTGATCTGCGATGACGGCACGGTGCTGATGGATTCGATCCTGATTACGCAATACGCCGAGGCGTTCCCGCAAAAGAAGCGCAGCCTGTTGCCGACCGATCTGGGCGAGTTGCAGCGTGCCTTGCGCATCATCGGGCTGGCGATGACGGCCTGTGAGAAGAGCGTGCAGATTGTTTACGAACACAAGTTGCGTCCAGCCGAGAAGCTGCATGAGCCCTGGCTGGCGCGCGTGACCGGACAATTACAGGCCGCCTATAAAGCCCTGGAGGATGAGTTCGTGAAGCGACCGCGTACGGTGACCAGTGCGGCCATCGACCAGGCTACGCTGACGACTGCGGTAGCCTGGTATTTCAGCCAAGAGATGGTAGCTGACGTGGTGCCGGAGAGCGACTACCCGGCGTTGACGGCATTGTCCAAGGCGGCCGAGGCATTGCCTGAATTTGCGGCAGCGCCCTACGGCGACGGCACTTACCGTCCGAGTTGAATTATTCCGCCAGCAACTTCTCGATGTCGACCACCATGTCTTCCGGCTTGGTGGCCGGTGCGTAACGCTTGAACACGCTGCCGTCCTTGCGCACCAGGAATTTGGTGAAATTCCATTTGATCGCCTTGCTGCCGAGCAGGCCGGGCGCTTCCGCCTTGATGTAGGTGAACAGCGGATCGGCCTGGTCGCCGTTGACGTCAATCTTGGCGAACAGCGGGAAGCTGACGCCGTAGTTCTTTTCGCAGAAGGCGCCGATCTCTTCCGCCGTGCCGGGCTCCTGGCCGCCGAACTGGTTGCACGGGAAGCCCAGCACTTCGACGCCCTTGTCCTTGAAATCGCGATAGATCTTTTCCAGTCCCTGGTATTGCGGCGTGAAGCCGCATTTGCTGGCGGTGTTGACGATCAGGACGACTTTGCCGCGATATTGGTCCAGCGCCGCCGGCGTATTGTCGGGCAGGGCGGGATGGAAGTCATAGATGCTGGGCATGAGGGCCTCGTCGAAGTGAAAGTAGGAAGATGACCATGATAGCCCATGACCTGCCGGGCCGGCTTCAGAGGAACTGGCCGGGTGTCCGCGACGCCGCGCGCGCGGTTTCTGCCGTGATCAGCTCCTTGCGCAGCAAGTCGCCCAGGCAATGGTCCAGCGTCTGCATGCCGACGCCGGCCGAGGTCTGCATGACCGAGACCATTTGCGCCACTTTTCCTTCGCGGATCAGGTTGCGGATGGCGGGTGTGCCGAGCATGATTTCGTGGGCGGCGATGCGGTCGTCGCCGGTTTTGGTTTTCAGCAGGATTTGCGAGACCACCGCGCTGAGCGACTCCGACAGCATGCTGCGCACCATGTCCTTTTCATCGCCGGGAAAGACGTCGATGATGCGGTCGATGCTTTTGGCGGCGGATGAAGTGTGCAGCGTGGCCAAGACCAGATGGCCGGTTTCGGCCGCCGTCAGCGCCAGGCGGATGGTGTCGAGGTCGCGCAGTTCGCCGATCAGGATCACGTCCGGGTCTTCACGCAGGGCCGAACGCAATGCATTGGCGAACGAGCGCGTGTGGGCGCCGACGGCACGCTGGCTGACCAGGCTTTTGTCCGGCGTGTGGATGAATTCAATGGGGTCTTCGATGGTCAGGATATGTGCCGGGCGCTGTTCATTGATGTGCCGGATCATGGCCGCCAGCGTGGTCGACTTGCCCGAGCCGGTGGGGCCGGTGACCAGGATCAGGCCTTGCCGGCGCAGCGCCAGTTCGGCCAGCACCGGCGGGGCATCAAGTTCGGCCAGACTCCGGACCGTGTGGGGAATCGTGCGGATCACCGCCGCCGGGCCGCGCGCCTGTTGGAATGCGTTGACGCGGAAGCGCGCCAGTCCGGCGACGTCGATCGCGAAGTCGCATTCGAGATCGCGCCGATAGGTCTCGGCCTGCGCCGGATCCATGATCGCGTCGAGCATGTTGTCGACGTCTTGCGCCTGCAATACCGGCAGATTGACGCGCCGCATATCGCCGCGCAGGCGCAGCATGGGCGGCAAACCGGTGGAAAGATGCAGGTCGGAAGCCTGATTCTTCACGGAAAAGGCGAGCAGGTCGGGAATGTCCATTTATAATCTCTGACAGAAAAAACAGCGTTGTCCCTCCCCGAACCAAAGGATTATGTCGTCAATCGCAAAACAGTTGCAAGTTGTTAACGCTCGCATTACCGCCGCCGCGCAAGCCGCCGGCCGTAATCCGCAAGACATCCGGCTGCTGGCGGTGTCGAAGTTCTTTGATGCGGCATCGGTGCTGGAGGCCGTACGCGCAGGACAGGCGGCCTTCGGCGAAAACTATGTCCAGGAAGCGCTCGACAAGATCGCCGCGCTGAAGCTGGCGGCGCCCGAAGCGCAGGTCTCCTGGCATTTCATCGGACCGATACAGAGCAACAAGACGCGCCAGATCGCGGAAAATTTCGATTGGGTGCATTCGGTTGATCGCGAAAAAATCGCGCGGCGCCTGTCGGAGCAACGTCCGCCTGAATTGCCACCGCTGAACGTCTGCCTGCAGATCAACATCAGCGCCGAAGACAGCAAGAGCGGCTTGTCGCCCGACGAATTGCTACCGGTGGCGCGCGCGGTTGCCGCCATGCCCGGCCTGCGTCTGCGCGGACTGATGGCGATCCCGGCGCCGACCGAAGTGGAGGCGGAACAACGCGTGGCGTTCCGGCGCTTGCGTGAATTGCTGGTAATGCTGACGGATGCCGGCATCGCCTGCGATACCTTGTCGATGGGCATGTCCGCTGACCTGGACGCCGCCATCGCCGAGGGCGCGACCATCGTGCGCGTCGGCACGGCTATTTTTGGACAGCGTCAGACGCACTGATTTTTGCTTTATCCGTAGTCCTCTACAGGAAGAAAACATATGTTGAAGATAGGTTTCATCGGCGGCGGCAACATGGCCGCGGCATTGATCGGCGGTCTGGCAGGCAAGCTCACCGACGGCAAGAACATCCACGTGGTCGATCTCAATCCCGAGTCGCTGGAAAAGCTTAATCAGCGCTTCGGCGTCACCACCGCGCTGCAGGTCGACGACATGCTCGCCAAGGTCGACGTCATCGTGCTGGCGGTCAAGCCGCAGCAGATGCGCCAGGTGGCCGACAGCCTCAAGCCTTTCATCGGCACGCAACTGGTGCTGTCGATCGCCGCCGGCATCCGCAGCGCCGACCTGTCGCGCTGGCTCGGCAACCATCCGGCCATCGTGCGCTCGATGCCGAATACCCCGGCGCTGATTGGCAAGGGCATCTCGGGCGTGGTGGCCATGGACGGCGTGAGCGCCGAGCAGCGCGCCGCCGCCGACGCGATTCTGCGTGCCGTCGGCACGACAGTGTGGCTTGACAGCGAAGACCTGATCGATCCGGTCACGGCGGTGTCGGGCAGCGGTCCGGCCTATGTATTTTATTTCATGGAAGCCATGCAAAAGGCGGCCGTTGAGTTGGGGCTGAGCGCCGAGCAAGGCGTCGAGCTGGCCAAGGCGACTTTCGCCGGCGCGGTCGAACTGGCGATCCGTTCGCCGGAACCACTGTCGCTGTTGCGCGAACGCGTGACCTCCAAGGGTGGAACCACTTATGCCGCATTGACGTCAATGCAAGGCGCCGGCGTAGCCGAACACATCGTGACGGCGGTCAAGGCCGCTGCGGCAAGAGGGAAAGAATTGGGGGAGGAGTTTGGTAAGGATTAGTTTGAAAGCGCTTCGTTATATTTCGGTTGTTCTCTTTGCCGCGCTGACGGCATGTGCAAGCACGCCGTATCAGGGTGATTCGTATACGGTCAGGAAAGGCGATACGCTGATGAGCATTTCCCGCACAGTCGGGAAGGATCATCACGACATCGCCGTCTGGAACAAGCTATCCGACGCGAACGAAATCTATCCGGGCGACGTCTTGCGGCTCAAGCCGCCGGCGACCGTAGCGGCCGCCCCCGTCTCGCGTGCAAAACCGGCAACCGCGCCGACAACTGCCGCGCGCGAACGCAAAGCGGAATCTAAGAAGGATGCGGAGGCAGAGCAGGCAGCGCCGTCAGCGACCGAAGCTGAGCGCCTCGACTGGATGTGGCCCGCACAAGGTAAGCTCACGCCCACCACCGACCGCAACTTGAAGGGCATCGACATCGCCGGTACCCCGGGCCAGCCGGTGTGGGCGGCCGAAGCCGGCAAGGTGACCTACGCCGGGCGCGGCATCCGCGGCTACGGCAACATGATCATCGTCAAGCACAGCCGCACGCTGCTGTCGGTCTATGCACACAACAAGTCGATCATGGTCAAGGAAGGGCAGACCGTGAACCGCGGCCAGCAGATCGCCGAGATGGGCGACACCGACAGCCGGACGGTCAAGCTGTATTTCGAGATCCGCAGCAACGGCAAAGCGCTCAACCCGGTGCCGCTGCTGCCGAAACCGCGCAGCTGAGATAGCGACAGGCTGGCGAAAGGCTAGCGCAGCGCGTAATCCAGCGCGACGCCTGCAAACATCAGCGCGCCCAGCCAGTTGTTGTGCACGAATGCCTTGAAGCACCCGGCACGGTCGCGGGTGCGGATCAGCGTGTAGTGATACACCGCGCAGCCGGCCGCGGCCAGCATGCCCAGCGAGAACCAGGTGCGCAGGCCGAAGTGCCAGCCCACCGCCCAGAAAATCCCCAGCGCCGCGACGTAGCACAGCATGATCGCCAGCACGTCGAAGCGACCGAAGGTGATCGCAGAGGTCTTCATGCCGAGCTTGATGTCATCGTCGCGATCGACCATCGCATAGGCGGTGTCGTAGGCCACCGACCAGAACACATTCCCCAGCAGCATCAGCCAGGCAACCATCGGCACCTTGTCTTGCACCGCCGCAAAACCCATCGGAATGCCGAAGCCGAAGGCGATGCCCAGGTAGGCCTGCGGAATCGCGAAGAAGCGCTTGAAGTAAGGATAGCTGGCCGCCACGATCAGCGCCGGCACCGACATCTGTTTGGTCAGCGTATTGAGCGGCAGGATCAGCAGGAAGGACACCAGCGCCAGCACCCCCGCCACCATCAGCGCTTCCCAGCCGTGAATCTTGCCGGCGGTGAGCGGACGGTCGACGGTACGCTTGACGTGCTTGTCGAAATCGCGGTCGGCGTAGTCATTGATCGCGCAACCGGCCGAGCGCATCAGCACCGTGCCCAGCACGAAGATCGCCACGATATGCCAGTCCGGCCTGCCGTCGGCGGCAAACCACAGCGCCATCAGCGTCGGCCACAGCAGCAGCTGGATGCCGATGGGTTTGTGCAGGCGCACCAGTCGGAAATAGAGATTCAGGCGATTCATGTCAGGCGGACAAAAAGGAAAGCGCCATTATAAAGGCGCGTGCAAAAAAGTCGCCGAGGGGCTGAAACGGGAGATTTCCAACGAAATTGACGGGCTTTTTGCGGAAATTTTTTTCACGCGTTTTGAGGTCTCGTGAACAGATGTAACATGCCTCGTGAATTTTTGCTCAAAAAAGCGAAATTATTTGCCGTGGCGGGCATTAGACGCTAATGTACGACCGGTGTAACGAGACAGTCACAATGACTTGATAACATCGGTCACCTTTTTGGGAGGATTTGCCTAATGAAATACCCTGTGAAAACCTTTGCCGCTGCGGCTTTGCTGGCGACAATGACAACTTCTGCCTTCGCGGTTACCGACATCGCCTGGTGGCATTCGATGACCGGCGCCCTGGGCGAACGCGTCAACGCCATGGCTGACGAATTCAACAAGAGCCAGTCCGATTACAAGGTGACTCCTGTCTACAAGGGCACTTACGACGAATCGATGGCTGCTGCGATTGCCGCCTACCGTGCAGGCAACGCACCCAACATTTTGCAGATTTTTGAAGTCGGCACCGCGACCATGGTTTACTCCAAGGGCGCCATCAAGCCGGTCTACGAAGTGATGCAGCAAGCCGGTGAAAAGTTCGACCAGAACGCCTATGTGCCGGCAGTTTCCGGTTACTACTCGACTGCGAAGGGCATGATGTCCTTCCCGTTCAACAGCTCGACCACGATCATGTTCTATAACAAGGACCTGTTCGCCAAGGCCGGCCTGGATCCGAACAAGCCGCCTGCAACCTGGCAGGAGTTCGTCGGCATGGCCGCCAAGATGAAGGCCAGCGGCATCACCTGTCCTTACACCACCACATGGCAATCGTGGGTGCACCTGGAATCGTTCTCGGCCTGGCACAACACCGAGACAGCTTCCAAGAGCAATGGCTTCGGCGGTCTCGATGCGCGTCTGAAGATCAATGGCCCGCTGCAAGTGCGCCATATCGAAAACATGTCCAACTGGGCCAAGCAAGGCTATTTCATCTACGCCGGTCGCAAGGATGAAGCCAACGCCAAGTTCAACGCAGGCGAGTGCGCCATCATCACCGGTTCGTCGTCCGCGTACGCCGATATCCGCAAGAACGCCAAGTTCAAGTTCGGTGTAGCACCGCTGCCGTATTACAGCGACGTGGCGGGTGCACCGCAAAACACCGTGATCGGCGGCGCTTCGCTGTGGGTCATGGGCGGCAAGAAGGCTGATGAATACAAGGGTGTGGCGAAGTTCTTCACTTATCTGTCCAAGCCTGAAGTGCAAGCCAAGTGGCACCAGGAAACCGGCTACCTGCCTGTGACCAAGGCTGCTTACGAAATCACCCAGAAATCCGGTTTCTATGAGCGCAATCCAGGCACCGACGTTGCCGTCAAGCAGATGATCGTCAAGACCACCGACAAGTCGCGCGGCATCCGTCTGGGCAACTACGCACAGATCCGTACCGTGATCGACGAAGAACTGGAAAACGTCTGGACCGGCAAGAAGGCGCCGAAAGAAGCGCTCGACAGCGCCGTGAAACGTGGCGATGAACTGTTGGCCCGCTTCGAAAAAGCAAACAAGTAAGAAGTCTGCTGAGCGCAGCGCGGCACTGCAAATTCGCCGCGCTGCTGCTTCAGGAAAGACCAACGCCAGGCATTCAGCCTACTCAGCCCCGGTTCGCCGGGGCGATGTATTTCTCAGCTGCACGGAAAACTCACCGGTGCGGGATGTAATCGTTATCACGCATCCTCTTCAGACACCGCTTTTAGGGACATAAGCTATCGTGGAAAAACGCGCTCGCTTCACTTCATCATGGCTGCCGTATGCGCTGGTCGCACCGCAGATCCTGATCACGATATTGTTTTTCTTCTGGCCTGCCGTGCAGGCCCTGTACCAGTCGGTGCTGCTGCAAGACGCCTTCGGCGGCTATTCGGAATTCGTCTGGTTCGACAATTTCGCGGCGTTGTTCGGCGACCCGAGCTATCTGGCGGCGTTCGGCACCACGGCCATCTTCTCTGTGCTGGTGGCGGTCGGCGGCATGGTGCTGTCGCTGATCCTGGCGGTGTTCGCCGATCGCGTGGTCAAGGGCGCGGCGGTCTACAAGACCTTCCTGATCTGGCCTTACGCGGTGTCGCCTGTCGTCGTCGGCGTGCTGTGGATGTTCCTGCTGAGTCCTTCGCTGGGTCTGCTCTCGCACGTGCTGGCCTGGCTCGGCATCAACTGGAACTACATGGTCAACGGCAACCAGGCCATGACCCTGATCGTCATTGCGGCCATCTGGAAGCAGATCAGCTACAACTTCCTGTTTTTCCTGGCGGGCTTGCAATCGATCCCGAAATCGCTGGTTGAAGCCGCCGCCATTGATGGCGCCGGTCCGGTCAAGCGCTTCTTCACCATCATCTTCCCGATGATCTCGCCGACGACCTTCTTCCTGATGGTGGTCAACATCGTGTACGCGTTCTTCGATACGTTCGCAATCGTCGAAGCAACCACCCATGGCGGTCCCGGCAAGGATACCGAAATCCTGGTCTACAAGGTCTTCAGCGACGGCTTCAAGGGCGGCGACCTCGGCAGCGCCGCGGCGCAGTCGGTGGTGCTGATGGTGATCGTGATCCTGCTGACCGTGATCCAGTTCAAGTATGTGGAAAAGAAGGTGCAATATGCTTAATCAACCCGCATTGATGTTGAAGGGAGCGCACGCATGATCGAACGTCGCCCCATACTCGACGCCGTCAGCCATCTGGTGCTGATCATCGGCGCGATCATCGTGATCTTCCCGTTGTACGTCGCCTTCATCGCCAGCACCCAGACCGCCGAGCAATCGGCCATGTCGCCGCTGTCGCTGCTGCCCGGCACCGAGATGGTCGCCAACTACAAGACCGTGCTGACCCAGGGCGCTTCCGGCAACGTGTCGTCGCCGCCGGTGTCGCGCATGCTGTGGATCAGCCTGGTGACGGCGCTGGTGATCGCGATCGGCAAGATTTCGATCTCCATGCTGTCGGCCTTCGCGATGGTGTACTTCCGCTTCCGCGGACGCAACCTGTTCTTCTGGATGATCTTCGTCACGTTGATGTTGCCGGTGGAGGTGCGCATCACGCCGACCTATCAGGTGGTGTCCGACTTCGGCATGCTCAACACCTATGCCGGCCTGACGGTGCCGCTGATTGCGTCGGCCACGGCGACGTTCCTGTTCCGGCAGTTCTTTTTGACGGTGCCGGACGAGCTGGCGGAAGCGGCGCGCATCGACGGCGCCGGACCGCTGCGCTTCCTCAAGGACGTGCTGTGGCCGCTGTCGCGCACCAACGTGATTGCACTGTTCGTGATCATGTTCATCTACGGCTGGAACCAGTATCTGTGGCCGCTGATGATCGCCACCGAGCAAACCATGTACCCGATCGGCATCGGCATCAAGACGCTGATTTCGGGCGGCGACTCGGCGGTGGAGTGGAATATGGTGATGGCAACGATGATCCTGGCAATGTTGCCGCCGGGGCTGGTCGTCGTGGTCATGCAAAAATGGTTTGTTAAAGGTCTGGTCGATTCCGAGAAATAACATGGCAAAAATTCATCTCAAGCAAGTCAAGAAGACCTACGGCAAGGCGCCGAAAGCAGTCGACGTCATCCACGGCATCGACATCGATATCGCCGACGGCGAATTCATCGTCATGGTCGGTCCGTCCGGCTGCGGCAAGTCGACATTGCTGCGCATGGTGGCGGGACTGGAAGAAATCAGTTCCGGCGACATCATGATCGGCGACCGCGTGGTCAACAACCTGGAGCCGAAAGAGCGCGACATCGCGATGGTGTTCCAGAACTACGCGCTGTATCCGCACATGAGCGTGTACGAAAACATGGCCTACGGTCTCAAGATTCAGGGCCTGCCGAAAGCCGAGATCGACACCCGCGTGCAGCGCGCGGCCGAGATCCTGGAGCTGGGCGCCTTGCTGGACCGTACGCCGCGTCAATTGTCCGGCGGTCAGCGCCAGCGCGTGGCAATGGGTCGCGCGATCGTGCGCAAGCCCGCGGTGTTCCTGTTCGATGAACCGCTGTCGAACCTCGACGCCAAGCTGCGCGTGCAGATGCGTCTGGAAATCCAGAAGCTGCACGCTTCGCTGCGCACCACCAGCCTGTACGTCACGCATGACCAGGTCGAAGCGATGACGCTCGGCCAGCGCATGATCGTGATGAACAAGGGCCGCGCCGAACAGATCGGCACGCCCGCGGAAGTCTATGGCAAACCGGCCACCACCTTCGTCGCCAGTTTCATCGGCTCGCCGCCGATGAACCTGCTCAACGGCAAGCTCAGCGACGACGGCGCGCGTTTTACGTTCGACGACGGTTCGGCATTCGATCTGTCGACACCGGCCAAAATCGGCGGCGGCGCACGCATCCTCGGCATCCGTCCGGAGCATCTGCAACTGGGACGTCCCGGCCTGAACATGGAAGTCGAACTGGTCGAAGCGCTGGGCGCCGAACTGCTGGTGCACACGCGTTGCGGCGGCCAATCGATGGTGATCCGCTGCGCGGCCGGCACGGAAGTATCGATGGGCCAGCAGGTGACGGCCGGCGTCGATGCGAATCTGCTGCACTGGTTCGATCCGCAGACCACGCAACGTATCGACTGATAGCGATCGTTACTTTGCAAACAAAAACAGCCGGCGCTAATCCGCCGGCTGTTTTTTTGTCTTGCAGATATCAGCTCTCCAGCGCCACCACGATATCCAGCTCGACCGCCGCATTGCGCGGCAATTGCGCGACACCGACGCTGGTGCGCGCGTGGCGTCCCTGTTCCGGTCCGAACAATTCATAGATCAGCGCCGATGCGCCGTCGGCCACCGCGCTTTGCTGGCTGAAGTCTTCGGTGCTGTTGACGTAGACGTTCAGGCGCAGGATCTTGTCGATGCGCTGCAGGTCGCCGACGGTGTCGCGCAAGGCGGCCAGCGCGCGGATCATCGCGGCGCGTGCGCCAAGCTTGCCGTCATCGACCGAGACTTCGCGCCCCAGCTTGCCCGACACCAGTACGCGATCGCCGTCGCGCGGCAACTGGCCGGCGATCCAGGCCAGACCCTGGTGCACGACGCCGCTTGCATATTGCGCGCCGGGCGCGGCGGAGGCGGGCAGCACGATGGATAATTCGCTCAGGCGTTGGTCGAGATTCATGAAGCTTCCTTGTGATGGTTGGGCGGAGTCGCCGGGGATGAGGTCTATAATAAATTCCCGCCCGTCTGTGCGGCAAAGCATCTTTTCTCAGGCCAGCCTTAGTATTTTTCAACCCATTTTTTAGCCTGCTTCTTAATCCGCTTCTCATATCGACATGACCGCTCGCACCCTTCCGTCGCTCAATGCCCTGCGCGCCTTCGAGGCGGCCGCGCGGCACCAGAGCTTTACGCTGGCTGCGCAAGAGTTGCATGTCACGCAGGGCGCCGTCAGCCACCAGGTCAAGGCGCTCGAGGAAGAACTCGGTGCGGCGCTGTTCGAGCGATTGTCCAATCAGCTGCGGCTGACGGCGGCGGGGCAGCGCTACCTGGTCGTCGTCGGAGATGCTTTCGACCGCATTGAAAGCGGCACCCGTCAATTGCTGGAGCGGCCGCAGCGCGCGCGCCTGACGATTTCCACCTCGCCCAATTTCAACGCCAAATGGCTGGCGCCGCGTCTGGGCGGATTCTCCGCACGTCATGCGGACCTTGATCTGCACGTCGAGCAGAATGAGCGCCAGGTTAATTTCCTGCGCGAGAACATCGACCTGGCGATCCGCTACGGCGACGGTCCGTGGCCCGGGTTGTCATGCACGCGGCTGGGCCATGAATTTCTATTGCCGGTGTGCGCGCCGGCGCTGGACGTCGACAGCATCGTGGCGCTGAGCACCGCGCCGCTGCTGCATAGCCATGACCGGCAAGCCTGGCGCGACTGGTTTGCCGTGCACGGACTCTCGCCGGACGAACGGCCCGGCATCGTCTTTAATCAGGAAAGTGCGGCCGTCGACGCTGCGCTGGCCGGGCAAGGCGTGGCGCTGGCGCGTTCGTCGCTGGTGGTGCGCGAGTTGCAGCAGGGACGCCTGGTCGCGCCCGTAACGCTGGGTCTGCCGCTCACGCAGGCGTATTGGCTGGTCTATCCGCAAGAGGGAGAGACCGATGGCAATATTGCCGCCTTCTCCAATTGGCTGCTGCAGGAATGCGAAACGGACCGCCAGTTCTGGAATGACATGATCGGCTGACGCCGGCAGGGAAGTTGTCGTCAGTCATCGCCGTGTATTTCCTCTGAGAAAAATCAATGCCGTTTCGTGTCATTGATTGTTGTTTTACCAATACAATTCGCATTTACTTTCGTCTTGCATGCCGGCAAAACATGGTTAAAGATCGAGCGCAAAGCCTTGCACACCATGAGGTTTAGCGACAGCGATACGCCCCGTTTCTGCAGACTCATAGGGTATTCCCTTATATCGCCGTTGGCCGCGTTTGCCTACAATCGTTTCAACATACCGAAGAAGATGTGATCATCAGATCGCCGTCGGTAAGGTCGGCCCCCACGCCAGAAACGGACAAACAACGATGAGCCAAAGTATCGAGCAGTTCGCCTCCCACGTGTATCACGACCGCAATTTCAATTGCGATACGGCAAAAATTCTTCCCGGCGAGTATTACCACACGCATCACGACATGATGATCGTCACGGTGCTGGGGTCGTGTGTATCGGCCTGCATCCGTGACCGCGTCAGCGGCATCGGCGGGATGAACCATTTCATGCTGCCCGATGGCGGCGGCGACGACAGTCCGGTTTCTTCATCGGCGCGCTATGGCACCTACGCCATGGAAATCCTGATCAATGAGATCCTGAAGTCCGGCGCCAAGCGCGAAAACCTGGAATCGAAAGTATTCGGCGGCGGCGCAGTGCTGCGCGGCTTCAACGCCATCAACGTGGGTGAGCGCAACGCTGCTTTCGTCCGCAATTACCTGCGCACCGAAGGCATCCGCGTGGTGGCCGAAGACCTCAACGACATCTGGCCGCGCAAGGTGCATTACTTCCCGCGCTCGGGCAAGGTGCTGGTCAAGAAGCTGAAGTCGACCGATGCCGCAACGGAAATGAAGGAACGCGATTACGCCGGCAAACTTGCCAAAAAGCCGGTAGGCGGCGAAATCGACCTGTTCTGAATTGATTGAATTTCAATATTTTTCTTCTACGCGCGGCAGGCGTTGCGCCGGGTCGTAGAAGAAAGTCTCCTCGGCGATGCGTTCGCCTTCCCAGCGCTGGTACGCCAGCTCTTCCATGTTCGTGACGGTGCCGTCCAGCCATTCGAAACGAAAAATCCAGCGCACCACCACCTTGTCGCCCTCGACGAATACCGGGCGCACGCATTTCGATTTCAGGGACTTCACGCGCGCCATGACCTTGCGTTCATTGGCGACGTGGGCGTCACGGCCGAAGCGCGGCGGCTCTGTGTTTTCCTGCATGGTGGAATCTTCGGTATAAAACTCTTCCACGGCCTCAATGTGCGCGTTGGCTTCGACGCGGGCGATGAATTTTTCCAGGGTTTCCTTGCTGGGCATGGATGTCTCCTCAATGTGTTCGGTGTTTAAGACCTGACTTGCCTGACGCCTATTTTGCCTGCACTGGCGGTGCGCAGCGCGTGCGGATTTCATTATTTTTATCTTGTTGCCACCAGCTGTCGGCCTGTTCCTGGCCGGCCTGGCGCAAGGCCACGCGGATCGGTGCGGCCGGTTGCAGGTTCAGGCGCATGCCGTGCTCGCTCATGCGCGCGTAGTTGTCCTGAATGCGGCTTTTGACCGAGGCCCAGCTGGCGTCGTTGGTTTGCTTTGCCGCTTGCGTCAGGACGCTTTGCTGCGCCGACGTCAGCTTGTTCCAGGCTTCGTTGTTGATGACGGTGTAGCTCAGCGGAATGGCGTAGCTGATCGCGGTGAAGTTGGGCAAATAATCCCACAGGCGATTGCCGGCGCCGCCGTCACCCGACGACAGCACAGCGTTGAGTTCGCCCGAGGTCAGTTTGGCGCCGACGGCCGAGAACGGCAGGTTGACGCTTTGCGCGCCGACGCGCTGGAAAACGCCGCGGCTGTTGTCGTCGTAGGTGCGGATGCTGAGTGCCTTGACGTCGGCGACTTCGCTCACCGGCTTGGCCGACCAGATTCCTGACGGCGGCCATGGGGTGGCGTAGAGCAGGCGCATGTTGAGCGTCGCCAGGTGGCGTTCCAGCTCGGGCCGGGTACAGGTGAACAGGTTTTGCGCCTGCTCGAAATCGTCGACTACAAACGGCAGCGAAGACAGCAGGAAAAACGAGTCTGCGCCGCCCAGGATGCCGGCGAACAGCGTACCGATCTCGGCCTTGCCCTCGCGCACAGCGCTGACCTGGTCCTTGCCCTTGTAGGGATTGGCGGCTTCCTGCAAGGTCGCCACGGCGATGTCGCCGCCCGACAGCTTGTTCACGGCGGCGGCGAACTGCAGGTCGGCGCTGGCGGTGATCGAGGTTGCCGGGTATTCATTGATCAGGCGCAGCGAGGCATTTTGCGCGAAGACGGGCGCCGCCTGCAGCAACGCCGCAGCGAAGGTTCCCAATGCGGTTGCCAGTATGGCATGGCGGAGTGTTGCGAAGCGCACGGTGGTCATGAGGTTCCCCGGAGATGTTGTTGTTGGTGGTGGAAATCGGTGCTGATTTGAATCTATGTACGCTCCGCGGCAGCCTGTTGCAAGGCCAGCCATTGCTGCGTCGACGGTCGTTGCCATTGGCGCGCGGCGTAGTCGGACAGCTTGGACGGCAAGGCGTCGCCATGCAGCGCAAGGCGGTTGAGCATGACGGCGAGGTCCAGGTCGGCGATGCTCCAGGTGCCGAACAGGTGCTCCGCGCCTTCGCTGAGCCAGATGTCGGCAGCGGCAATCAGCTTGTTGGCGGCGAACTGGCCGGCCGTCGACAGTGGTGCGCGCCTTTCACCGAAGAACACGACTTCGGTGGGACGTTCCTGGCGAATCGGCATCAGGTCGCTGCGCAGCCAGGCCTGGATCTCGCGGGCCTTGGCTTTTTGTTGCGCCGCCGCCGGGTACAGTGCGGTGTAGCCTGGCGCAGGAAAACGCTCTTCCAGATACTCGGCAATGGCGGACGATTCCGACAGATGGAAATCGCCGTCGCCCAGCGTCGGTACGCGGCGCGTCTGTGAACATTGCGCGTACTCCGGCAGATGGTTGTGCTGCAGCGTCAGGTCGACGGTGTGCAGCTTGAAATCGACTTGCTTTTCGGTCAGCGCGACGAAGGCCGACATGGCGTAGGGACTGATGAATTGCGCGTCAACATACAGCGCGAAGGACGACTGGCTCAAACGGATTCTCCTGCGATGATTTATTGCGTGTGCATTTGCTGCCAAAAGCGCAGCAGGTTGCCCAGGCGACTGACGCCGTGCACGTCAACCTTCAGACAGTTCGGCCTCATGCAGCATATCGACGCCGGGAAGGTCGCATGACATCACCGCCTTGCGCACGGCATCGATGGCGGCGTGGCGCGTAAAGCTCTTGCGCCAGGCGATCACCACGCGGCGCGACGGCACCGGCTTGGTGAACGGCACATAACGCACCGTGCCATCCTTGGTGTGCATGTCTGTCACCGAGGCGCGCGGCAGCACGGTGATGCCGATGCCGGACGCGACCATGTGTCGGATGGTTTCCAGCGACGAGCCTTCAAAGGTACGCGCGATGCCGTCACCGGCGGTCGAGAAGCGCGACATTTCGGGACAGACTTCCAACACCTGGTCGCGGAAGCAATGGCCGTTGCCGAGCAGCAGCATGGTTTCGGTTTTCAGGTCCTGCGCGGTGATTTCCTTGCGCTCGGCCCATTTGTGATTCCTGGGCAGCGCGATGACGAATTCTTCATCGTACAGCGGCTGCACAATCAGGCCGTGCTCGGGAAACGGCAGCGCCATGATGGCGGCGTCCAGCTCACCCTGGCGCAGCAGTTCGATCAGGCGCGTGGTGAAATTTTCCTGCAGGATCAGCGGCATCTGCGGCACGGTCTCGATCATGGTCTTGACCAGAGAAGGCAGCAGGTAAGGGCCGATGGTGTAGATGATGCCCAGGCGCAGCGGACCGGACAGCGGGTCCTTGTTCTGGCTGGCGATTTCTTTGATGGCTGCGGTTTGTTCCAGCACGCGTTCGGCTTGGGCCACGATTTGTGCTCCCAGCGGCGTAACGGAGACTTCAGTGCCGCCGCGTTCGAAGATGACCACGCCAAGCTCATCTTCCAGTTTCTTGATGGCGACCGACAAGGTCGGCTGCGCCACGAAACAGGCTTCGGCGGCATGACCGAAATGCTTTTGCCGGGCGACGGCGACGATGTATTTGAGTTCGGTGAGTGTCATACGATTTCTGCGAGCTGGTATCCGCAGACTATAGCTCATTTGCGGACCGCATGCAGGGCCGACGCCACGTGCTAAAGTTGTCGCCAATGACAGGGGCAATCACGGGATCTGCAGGGATGAAATCGGGTAAAAAGACTCGTAAGGCAGCCATGCTGGCGCTGCTCGCAGCAGGGGGCTGGATGGCGTGGCCGGGCCTCGCTCATGCCGCCGGGGACATCGCCGCCGGCAAGGCTGCCTTCGCCAAATGCGCCAGTTGCCATCAGATCGGACCGTCGGCGCGCGCCGGCTTCGGTCCGCAGCTCAATGGCATCATCGGCCGTCCGGCGGCAGCAACCAAAGACTATCGCTATTCGGCGGCGATGCAGAATTCGCGCATCGTCTGGACCGAAGATAAATTGCGTGCCTTCATGAAGTCGCCCGGAGACGTCGTGCCCGGGACAAAAATGCGTTTCTGGGGCATCAGCAACGAGCAGGATCTGAACAACTTGCTGGCGTACCTGAAGACCTTCCCCTGACGACTATTTTTTGAGTTCGTCGGGCGCACATTTCGTCACCGTCTGCTCGACCTGCATGCGCAGGCGCACGCCGTTGATGTCGATGTCGCGTTGCAGCGGCGCTTGCCAGGTCAGGGCGCCGCGTTCCGCGGTCTTCTTCAATTCCTCGATGCAAGACGGCGTCACCATCAGCTTGCCGGAAAGTTTCCATTCCATCGTCGTATCGGCGGCGAACAAGGCCGGCATGCTGTTGGCGTCGAAGACCAGCACCTGTTCTTCCGCATCCGCTGCGGGTTTGACCAGATAGGCGTCGCACTGGCGGTCGCCACGCGTCATGCAGGCAGGCAAGCTCCATCGTTGCTTGTCGTTGCGCCAATCCTGCGCGAGAAATCCTTTTGGCAATTGTTTGCCTGCCGGATGCACGCGAATATTCTTCGCTGCATCGGGCGCTATTTCGTCAAGTTCCTCACGGTTCCAGTGATTGCGGGCTGCCAGCGCAAGCCGTGCTTTCTCTTCGACCAGAGCAGGATAGACGCCGTTCTTTTGTTCGCTCAATTGCTTCAGCTCTTGCACGCCGAAACGCGCGCCGTTGAACCGGAGGAAGTGGAAATCAAAACGCTCGGGCGTGGTTTTGCCGGCGGCCAGACGATGCAGCTGATCGGCCACCGCAATGCGCGCCGGATCGGCCAGCGGCGACAGCAGCGCCAGGAACACCAGCAGGATGGCGAAGCTCGTCAGCACATTGGTGGACGAGATGCGTTGCAACCCGTCGCGCCTGCCCAGGGCGGCAAGCGCATAGCCGGCCGCATACATTGCAGCCACCAGCGCGCACGTCGCCGCAACCACGCGGCTCACGGTCCAGCCATATTCCGCCACGCGCAAGCCTAGCGAATACACCGCCAGCGCAACCAGCGGTGCAGGCAGCAGGCAGGCCACGCGCAGACAGGCGGTGAAGAAGCGATGCGTGCGCGGCGTCAGGTGGCTGCCGTCCTGATAAACGGTGTTGATCAGCACCACCAGCAGCGCGGTGGCGCCGAGCAGCACATGGGTGGCGCGTCGCGTTTGCCACAACGGCTCCAGCCCGGTGGCCAGGATGCTCAGCAAAAAGGCGCCGATCACGATGGTTGCCATCGGCAGCAGCCAGGACAGCAAGGTCAGCAAGAGCTTGCGGATGCCGGCGACGATTTGCGGCCGCACGTCGCTCAGGTGCAGGGCCAGCGAGAACGCCAGCGTGGTCACGGGGATATTGAACCAGCTCTTGTCGAGCAGTTTGCTGAGGAAATCGAGTTTGATCAGCGAGAACAGCGCGTTGCCGGTTTCCAGCACCAGCCAGAACAGGCCGGTGAACAGTGCCGCGAACAGCAGTTGCACCAGCAGCTTCCACGCCATTTCGAAATAGCTGCGGTAGCTCGCGATACGCCTGCCGTCGGCGTCGCCGGCCAGCATCATGGCTTGCGCGATGAACAGGCCGACTACCGCGAGCAGGAACAGTGTGGCGGATGGAAGGATCTCCTGCTGGCCGCTCATGTCGGTGTCGCAGCAAGCCTTTTGCGGCAGCAGCGACGACAGGTCGACGCGCCAGGCGTCATAGACGCCCAGGCCGCACAGGATCACGGCCAACGCGACTAGCCAGATCAAGAGATTGCGTCGCGACAGATGACCGATCGCGGACACCGCCACAATCGGCAGGAATGCCGCCAGCATCAGCGCAGGAACGAACAGCAAGGGCTGCGTCGCCAGCCCGGTCTTTGCAGTCCAGCTTGAATACAGTGCGTACAGCAGCATGCCTTGCACCACGCCCAGCGCGATGCGCAGGCGGCCGGACAGGATGCTGACCGGTGATTGCAGGGCGTCGTTGTCGTCTGAGGGGGCGGCGTTGTGCAGGACCTTGTCCATGAAGTCTCCGTTGGGAAAACGCTAATGTCATTCAAGTAGGCCCGCTTGTAAACGAGCGGCCGGCGCCGGTCGCAGAAATACGCCCGGTATCGTCAGACTTTGAGGAAATCTTCCTTGCCGCCCAGCCAGCGCTGCAAATGCGCATCGACGATGGCGTCGTCATTTTGCAGCAGCGTCTGCGCCAGGTTGCGCGCCTTTTCCACCAGCCACTGATCGGTGGCGAGATCGGCGAAACGCAGCAAGGCTTCGCCCGACTGGCGTGCGCCGAGGAATTCGCCGGGGCCGCGGATCTCGAGATCGCGGCGGGCTATTTCAAAGCCGTCGGCGGTTTCGCGCATGGTCATCAGGCGCTGCTTGGCGGTGCCGCCGAGCGGGCTCTGGTACAGCAGAATGCAGGCGCTGGCGGCGGCGCCGCGACCGACGCGGCCGCGCAACTGATGCAGCTGCGACAGGCCGAACCGTTCGGCGTGTTCGATCACCATCAGCGAGGCGTTGGGGACGTCGACGCCGACTTCGATCACGGTGGTGGCGACCAGCACATGGATCTCGCCGCGGCCGAAGGCATCCATGACGTCCTGTTTTTCGGCCTGCTTGAGGCGGCCGTGGACCAGGCCGATGCGCAGGTCCGGCAGCGCTTCGGCCAGCATCGAATAGGTGTCGGTGGCGGTCTGCAGTTGCAGCGCTTCGGATTCTTCGATCAGCGGACAGACCCAGTAAACCTGACGGCCTTCCAGGGCGTTGGCGTGCACGCGCGCGATCACCTCCTCACGACGGTTCTGGTCGATGGTGCGCGTGACGATGGGCGTGCGGCCGGGCGGCAGCTCGTCGATCACGGACACTTCCAGATCGGCGTAATAGGTCATCGCCAGCGTGCGCGGGATCGGTGTGGCCGACATCATCAGCTGATGCGGCACGGTTTGCAGCGGGGTGTTGATGTCGGCATCGCCTTCGCGCGCCTTGTTGCGCAGCGCCAGCCGCTGGCCGACGCCGAAGCGATGCTGTTCGTCGACGATCACCAGGCCGAGTTTCTGAAACTGCACGTTGTCCTGGATCAGCGCATGCGTGCCGATCACCAGACGCGCTTCGCCGGATTCGATGAGTGCATTGGCGGCGGCCTTTTCTTTCTTCTTGAGGCTGCCGGTGAGCCAGGCGACCTTGACACCGAGCGGCTCCATCCACGCGGCGATCTTGCGGAAATGCTGGTCGGCCAGGATTTCGGTCGGCGCCATCAGCACCGCCTGGAAGCCGCTGTCGATGGCTTGTGCAGCCGCGACCGCGGCGACCACGGTCTTGCCGCTGCCGACGTCGCCTTGCAGCAGCCGCTGCATCGGGAAGGATTCCTGAAGATCTTGGCGGATTTCTTCCAGCACGCGCTGCTGGGCGCCGGTCAGCTTGAACGGCAGCTGCTTGATGAAGGCCTTGGAAATCTTGCCGATGGTCGGCAGCGCGCTGGCGTTGCGGGCGCGGCGCGCGGCCTGGGCGCGCTTGAGCGACAGCTGCTGCGCCAGCAGTTCGTCGAACTTCATGCGGATCCAGGCCGGATGCGAGCGTTCTTCCAGCGCGTATTCGTCGACGTCGGTGGGCGGATTGTGCAACTGGCGCACCGAGGCCTCGAAGCCGTCCAGCTTGAGTTCGGCCAGCAGCGCCGGCGGCAGCGTGTCGCGCCAGTCGAGGCGCGACAACGCGCCGGCGATGGCCTTGCGCAGGTAGGCTTGTGACAGTCCTTCACCGGCCGGATAGACGGGGGTAAGCGCAGTCGGCAGCGGCGCGCCTTCAAGTACGACCTTGTAAGTGGGATGGACCATCTCGGCGCCGAAGAAGCCGTGGCGCAATTCGCCGCGCACGCGCACGCGCACGCCTTCGGCCAGTTGCGTGGCCTGGCTGCCGTAGAAATTGAGGAAGCGCATCACCAGCGGACCACTGTCGTCGGCGATCGTCACCACCAACTGGCGGCGCGGGCGGAACTGGACATCGCTCTTGCTGACTACGCCTTCGACCTGGACCACTTGCGTGCCGCGCAGGCTGGCGTCGTGGATGCTCATGACCTGGGTTTCGTCCTCGTAGCGCAGCGGCAGGTGCAGCGCCAGGTCCATGTCGGTACGCAGGCCGAGTTTCGCCAGCTTGTTCAGGGCTTTCTGGGCGTTGCTCAGCGGCGGCGCGCTCTTGGCGGCCTTGTCTTTTTTGATGCTGTCGGCAGAAGCTTTCTTCTTCGGTGCTGGCATGCAGAGGGGTTTCTATGTCGAGAAAGCGTAAAATAGAGGGTTCGGCGCTATTTTACTGTGCTTTTACTGTGCTTATTTACAGTATTTATCGCAGTATTTGATGCTTCGCCGCTTTCAGAGCCTATTTTCATGTATTCACTCTCCGATTTCGATTTCGACTTGCCGCCAGAACTGATCGCGCAGCTTCCGCTAGCCGAGCGCAGCGCCTCGCGCCTGTTGCAGGTTGATGGCGCGAGCCTGACCGACCGCCGTTTCTCCGATGTGGTCGGCTTGCTGTCGCCGGGCGATTTGCTCGTATTCAACAATACCCGCGTGCTCAAGGCGCGTTTCTTCGGCGTCAAGGAAACCGGCGGCAAGGTCGAGGTGCTGGTCGAGCGCGTGCTCGATGATCGCAGCGTGCATGCACAGGTGCGTGCCTCCAAGTCGCCCCCGCCGGGCACGCAGATTCGTCTGGCGGACGCCTTCGATGTGGTCGTCGGCGAGCGTTACGGCGAGTTCTACACGCTGCAATTTCCGTCCGACGTATTTGAATTGCTGGAGCAATACGGCAGCCTGCCGTTGCCGCCGTATATCGAGCACGAAGCCGACGAGTTCGACGAGACGCGCTACCAGACTGTCTACGCGAAGGAACCGGGCGCCGTCGCTGCGCCGACCGCCGGCCTGCATTTCGATGAAGCCTTGCTGGCGCAATTGCAGGCGAAGGGCGTCGACACTGCCTTCGTCACCTTGCACGTCGGCGCCGGCACCTTCCAGCCTGTGCGCGTGGAAGACTTGTCCGAGCACAAGATGCACAGTGAGTGGTACACCATCGCGCAAGAGACGGTCGACAAGGTGCGCGCGGTGAAAGCGGCGGGCGGCAAGATCGTCGCCGTCGGCACCACCAGCATGCGCGCGCTGGAGTCGGCTTCGCAGTCGGGCGCGCTGGAGGCCGGCAGCGCCGACACGAAGCTGTTCATCACGCCGGGTTACACCTTCAAAACCGTGGATCGCCTGATTACCAACTTCCATCTGCCCAAGTCGACGCTGCTGATGCTGGTCTCGGCCTTCGCCGGCTACGACAACATCCGCGCCGCTTACACCCACGCGATTGCGCAGCAATATCGTTTCTTCAGCTATGGCGACGCCATGCTTTTAACTTGTGACGCTTTTAACGCCTAACTATGCTTGAATTTACCCTGCTCAAAACCGACGGCAACGCTCGCCGCGGCCGCATCAAACTGAACCACGGCGTGGTCGAAACGCCGATCTTCATGCCGGTCGGCACCTATGGTTCCGTCAAGGCGATGTCGCCGCTGGAACTCAAAGAGATCGACGCCCACATCATCCTCGGCAATACCTTCCACCTGTGGCTGCGCCCGGGCCTGGAGGTGATGGCGAAGTTCGGCGGCCTGCACGGTTTCATGGGTTGGGATAAACCGATCCTGACGGACTCCGGCGGCTTTCAGGTGTTCTCGCTGGGCGACATGCGCAAGATCACGGAAGAGGGCGTGCATTTCGCCTCGCCGATCAACGGCGACAAGCTGTTCTTGTCGCCGGAAGTGTCGATGCAGATCCAGCGCGTGCTGAACTCCGACATCGTCATGCAGTTCGACGAATGCACACCGTATGAAATCGACGGCCGTCCCGCCACGCAAGTGGAAGCGGCGCAATCGATGCGCATGTCGCTGCGCTGGGCCAAGCGGTCGCGCGATGAATTCCAGAAGGGTGAAAATCCCAACGCGCTGTTCGGCATCGTGCAGGGCGGCATGTTCGAAACCCTGCGCGATGAATCGCTGGCGGGCCTGAACGAACTCGATTTCGACGGCATCGCCATCGGCGGCCTGTCGGTCGGCGAGCCGAAAGAAGACATGATGCGCGTGCTGGAACACATCGGCCCGCGCCTGCCGGCCGACAAGCCGCATTACCTGATGGGCGTCGGCACGCCGGAAGACCTGGTTGCGGGCGTAGCCAGCGGCGTCGACATGTTCGATTGCGTGATGCCGACGCGCAATGCGCGCAACGGCTGGCTGTTCACGCGCTTCGGAGACATCAAGATCAAGAACGCGCGCTACAAGGAAGACACCAAGCCGCTCGACGAAACCTGCGATTGCTACGCCTGCAAGAATTTCTCGCGCGCCTACCTGCATCACCTGCACCGTACCGGTGAAATCCTCGGCGCGCGCCTGAACACGATTCACAACCTGCATTACTATCTGCAGATCATGAAGGAAATCCGCGCCGCCATCGACGACGGACAGTTCCAGCAGTTCGTCGCCAAATTCAAGGCAGACCGCGCGCGCGGCGCCTGATCAGACAGGCGGCATAGCTTCCGGCGGCATGATCGCGCCGGGATGCATCACCACACTGGCCGCCAGCGCGCAGCCGGCCCCGGCGGCGGCGATGGCGGAATCTCCTTGCCGGCGTGCCGCCAGATAAGCGGCGTTGAAGGAATCACCGGCGGCGGTCGTATCGATCGCCGCCACTTTTTGCGTGGTCACCGCTTGCGCCGTCTCCATGCCGGCGACCTGCACCAGGCAGCCTTGCTCCCCCAGCTTCACCACCACTTCACCGACACCGGCGGCGCGTGTGCGCTGCAGGCAGGCTTGTGCATCGACGTCACCATGCAGGGCGCTTTCGTCGTCGAGCGTGACCAGCGCGTGGCTGGCCTGAGCCAGCGCCAGCCGGGTCCAGCGCAACGCCTCGTCGCGGGACTCCCACAGGCGCGGACGGTAGTTGCTGTCGAACGCCACCCAGCCGCCTCGGGCGCGCACCGCTTGCGCCAGATCGAGCAGGCGTTGGCGACGCGCGTCATCGAGGATGGCCAGCGTGATGCCGGAGAAATACAACAGGCCGCATTGCGCCGCCTGCTGCATCAGCGTCGCGGCATGGGCGTCGTCCAGCATGTGGCGCGCCGCCGATTGCTGGCGCCAGTACAGGAAGGAGCGTTCTCCGGCGGCATTGGTTTCGATCCAGTACAGGCCGGGCAGGGCGTCGGGATGGACTGCCATCAGGCCGGCGCCGATGCCTTGTCGCATTACCTCGTCGCGCAACGTGGCGCTGATGCTGTCGTTACCGGCCGCTGAAATGAATTGGCTCTCGGTTTGCGTACTGCGGCGGCGGAAATACACGGCGGTGTTGTAGACATCGCCGGAAAACGATTGCGCCATCGCGCGCGGCATTTGCTGCGCATCATTCAGCGGCTGCAGCGGCTGAGCGGGCCGCAGCTCGATCATGCATTCGCCGATGAACCAGGCTTGCGGTGTCGTCATGTTTTATCTCTCGGGGCAATAAAAATGCCGCACGGCGTGCGGCATTGCAGGGAGTGAACCGTGCCTACCAGTTCCAGACGGTGCCGTCGCGCAGGCGGCAGGTCGGCAGATAGGCGCGTTCATAAGGAAACTTGAGCGCAGCCGATTCGTCGATGTCCACGCCCAGTCCCGGTGCATCCGGCAGCATCAGATACCCCTTGTCGAAGTAGTAGCCGTGCGGGAACACCGCGTCGGTTTCGGGCGTGTGGCGCATGTATTCCTGGATGCCGAAATTAGGCACCCACATGTTGAAGTTGAGCGCCGCCGCCATGCTCACCGGCGACAGATCGGTGGCGCCGTGGCAGCCGGTGTGCACCTGGTACAGCGAAGCGAGGTCGGCGATGCGGCGCAGGTGTGTGATGCCGCCGGCGTGGACTACGGTGGTGCGGATGTAATCGATCAGCTGGTTCTGGATCAGGTCCTTGCAGTCCCAGATCGAGCTCATGATTTCGCCCACGGCCAGCGGCGTGGTGGTGTGTTGGCGGATCAATTTGAACGCTTCCTGGTTCTCCGCTGGCGTAGCGTCTTCCATCCAGAACAGTTTGAACTGTTCCAGCGATTTGCCCAGCTGCGCCGCTTCGATGGGTTTGAGACGGTGATGGCAATCGTGCAGCAGGTGATGGTCGCTGCCGTATTTGACGCGCACCTTCTCGAACAGATCGGGCGTGTGACGCAGGTACAGCGGCGTGTCCCAGATTTCTTCGTCGGGCAGGCCCTTGTCGGCCGGCTCGTAGTACATGTTGCCCTTGCCGACGCCGTAGGCCTTGTCCAGGCCGGGGACGCCCGACTGCACGCGGATCGCCTTATAACCCATGTCGATGTAGTGGCCGACGGCATCCAGCGCCTCGGCGTGGTCACGGCCGTTGGCGTGACCGTAGACCATCACGGCGTCGCGGCTCTTGCCGCCCAGCAGTTGGTAGACCGGCAGGTTGGCGGCCTTGCCCTTGATATCCCACAGCGCCATGTCGACGGCGGCGATGGCGGTCATGGTGACCGGACCGCGCCGCCAATAGCCGCCGCGATACAGGTATTGCCAGGTGTCTTCGATGCGCGAGGCGTCGCGGCCGATCAGGCAGGGAATGATGTGGTCTTCAAGATAGGATTTGACCGCGAGCTCGCGTCCATTGAGGGTGGCGTCGCCAATACCGTAAATGCCCTGGTCGGTTTCTATCTTGAGGGTGACGAAGTTGCGGCCCGGGCAGGTCACGATGACCTTGGCGCTGAGGATCTTCATGGATGCGATTTCCTTGTCTCGGTGCAGGACGGTCCGGAATACGTTGCCGGGCGTCCTGCTGTTCTAGGTGAAAATAAAATTTGGTCTAACCAATATTAATTATGGCATTCCAATTTGTTTGTTGCAACACTGCGATCGGCTGTGGGCGTTTGTTTTTAAGCCACAGATTGGTCCGCATAATCGTTGACATGGTTAGACCAAAATGAGAGTATCGCTGAAATTGGTTGGCCACTGTTTGCTTTGAACGCTGCTTTTCTATACAGTGGATAGACCAATTTAAAGCAAAAAAGAGGGTGTGTATGGCAGATCGTCAGAGTCGATCATCAGCCGCAAATGTGGATAAGACAGTCAATAAAGTAGTCAAGAAAGCAGCGCGTTCAGAATTGTTGGAACCAGTTTCAGCGCCGGAGCGCTCGTATCAGCGGCTGGCGGAGCAGATTGCGGATCTGATCCTGCAGGGCGAGTTCAAGGTCGGCGAACGCCTGCCTTCCGAGCGCAGTCTGGCGGAGCGGTTTGAAATCAGCCGCACCTCGGTGCGCGAAGCGATCATCGCGCTGGAAGTGCAGGGACTGGTGGAAGTGCGCGGCGGTTCGGGGATCTATGTATGCGACGCGGCGACCAAGCCGGTCGGCTTCATACCCGATGGCGGCGCCGGCCCGTTCGAACTGTTGCGCGCGCGCTGGGTGATCGAATCGGAAGTGGCGGCATTGGCGGCGCAGAACCGCACCGATGCCGACATCGACAAGATTTATGCGCAGCTGGCGGCGATGGGGCGCAACTTCAACGACAAGCTGGCCAATGAAGCGGATGACAGGCTGTTCCACATCCGCATCGCCGAAGCCAGCGGCAACAGCGTGATGGCGCAGGTCGTCACGGCATTGTGGGACCAGCTGCGCGGCGTGTTGTGGAAGAAGCTGGAAGAACATTTCCACACGCCGCAATTGCGCGAAGCCTCGCTCGAAGAACACCAGAAGGTGTTCGACGCGCTGGTGGCGCGCGATCCGGTTGCTGCGCGCGATGCGATGCGCGAGCACCTGGAACGGGTGATGAACGAATTCAAGAAAGCATGGCGGTAGAACCTGTTTCTCCGCCATGTTGATGCAGCGTCCCGCAGAGGACGTCACACATGACGGAGACAGCGATGAAAACAATCAGCATCTGCACATCCTTGTGCGCATTCCCGCCCTTCACATAGGACGCGGCCTGAACTGATCAGCGCCGCGCCAGCGGCGTTCCCCTTTGACTACGCAAGCATTGCAGCAGGCTCGTCCTGCCGGCAAGGGGGAGTTTTTGCGTCTGCGATAGACGTTTGTGAGCCCATCGGCCGGGCCGCGCAACAGTTTTGAATCCGGTCTCGCCCCGCAGGACCGGAATCAATTTAGGGCGGAGCAATACCGCAATCATCCGAGCATAAGAAAGAAGAGGAGAGGAAATGAAATTACGACGCAGTTGGGTAATGGGAGGACTGGCCATCGCAGCCGCCGGCGCATCGGTGCAGGCATCCGCACAGAGCAGCGTGACGATCTACGGGGCGCTCGACAACGCGCTGGTCTACACCAACAACCAGGGTGGCCTGCACAATCTGTACCTGCGCACCGGCAACCTGGCGGCCAGCAAGATCGGCTTCAAGGGCGCTGAAGATCTGGGTGGCGGTTCGCAGGCGATCTTCACGCTGGAAAACGGTTTCGACATCAACACCGGCGCCATGAGCTCGGCCAACACCCTGTTCAACCGCCAGTCCTTCGTCGGCCTGACCAACAGCAGCTACGGCACCGTCACCACCGGCCGCCAGTACACGCCTTACTTCCTGTACGTCGGCGCGATCGGTCCGACCAGCGTGCTGACCGGCGCCACCGGCGCCCATCCGGGCGACGTCGACGGTCTCGACACCACGGTGCGCATCAGCAATTCGGTGACCTACTCATCGCCGGTGTTCGGCGGCGCGCAGGTCAGCGCCTTGTACGGCTTCGGTGAAACCGCAGGTAGCGTCTCTACCGGCAACACCTACAGCCTGGCCTTCAAGTATGACGTCAGTGCCTGGAATTTTGCATTGGGTTATCAGCGCCTGAAGAACGGTTCCGGTCCGGCCAACGCCTGGAATTCCACGGCTTCCGGCAGTTTCTCGACCTCGGCGATCAACAACGGCTATGTATCCTCGGATAACGTGCAGATGATCGCCGGCGCGTTGCGCTACACCATCGACAAGTGGATGGTCGGCGCCAATTACGCCAATGCACAGTACAAGCCGGGTGCGGGATCGCTGTTCACGCAAAAGGCGACTTTCCAGACGCTGGGCCTGATCACGACCTACCAGCTGACGCCGCAAGTGGCACTGGCCGGAGGGTACAGCTATACCTTCGAGAAGTCCGCCAACGGCATCAGTGATGCGGCGAAATACCATCAGGTCGCACTGGAGCAAACCTATTCGTTCTCCAAGCGTTCGGCGATCTACTTCCTGGAAGCGTATCAGCTGGCGCGCGGCAAGACCCTGGGTAAGACGGCCGGCAGCATTGTCGACGCCGTAGCCGTGGTCGGCGATTCGCAAAACGGCTCGCCTTCGTCGGGACGCAACCAGAGCGTACTGATGGTCGGTTTCCGTCACCTGTTCTAAATTGGCGTTGCTGTCAATTTTTTGTAAGTCAACATCCCCTGAAGCTTGAGGTTAACATCCGGTCGGGTTCCCACCCGCCGGATGTTTTTTTATGCCGCGTCGCCAAGCTTGCGCCATTCACCGACTTGCGCGCGCAACTCGCGCCGGATCACCTTGCCGGTGGTCGTCATCGGCAATTCATCCACAAAGAAAATCTCGCGCGGATATTCATGCGCCGCCAGCTTCACCTTGACGTGTTCCTGGATCTCGCGCTTGAGTGCGTCGTCGCCGCTGACGCCATCGTTGAGCACGATCACTGCCACCACGATTTCGGTGCGCTGCGGATCGGGCGAGCCTATTACCGCGACCATCTTGACGGCGGCATGCTGCAGGATGTTGTCTTCGATTTCGCTGGGACCGATGCGGTAGCCGGCCGAGGTGATGACGTCGTCGTCGCGGCCGACGAAACGGATATAACCTTCCTCATCCATGCAACCGGTGTCGCCCGTCAGCAGCCAGTCGCCGACGAACTTGCCGGCGGTGGCTTGCGGGTTGTTCCAGTACTGCAGGAACATCACCGGATCGGGGCGCTGCACGGCGATATTGCCGTCGCTGCCCGGCGGCAGCACCCGGCCGTCGGCATCGACGATGGCCAGCGTATGTCCGGGCGCGGCGCGGCCGATGGCGCCGGGGCGGCATGCCATGATGGCGGCGTTGGACGAGACCGTCATATTGCATTCGGTCTGGCCATAGAACTCGTTGATGGTGAGGCCGAAGGTCTTGCGGCCCCAGTCGAGCAATTCGATGCCGAGCGATTCGCCGCCGCTGGCGACCGAGCGCAACTGATAACGCCAGCGCTTTTCCGGCTCGGCGACGGTGCGCATCATTTTCAACGCGGTCGGCGGCAGGAAGGTATTGCGTACGCCGTGATCCTGCAGCAACTGGAACGCCGCCTCACCGGTGAATTTTTCAAAGCGATGCGCCACCACCGCGACGCCGTGATGCCATGCCGGCAACAGCACGTCGAGCAGACCGCCGATCCAGGCCCAGTCGGCCGGCGTCCAGATGCGGTCACCTTCCAGCGGAAACAGATTGTGCGACATCTCCACGCCCGGCAGATGTCCCAACAGCACACGGTGTGCATGCAGCGCGCCTTTGGGTTGCCCGGTGGTGCCGGAGGTGTAGATGATGACGGCCGGATCGTCGGCTTTGGTCAACACCGGCGTCAGGTCGCTGCTGGCATGCTTGAGCGCCTGATGCAGATCGACCGTGCCGTCGAAGGCGCCGTCGATCGTGAAGATGGTTTTCAATTCCGGCAGCCGGTCGCGGATGCCGGCCAGCTTGGCGGCGCCGGCCGCATTGGTCACCACCACGCGCGCGCCACTGTTGTGCAGGCGGTATTCAAGCGCCTCCGCGCCGAACAATGCAAACAGCGGAATCGCGATCGCGCCGATCTTGTAGGCGGCGACGTGCGCCATGGCGGTTTCGGGCGCTTGCGGCAGCAGGATGCCGATACGGTCGCCGATGGTCGCGCCGGCCGACCGCAGCAGGTTGGCGAGGCGGTCCGAGTTTTCCTTGATTTCGCCGAAACTGTAATTGCGGCTGCTGCCGTCGGCGCCGACGTGGATCAGCGCCAGCTTGCCGGGCTCGCGCAGCGCCCATTTGTCGCAGACGTCGATGCCGATGTTGTAGTGTTCGGGAATGTCCCAGCGGAAGGCGTTGCAGATGTCCTCATAGGGACGGGGATCAATGGGCAGCATGGTGTGAAGCGGTCTCCTGATTTTTGTAAGTTTGCTTGTTAATGTAACGCTGTGCCCCCATGTTGGCGATGCCGTTATGGCAATTTTTTCCTCGCGGCAAGCCTATTTCTCCTTGTTGACGGCGCTTTCGCCTGTTTCGGCCGCTCCGGAATGGGGTATGCGCCCGGCGCAATGCTAAAATGCGGGGCTATTTTTTAAACAACCATTTGGAGCGACACGTGTTTATTTCCGATGCAATTGCACAAACCACTGCTGCAGGCCCAGGCGGCCTGATGGGTAATCTGACCAGCTTCCTGCCCATCATCCTGATGTTCGTTGTGTTGTACTTCCTGATGATCCGTCCTCAGATGAAGCGTCAAAAAGAACAAAAGGCCATGATGGAAGCGCTCGCCAAGGGTGACGAAGTCGTGACTTCCGGCGGCCTGCTGGGCAAGATCGTCAAGGTCAGCGATGCCTACATCACGGTTGAAGTTTCCGAAGGCAATGAAATCGTCGTGCAAAAAGCCGCGATCACCACGCTGCTGCCTAAGGGCACCCTCAAGGGTCTGTAAGTCTTGTAGTACGGCCCTACGGCTGACAGGGCGCATCCCGCCGCATTTGTCGCGAGCGGATGCGCCCTTGTTTTGAACCTGTCCATCCGGACGTTCATCATCAACGCTGAATTACTATGAATCGTTATCCTCTCTGGAAGTACGTCTTAATCGTCATCGCCCTGCTGTTCGGCACGCTCTATACGCTGCCCAACTTCTTCGGTGAATCGCCTGCCGTGCAGATCAGCAGCGCCAAGTCCACCATCAAGGTCGACAGCGCCGTCGCCGAGCGCGTGCAGCAGATCCTGCAACAGGGCAGCCTTGCGCCAGAGAGCGTCGCATTCGACAACAGCAGTGCGCCTTCCGTGCGCGCCCGGTTCGCCAATACCGACACCCAGTTCAAGGCCAAGGCCCTGCTGGAAAAAGGCTTGAACACCGATCCCGCCGATCCGACTTACATCGTCGCCTTCAACCTGCTGCCGAACACGCCGCAATGGCTGCAAAGCCTGCACGCCTTCCCGATGTACCTGGGCCTGGACTTGCGCGGCGGCGTGCACTTCCTGATGCAGGTTGACGTCAAGGCGGTGCTCAACAAGCGCCTGCAAGGCCTGCAAGCCAGCGTGCGCAGCGTGCTGCGCGACAAGAACATCCGCCACAACGGCATCAACCGCAACGGCGACCGCATCGAAATCCTGTTCCGCGATGCCGGCACCCGCGACAAGGCCAAGAGCGCCCTGGCGGCCGACGTGTCCGACCTGGCATTGCAGGACGCCGGCAGCGGCGACGACCTCAAGGTGATCGCCACCCTGCGTCCGGAAGCACTCAAGCAGACCCAGGAAGACGGCGTCAAGCAAAACATCTCGACCCTGTCCAAGCGCGTCAACGAACTCGGCGTGGCCGAACCGATCATCCAACGCCAGGGCGCCGACCGCATCGTGGTCCAGCTGCCCGGCGTGCAGGACGTCTCGCGCGCCAAGGACATCATCGGCCGCACCGCCACGCTGGAAGTGCGCATGGTCGACGACTCGGTTGCCCGCGGCACCGAAGAAACCGCCGCCGTGCCGTTCGGCTCCGAGCTGTTCAAGATCGGCAAGGGCGCACCCGTGGTGCTGTACAAGGAACCGGTCCTGACCGGCGACTACATCTCCAACGCCTCCGCCAGCTTCGACGAGAATCACCAGCCTTCCGTCAGCATCGACCTGAATGGCGACGGCGGCCGCAAGATGCGCGACGCCACCCGTGAAAAAGTCGGCAAGGCCATGGCCATCGTGCTGTTCGAAAAAGGCAAGGGCGAAGTCCTGACTGTTGCGACCATCCGTTCCGAACTGGGCTCGCGCTTCCAGATCACCGGCATGGGTTCGGCCGAATCGTCGAGCGACCTGGCGTTGCTGCTGCGCGCCGGTTCGCTGGCTGCGCCGATGGACATCATCGAAGAACGCACCATCGGCCCGCAACTTGGCGCCGAAAACATCCGCAAGGGCTTCGATGCGACGCTGTACGGTTTCGCTGCGATGGCCATCTTCATGATCGTGTATTACCAGTTGTTCGGTCTGTTCAGCGCACTGGCGCTGTCGGTCAATGTGCTGCTGCTGGTCGCGGTGCTGTCGACGCTGCAGGCCACGCTGACCTTGCCCGGTATCGCCGCGATTGCGCTGGCGCTGGGTATGGCGATCGACTCCAACGTGCTGATCAACGAACGCATCCGTGAAGAACTGCGCAACGGCAATTCGCCGCAGGCGGCGATTTCGATCGGTTTCGACCGCGCATGGGCAACCATCCTCGACTCCAACGTGACGACGCTGATCGCCGGCCTGGCGCTGCTGATCTTCGGTTCCGGCGCGATCCGCGGTTTCGCGGTGGTGCACTGCCTGGGCATCCTGACGTCGATGTTCTCGGCCGTGTTCTTCTCGCGCGGTCTGGCGAACCTCTGGTACGGCCGCAAGAAAAAGCTGACCAGCCTGGCCATCGGCCAGATCTGGAAGCCGCAAGGCGACGTGTCCGGCAAGACCGACGTCAAATAAGCGCAGCCAAAGTCAGTATCGGCAGAAGCAACAGAGCGATAGCCACGATCCAATGCGCCTTGACCGGATGACCGGACAAGGCGCAGAACAGAAAGGTATGTGATGGAATTTTTCCGCATCAAAAAAGATATCCCCTTCATGCGCCATGCGCTGATTTTCAACGTCATCTCGGCGCTGACATTCGTGCTGGCAGTGTTCTTCCTGCTGTCGCGCGGGCTGCATTTCTCGATTGAATTCACCGGCGGTACGGTGATGGAAGTCGCCTATCCGAAGGCAGCCAACATCGAGAACATCCGCAAGTCGGTCGAAGGCCTCGGCTTCACCGACACGCAAGTGCAGAGTTTCGGCACCGCGCAAGACGTGATGATCCGCCTGCCGGCGCAACACGGCGTCAACTCGACCCAGCAAAGCGAGAAGGTGATTGCCGCGCTCAAAGCGCAGGATCCCGACGTCCAGCTGCAGCGTGTTGAATTCGTCGGCCCGCAAGTCGGCGACGAACTCGCACATGACGGCCTGATGGCCCTGGGCATGGTGGTGATCGGCATCGTGATCTACCTGGCCTTCCGTTTCGAATGGAAATTCGCGGTCGCGGCCGTCATCGCCAACTTGCATGACGTGGTGATCATCCTCGGCTTCTTCGCCTTCTTCCAGTGGGAATTCTCGCTCACGGTGCTGGCGGCGGTGCTGGCGGTGCTGGGCTATTCAGTCAATGAATCGGTGGTGGTGTTTGACCGGGTTCGCGAAGCATTCCGCGATCGCCGCTACGGCAAACTGAGCGCGCCGGAAGTCTTGAACCACGCGATCACCAGCACCATTTCGCGCACCATCATCACCCACGGCAGCACCGAAATGATGGTCTTGTCGATGCTGATCTTCGGCGGTCCGACCCTGCATTACTTTGCGGTGGCGCTGACCATCGGCATCTTGTTCGGTATCTATTCGTCGGTGTTCGTCGCCGCCGCCATCGCCATGTGGCTGGGTGTCAAGCGCGAAGACCTGATCAAGCCGGCCAAGCCGAAGGATGAAACCGACGGCGCAGTGGTGTAAAAACCAGAGTCGCTCCCAAGTCGGTAGAATTGTTACCTTTACAGGCTGTTTCTCAGGAAACAGCCTGTTTTGCTTTTGTTATCCGGAACCATCATGTCCAATGTTGAACCTGTCGTTGCTGCCAACGACGCCGATATCGATTTCGACCGCCGTTTCGGCGGCATCGCCCGCCTGTATGGCGCCCAAGGCCTGGCGCGTTTTCGCGCGGCGCACGTCTGCGTGGTCGGCGTCGGCGGCGTCGGCTCCTGGATTGTCGAGGCATTGGCGCGCAGCGCCATCGGCAAGATCACCATGATCGACCTCGACAACCTGGCCGAATCCAACGTCAACCGCCAGATCCATGCGCTCACCGACACGCTCGGCAAGGCCAAGGTCACCGCGCTGCACGAGCGCATCATGCAGATCAATCCGTATTGCCAGGTCACCGAGATCGAAGACTTCCTCACGCCCGACAATGTCGCGGAGATGATCGGCGAAGGGCGTTTCGATTACGTCGTCGACGCCATCGACAACGTGCGCGCCAAGGTGGCGTTGATCGCTTATTGCCGCGAGCACAAGGTGCCCTTGCTGACCAGCGGCGGCGCCGGCGGCCAGATCGATCCGACCAGGATCGAGATCCGCGATCTGTGCCGCACCGAGCAGGAGCCTCTGCTGGCCAAGGTGCGCAAGCGCCTGCGCGCGTGGCACAAGTTTCCGCGCGGGACCAAGAACAAGTTCGGCATCGACGCAGTGTTTTCCACCGAGCCTTTGCGCTTTCCCGAGGGGGAAGTGTGCGAGGTCGATACCGACGATGCAGCGGACGGGCTGGATACCGTTGACGCCGACGGCCGCAAGCAAGATGCCGGTGTGACCGGGCTCAATTGCGCCGGGTTTGGATCGGCGATGGTAGTGACGGCTTCGTTCGGGTTGGTGGCGGCGGGGTTTGTGTTGAGGAAGATTGTCGAACGTCCTTAACTGTTCCGTTTGTTGTTCCTACTTTGTTTTTTCGGTAGCCAAGATTTTCCTCTTTTCGGGCAATCAAGCCGGGCTACCCCCGGCGAAGGGTTGATCGAAGAAAGAACCGTATTGTCAGCCGACTGCCAGTAAGTCGGAACCAAAACAAAAAACGCCAATAAAAAATGCCGCCTGACTTCCACCAGGCGGCATTTTCATTTCAATAATCCATTAACCACAACTAAACCATCAGAACCCCAAGGTACGTCCATCCGGGTTGCGCGGATCCGAATATCCGTAGAACATCCCATCCTTGATCTGGATAGTCTGCGTACGGCCCATCGAAGGCTGCACGCTGATCTTCTGGCCCTTGTCCTGCAGGATCTTGATCGTGTCGGCGCTGATGCCCTTTTCGATGCGCAGCTGGTCCGGCGCCCATTGATGGTGGATGCGCGGTGTGACGGTCGCTTCGGCGACGTTCATGTCGTGCTCGATCACGTTCAGGATGGTCTGCATCGTGGTCGTGATGATGCGGCTGCCGCCCGGGCTGCCGGTGACCAGGAAGGGCTTGCCGTCCTTGAGCACGAAGGTCGGTGACATCGAGCTCAGCGGACGCTTGGCCGGACCGACCGCGTTGGCTTCACCACCCACCAGGCCGAAGGCGTTCGGTACGCCCGGTTTGGCCGAGAAGTCGTCCATCTCGTTGTTGAGCGTGATGCCGGTGCCGGTGGCGACGATGCCGCTGCCGAAGTTCAGGTTCAGCGTATAGGTTGTGGCGATCAGATTGCCATCCTTGTCGGCGACCGAGAAGTGCGTGGTCTGGTCGCTTTCGTAAGGCTGCGGTTTACCCGGCTTGATCTCTGCAGACGGCGTGGCGCGATCAGGATTGATCTTCTTGGCCAGTTCGTCGGCATACGCACGCGAGGTCAGGCCCTTGACCGGCACCTTGTTGAAGTCAGGGTCACCGAGGTATTCGGCGCGGTCGGCATACGCCAGCTTCATCGCTTCAGCCATCAGGTGGATGGTTTGCGCGCTGTCGGCTCCGTATTGCTTCAGCGGATAGCGCTCCAGAATATTCATCATCTGGATAATGTGGATGCCGCCCGAGCTTGGCGGCGGCATCGACATGACCTGGTAGCCGCGATAGTTGCCGACCACAGGCTCACGTTCGACGACCTTGTAGTTCTTCAGGTCGGCGGCGGTGATCAGGCCGTTGTGCTTGTCCATTTCGGCAACAATCTTCTTGCCGATCTCACCTTCATAGAACACCGAAGGGCCTTTCTTGCCGATCAGCTTGAGCGATTTGGCGAGGTCTTTCTGCACCAGCTTTTCGCCGGCCTTCAGCGGGCGGCCGTCCTTGAAGAAGATCGCCTTGCTGGAATCCCATTGACCCAGATGGTCGCGCTCCGCGGCCAGGATCAGCGCCAGGCTGGGGCTGACTTCATAGCCTTTTTCGGCCAGTTTGACGGCGGGTGCGATGACGTCTGACAGTTTCATCGTGCCGTATTTTTGCAGTGCATGCGTCAGGCCCGCGACTGTGCCGGGAACACCGATGGCCAAATGGGTATACAGCGAACGGCCCGGCGCGACTTTGCCCTTGTCGTCCAGGTACATGTCGCGGGTGGCCTTGGCCGGCGCCATTTCACGGAAGTCCAGCGCGACGTTTTTGCCCGTCTTGGCGTCGTGGATCATCATGAAGCCGCCGCCGCCGATGTTGCCCGCATTCGGCAGCACCACCGCCAGCGCGAAGCCGACGGCGACGCCGGCGTCAACGGCGTTGCCGCCGCGTTTCAGAATATCGAGGCCGACTTGCGTCGCCAGCTCCTGCTCGGACGCGACCATGCCGTTCTTCGCTTGCACCGGGCTGATGATGTCGTAGGTCAGGTCGTACTTGACCACCGGCGCCGCCGCAGGTGCGGTGGTTTGTGCGTGGGCGGGCAGGAAGGCGAGGGAAGTGCAGAGCGGCAGCAATGCCATGGAAGCCGGCTTGAGCAAGCCGTTGATTTTCCGCATGGGGATTCTCCTGAGGTTGTCTGTAATTATGGTGAAACGCATGCTTTCGCATCAGGCGATTGTAGCCTTTGGAAGTTTGATGTCCATAGAAAAATCGAGAAATCTGCGCACTGATTTCGGCCGCGCCGGGCGGCGTCGAGGCGGTCTCATCAATCCCCGGGCGGGGATGTGCATTGGTGAAACAGGCCGTACTGCGATGGCTTCACGTGCTTTCGCGCACCGCCAGTTCGAAGCCCAGGTCGAGCCTTGCCTTCTCCACGGGCTCTCCCTTGAGTTGACGAATCAACATCTCCGCGGCCTTGTAGCCGATGTCGTAGCGTGGCGTGACGATAGTGGTGATGGACGGTGTCGCGCAGGCAGCCCAGGACAAGTCATTGAAGCCGGCGATCGCCATTTGCTGAGGCACCTTGATGCCGCGTCGCTGGCATTCGAACAGGGCGCCCAGCGCAAGGTCGTCGTTGCAGCAGAACACGGCGTCGCAGTCGGGCGCGATTTCCAGCACGCGTGCGAGCAGTTGCGCGCCCATGTCAACCGTGGTCGGCGCGGGCAGCAGCACTTCGACATCCGGATTCAGGCCGGCTTCGCTGAGTCCCTTGCGAAAGCCTTCGCGCCGTTTCATCATGCGCGGATCGAGCTGCGCCGCCAAAAAAGCGGGGCGGCGATAACCGCGCTCGATCAGATGGCGCGCCGCCGCATAACCGGCCTTGGTCTGCGAGAAACCAACCGACATGTCGTTGTTGCTCTTGCCAAGATCGAACATGCGCACGGCCGGAATATTCGACGCCGCCAGTTGTCGCCGCAGGATATCGTACTGGTCCGAACTCGACAGCAGGAAGCCATCGGGCGCATGCGCCAGGTAGGTTGAGATCAGCTGGGTTTCCTTTTCCTTCGAATAACCGGTCTCGCCGATCAGGAACTGGTAACCGGCCTGCGAGAGATAGTCGCGGATGCCGCTCAGAGTCTCGATGAACACCGCATTGGTCAACGACGGCACCAGCACGCCGATCACCTGCGAGCGCGCAGACGCCAGGGTGCTGGCGGCCTGGTTGGGCACGTAGCCGAGCTTGCGGATGGCGGCGGCAATGCGGTCGCGCGCCTCTTGCTGGACCAGTTCCGGGGACTTCAGCGCACGTGACACGGTCATCGGACTGACGCGCGCTTCGGCCGCCACGTCGACGATGGTGACACGACCGGTGGCGCGGCTTCCCTTGGCGGCTCTGGTTGGCTTGGCGGTTTTTTCGGCAGCGACGGTTTTGCTCATGGCAGGACGGAAATTTCGATTGCCGACATCATACCCTCAGCATCGGGGCAATAGCGTATTCAACTGCTATGCTGCGCCGCCGCATAGGCGTTTCAGGGCTTTTACGTCCGCCAGATATTCATACAAATGATTTGACACATAAATTTTGGTAGCGTTATCATCGCGGCCTATGTTAACGCTAACATTTTGGCGCAAAACAAAAATTCCCTTTCATAAACACTACGCAGATAGTGGGCACGGCAGTCCCGATGCAATCTCATCAGTCAGGTGATGATGCAGCCGGGACGGCCCGTCGAGACAATGTAAAGAATCCTCAGCGGATGGCAGGCATGGTGTCGACGGTGTGTGCGCTATCGACCCTGGAGACATCCACATGTTCGGATTGAGTAACGAAGCAAGCCTGTTGTTGAACGCCTTCCTGGCGATTGTGGTGCTGATCGTCATGATCACGCGCCTGCGCATCCACCCCTTCATCGCACTGATCATCACCTCCGGCTTCCTCGGCCTGATCTCCGGCATGCCGCTGGCCAAGATCGTCAAGTCCTTCCAGGAGGGCTTCGGCGGCGTGCTCGGTTTCGTCGGCATCGTCCTGGGCCTGGGCACCATGCTCGGCAAGATGATGGCCGAATCCGGCGGCGCCGACCAGATCGCGCAGACGCTGGTGCGTGCCTTCGGCAAGCAGCGTGTGCACTGGGCCATGATGATCGGCGCGTTCCTGGTCGGCATCCCGCTGTTCTTTGAGATCGGCTTCGTGCTGCTGATCCCACTGGTGTTCATTGTCTCGCGTCGCTCGGGCGTGCCGCTGTTCAAGATCGGCATGCCGATGCTGGCCAGCCTGTCTGTCATGCACGGCCTGGTGCCGCCGCATCCGGGCCCGCTGCTGGCAATCGGCATCTTCGGTGCCGATATCGGCAAGACCATTTTCTACGGCCTCGTGGTCGGCCTGCCGACGGTGATCATCGCCGGCCCGATGTTCGGCGCCTTCATCGCCAAGTATGTCGATATCAAGCCATCCGATGAGCTGATGGAGCAACTGGCGCGCGAACCGCAGACCAAGGACCTGCCGGGCTTTACGATCACGCTGATCACGGTGCTGTCGCCGGTGTTCCTGATGTTGCTGAAAACCTTCGTCGACGTCACCCTGCCGGAGGGCAACGCCATGCGCGACCTGATGGACTTCATCGGCAACCCGATCGTGGCCTTGCTGGCGGCACTGCTGCTGTCGCTGTACACTTTTGGCGTGGCGCGCGGTTTCACGCGCCAGCAAGTGTTGAAGTTCGTTGACCAAAGCCTGGCGCCGACTGCGGCCATCGTGCTGATCATCGGCGCCGGCGGCGGCTTCAAGCAGATGCTGGTCAACAGCGGCGTCGGCACCGCGATCGGCCAGCTGGCCGTGCATGCGCAGATTTCGCCGTTGCTGCTGGCCTGGTTCGTGGCGGGCGTGATCCGCGTGGCGACCGGCTCGGCGACGGTGGCGACCATCACCGGCGCCGGCATCGTGGCGCCGCTGGTGACATTGATCCCCGGCACCAATCGCGAGTTGCTGGTGCTGGCGACCGGCGCCGGATCGCTGATCCTGTCGCACGTCAATGACGCCGGCTTCTGGCTGGTCAAGGAATACTTCAACATGAGCGTCGGCGAAACATTCAAGACCTGGACAGCGATGGAAACCATCATTTCGGTGGTCGCTCTCGTATTCATCATGTTGCTCAATTTGGTGGTCTGAACGGAGTAGCGTTAAGACCCGCAGTAAAGGAATTACTCATGTCGCACTTCATGCTCGGCGTCGATATCGGCACCACCAGCACCAAGACCGTGGTGTTCACGCTGGACGGCCAGGTCGTCGCCCAGCATGCCGTCGAATATCCGGTGCTGTGCACCGAGCCGGGCATGTCGGAGCAGGATCCGTTGCAGATGTTCGACGCGGTGCTGGGTTCGATCGCCGGCGCCGTCGCGGCCGCCAAGGCTGCGCCCGGCGACATCGAGCTGGTTTCCTTCAGCGCCGCCATGCACAGCCTGATCGCGCTCGACGGCGACAACGGCCTGCTCAGCAACAGCATCACCTGGGGCGACATCCGCGCCAGCGTCTGGGCCGAACGCATCAAGAACGAGTTCGACGGCCAGGCCATCTACCGCCGCACCGGCACACCCATCCATCCGATGTCGCCGCTATGCAAGCTGATGTGGATGCGTCACGAAAAGCCCGAGGTCTTCAGGCAGGCTGCGCGTTTCGTCGGCATCAAGGAATACGTGTTGTTCCGCCTGTTCGGCGAATGGCTGGTGGATTACTCGATTGCCTCCGCCACAGGCATGTTCAACCTCGAACAACTGGATTGGGACGAAGGCGCACTGGCCCTGCTGCAAGTCGATGCACGTCAGTTGCCCAAGCCGGTGCCAACCACGCATCAGTTGCAGGGACTCGACGCGGCGATCGCAGAACGTCTGGGCCTGCGTACCGACACGCCGTTCGTCATCGGCGCCAACGACGGCGTGCTGTCCAACCTCGGCGTCAATGCCATCCATCCGGGCCAGGTGGCGGTCACCATCGGCACTTCCGGCGCCATGCGTACCGTGGTCGAGCGGCCGGTGACGGATGCCTCCGGCCGCACCTTCTGCTACGCGCTGACGGAACGCCATTGGGTGGTCGGCGGGCCGGTCAACAATGGCGGCAACATCTTCCGCTGGGTGCGCGACGAGCTCGCCACCGCCGAAGCGGAACAGGCACGCAAGGACGGCGTCGATCCCTACGACGCGCTGACCCGCATCGCTGAACATATCGCACCGGGTGCTGAAGGCCTGTTGTTCCATCCCTATCTCTCGGGAGAACGGGCGCCGCTGTGGAACGCCGATCTGCGCGGCTCCTTCTTCGGCCTGGCGCTACATCACCGCAAGGAGCACATGATCCGCGCCGCGCTCGAAGGCGTGATCTTCAATCTCTACTCCATCCTGCCGGCGGTGGAAGACCTGATCGGCCCGACCAAACGGATGATGGCCACCGGCGGCTTTGCGCGCTCGGCCTTGTGGCGCCAGATGATGGCCGACATTTTCAACCGCGAAGTGGTGGTGCCGCAAAGCGTCGAATCGTCCTGCCTCGGCGCCGCCGTGCTGGGCTTGTTCGCGCTCGGCAAGGTCAAGTCGCTCGACGTCATTTCCGACATGGTCGGGTCGACCAACCGTCATCTGCCGATTCCCGAAAACGTCGCCATCTACGATCGCCTGCGACCGATCTTCATGGCCATCCCGCACAAGCTGGCCGATGAATATCGCGCGCTGTCGGCGTTCCAGCGGCTCGACATCAAATAGTCCCAGTTACGCTCACACATAACAAGCAAGGAGACAGAATGACCGCAACATTACCCGCAGGCCTGCAGAGTTTTTCGCTGAGCGGCCGACTCGCACTGATCACCGGCTCCAGCGGCGGCATCGGCCTGGCGCTGGCGCGCGGCCTTGCGGCCGCCGGCGCGTCCATCGTGCTCAACGGCCGCGACGCCGTCAAGCTCGCGGCGGTGGCGGCCAAGCTGCGCGAAGAGGGCTACACAATTCACGAGTCCTCATTCGATGCGACTTCGTCGGCTTCGGTGGAAGCAGCCGTAGCGAAGATCGAAGCCGAGATCGGCCCCATCGAGATCCTGTTCAACAACGCCGGCATCCAGCGTCGCGCGCCGCTGGAAGACTTCAAGGAGTCGGACTGGAACGACCTGATCAGCACCAACCTGAACAGCGTCTTCTTCACTGCCAAGGCAGTCGCGCAAGGCATGATCAAGCGCGGCCGCGGCAAGATCATCAACGTCTGTTCGGTGCAGAGCGAGCTCGGTCGTCCCAACATCGCGCCGTACACCGCCACCAAGGGTGCGGTGAAGATGTTCACCAAGGGCATGGCGATCGACTGGGGAAAGTACGGCTTGCAAGTCAACGGCCTGGGGCCGGGTTACTTCAAGACCGAGATGAACATGGCGCTGGTCGCCGATGAAAAATTCTCCGAATGGCTGATCGGTCGCACGCCTTCGCGCCGCTGGGGCGACGTCGAGGATCTGGTCGGCGCGGCGGTGTTCCTGTCCAGCGACGCATCCAAATTCGTCAACGGCCACATCCTGTACGTCGACGGCGGCGTCACGGCAACTTTATAAATAACAATACAGCGGAGAAAACATCATGCAACAAGGCATCGTCATCCACGCACCGCACGACCTGCGCGTGCAGGAATTGCAGACCGCAGAGCTGCAGCCGCATCAACTCAAGGTGAAGGTCAAAGCGGGCGGCATCTGCGGTTCCGACCTGCACTACTATCATAACGGCGGCTTCGGCACCGTGCGCATCAAGGAGCCGATGGTGCTCGGCCATGAAGTCTCCGGCGTGATTGCCGAGACCGGTGCTGCGATCAGGGACATCAAGGCCGGCACGCGCATCTCGATCAGCCCGAGCAATCCTTGCGGCCTGTGCAAGTACTGCCAGGAAGGCAAGCAGAATCACTGCCTCGACATGCGTTTCTACGGCAGCGCGATGCGCATGCCGCACGTGCAGGGCGCGTTCCGCCAGGAGATCATCATTGAGCGTGCGCAGGCGCACGTCGTCGCCGATCACGTCAGCGACGGCGAAGCGGCGATGGCGGAACCCCTGTCGGTGGCACTGCACGCGGTGCGCCGTGCTGGTCCTCTGTTCGGCAAGCGTGTTCTGGTCACCGGTTGCGGCCCGATCGGCGCGCTGACCGTGATCGCCGCGCGTCGCGCCGGCGCCTTGCAGATCGTCGTCACCGACGTCGCCAAGATGCCGCTGGAAAGCGCCTTGAAAGTCGGCGCCGACCAGGCCATCAACGTCGCCCAGGATGCCGAGGCGCTCAAGGCCTTCACGCAGGACAAGGGTACTTTCGACGTGCTGTTCGAGGCCAGCGGCAATGAGCAGGCGCTGCGCGGTGCGCTCGACACGCTCCGTCCGGGCGCGGTGATCGTGCAGGTCGGCCTGGGCGGCGATATCAACTTCCCGGCCAACCTGCTGGTCGGCAAGGAGCTGGAGTGGCGCGGAGCATTTCGCTTCCATGAGGAGTTCGCGCTGGCGGTGGAATTGATGAACAAGAAACTGGTCGATGTGAAGCCGCTGATTTCGGCGACGTATCCGTTTGAGAAATCGGTCGAGGCTTTCGAGATTGCCGGGGATCGGTCGAAGATGATGAAGGTGCAGTTGAGTTTCGACTGAATTTTTCTTCCGCAGCAACGTTGTTCTAAAGCCGCTCATTCGAGCGGCTTTTTTGCGTTTTTCAGATTGCAAACTTACCCGCTAATCGCTGACCAGCGGTGCAGCAACCGCGGAATTTGCCGTCGCGCCGGGCTCGGCGGCCAGAGGGGCCTCCGAGCCTTCCCAGGTAATCGGCTGGATGCGCTTGCGATTGACGACCAGATCGAATACGTCGAAGCGATTGTAGTAACCGACCACGTCGTGGAACTGTTTGGGTTCGACGCATGCCGACAAATCGAAGGTGGCATAGGCGATGCCTTCGTCGGCTTGCAGTGAATCGCCGATCTGCGTGCCGGTCGGTGTGACGAACTGGGTAGCGGCTTTCGGCGTGCGTTCCAGCAGGTCGGCTACGGATTTGTCTTCCGCCGTCAGCATGTCGAAGGCGCTTTGGTCCAGGCAGCTTCCGCACAGGATGCCGTAGGCCTTGGCTTCAAAAGAATGAGCGCTGGCGCGGATGCGGTTTGCCGTCACGTTGTCGAAGTTCTCGCCGCTGCCCGGCTTCTTGGTCGGCCAGATCGGCGGCCAGCTGGAGATATGGATCTGTTCACCCTGGGCGATGAGCGAGTAACGCGCCAGCGGGTTGGTGTTCTCGCCGCAAATGAGCCCGCCGATCTTGCCGATGCGCGTCGCCGCGACGTGCAGCCCGGCGCCGTCGCCGGGCGCCCAGACCATCTTTTCGTAGAACGTCGGCACCAGCTTGCGGTGATGATTGAGCAGGCTGCCGTCATCGCCGATCAGGACGTTGGAGTTCCAGATGCAGCCGACGCTGACCGGCGTCGCTTCACTGAATCCCATCGAGACAAAGACCTTGTGGCGCGCGGCGGTGGCGCGCAGTTCCGTCATCTCGGGGCCGTCGATGAGCAAGCTGTTGGCGACCATCTTCTTGAACCATTCGTGGTTGTAGATGGGCGCCCACAGCGCGGCCCAGACCGGAAATCCGGGGATGAAGGATTCAGGGAAGACGATCAGCTCGGCGCCGTGGGAGGCCGCTTCGGCGATCAGGGACAAGGCCTTTTGCAATGTCGCTGCACTGTCCATGTACACCGGTGCGACGTGCATCGCGGCGACTTTGACGGTAGGGAGATTCATGATGGGATCCTTTTGTTGAGCAAAGAAAAATGTTTCAGTGGGCGACGGCCTGTTCTACGCCGATGCCGGTTTCGCGACGCACCGCGAGTTCTTCCCAGCGCGCTATCGCCCGTTTGTCGGTGATCAGCAGCGAGAAAATGAAGACCAGCAAAAATCCGACCGGAATGGAAATGATGCCGGGGTTGCGCAAGGAGATCAGCGGTGCCTTCAATCCCACCAGGCTGGTGGCGTCGTCGGCAATGGCTGCCGCTTGTGCTGCAGCAATAGCGCTTTCCTTTCGCAATTTGTCGCGCGCTTCCGCCGTCACGCCGGAAGAATTTTTCTCGGCATCGACAATGCGCAGGTCCAATGCGGCGACGGTGGCGAGGGCGGCTGTTTTTTGTTGCAGCGGATAGGTCATGTTGGGCGACACCAGCACCAGCACGATGGACAACGTCGTGCCGCCAATCACGCCTGCCAGTACGCCGGCGGTGCTGCAACGTTTCCAGTACAAGGTCATCAGCAGCGCCGGCAAGTTGGCGGACGCCGCCACCGCATAGCCGAGTCCGACCAGGTGGGCGACGTTCTGGCCCTTGGCGAGTATCCCGCAGACCACACAGATCACCGCCATCATCAACGTCGCCACACGGGCGGCGCGCACCTGTTCCTGCTCGGTTGCTCTGCCGTTGCGGATGGCGCCGACGTAGACGTCGTGCGCCAACGCAGATGCCGCCGCCAGCGTCAGTCCCGCCACCACGGCCACGATGGTGGCAAACGCCACGGCAGCGACGAACGCCAGCATGAAATTGCCCGCCAGGCTGTCGGCGCCGCCACCCAGGAACTGGGCCAGCATCGGTGCGGCAAGGTTGCCGCCTTTGTCGAGTACGACAATGGCCTTGGCGCCGACATAGTGGGCGGCGGCAAAACCGATGAACACGATCAGCAGATGGCATACGCCGATGGCCAGCATCGCCCAGAGTACGGAGCTGCGCGCCGTCTTGGCGTCGGGCACGGTGAAGAAACGCATCAGGATATGCGGCATGGCGGCAGTGCCGAGCACCAGCGCCAGCCCCAGCGACAATTGTTCCAGTGGATTTTTCAGATACAGGCCCGACTCAAGGAAGCGTTGTCCGGCTTCCTGCATGCCCAGCGACTGGGAGCCCTTGAGCAAGGTTTCGCTGACATACGATTGCAGCATCGGATTGTGGGTCAGCGACACAAAGAACTCGGACACATTGAAGCCGAATGGCGCCCACGACAGGATCACCAGCACGAAGCACGAGGAGATCAGCAGGATGGCCTTGATGACTTGCACCGAGGTGGTTGCGCGCATGCCACCGAACACGACATAGGTCAGCATCAGGATGCCGACCGCCAGCACGGAGATCTCGTAGGGAATGCCGATCAGGGCGCGCAGGATGACGGCGCCGCCGACGATCTGCGGCACCATGTAAAACACCGCCACGATGATGCTGGACACTGCGGCCGCCACCTTGGTGCTGCGAAAGCTGTTGCGGTAGGCCAGCACATCGCCAAGCGTGTAGCGGCCGAGATTGCGGCAGGGCTCGGCCACCAGCAGGAGCACCGGGATGAAGGCCACGAAGAAACCGATGAGGTAGGCAATGCCGTCATAGCCGTACAGGGCGATCAATCCGGAAACGCCGAGGAAGGCGGCGGCGGACAGATAATCGCCGGCAATCGCGAGACCGTTGCGAATGGGGCCGATGCCGCCGCCGGCCGTGTAGTAGTCGGTCGCGGTGCGGTTGCGTTTGGCGGCAAGGTAAGTGATGAACAGGGTCGCGCCGAAGAAGATCGCGAAGATCGCCATGGTCATTCCCTGGAAGTCGTCGCCGACCAGGACCTTGGTCTGGGCGCAGGCGGCGCCGGAGACCAGAAACAGCGTCATGGCCGACGGCAGTGCCAACGCCGGAGCAGGCAAGCGTTTGATGTTCAGCAAGGAAGTCATGCCAATTCCTTTCGGGGTTGAGGTAAAGGTAGGGCTGCCATCCGGGCCACTTCCAGGTCCAGCTTGCGCATGTTGATGGCGTAGATATAGGCGATCAGGCCGCCGATGGGATATTGCAGCAGGCCGTAAGCCAGGCCGACGTTGACCACGCCGAACAGCCGGGCGTGGAAGATCGACGGAAAAAAGGTCGTGACGGCGGGGATGGAAAAATAGAACAGCGTGCCGACGATGAAGAGCGTCAGGACCACTCTTCGGCGTTGGCGGGAAACTGCATGGAATTGCGGATTGCGATACATGGTTGACCATGTGTCGGACAGGTTGTCGTTCTGCATGTAGCCCCCTGAAAGGTTGAGCAAACGGAAAAAGCCAAACCGGCGCTTGCCCGGACTGTTGGAGCAGCATCATCAGCGGCACCGGCGGACTCACTTGGCGAACGAAGGTTAGCAGTCTGTTTTGGGGAAGAAAACTGGCGATTGCGCAATCGTCATTGCAAATTTGCAATGAGTATTTTTTACTATTTCGGTGCGTAAATTGCTGCGAATGCACATTTATCGTGCTCGATATCAGGCTCGATGCGGAGGATTTCTGCTGCGATATACTGTTTATTCGGCGAGTTGCCGGATAACCCATTGCGAAATTGCAGATGAGCACAAAAAGCCCCAATTGGAATGACCTGCGTATCTTCCTCGAGGTAGCGCGCGCCGGGACGCTGTCCGGCGCCGCCGCCAAACTGCGCGTGGATCATTCCACCATCAGCCGTCGTATCGCCCATCTGGAGGCGATTCTCAATGCGCCGGTATTCGAAAGGGACCATCAGGGATTCCACATCACGGTGAAGGGACGCGAGTTGCTGGAGCATGTCGAAGCCATGGAATCCGGCGCGCTGGCGATCACCGAATCCTTGTCCGGCACCTCGCGCATTCCGTCCGGTCCGGTGCGCATCGCCACCATGGAAGGCATCGCCTCGCTTTATCTGTCCCGGCAATTCGTCAGCTTCAAGGAGCGCTATCCGCTGATCCAGATCGAACTCGTCACCTCCACGCAACTGGTCCATGTGAGCCAGCGTGAAGCGGATGTTTTCCTGAGCTTCTTTCCGTCCGAAGGCAAGGGGCTGGAGGTGGAGCCGGTGGGGGCGTTTCCGCTCCATCTTTATGCCTCGGAAAGCTACCTCGCCCGCCACGGCGTGCCGGGTTCGGTCGGCGAACTCAGGGATCATCAGTTCGTGTCGTATGTCGACGACCTGATTCAACTCAATACGGTGCGTTGGCTGGAAGAGGCGATCAAGAATCCGCCGGTGGTGTTTCATTCATCGAGCATGATTGCCCAATTGTTTGCCGCAGCCGAGGGTGGTGGCATCGTCATGCTGCCGGCGTTTTCCAATGCGGAGCGATTCGGTTTGCGCGCGCTGCTGGTGGACCAGATCGACGTGAAACGCACCATCTGGATGACGGTGCATCGCGAGCGCTGTTTCATGCCGCGGATCAAGGCGGTTCAGCAATTCATCAAAGACATCCTGGCGCGCGACTTTCCTCTGCCGCCGGGGATCAGGAGCAAGTGAGCGCGCAAAAAAAAGCGCCCCTCGCAGGGAGGGGCGCTTTGCAGCATCGCTAATCCTGTGGATCAGCGTTTGAGCGCCGGCGCTTGCGCGCCGCCCTTGCCGAACACCAGCTGCACCACCACGGCCACAACGATGTTGAGCGCGAGAGCGATCAGACCGGTGTAGAGCGTGTAGGAGTCAGCGCCGATGTGGAAGGTATGCACCGGCTTGATGCCGTCCGCATACGCCAGCCAGCTGCCGCCGACGATGCCGACCGCCCAGCCGGTCAGCAGCGCGTTCGCGCCGAACCAGCCGATGAACAGGCCGAACACCAGTGCCGGGAAGGTTTGCAGGATCCACACGCCGCCCAGCAACTGCAGATCAAGCGCGAACTTGGTCGGCAGGAACAGGATGAACACCAGCGCACCGAACTTGACCACCAGCGACACGATCTTGGCGACCTTGGCTTCGCCTTCGGCCGACACGCCGGGGTTCACGTACGGCTTCCAGAAATTGCGCGTGAACAGGTTGGCCGCGCCGATCGACATCACCGCCGCCGGCACCAGTGCACCGATGGCGATCGCCGCGAAGGCAAAGCCGCTGAACCAGCTCGGGAACATGGCGTTGAACAGCGCAGGGACAACGTCGTTGTTGGCTTCGACCTTGACGCCAGCCGCATAGGCCATGTAGCCCAGCAGCGCGATCAGGCCCAGCAGCACAGTGTACGCAGGCAGGAACACGGCGTTCTTGCGGATCGTGTCGGCGCTCTTGGCGGCGAAGATGCCGGTCAAGGTGTGCGGATACATGAATGCCGCCATGGCCGAGCCCAGCGCCAGGGACGCAAACGGCAGGAACTGCGCCGGCTTGAGCGTCAGACCGGTGGCGCCGCCCTTGGCTGCAAACGCCTCGCGCGCCGAATTGAACACGATGCCGTAACCACCCAGTTTCATCGGCACCAGTACCACCGCCACCAGCACCACGATGTAGATCATCAGGTCCTTGACGAAGGCGATCAGCGCAGGTGCGCGCAGGCCGGCCGAGTAGGTGTACAGCGCCAGGATCACGAAGGCGGCCAGCAGCGGCAGTTCACCGGTGACGCCGAGCGCCTTGATGACGACTTCCATGCCGATCAGTTGCAGCGCGATGTAGGGCATGGTCGCAACGACGCCGGTCAGGGCGATGGCGAGCTCCAGCTTGCGCGACTTGTAGCGGCCGAACACGACGTCGGCAGCGGTGACGTGACCGGCCTTGTGCGCGGCGTGCCACAGCTTTGGCATGATCAGGAACACGATCGGGTAGACCAGGATCGTGTATGGCAGCGCGAAGAAACCATAAGCGCCGACGGCATACACCAGCGCCGGCACCGCGATCACGGTGTAGGCGGTATAGAAGTCGCCACCCACGAGGAACCAGGTGATCCAGGTGCCGAAGTTACGGCCTCCCAAGCCCCATTCATCGAGGTGTGCGCCCTTGTTGGCGGAACCGCCGCTTTGCCAGCGCGAGGCCCAGAAGCCCATCACGGTGACCAGTGCGAAGAAGAAGATGAAGACGCCGAGCGCCGTCCAGTTGATGGAAGAGGAATTCATCATTCGACTCCCTTTTTAAGGCCGTCTTTGTAGACGATCCAGATGATCAGCGCGGTGAGCGGAACCCACGCAAACTGATACCAGTAGAAAAACGGGAAGCCAAACAGCGCGGGCAGTTCGTCGTTGTAAAACGGAACCCACAATAGACCAATGAACGGCAACAGGAGTAAGAGCCGCATAGAAATTCTCCTCATACTTTTGGTGGAAGGATTGTTATAAAAAATGCAGCGCAATTATAGTGAGGATCGATGATTTCTGTTTGGAGCGCGGCATTTTGTAGGGCTGTTACTACGGATGGAAAGCCGCTATGGCGTTGGGTTTGCGCAATGGAGGAGAAGGTTGCTTGCTTTTGTTTTTAAAGGAAATCTTTTCAATAAAAGGGCTGTCGGGAAAGCGAGAGATTTCATTCGCATTTTTGTCAGTAATGCGTCAGCTGTTATTTCAGCAAGTAGATTTTTTCGCGCATTGCTTATCCTTCATCCATCACGTTATTGAGCTGCAATAAAAAAAGCCCCCGACAATGTCGAGGGCTCCTTCAATGCAAAATACCAACTGCAATGACTACGCCGTCAGCGCCGGATAGTCGGTATAGCCTTCCGCGCCGCCGCCGTACAACGTGTCCGGGTTCAGCGGATTGAGCGGCTTGGATTCGCGCACGCGGCGCACCAGGTCCGGATTGGCGATGAACGGCCGTCCGAATGCGATGGCATCCGCCTTGCCGGCTTCCAGCACAGCTTGTCCTTCAGCGCCGTCAAAGCCGTTGTTGACGATGAAGACACCGGGGAAGCGGCTGCGCAGCGCGGCGTAGTCGAACTTCACCGGCGCACCTTCAGGCACTCGGGCGCCGCCGGTTTCGCCTTCGATCACATGCAGATAGGCCAGGCCCAGCGGCGCGATCTGTTCTACCACGTAGTTGTAGAGCGCTTGCGGATCGCTGTCGACGGCGGTGTCATTGAAGGTCGTCATCGGGCTCAGGCGGATGCCGGTGCGGCCGGCGCCGACTTCCTTGGTGACGGCTTGCACGACTTCGAGCAGCAGGCGGGCGCGGTTTTCGATGCTGCCGCCGTAAGGGCCGCTGCGATCGTTGACGCTGTCGCGCAGAAATTGCTCAAGCAGATAGGTGTTGGCGGCATGCACTTCAACGCCGTCGAAGCCGGCATCGATGGCGTTGCGCGCTGCCTTGCGGTAGTCCTCGACCAGCGCCGGCAACTCGTCGTCGCGCAAGGCGCGCGGCGTCGACACATCGCTATAGCCTTCGGTAGTGAAGGTTTTGGCGTTGGCGGCACGGTTGGTTGACGACACCGGCGCCACGCCGCCCGGCAGGAACGAGGTGTGCGAGATGCGGCCGACGTGCCACAGTTGCAGCACGATCTTGCCGCCGGCGGCATGCACGGCGTCGGTGACGTCGTGCCATGCAGCTACTTGTTCAGGAGAATAAATGCCGGGTGTATCGAGGTAACCCTGTCCCATCTGGGTAATCTGGGTGGCTTCGGCAATGATCAGGCCGGCCGTGGCGCGCTGGCGGTAGTACTCCACCGTGAGCGGGCCGGGTTTAAAGCCTTCAACGGCGCGGCTGCGTGTCAGCGGGGCCATGACGAAACGATTGGCGAGCGAGATGTCGCCCACTTTGAGGGGATCGAACAAGGAAGTCATGAATATCCTTCAATGGAAAATGAAATGCTGAATAAAAAAGACAGTGAAATCACTGTCTCTGAAGCTTTTGAGGCCTTTTGCATGCAACAGAATGCAACAGCCGAAATAAAGCCGACGGTTCATCATAGCCTAAAATTAGACCAGTCGTCTAAGAGTGGTCGATTTGCTGTTTTGACGTGGAGAGCGACAATGAAAAAGCGCCCCGGAGGGCGCTGAAAATTGGCGGGAGAGTCGGTGACGGCCAGTCCTGCAAGCTGGCGCCGCCCTCCCTTGAAGGCGAAGCGCGTCAGTGGTTGTGGCGCGGCAGAACCTTGGCAATGCCTTGGTACTTGACCGCCAGTTCCATGACGGCGCCGGTCTCGAGCTGGCCGACGGTATCGCGATAAATTTCCTGCCACGGCGTCTGGCTGGCCGGCACCGCGGGGATGCCCCCGGCTTTGCGCCTGGCCAGTTCTTCATCGCTGATCAGCATGTCGCAGCGACCGGTGTTGAGGTCGATGCGGATCTTGTCGCCGGTGTGCAGATAAGCGAGACCGCCGCCGACTGCGCTTTCAGGCGAGGCATTCAGGATGGACGGACTGTCCGAGGTGCCCGACTGGCGGCCGTCGCCGAGCGTCGGTAGGGTTGTGATGCCCCGGCGCAGCAGCGCATCAGGCGGTTGCATGTTGACCACCTCGGCCGAACCGGGCCAGCCGACCGGACCGGCGCCGCGGATCACCAGGATGGTGTTTTCATCGATGCCGAGCGCCGGATCGTTGATGCGCGCATGGTAATCGTCGGAGCCGTCGAATACCGCCGCATTGCATTCGAAGATGCCTTCGCTGCCCGGCGTGCTGAGGTAGCGTGCGCGGAAACTCTCCGAAATCACGCTGGTCTTCATGATGGCGAAGTCGAACAGATTGCCCTTGAGGACCAGGAAGCCGGCGCGTTCGCGCAGCGGGGCTGCGAAACGGAACACCACTTCGCGGTCATGGCTCTCGCGGCCTTCGAGGTTCTGCGCCATCGTCTTGCCGCCGACGGTGAGGCGATCTGCGCGCAGCTTGCCGGCCTGTTGCAGTTCCCACATGATGGCCGGCACGCCGCCGGCGCGGTGGAAGCGTTCGCCCAGATATTTCCCGGCCGGTTGCATGTTGAGCAGCAGCGGCACGTCGTAGCCGTACTTCATCCAGTCCTCGGAATCCAGCTCAACGCCGGCGTGGCGGGCCATTGCCATGATGTGCGGCTGGGCGTTGGTGGAGCCGCCGATGGCGGCGTTGACCACGATGGCGTCGAGGAAGGCGTCGCGCGTCAGTACCTTCGAAGGGCGCAGGTCTTCATATGCCATGCCGACGATGCGGCGGCCGGTTTCGTAAGCCATCTGTCCACGCTCGCGATACGGCGCGGGAATCGCGGAACAGCCGGTCAGCGACATGCCGAGCGCTTCGGCCATGGCGTTCATGGTCGAAGCGGTGCCCATGGTGTTGCAGTGGCCGGACGAGGGCGCCGAGGCGGCCGCGATCTCGAGGAATTTTTCATTGTCGATCTGGCCGGCCGACAACTGGCGGCGGCCCTTCCAGATGGCGGCGCCGGAGCCAACCAGTTCGCCGTCCATCCAGCCGTCCAGCATCGGTCCGCCCGACAGCACGATGGCCGGAATGTCGACGGTGGAGGCGGCCATGATCTGGGCCGGCGTGGTCTTGTCGCAGCCGGTGGTCAGCACCACGGCATCGATCGGATAGCCGTGCAGGATTTCCACCAGGCCGAGGTAAGAGAGGTTGCGGTCGATCGCCGCGGTCGGACGGCGGCAGTTTTCAAAAATCGGGTGTAGCGGAAACTCCATCGGGATGCCGCCTGCATCGCGGATGCCATCGCGCACGCGGCGCGCCAGTTCCAGGTGGATGCGGTTACAGGGGCTGATGTCGCTGCCGCTCTGGGCGATGCCGATGATGGGACGGCCGGAGCGCAATTCTTCGGCGGTGATGCCGTAGTTCATGAAGCGTTCCAGATACAACGCCGTCATGTCGATGTGGTCCGGATTGTCGAACCAGTCCTGGGAACGGAAACGGCGCGGTGTCTGCTGTGGTTTTGTCACTTCTGTACCTTTGTCGATATGTAATGTTGAGCCAAGCCAGGCGTGTCGGCGCGGAACGAAAACAAGCCTCCCGCGAGCGGTTGCTGCAACCGTTCTGCGGGCGACAGGCCTTTCCATGCGGTGGTGACTTGCACGGTTTGCAGGTTAGCGCCGCCGAAGGCCAGCTTGGTGATGTTGGCGCACGGGAAGGGAAGCACGCCGATCAGTTCCCCCGAAGGCAGGAAGCGTTCGATGCGCCACCCGCCGAACAGGGCGACCCACAGGCAACCTTCCGCATCCACCGCCATGCCGTCCGGATATCCGGAGCCGTCGATGACGATGAAGGGGCGCTTGCCGGACAGGTTTCCCGCCGCGTCGACATCGAAAGCATATACCGTTCGCAGCAATGTGTCCGTGTGATACAGCGTTTTGCCGTCCGGGCTCATTGCCGGGCCGTTGGTGATGATGTAATTGCGGTCCTGTTCGCTCAGGATGTCCGGGTCGCGGCGATACAGTATTCCGGTGGGATTTTCCTCGCCGTCGTCCATCGTGCCAAACCACAGGCGGCCCTGATGATCGGCGTAGCCGTCGTTGATGCGATTGCCTGGGCGGTCTGCTTCCACCGCTTGCAGCAGCGTGAAATCTCCCGCATTCGGATCGAAGCGATGCAATCCTCCCTGCATGCCGCACAGCAGGCCGCCGTCGTCGCACGGCAGCACGAAACCCGGTTGCCGCGGCGTGCTCCAAGTGTGTTGATGGCCACCATCGGCATCGCAGCGATGGATGGCGCGGCCTTTGATATCGACGAAGTAGAACGTCTGTTGCGCCGCATGCCAGACCGGACCCTCACCGAGTTCGGCGCCGACCGGCCACACGCAGATCGGAGCAGCCGCACTCATGCGCCGTACCAGCCGGCGTCGACGAAGTAATCGCGCCCGGAACATTTGGATGCGCTGTCGGACGCCAGGAACAGCGCCAGCGCCGCGACGTCATGCGGTTCGACGCGCTGGGACAGGCATTGCGACGCGAGGATCTTGGCTTCTTCTTCCGGGCTGTGCCACAGGCGCATCTGGCGCGGCGTGCGCACCGCGCCGGGGATGATGCAGTTGACGCGGATGCCGTGCACCCCGAGGTCGCGCGCCAGGCCGCGCGTCAGGCCTTCGATGGCGGCCTTGGCGGTCATGTACAGCGCCAGGCCCGGCAGCGCCAGGTGCCATGAGATCGATCCGAAATTCAGGATCACGCCGCGACCCATGTCGCGCATGCCGGGTGTGACCGCCTGCGCACAGAAGAACTGGTGGCGCAGGTTGACGGCCATGCGTTCGTCCCAATACGCCGGCGTGACATCGGCGATTTTATGGCGATCGTCGTTGGCGGCGTTGTTGATGAGGATGTCGACGGCGCCGGCGATTTTTTCAATCATGACGAAACTGGCCGCCAGCGCATCAAGGTCGAGCAGGTCGCAGGGCAGGAAGGTCGGCGGCAGCGGCGTGTCGCGCAACGCTGCTTCCAGTTCGCGCGATTCGCGCTCGGCGATGTCCAGGAAAAATACCTGCGCGCCTTGTTGTGCGAAGGCTTCCACCAGCGCGGCGCCGATGCCGGTGCCGCCGCCTGTGATGACCACGCGCTTGCCGGCCAGGCTGCGGTAGATGGCATGTTCGACGGCGTGCTCGAAAGGGGCAGGGGCCGGGGCAGCGGATGCGGTCGCGACGGAAGCCGATGGTGATGCTGTCATGCTGCTGTTCTCCTTGGGGATGACACTGAAGGGGGGACTGAATCTGTCAGGCCGCGCCCGGCCAGATAGCGATAAAGCGAGCGGATGCCGAAGGTCCACGGGGCAATCGCGTCGCTGCGTTGTACGTGGTTGACGAGCGCGCCCAACGCCGGACTGGCGATGGTGACGCGGTCGCCCAGATGATGGGTAAAGCCGGTGCCGGGGGCATCGCGGTCCTTGATCGGCGAGAACATGGTGCCCAGGAACAGCATGAAGCCATCCGGATACTGGTGATGCGCACCGCAGGTTTGCTGCACCAGGTCGAGCGGGTCGCGGCTGATTTCGCGCATGTAACTGACGCCGTCGAGGCGGAAGCCGTCTTCGCCTTCGATGCGCAGCGAGACTTCGGCCTGGCGCACCGTGTCGATCGTGAAGCGCTCGTCAAACAGGCGGATGAAAGGGCCGATGGCGCAGGACCCGTTGTTGTCCTTGGCCTTGCCCAGCAGCAGCGCGCTGCGTCCTTCGATGTCGCGCAGGTTGACGTCGTTGCCCAGCGTCGCGCCCACTACTTCGCCGATGCTGTTGACGGCCAGCACGATCTCCGGCTCGGGGTTGTTCCATTGCGAGGACGGATGCAGGCCGACGTCGGCGCCCAGTCCCAGCGCCGACATCGCCTGCGCTTTCGAGAACACTTCGGCATCGGGGCCGATGCCGACTTCCATGTATTGCGACCAGGCGTCGCGCTTGACGAGTTCCTGCTTGAGCTTGATGGCGGCTTCCGAGCCGGGCCGGATGGTGGACAGGTCGGCGCCGATGCTGGCCTGCAATTCCTTGCGCAGCGTCTCGGCGCGGGCGGCATCGCCGGCGGCTTTTTCCTCGATCACGCGTTCCAGCATGCTGACCGCGAAGGTTACGCCGCAGGCCTTGATCGGCTGGATGTCGCAGGGCGCCAGCAACAGCGGCCGGCTGGTGTCATCCTGCGTATGCAGCGCATGATGCACCAGGTCGAGCGCACTGCCGAGCGCTTCGCCGGGGGCGTGGCGGGCGATGTAGAGCAGGTCTTCGGCGTCGAGCAGATCGGCCACCGTCGGCGCCGCAGCGGTGATGTCGAAGATCTGACCGTGCCGCACGACGACGACGCAGGGACCGTTGATTTTGCTGTTTCTCCAGACGCGGCCGATCAGCAGTGCGTCGGAAAGATCGGCGGGCAGGGTGGCGTGGGCCGGTATTGCTTGCATCATCGCATGCATGGCGTTCCTCTTTTCAGAAATGAGATGGAAGCAGGTCGCTCAGCGGCCCGAACGGGTGCTGACGTCGACCCACACGGCCAGCATCAGGATGCTGCCCTTGACGATCATCTGCCAGTAGGTGCCGACGTCGAGCATCGACATGCCGTTGTCCAGGCTGGCCATCACCAGTGCGCCGATCAGTGCGCCGTAGATGGTGCCCGAGCCGCCGCGCATCGAAGTGCCGCCGATGAAACAGGCGGCGATGGCATCGAGTTCGCCCATGCTGCCGGAAGATGGCGAACCCGCTGCCAGGCGCGCGGTGTTGACCAGTCCGGCCAGCGCGCACATCACGCCCATGATGCCGAACACCCACAGCTTGACCGATTGCACGTTGACGCCGGACAGCCGCGTGGCTTCCATGTTGCTGCCGACCGAATAGATGCGGCGACCGAATACGGTTTGTTTGGTGATGTAGCTGAACAGGCCCAGCAGCGCCAGCAACAGCAGCACCGGCACGGGGATGCCGTCGTAACTGTTGAGCGTGCGTACGAACACCAGCAGCACCGCGCCGATCAGCGCCACCTTGATCGCGTCGCGCCACAGCGGCGGCACCGGCAACGCGTGGCGCATGCGGTTTGCGCGTTGCTGCCAGGTCAATGCAATCGCCAGCACGAACAGTACGACCACGAGGGCGACGCCGAAGCTGGCGGGCAGGTAGCCCTGGCCCAGATACACCAGGTCGCTCGATACCGGTGCAATCGTCAGGCCGCCGGTTATACCCAGCAGAACGCCGCGAAACGCCAGCATGCCGCCCAGCCCGACGATGAAGGACGGGATGCGCATGTACGCCGTCAGATAGCCGTTGAACAGTCCGAGCAACAGGCCAAGCGCGAGCACGAGGAAGAGATTGAGCGGCAGCGGCAGGTTGTGCGTGACGTTCAGGATGGCGGCGACGCCGCCCAGCAGGCCGAGCAGGGAGCCGACCGACAGGTCGATTTCGCCGGCGATGATGACCAGCACCATGCCGCAGGCCAGGATGCCGGTGACCGACATCTGGCGCAGCAGATTGGAGAGATTGCGCGGCGTGACGAAGCCGCCTTCGGTCTTCCAGCTGAAGAAGGCCCAGATGATTGCAATGGCGATGAGCAGCGCCATGATCTTGTAGCGGCTGAAGAGCTGTTTGATGTTGGCCGTGGTGTTGGCCGCGCCGTTACGCGTACTGATGGTTGAAGTCATGCTTGATTCCAGAGTGTTTTGTTTATGCGGCGGAAGGCGTCGCGAGGGGCATGCGCTGTTGCGGTGACTGGTTGATGGCCGCCGCCAGCACCTTTTCCTGCGTCAGGTCCTGATTGACGAAATTGCCGCGCAGTTTGCCTTCGCCGATAACCAGCACGCGGTCGGAGACGCCCAGCACTTCCGCCAGTTCGGACGAGACCATTATTACGGCCACCCCCTGTTTCGCCAGTTCGGCGATCAGCCGGTAGATCTCCGCCTTGGCGCCGACATCCACGCCGCGCGTGGGTTCATCGAGGATCAATACCTTGGGCTTTGCCAGCAGCATCTTGGCCAGCACCGCCTTTTGCTGATTGCCGCCGGACAGGCCGGTGATGGGCAGGAACGGACTCGCGGTCTTGAGCTGCATGCGGGCGATTTCTTCATGCACGGTTTTCAGTTCGGCCTCGCCGTCGATGCGGGTGCCGCGCGAGAAGTTCTTCAATACCGTCAGCGTGATGTTCTGGCCGACGCTGAGATCGGGCACGATACCGTGCTGTTTGCGGTCTTCCGGCACCATGCACAGGCCGAGCCGGATGGACTTGAGCGGCGTGCCGGTATCGACGCGTGCACCGTTCATCCAGACCTCGCCTTCGCAGCGGCCCGGATAGGCGCCGAAGATGGCCGACACCAGCTCGGTGCGGCCGGCGCCGACCAGGCCGGCGATGCCGAGGATTTCGCCGCGCCGCACCGAGAACGAGACGTCGTCTACGCGCTTGCGATTCGGGTTGTCGACGTCGAAGCAGGTCATATGACGGGCTTCGAACACGATCTCGCCGACCTGATGGTCGCGGCTCGGGTACATCGCGGTGATTTCGCGCCCGACCATCTGCGTGATGATGCGGTCGACGTCGAGTTCTTCCATCGGCGTGGTGGCGATGTGCTTGCCGTCGCGGATGACTGAAATCGTGTCGCACACGGCGGCCACTTCATCGAGTTTGTGCGAGATGTAGACGCAGGCCACGCCCTTCGCCTTGAGATCCTTGATGATCTTGAGCAGCACCGCGATTTCGGAGGCGGTCAGCGAGGACGAAGGTTCGTCGAGGATCAGCAGGCGCGCCTTCTTGTTGAGCGCCTTGGCGATCTCCACCAGTTGCTGATGGCCGCCGCCGTATTGCATCACGGGCAGCGCGACATTGATGTCCGGCATGTTCAGTTCGCGCATGAGTTCTTCGGCGCGTCGATACATGGCGGGATAGTTCATGCGGCCGCCGGGCAGGGTCAGCTCGTGGCCCATGAAGATGTTTTCCGCCACCGACAGCTCGGGTACCAGCATCAGTTCCTGATGGATGATGACGATGCCGGCGGCTTCGGTGTCGCGCACGGAATGGGCGACCAGCGGCTTGCCGTCCCAGAGGATTTCGCCGTCCCAGGTGCCGTGCGGATAGACGCCGGAGAGGATCTTCATCAGCGTGGATTTTCCGGCGCCGTTTTCACCGCACAAGCCGATGCATTCGCCGTCCCTGATTTTCAGGTCGATGCCGTCGAGGGCGCGGACACCGGCAAACTGTTTGACGATGCCCTTCATTTCCAACAAATACTCTGACATGCTGCGCTCGCGGAATAAGGGAGAAAGACGCGGGTACGACGCCGTCGGGCGCCGTACTTTCATGCGTACTTTTTGTGGATGCGCGAAGGACTTACTTCGCGCCGATCTGCGCCTGCGTATAGAAGCCGTCGTCGACCAGGATGTTGACGTTGGCCTTGGTCAGCGGAATCGGTTTGAGCAGCACCGTATCCACTTTCTTGAAGCCGTTGTCGTACTGCGAGTTGTAGCTCGGCTTTTCGTTGCGCGCCAGGTGCACCGACAGATTCGCGGCTTCGGTGGCGATCAGCTTGAGCGGTTTGTAGACCGTCATCGTTTGCGTTCCGGCGACCACGCGCTTGATCGCTGCGAGGTCGGCATCCTGGCCCGATACCGGCACCTTGCCGGCCAGCTTCTGCGCCGCCAGCGCCTGGATGGCGCCGCCTGCCGTGCCGTCGTTGGAGGCGACGATGGCGTCGATCTTGTTGTTGTTGGCGGTCAGGGCGTTTTCAACGATGGACAGTGCCTCGGTCGGGTTCCAGTCCTTGACCCATTGCTGGCCGACGATCTTGATGTCGCCCTTGTCGATCAGCGGCTTGAGCACCTTCATCTGGCCTTCGCGCAGCATCTTGGCGTTGTTGTCGGTCGGCGAGCCGCCCAGCAGGTAGAAGTTGCCCTTCGATTGCGCCTTGACCACGCCTTCGGCCTGCATTTCGCCGACCTTTTCATTATCGAAGGAAATGTAGGCGTCGACGTCCGCGTTCAGGATCAGGCGATCGTAGGACAATACCTTGATGCCGGCCTTCTTGGCTTCCTTGATGGTGTTGGTCAGCACGGTCGCGTTGAACGGCACGATCACGATCACGTCGACGCCGCGCGAGATCAGGTTTTCGATCTGCGAAATCTGACGGGCTTCGCTGGCGTCGGCGGATTGCACGAACACCTTGGCGCCGAGTTTTTCGGCCGCCGCAGTAAAGAAGTCACGGTCGCGCGCCCAGCGTTCCACGCGCAGGTCATCGATGGAAAAACCGATTTTCGGATTCTTGGCGTCGGCCATCGCGCCGCCTGCCACCAGCGACATCGTGGTCGCCGCCATCAGGGCCAATACACTCTTTTTCAGGATTGCGTTCATTGCCTTATCTCCAGATTGTTCATTATGATTTTTAAGGGGGTCTGCTCCTGCTTCGGCGGGAATTCTTATAAGGACACTTGCCCGCTCCTGCCCATCGCCGCCTTGCCGAGGCTTGATGTGCGGCCATACTAGCAACGGCGCACCGGGCACCACAATTACGAAATCCGCCAAGCGGGAGTGCGATTCTTTCTATTGCACTTGCACAAACGGCTATTTGGACTGACGGGGGAACTCGCTCTCGGTACAATCGAAAAAGAAATAAAAACAGGCGGGCCGGAATCGGAATAGTGACGTTTTGACATCGTCGACACATTCTCCGGCACCGTCAGCACCATCTGGAGACCGCCCGTCGCCGGGCATTGGAGAATTCAGCGTGACAAAAGTACCGACCGTGCATCGCATTGCGCTGCTGTTCAACGGCAACAAGATATTCGACCGCGACATCATCGCCGGCATCGGCGAATACCTGAGCAGCACGCGCGCGTCGTGGGATCTGTATCTGGAAGAAGATTTCCGCTGCCGGCCGCAGGGCATCGAGCGCTGGCAGGGCCACGGCATCATCGCCGACTTCGACGACCCCACCATGCAGGAAGCCTTGTCGCGCGTGCAATTGCCGGTGGTCGCGGTCGGCGGGTCCTATGCCGATGAGTCCGACTATCCCAAAGACTTACCGTATGTCGCCACCGACAATTTCAAGCTGGTCAAGCTGGCCTACGACCACCTGATCGAAGCCGGATTGCAGAATTTCGCCTGCTTCAGCCTGCCGCAAGCCGACGTCAATCGCTGGGCGCAGGAGCGCGAAAAGGCCTTTGAATCGCTGACCCGGCGCGACGGCATCCAAGGCCACATCTATCGCGGCGTCGGCACCAGCGCGCAATCGTGGGACACCGCCGTGGAGCAGCAGATCGCCTGGGTGCGCAGCCTGCCCAAGCCGATCGGCATCATCGCCGTTACCGATGCGCGGGCGCGGCAGTTGCTGCAAGCCTGCCTGTTCGCCGGCATCGCGGTACCCGAGCAGGTCGCCCTGATCGGCATCGACAACGATCCGCTGGCGCGCATCCTGACGCGCGTGCCGCTCAGCTCGGTGATCCAGGGCACGCTGGAGATGGGACGCACGGCGGCGCATCTGCTGCACCAGATGCTGCACGGCCACGGCGCGCAGTTCGCCGACAAGCGCATCCTGGTGCCGCCGGCCGGCATCAACGTGCTGGCGTCGAGCCGGCACGAGGCGCGCAATCATCCGCACGTCATGCAGGCAATGCACTTCATTCGCCAGTACGCCTGCCAAGGCATCAAGACCGAGCAGGTCGCCGATTACGTGGGCGTATCGCGCTCGTCGCTGGACTGGTATTTTCGGCGCGAGCTCGGCCGCAGCGTGCATGACGAAATCCTGCGCTTCAAGCTCGACGCCGCCCGGTGCATGCTGCAGCAGTCGCATGGCAACGTTGCCGAGATCGCGGTCAGCTGCGGCTTCACTTCGGTGCAATACATGCACGCTGTGTTCAAGCGCGAGCTCGGCTGCACGCCGCGCGAATACCAGGAACAACTGTTGCAGGGCGCTGCGGAACGTGCACCGTCTTCGCCACCTTCATTGCAAGAACCAATCCACGGCGATTGATACGCCGCCGCATTCTGACGACATGACACATTTCACCCTCTCCAGCACTGCCGCCGATCACGGCGTCACCTTGTACACCCTGCGCAATGCGAACGACATGCGCGTCGTCATCAGCGACCGCGGCGCCACGCTCATCTCCTGGTGGGCGCAGGACCGCTACGGCCGCGAAGCCGACGTCTTGCTCGGCTATCCGGACCAGCAGGGCTATCTCGCCAATAAGCCGTTTTTCGGCGGCATCATCGGACGCTGGGGCAATCGCATCGCCGCCGGCCGCTTTGCGCTTGACGGCGTCGACTACCAGATCGACCGCAACGAAGGCGACAATCATTTGCATGGCGGCGCCGGCGGTTTCCATCTGTTGCCGTGGCAGGTACAGGCCGATCCGGAAGGCCTGCGCATGACGCTGGCCTCGCCGCACGGCGCTGCCGGCTTCCCTGGCAATGTGCTGGCGTCGGTGTTGTACCGACTCGACGATGATGGCCGGCTGAGCATCGACTACACCGCGACCACCGATGCGCCGACACCGCTCAACCTGACTTCGCACGGCTACTTCAATCTGAACGGCGGCGTCGACGACATCTGCGATCACATCATGTCGATTGACGCAGATCGTTACCTGCAAATCGATCGTGCGCTGATTCCGAACAAGGCGGTGGAGGTTGCCGGCAGCGCTTTCGATTTCCGCCAGCCGGCGCCGATCGGCGCGCGGCTGGCGTGGCCCGACGACCAGCTTGGCATCGCCGGCGGTTTCGACCATTGCTATTGTTTGCGCCCCGGAGATCCGGCAACCGCGTCGCGCAGCCGCAATGCGCAGGCGCTGCGCGACGTAGCGACGGTCTACGACCCCGGTTCGGGACGTGAGCTGACGGTCGCCACGACCGAGAACGGTCTGCAGTTTTATAGTGGGAATTTTTTGGAGGGAGTTGCCGGACGTGGCGCACAGGCCTATGCCGCGCATGACGGCTTCTGCCTGGAGGCGCAAGCCTACCCGGATCAGGTCAACGGTCCTGACCGGGAAGACGTGATCCTGCGCCCGGGGCAGGTTTATCGTCAGACCACGACTTACCGGCTGAGCGTGCGCGCCTAGCGCGGCGCCCGTTCGTCGCGCACGTCGCGCCGGATTGCCTGCGGCGGCACGCCGAAGCCGCGCATGAAGACTTCACGCATGTGACGGCGGTCGCGGAAGCCGGTTTCGCGTGCAATCACTTCCAGCGGATGGCGGCTCTGCTCGATCATCAGGCGCGCCGCTTCCAGGCGCAGTCCTTCAATCGCCTTGGCTGGCGACTGCCCGGTCTCAGCGGCGAACACGCGGCTGAACTGGCGCGGACTCAGGCTGACGGACTCGGCCAGTTCTTCCACCGACAGCGCATGCGAGAGATTCTTGCGGGCGTAGTTGAGCGCGTTCTGGATGCGATCCGACTTGGGTGCCAGGTCGAGGATTTCCGAATGCTGCGACTGGCCGCCGGAACGCCGCTGGTACATCACCAGCTTGTGCGCGACCGAGCGCGCGGCTTCTGCGCCGAGATCTTTTTCCACCATCGCCAGCGCCAGGTCCAGGCCAGCGGTCATCCCCGCCGAGGTCCAGATCGGGCCATCGATCAGATAGATGCGGTCATCCTCGACCTGAATTTTCGGAAACATGGTCTGCATCTCGCGCGAAAAATACCAGTGCGTGGTCGCGCGTCGTCCATCCAACAATCCTGATTCGGCCAGCACGAAGGCGCCGGTGCAGATCGCCGCGATGCGTCGCGCGCGCGTGCTGATCTTGTTGAGGAAGGCCATCTCCGCCGCCGAAGCGGGTGCCTGCACCGGATCGCTGACGCCGGTGACGATCCAGGTGTCGGCCGGACTGCGCAGCGTCGCTTGCCGCGTCGTCACGTTCAGGCCCAGCGAAGAGCGTATGTCGCCGCCCTTGACGGAAAAATTCTCGACCACGTAAAAGGTCTCGCCCGCCACCAGGTTTGCGTACTCGAACACCGATTGCGTCGCCAGCGCCATGACCTGGAATCCGTCCTGCAGCAGGTAGCCGATACGGTGCATGTCCGTTCCTCGTTTGTTGAATGTCTCAAAATACTACCATAAACGTCATTTGAGACATCAGCGTGCAGTCCTATGATGCAGCCATGGATTCGAACACGGATCCTTACCTCCACCTCATCAAGGACAAATCATGACTCAGGCACATCAAGGCACCGCCCTCATCACGGGCGCTTCTTCCGGCATCGGCGCGATCTACGCGGACCGTCTCGCAAAACGCGGCTACGACCTCATCCTGGTGGCGCGCAACCGCGATCGCCTCAAGGCGCTGGCCGACCGCATCACGACAGAAACCCGTCGCACGGTCGAAGTGCTGGACGCCGACCTCAACGACAAGGCCGGGCTGGCGCAGGTGGAAGCCAAGCTGCGCAGCGACGCCAGCATCACCTTGCTGGTCAACAACGCCGGCGTCGGCACGCATACGCCGTTGTTGTCCAGCGACGTCGACAAGATGGTGGACATGATCGACCTCAACGTTACCGCACTGACGCGCCTGACCTATGCGGTTGCACCGGGGTTCGCAGCACGCGGCAAGGGCGGCATCATCAACATCGCCTCGATCGTCGCCATCGCGCCGGAAATCCTCAACGGCGTCTACGGCGGCACCAAGGCTTTCGTGCAGGCATTCAGCCAGTCGCTGCATCATGAACTGGCGGCGCAGGGCGTACGCGTGCAGGCGGTGTTGCCGGGCGCGACCGCGACCGAATTCTGGGCCACGGGCGGTTTGCCGGTCGAGCACCTGGATCAGAACATCGTGATGTCGGCCGACAGCATGGTCGACGCCGCGTTGGTCGGCTTCGACCGCGGCGAACTGATCACGATTCCGTCGCTGCACGAAGTGGAAGAGTGGGAAGCCTACGAGGCTGCACGCAAGGTAATGTCGGCGCACTTGTCGCGCAACACGCCGGCGGCGCGTTATACCTCGGCGGGCTGATTTATTCGGGGGGAGTGTTGGAAGCATGGCGGCGTGAGTGCCGTCATGTTTTTTTGCGTTTACTTATGTGTGGTCGACAACATGCGCTCGACATAACGCGCAATCAGATCAATCTCCAGATTGACCTTGCCGCCGACCTTCAGGTGCTTGAGCGTGGTGACCTGAATGGTGTGCGGGATCAGGTTGATCGAGAAGCGGCAGCCGTCGGCGACGTCTTCCACGCGGTTGACGGTCAGCGAGACGCCGTTGACGACGATCGAGCCTTTGTAGGCGAGATATTTGGCGAGCGACTTGGGTGCTTCGATGATCAGCTCCCAGGATTCGCCGACCGGCTCAAATTTGTTGACCACGCCGAGGCCGTCGACGTGGCCCGAGACCAGGTGGCCGCCCAGGCGCTCGGCCAGGGTCAAGGCTTTTTCCAGGTTGACTTCACCCGGCGCGTCGAGGCCGACGGTGAGGTTGAGGCTCTCGCGCGAGACGTCGACGGTGAATCCTTTGGCAGTCTTTTCCACCACCGTCATGCAGGCGCCGTTGAGCGCGATCGAGTCGCCCAGCGCGACGTCGTCCATCGGCAGCGGACCGGCATCGATGTCGAGGCGAACGCCGGAATCAGCGGTGGCGCCCAGCGGTTGAATGGAAGTGATTTTGCCGACGGCGGCGACGATGCCTGTGAACATGATGGGATCCGGATAGTTGACTGAATGAGTGACTGAATAAGGTGGCTGAAGAAGCTGATTAACTGAACCGGGCAAGGATACGCAAATCCTCGCCGATCTGCTTGATCTCGTGGAAACGCAGCGCGATCTTGCCGGACAGATCGTCCAGCGCCGGCAGGTCGAACATACCGCGGCCGTCGCCCAGCAGGCTCGGCGCAAGATAGACCAGCAACTCGTCGACGCAGCCTTCGCGCAGCAGCGAAGCGTTGAGCTTGGAGCCGGCTTCGATGTGTACTTCGTTGAGGTTGCGTTTGCCGAGTTCGGCGATCACGCGCGGCAGGTCGACCTTGCCGGCGGCGTTGGGCAGCACGATGACTTCGGCGCCGCGGTCTTCCAGCGCAGCGATGCTGGCGCGGTCTTCGCTGGCGGTGAATACCCAGGTGCCGCCGCCGGCGAGGATGTTGGCCTCCGGCGACAGCGTCAGTTTGCTGTCGACTACGATGCGGCGCGGCTGGCGCGGAGTGTCGACGGCGCGTACGCTCAGTTGCGGGTTGTCGTCCTTGACGGTGCCGATGCCGGTGACGATGGCGCAGGCACGCGCACGCCAGAAATGGCCGTCGTCGCGCGCCGCCTGGCCGGTGATCCACTGGCTCTTGCCGTTGTGCAAGGCGGTCTTGCCGTCGAGGCTGGCGGCCGATTTCATGCGCACCCACGGTGTGCCGTGCTGCATGCGCTTGAAGAAGCCGATGTTCATTTCACGGGCCTGTTCCGCCAGCACGCCCGAGACCACGGCGATGCCGGCAGCCTGCAATTTTTCCATGCCCTTGCCGGCCACCAGCGGATTGGGATCGGTCATCGCCGCGACCACCTTGCCGATGCCGGCCTTCACCAGCGCATCGGCGCAGGGCGGGGTGCGGCCGAAATGGCTGCAGGGTTCGAGCGTGACGTAGGCGGTGGCGCCGCGCACGTCGTTGCCGCGTTGCTGCGCGTCATGCATCGCCTGGATTTCAGCGTGGTTGCCGCCCGGCGGCTGGGTGAAGCCGGCGCCGATGACGCGGCCGTCGCGCACGATGACGCAGCCCACGCGCGGGTTGGGCGTGGTGGTGAACATGCCGAGTTCGGCCTGTTGCAGCGCCAGCGCCATGGCTTGCTGGTCGTTTTCGATGAAAAGATCGTAGATGGACATAGGGACAACGATGTTCTGGTTGGTGGCGGCGCGGAAACTCAGCGGAATGTGCAGGTGACGTCGTCCGCCGGATTGCAGATGCGGGCGCGGCCCAGGATTCCAAGTCTGACCAGGCGGCTTCTTCCGCCCAGCGAAAATTGCCACGAGCCCCACAGCGGCGCCCGGTCGCTCATATTATTGCGGGTTCTGCCGTTGCCATTGTAAGCGATGTAGGGCGCCGACTTGTCGGTGAGCGTGGTGTCCATGGTGAGGCCGTCGGGCAACTTTTCATGGCTGTAAATCAACGCGTCGCCGGCGTCGAACTGCAGGTTGGCGTCGCCCGGCTTGTTGACGAAGACCAGCCAGCCGCTTTCCCAGCGGATGCCGTCGCGCGGCGCCAGGTCGACCCGGGCGCCGCGCCGGATGGCTTCGCTGCGGGCCAGGTTCAGTGCACTGAGGAAGGCGTTGGCGGCGCCGGCCAGTTGCTGGTTCTGGGTATAGGTGCGCAGGCTGGGCAGGGCGGCCGCCAGCAGTACGCCGACGATGGCCAGCACGATCAGCAGTTCCGGCAGCGTGAAGCCGGTTTGGGGCGGCGGCGTTGGCGCCGGCTTCATCGGCAAGCCTCGGGCGCGGCGGCAAGGGCGAGCCCGCCGGCGCTCTGTTCACCGCGGCTGTTGAGCGTCAGTACGCCGCATTGACGGTCGACAAAACTGCCGGCGGGCGTTGCCGACAGCGTCACGCATTCCTGCAAGCCGTCGCCGCCGCATCCGCCGGCGCTGATGCGATAGGCGCTGCCGGCTTCGGTTTCGCCGGAAAACCACCTGAACGCGCCGGCTGTCGCCGCGTCGCCGTAGGCGTGGTAGCGATTGTGCTGCGAAAAATGACGCTCCTGCTGCTGCATCGCCTGCATCAGCGCCGCCCGCGCTTCGGTACGCCGCGCCTTGCGGACATGCGATTGATAGGATGGATAGGCGAACAGCGCCAGCAGGCCGATGATGCACAGCACGCACAGGAGTTCGATCAGGGTGAAGCCGCGATGGCGGGTTGGATGAGGCATGGTGTTTTTCCGTGAAGGGGATTTCAGTTGTTGATTTCTCGCCAGCTCAGGCGTCGCCATGGCGCGGCGGCATCGAGCACGGTTTGCAGCATGACCTGCGTGCTTGGTCGCGGACCGAAGCCGACCGCCGTGACGCGATAGCGTGTGATCACCTGTTTGTCCGCCGTGGAGAGCCTGAGCAATTCGATCAGGTAGCGCGGCGGGTGCGCCGGCAGGGAGGCCCCACCGTGCGGAAAACTGAGTCCGGTGAACCGGCCGTAGCCCACCGTCGGCGACGGTGCGCTGAAATCGGTGAGCCGCCACGGCGCCGCATTGGCGGTGGCAAGACACAGTCCGCTGTCGTGACAGGCACCGGCCCGTTCCGGAAAAACTCCCGGCGCGACACGGCCGCCGGCGATGTCGCGTTCGGCGTCGCGTAACCCCGCTTCGGCGGCCTGGAAAGCGATCTGGCGGTCGCGGTCGTTGCGCGAGGATTTTTCGTTCATCAGCGTGAGTTGCGCAGCCGAGGCGCCGAACAGCATCACCACCACCAGCATCAGCAGCACGATCAGCAGCGAGACGCCGCGTTGATGTCGAAGCGTCGCACTCATGGGAGCGATTGCGGCGCGGGATTGCGTAGCCAGACCGTGGTCTGGAATAGTTTGCGCAGGCGCTGCCGCACGGCGGGCGCCAGCTTCGCTTCATCGACCGTCGTGCCAATGTCGCCGCCATCCCGATACGTCGTGCCGAAGAGATGATGCTGCGTCGACGCACCGCCATCCCGCACGTTGCGTTCGCCGCGCGCGAGCAGGGCGATCCTGACCGCCACCACGTCGCGCCAGCGTGTGCCGATGCGCGTCGCGCTGAGGTAGTCAATCGTGCTGTCGCTGTTCCGCAAGCCGTACAGCACCTGGAAGGATTCGATCCCGCGCACGATGGCGGCAGCGCTCCAGCCGCCATCGCGGGTCAGGTATTTGCAGCGCAGTTCGGGTTCGCCCGTGCGGTCGGGGGCAACGTAGAAAATGCTCTGCCCGCGCTCCTGTTCGAGACCCGACAGGGTTGCCGTGTCGTTCGGTCCGGGCACGGTGAATCCGGCGCAATTGAGCATGTCGTTGTCGGGCTGGTTCTTTGGCCCCGACCCGAAGAAGCGGATCAGCAGCAGATCGCTGCCATGTGCGTCAGGGTTGGAGGACAGCGAAGCCAGTGAGGTGGAATGTTCACTGACCCTGCTGTTGTCGATGCCGTAGACGCCCGGTTCCAGCGCCATCAGATCGCTTCGCAGGAAGACCGGATTATCCTGCGGCACGTAGTTCGCCTGCCGCACGCTGCGCGCAATCAGGTCGAGTGCGTAGCGACCGTTTTCCTGAACCTGCGCGCTGTCGGTCACGCTCAGATAGGTGGTGCGGGCAGCCTGCATCAGCGCCACGGCGGCCAGCACGACGCCCATGCCGAGCGCCATGGCGATCATCAGTTCGATCAGCGTCAGGCCTTCTTGATGGCGCTGCATTCAGCTTTCCACCGGCAAGGCCAGCAAGGGCGGCGGCTCGGCGCGCGCGCCGGCAGTCAGCTCCCGCAGCGCCCAGCCGATCTTGATCAGCAAGGGGCCGCCGGCGTCGCTGCAGCTCCAGCGCAATGCATCGTTGAGGACCGGTGCGCTGTCGCGGCAGACCACCACGCGTGCGCGCGGCAGTGCCTCGGCCAGTCGTCGCTTCCAGCCGATGAGTTCGCAGTGGCTGCGGGCGCAGGCAGGGGATGGCAGTGCGGCCGCGCGGTACTCGAATGAATGGATGGGCGTATCGGTTTCGGCGCGCAGCAGCTCGGCGAGTTCAAGCGCCAGTTGCAGTGCGGCTGATTGGTAGGCGCTGTGTTGTGCGGTACGCAAAGCATGCAGCTGCATCGCCGCGACGCCGGACGCGGCCAGCGCCAGGATGACAATCGCCGCCAGCACTTCGATCAGCGTGAAACCGCGCTGTACAGGACGAGGAGCGAAGGGATGGAAAGTTGGAAATAAAGCAGTTCTGGTCACATGGCCTCGCCGTCTATTGCATGTCTGAAAGGCAATATTTTGCGATGGTTTGTGAAGTGCGACTACGGTTTTGCAGCGGCAAGGTGGGCAGGAATTCCGATTTTTCAGTTATCTAAAGTTATTTGTTTTTTCTTCTCGCTACATCGGTACTTTGCATTCACGTAATGACGTTCGATTATTGAAATATTGACGCCGCACAAGAAAAAGCCCCGCATGGGCGGGGCCGTTTGTCGGATGAGCGCAGGCGGTGATCAGACCGTACGCGTCTCAGGATATTGCGTGACCACGTAAGCGACCGCCTCGACATTGGCCGGATTGCGATAGCTATGCGCGTGGTCGGCATCGAAGAAGATGGCGTCACCGGTACCCAGCAGCTGGCGATGATCGTTGATCTGGATTTCCAGCGTGCCGTGCGTGATGACCAGGTTCTTTTGCGCGCCGGGCACCAGCGCCTGCAGGTGCTCGGTCGACAGCGCGTCAAGCTTCAGTTCGTGGAATTCGAAACGGCGCTCGCCAGCCGGATACAGGCTGCGGCTGGAAAAGCGGCCGTTGCCGCTGACCGTGCGCGGAGAATCCTGTACCGGTAATACGGCAAGTCCTTGCGGCGCGAAGTTGCGCAGGAAGGCCGACACCGACACCTGCAAGGCCGAGGCCACACGCTGCAGCACACGGATGGTCGGCACGCTGCGGCTGGACTCGATTTGCGCCAGCATGGCACGACTCACGCCGGACTTGCGCGCCAGGCCGTCCAGCGACAGGTGACGCAGGGCGCGCAGACGCGACAGGTTGTCGGCGACGATGTCTTCGATGTCGTTGCCGGGAGCTTGAGGCGGCACGGCATGCAGGTGAGGCGTGGGTTCGGCGATGCGCAGTTCAGCGGTCATGGCGGATTCTCTTCAGCGCAGGTTGGTGCGCGCCGGAGCCGCGAAAGGATGGAATGCCGACAGCGACCAGCCGTCGTGCACATCCTGAAAATGCGTGGCAACCGACTGCTCCACGGTATGGCGCGCTGCGCGTTGTTGACGATAGGTTTGCAGGTCGGTGACGGCCGCAGTGGTCGATGCGGCGGGGGCTACTAAGGTGGTGACGTCGGTCATCGGGATTCTCCATTCCATCAGGCTTGCTGCGATGGAATGGAGCTTAGCACCGACACTATATGCGTCAGAACGAATAAATATTCACATCCATATGTGAATTTAGAATGAGGAATGCGGTTCTTTAAGAAACGCCAGTTCTTCCGCCGTGGAGCTTCTGCCGAGGATGGCATTGCGATGCGGAAAGCGGCCGAAGCGCGCAACGATGGCGTGATGCCGGTCGGCGAATTTCAGGTAACCGTCGAAGGTTTCCTTGCAGGCCGGATCCTCTTTGGCGATTTGTTTTGCCAGGGCGCGGAACAATTGCACGCAATGCTCCTGGTCTTCAACGTCCTCCGAGTGTTCCAGCGGCAAATAAAAAAACACACGTTGCAGCGGCGGCAACTGTTGATCGTATCCCTGCGCCAGGCCCAGATGACAACACTGGCGCGCCAGCTCGTCGAAGTCGAAGGCGGTCGCGCTGTCGCGGTAGATATTGCGCGGGAACTGGTCCAGCAACAGGATCAGGGCCAGCAGGCCGGCCGGCGTCTCGGCCCAGTCGTCCAGCTGGTTATCGCGCGCGGCCAGCAGGCTGGCTTCGAAGCGCGTCTTGATGGTCTGGTCGACGGCGGCGTCCTTGCCCCACCACAAACCGGACTGACGGCCGGCCACGGTGTTGGCATTGCCGGCATCGCCGTCGGCGCCGAACCAGAACGCCAGGATGGAATCGATGCTTTCGGTCGCCATCATTTCTCCGGGGATTCAGCCAGCACGCGGATACGTACGTCGCCCAGCGCGACGGTTTGGCCGGCGGTGATCTTGCAGGTCTTGCGCAGCTCCTGCCGGCCGTCAACCTTGACGTTGCCGTCGGCGACGATGGCCTTGCCGGCTCCGCCGCTGTCACAGATGCCGACCAGTTTCAGCAGCTGGTTCAGTTCAACGTAAGGGCCTTGCAGTTCGAATTCCAGGTGTTGCATATCTGCCTTGTGATGTTGTTTCAGTATGTGTTTCAGACCAAAGTCTTCTCGGCCTTGTGCAGCCACAGCGCCAGGTTGTCGAGCAGGTCTTCCTGGCTGAAGGAGCAGCTTTCTTCAGTGAACAGGCTGCCCGCTTCGAGCCGGCCGAGCAGGTCTTCGGCGACTTCTTCGTAGCGCGGCGGCAGGCGTTTGATCAGGTCGGTCTGCGCGCGCCAGGCGCTGCAGAAAGCGGCGACGTTGATGTCGCCGTCGCGCAGTTCGTTCAGCGCGTCGTGCAGGATTTGCAGGTCGGGATTGCTCATGTGTTTACGGGTGAAGGGCGGAAACGGCGAACAGGCCGAGGACGCAGGCATAGCCCACGGTCCAGGACAGCGAGCGCAGGCTCGGCAGGTCGTTCAGGTAGAGCGCAGTATAGACCACGCGCGCGGCGACGAAGGCCAGTGCCAGGCCGTCGATCCACTCTTGCGCGGCGCCGGTTTGCTGAGCGACCAGCACCGCCGCGGCAAAGAATGGAAACGCCTCGAAATGATTGCGGTGCGCATAGTCGGCGCGGCGGCGCAGACCGGTCTGTTTGTCGAGCCAGGCGCGCGGTTCGTTGTTGTCAAAATCGCGGCGACCGTACTTCGCCACCGAGACGGTGAGGATGGGCAGCAGGCCGGCGATCATGATGCACCAGTAAGAAATTTCCATGTCAGCCTTATTAGTCTTAGAGTTTTTTTGCTTCGAAGGTATTGCAGGCGCTCACCTTGCCTTCGGTGACGCCGCGCTTGAACCAGCTCACGCGCTGCGCCGATGTGCCGTGCGTGAACGAGTCCGGCACCACTTCGCCGCGCGCCTGCCGTTGCAAGGCGTCGTCGCCGATGGCCGAGGCGGCGTTGAGCGCTTCCTCGACGTCGCCGTTTTCGATGATGTGGCGCGCTTCGTTGGCGTGGTAGGCCCAGACGCCGGCGAAGCAATCCGCCTGCAATTCAAGTTTCACCGACAAGGCGTTGGACTGTTTCTCCGACATGTTGCGGCGGGCCTTGTCGACCTTGGCGGAAATGCCGAGCAGGTTCTGCACGTGGTGGCCGACTTCATGCGCGATCACATAGGCTTGCGCAAAGTTGCCGGAGACGTTGAAGCGCTGCTTCATCAATTGATAGAAGCTCAGGTCGATGTAGACCTTCTGGTCGCCGGGGCAATAGAACGGTCCGGTCGCGGTCTGGCCGGTGCCGCAGGCGGTCGGCGTCGAGCCGGAGAACAGCACCAGTTTCGGTCGTACATAAGTCGCGCCGCCGGCTTTGAAGATTTCTCCCCAGGTGTCTTCCGTATCGGCCAGCACGGTCGAGACGAAGCGCGCCATCTGGTCGTTCGGCGGCGGCTTGTGCGCCGGCGCCGATTGCTGCACGGGAGCGAGCTGGCCGCCACCGCCGCTGAGCATGTTGATGACGGTCAGCGGATTGATGCCGAGGAAGTAGGACGCCACCAGCGCGACGGCGATGCCGCCGATGCCGATCGAGCCGCCGCCGAAGGAGAAGCCGCCGCCTCCGCCGCCAGAACCCTCACCGCGGCGGTCTTCCACGTTGTCGCTTTCGCGATTGCCTTCCCATTTCATGATGATTTCCTTGGTTGCTGCGTGATTTACTGCATAAGTGCCGGATAGGCGAGATTGTAATGGACCCCGGCCTGCGGTAATGGTTTCTGCGGCCGGGAAAGCCGGAAATCCGGCAAGAATGAATTTCTGCCGGGAAATGCGGTCACTCCTGCATAGGCGATGCACGGTCATGTGTCGACAGTCTCGGGAAGACGTCACAGGTTTCCGCAGCGGCAACTTCTGTGGGAATATCCCGCTATGCATCCGCATCATCGTTGAATCATAAGCAGCACGGGCGTCTTTCTGAGGCGTTGCCGTGCAGACAACAGAAGTTTTAACGGGAGACTCACATGATCTTGTGGCTAGTGCTTTTCGTGGCGGGCGCCCTGGCGCTGATGATGATGCGCGCCGGTGCATGGACCTGGCTGGTGGCCGAACTGGCCTGGATTTGGATAGGCGGCATGACCGACCAGGCCAATGCGGTTGCCTGCGTGCTGCTGGCGATCCTGTTGTGCGTACCGACGCTGCTGGTGGCGATCAAGTCGGTACGGCAGACGCTGATCACGCGCCCGGCGCTCGACATTTTCCGCAAGATCTTGCCCAGCATGTCGGCCACCGAACGCGACGCCATCGAAGCAGGCACCGTCTGGTGGGACGCCGAGCTGTTCTCCGGCAAGCCCGACTGGAACAAGCTGATGCAAATGCCGCCGCCGACGCTGACGGCCGAAGAGCAATCCTTCCTCGACAACGAAGTCACGCAGCTGTGCGCCATGGTCAGCGACTGGGACACCTCGGTCGTGTGGCAGGACCTGCAGCCGGAAGCCTGGCAGTTCGTCAAGGACAAGGGCTTCCTCGGCATGATCATTCCCAAGCAATACGGCGGCAAGCAATTCTCTGCCTACATGCATTCACAGGTCATCATGAAACTGTCGTCGCGCTGTTCGGTGGCGGCCATTTCGGTGATGGTGCCGAACTCGCTGGGGCCGGCCGAACTGCTGCTGCACTACGGCACCGAAGAACAGAAGAACCACTACCTGCCGCGTCTCGCCCGCGGCGAAGAGATCCCGTGCTTTGCGCTCACCAGTCCGTACGCCGGTTCCGACGCTGCGGCAATTCCCGACGTCGGCGTGGTCTGCAAGGGCATGCATGAAGGGCGAGAGGTGATCGGCTTTCGCGTCACCTGGGCCAAGCGCTACATCACGCTGGCGCCGGTCGCCACCGTGCTCGGCCTGGCCTTCCGCGTGTACGATCCCGATCACCTGCTGGGCGACAACGCCGAACCGGGCATCACCTGCGCGCTGATCCCGACCAGCCATCCCGGCGTGGTCACCGGCCGTCGCCACTGGCCGCTCAACGCAGTATTCCAGAACGGCCCGACCTCGGGCGACAACGTCTTCATCCCGCTCGACTGGGTCATTGGCGGGCAAGCGCAGGTCGGCAAGGGCTGGCGCATGCTGATGGAATGCCTGGCGGCGGGACGGGCGATTTCGCTGCCGTCGTCGAGCGTCGGTTTTTCCAAGATGGCGGTGCGCGGTACCAGTGCCTACACGGCCATGCGTCGTCAGTTCAAGATCGCCATCGGCAAGTTCGAAGGCATCCAGGAAGCGCTGGCGCGCATGGGCGGCAACCTCTACATGATGGACGCCACGCGCCGGTTGTCTTCGCTGGCGGTTGACGCCGGCGAGAAGCCATCGGTGATTTCGGCGATCTCCAAATACCATGTCACCGAACGCGGCCGCCTGCTGGTCAACGACGGCATGGACGTGATCGGCGGCAAGGGCATCTGCATGGGGCCGGGCAATTTCCTGGCGCGCGTGTACCAGCAGATCCCGATCGCCATTACGGTCGAAGGCGCCAACATCCTGACGCGTTGCCTGATCATCTTCGGGCAGGGCGCGATCCGTTGCCATCCCTACGTGCTCAAGGAAATGGCCGCCGCAGCCGACGACGACCGCGATCGCGCGCTGCAAGATTTCGACAAGGCTTTCTTTGGTCACCTGAGTTTCGTCGCGGCCAACATGGCGCGCTCGCTGGTGGCCGGTCTCAGCGGCGGCTTGCTGGCGTCGGCGCCGCGGCCCGACCAGGCGGCGGAAGAGGCGCGCGTCTACTACCGCGCGGTGGCGCGCGTGTCGGCCTGCTTCGCGCTGCTGACCGACGTGTCGATGTTCGTGCTGGGCGGCTCGCTCAAATTCCGCGAGCGCATTTCGGGACGCCTAGGTGACGTGCTGTCGCAGCTCTACCTGATCTCGGCGACGTTGAAGCGCTACGAAGACGACGGCCGTCAGAGCGCCGACCTGCCATATGTCGCGTGGTCGGTGCAGGACGCATTGCATCGCGCGCAAGAGGCGATCATCGACGTACTGGAAAACTTCCCCAATCCCTTCATCGCGTTTGCGCTGCGGATCTGGATGTTCCCGCTCGGCCTGTCGTTCCGCAAGCCGTCCGACCTGCTCGCCAGCGAAGTGGCGCTGGCGATGCAGACGCCGGGCGCCGCGCGCGACCGGTTGGTGGTGGATGCCTACCAGCCTGATTTCAGGACCGATCCCCTGGGCAGCGGCGAGCACGCTTTCAATCTGCTGCCGCAAGTCCATGAGATCGAAACGCGCCTGAAGCAATCCGTGAAGGACGGCGTGTTGCCGGCGATGCCGCAGAGCCTGATCGAGATGCGGCGCTGGAACGCGCGCGCGATGGAGCAGGGACTGATCAGCGTCGACGAGCGTGTCGTACTGGACGATTTCGCGCACTACGGCAATCTCACGGTGCAGGTGGATGATTTCGACGCCGACTTCGACATGAAGGACGCCTTGCAAAAAGGACAAACACTGGAAATCGTCATCAGTACATAACGAGGATCCCGGTTGACGGAGACGGTCTTTGTTCGGGTTTGCTTGACAATCCGGCGAGTCCGTCTCACCGGGTCGGCTGTTTCAGTTTGGCTTAACGTCGTATAATCTCGGTCATCATCGTTTAACAGGGCGTCTGTGCAAGTCGTCCCTTCTTTCAGATACCGCCATGTCTACTTCCTCGAACAGCATCGCCGCCGAACAAAATGCCTCGCCGCCATTCCGCTGGCTCAACCCTTACCGCCCCACCAAGTTCAACGTCATCGTCGGCCTCGGCATCGCCGCCATCGTGCTGGCGCTGATCAACCTGCTCGTGCCGGGCGCGCTGGGCACCACCGCCTACCTGTCGAGCATCGCGGCCGGCGCCATCGCCTACGTGCTGGCCGAAGTGCTGCTGGTCACCATCGTGGTGGTCGGACCGTTTGCCGGGTTTGTGTATGGCGTGATTGCGTTTTTCTCGCGTTGATAACATCATTCGAAACAAGGCCGCAAGCTTCAGGTTTGCGGCCTTTTTTCATTTCTATCCAGCGATGCCGAAATCCGTATTCCCCGCGCGCAATAATTCATTGGAAACGCGCCCGCGCCCGGCATAACATGGCGGCCTCATCGACACGCCGCAATCCGGTGTCGCAAGTTCAACGCATCAACCACAAGGACAAAACACATGCAAACACGCAAGCTCGCCCGCGATGGCCTGACCGTTCCCGAAGTCGGTCTCGGCTGCTGGCAACTCGGCGGCGGCTGGGGCGACCATTGGGATAACGACATCGCCCAGCAGACGCTGACGCAGGCCTACGCCACCGGCGTACGCTTCATCGATACCGCCGACGTCTACGGCGACGGCGCCAGCGAGCGTTCGATCGGTCAATTCCTGAAGTCGCACAAGGACCTTACCGTCGCCACCAAGCTCGGTCGCGGCGCCATTTATCCGGACGGCTACAGCCGTGAAGCCGTGCGTACCGCGACGCAACGGTCGCTCGAGCGTCTCGGCGTCGACAAGCTCGACCTGACGCAGCTGCACTGTGTGCCGCCGGCCGTGCTCAAGGACGGCAAGATTTTCGACTGGATGCGCGAGCTGCGTGACGACGGCCTGATCGCGCGTTTCGGCGCCAGCGTCGAAACCGTTGAAGAAGGCTTGCTCTGCCTGGAGCAGGAAGGCATGACCTCGCTGCAGATCATCTTCAATATTTTCCGCCAGAAGCCGTTGGCCGAGTTGCTGCCCCAGGCGAAAGCCAAGGGCGTCGGCATCATCGTGCGGCTGCCGCTGGCAAGCGGACTGCTGAGCGGCAAGATGACGCGCGCCACCACCTTCAAGGCGGACGACCACCGCAACTTCAACCGCGACGGCCAGCAGTTCAACGTCGGCGAAACCTTTGCCGGATTGGAGTTCGCCACCGGCGTCGACCTGGCGCAGGAAATCGCCGCGCTGGTTCCGGCCGGCATGAGCATGCCGCAGATGGCGCTGCGCTGGATCCTCGATCACGATGCCGTGTCGGTGATCATCCCGGGTGCAAGCTCGCCGGCGCAGGTGCTGTCGAACGCCGGCGCTTCGGCGCTGGCGCCGCTGCCGGTGGAACTGCATGACAAGCTGGCGACGCTGTATCGCGACAAGATCCACGCGGCGATTCGCGGACCTTACTGAGTATCGGTCCAGCGCCGCCCCAAAGAAAAAGCCCACGACCGCAAGGCCGTGGGCTTTTTTCATGGCAAGCTGAACGTTTTTGCGTCAGAGCTTGAACACGCCGACGACTTTCACCAGGTTGTCGCCCTGTTGCTGCATGGATTTCGATGCAGCGGCGGCTTCTTCCACCAGCGCAGCGTTCTGTTGCGTGACTTCGTCCATCTGGGTGATGGCCAGGTTGACCTGGTCGATGCCTTCGCTTTGCTCGTGGCTGGCGTCGGCAATTTCCTTGATCATCTCGCGCACCTTGCGGATGCTTTCGACCACTTCGCTCATCGTCTGGCCGGCCTGGCCGACCAGGTCGGAACCGGCGCGCACTTCCTGCACCGAGCCGTCGATCAGCGACTTGATTTCCTTGGCGGCGGCGGCCGAACGTTGCGCCAGGCTGCGCACTTCCGACGCCACCACGGCGAAGCCGCGACCTTGTTCGCCGGCGCGCGCTGCTTCCACGGCGGCGTTCAAGGCGAGGATATTGGTCTGGAACGCGATGCCGTCGATGACGCTGATGATCTCCACGATCTTGTTCGACGACGCGTTGATCGAATCCATGGTCTGCACCACTTTTTCGACCACGTGGCCGCCTTCTTCGGCGACCGCCGAGGCCGATACCGCGAGATCGCTGGCTTGTTTGGCGCTGGCCGCGTTCTGCTTGACGGTCGAGGTGATCTGTTCCATTGCCGACGCGGTTTCTTCAAGAGAGCTGGCTTGTTCCTCGGTGCGGTTGGACAAGTCCATGTTGCCAGTGGCGATCTCGTCGACCGATTCCTTGATGGAGTCGGTGGCCTTGAGGATGTTGTTGACCGTATCGACCATGCGGTCGCGCGTATAGGCGATGGACGACACCAGGCTGGCCTCGTCGCCCTTGCGTACGGCAATCACGCCGGTCAGGTCGCCTTCGGCAATCTTGCGCGCAATCTGCGACGCTTCTGCAGGTTCACCGCCGATGGAACGGTAGATGTTGCGCACCACCAGCGTGGCGATCGCCGACATGACCGCGCCGAGGATCAGCAGCACGATGCCGGCCTTGATCAACGAGCGGTAGAAGTCGGCCTGGATGTCATCCTGGTACACGCTGGCGACGAAGTCCAGGTTCCACGGCTTGAAGCGTTTGACGAAGCCCATCTTGGGGCTGGGCTTGGTCTCATTCGGACGCGGCCACCAGTATTCGAGGAAGCCTTCGCCGGCGGCGGACGAGCCGGTCGCAGCGATCATCTTGTACAACTCGTTGCCCTTGGCGTCCTTGAAGTCGAGCATGTTCTTGCCGTTGAGTTTGGGGCTCATCGGATGCATCGTGACCACCGAGTCGGCGCCGACCAATGTGATGTAGCCGCTGCCGGTGTAGCGCTGGTCGGCTACGCGGGCGATTGCCTCCTTGCGGGCGTCGTCGGCGGATATCTTGCCCTCGGTCGATTGCTTGTGCAGGCCGGCAACGATGGAATAAGACATTTCGGTAATGTCGATCAGCGCGTGCTGGCGATCGGCAATTTGCAGATTGCGGGTTTCATAAATGTTCCACAATGACAGCGCAAACAAGGCTATCCAGGAAAAGATCAGCGGCAGCCAGAGCTTCTGCTTCAAAGACATGTTGTTCACTACGAATTCCCCTTTAGACATGACCGCAAGAACGCGGACAAAAATTTCCCTGAGCACATTTCCTGATCTCTTGGTGGAGATCTATTTATTGCCATCGAAGAACATACTGAAAAGTATTTTCGGAAAAAATCTTAGCATGCAAAAAGCATGCGAAAGCGTGGAAATAAGGGGTAAACCAGGGACCTGGGAGCTATTCGCAGCCGGATGCTTTCCTGATGGAAAAAAACGGTATCCCCGTCATGCAACGGAGATACCGCAAAGGGACGACTGCTCAAAAGAAATAATTCACATTAATGCTGCAACATCAGACCGGCTTGCCGTAACCTCCGCCGCCGGGAGTGGCGATCACGAACACGTCGCCCGGCTGCATGTCGATGCTGGCGACGAAGCCCAGCTCCTCCTGCGTGCCGTTCTTGCGGATGACGGTGTTGCGGCCGCACTGGCCGGGCTCGCCGCCGGCCGCGCCGAAGGGCGGGACGATGCGGTTGTTGGACAGGATCGACGCCGTCATCGCTTCCAGGAAGCGGATCTTGCGTACGCCGCCGTTGCCGCCGTGCCATTGACCGGCGCCGCCCGAGTTCTCGCGAATCTCGTAGCTTTCCAGCCGGACCGGATAACGCCATTCCAGAATCTCCGGATCGGTCAGACGCGAGTTGGTCATGTGCGTCTGCACTACGTCGGTGCCGTTGAAGCCCTGGCCCGCGCCGGATCCCCCCGAGATGGTTTCGTAGTACTGATATTCGCCGTTGCCGAAGGTGAAGTTGTTCATCGTGCCCGGCGCCGATGCCAGCACGCCGAGCGCACCGTAGAGGGCATTGGTGATGCAGCTGGAGGTCTCGACGTTGCCCGACACCACCGCCGCCGGATAGCGCGGATTGAGCATCGAGCCTTCCGGGATGATCACGTTGAGCGGCTTCAGGCAGCCGGCGTTGAGTGGAATCTCGTCGTCCACCAGCGTGCGGAACACATACAGCACCGCCGCCATGCAGATCGCGCTGGGGGCGTTGAAGTTGTTGTTGAGCTGCGGCGAGGTGCCAGTGAAGTCGATGTCGGCGGTGCGCTCGGCATGGTTGACGCGGATCGCCACCTTGATCACTGCACCGTTGTCGAGCCGGTAGTCGTAGCTGCTGTCTTTCAGCAGCGTGATGACCCGGCGCACGGCTTCTTCGGCGTTGTCCTGCACGTGACCCATGTAAGCCTGCACCACTTCCAGGCCGAAGTGATCCACCATCTTCAGCAACTCGTCGACGCCCTTCTGGTTGGCCGCGATCTGCGCCTGCAGGTCGGCCAGGTTCTGCGCGATGTTGCGGGCAGGGTAGGGACCGGAGCCGAGCAGGGCCACGGTTTCCTGTTCGAGGAAACGTCCCGCGCGCACCAGCTGGAAGTTGTTGATCAGGATGCCTTCCTCTTCCACCACGGTGCTGTTGGCCGGCATCGAACCCGGCGTGATGCCGCCGATATCCGAATGGTGGCCGCGTGAACCGACGTAGAACAGGATATCCTTGCCCGCCTTGTCGAAGGCCGGCGTGATCACCGTGATGTCCGGCAAATGCGTGCCGCCGTGGTAAGGATCGTTGAGCATGAAGACGTCGCCCGGCTGCATCTTGCCGGCGTTCTCGCGGATGATGGTGCGGATGCTTTCGCCCATCGAGCCGAGGTGCACCGGGATGTGCGGCGCGTTCGCAATGAGATTGCCTTGCGCATCGAACAGCGCGCACGAAAAGTCCAGGCGCTCCTTGATATTGACCGAGAAGGCGGTGTTCTGCAGGCGCAGGCCCATCTGCTCGGCGATGCTCATGAACAGGTTGTTGAACACTTCCAGCATCACCGGATCGGCCGTGGTGCCGATTGCCTTGCGCTGCACGCGCGCCTGGTAGCGCTGCATCACCAGATGGTTCAGCGGCGTCACTTCGGCCAGCCAGCCCGGCTCGACGATGTTGGTGGCGTTCTTCTCCGCGATGATCGCGGGACCGTGAACGACGTCGCCGGGACGCATGTCTTCACGGCGGTACAGTGCGGTGTCATGCCATTGGCCGCCCGAGAACAGCTGCACCGTTTCGGTCGATGCCAGCGCGCCGTCGCGCGGCGGCAACTGCTCGGCCTTCTCTTCGCGGTCGGCGGAGACGCCGATCGCTTCGACTGATATGGCTTCGATGATCATGGTTTTTTCCGGCATCAGGAAGGAATAGCGCTTCTTGTAGGCCGATTCGAACTGCGCCACCATGCCGGCGATATCGCCGAAGGCCACCACGATCACCGAATCGGTGCCGTCGTAGCGCAGGTGGGCGCGCTTGATCACGTCGATCTGTGTCGGCATCACGCCCTGCGACAACAGATCGTCGGCGGCTTGCGTGGCGAGCTTGTTCAGTTCCGCATCAAGCGTGCCGATCGAGCTGGTCGACAAGGGCAACTCCATCGCCTGTTCGCGCATCGCGGTCTGGTCCGCCAGGCCCATGCCGTAAGCCGACAGCACGCCTGCGAACGGATGCGCAAACACGCGCGTCATGCCGAGCGCGTCGGCGACCAGGCAGGCGTGCTGGCCGCCGGCGCCACCGAAAGTGGTCAGCGTGTAGTCGGTGACGTCATGGCCGCGTTGCACCGAAATGAACTTGATCGCATTGGCCATGTTGCCGACCGCGATGTCGATGAAGCCTTCGGCGACTTCTTCAGGCGTGCGGCGGTTGCCGGTTTCCGCATGAATCCGGTCGGCCAGTTCGGTGAACTTGCGCACCACCGCGTCGCGGTCGAGCGCTTCATCGGCGGCCGGGCCGAACACTTTAGGGAAGTAGGCCGGCTGGATCTTGCCCAGCATGACGTTGCAGTCGGTGACCGCCAGCTGGCCGCCGCGGCGATAGCTGGCCGGGCCGGGATTGGCGCCGGCGCTGTCCGGGCCGACGCGGTAGCGGGTGCCGTCGAAATGCAGAATCGAGCCGCCGCCGGCGGCGACGGTATGGATGCTCATCATCGGCGCACGCATGCGCACGCCGGCCACCTGCGTTTCAAACTCGCGCTCGAACTCGCCCGCATAGTGCGAGACGTCGGTCGAGGTGCCGCCCATGTCGAAGCCGATGATCTTGTCGAAGCCGGCCGTTTCGGCCGTGCGCACCATGCCGACGATGCCGCCGGCCGGTCCGGACAGGATCGAGTCCTTGCCCTGGAAGCGATGCGCGTCGGTGAGGCCGCCGTTGCTTTGCATGAACAGCAGGCGCACGCCGTCCATCTCGCCGGCGACCTGGTCGACGTAGCGGCGCAGGATCGGCGACAGGTAAGCGTCAACCACGGTGGTGTCGCCACGCGAGACCAGCTTCATCATCGGGCTGACTTCATGCGACACCGATACCTGGGTGTAGCCGAGCTCGGCGGCGATTTCGGCCAGCTTTTCTTCATGCGCCGTAAAACGATAGCCGTGCATCAGCACGATGGCGACGGCGCGATAGCCTTCCTTATATAAGGCTGCCAGTTGCTGGCGCACCGACACCGTATCCAGCGGCTGCACCACGTCGCCGTGCGCGCTCAGGCGCTCGTCGACTTCCACGACTTTTTCGAACAGCAATTCCGGCAGCACGATGTTGCGGTCGAACAGGCGCGGACGATTCTGGTATGCGATGCGCAAGGCGTCGCGGAAACCCTTGGTGATTACGAGGACGGTCGGATCGCCTTTGCGCTCGAGCAGTGCGTTGGTGGCGACGGTGGTGCCCATCTTCACCGCTTCGACCTGTTGTGGCGAGATTGCTTCATCGGGTTTGAGCCCGAGCAGGCGCTTGATACCGGCCACGGCCGCGTCCTTGTATTGCTCCGGATTTTCGGACAGGAGTTTGTGTGTCAGCAGCGTGCCGTCCGGCTGGCGCGCAACGATGTCGGTAAACGTGCCGCCGCGATCGATCCAGAACTGCCAGCGTTGTTCCCCCAGGGTGGTCTGCTCTTTATTCATGGTGCATTGCCTTTCTCGATTGAACTTTCAGGTGCATTTTTGTTGATGAATTATCGACACTTTGCACATAAACCGTGCGATTAAGGTCGAACGTTTTGCTGAGGAAACATCAGGAAACCCTGGGAATCCTCCTTAAAGCCTTGCTGCGTCTGTGTTTGCGTCTGAAGTGGCGATCGCGCTGAAAAACTGGCACGCGCTTTGCTAATAACTCGTCAATGATTTGGCGATCATTTATTTTTATTAATATTAATAATTTATTGACATATTATCGACGAAACATATAGGATTCAAGAAAAAAATCAAGGAGACAAAAAATGGCGAGAGAACTACGCAAAACAAGGTGAGTGCAAACCAACGCAACCACCGCCGCCATTTTCAAGCGTGCCCCCGACGTCGGCAGAATGCCGGCGAGCAGCAGCGCAAGTGCGGGGCAAGGCTTGATGAATCCTGAATCACGCAGTCGATAGAAGTCAGCGCAACACCAGCAAAAAAGTCCAGCCGGGCAACCGGATTGGGGTGGATCAACACAGCCTTTGCTTCTGCGGCGGCCGTGGGTTGGAAGTTTTGTGGTGATTTTTGGGTAGCTCCCGCTCAAGCGTCTCCGGCGTCATGCGGTGGGGGGAATTTTTGGATGTCAGTCAATACAACAAGGAGCGTCTCATCATGTTAGGTCTCGTCTTCAAACGTGTTTTCAAAGCCGGCCTGGCCGTGTCTTTCAGCATCGCCGCTTTTTCAGCGCAAGCGCAACAGCAGGAAATCAAGATCGGCGTCATTTATCCGCTCAGCGGCGCCGCCGCATCCACCGGCGCTGAAATGAAAGACGCGCTGGAACTGGCCGCCGACATCATCAACAACGGCGCCAAGGGCGTGCCCAACCTGCCGTTCTCGGCTGGCGGCGGTCTGCCCAACCTGAAGGGCGCCAAGATCAAGCTGGTGTTCGCCGATTCGCAAGGCAACCCGCAAGTCGGCGCCACCGAAGCCGAACGCCTGATCACGCAGGAGAAGGTCGTCGCCGTGGTTGGCGCCTACTTCAGCAACGTCACCGCCACCACCAGCCAGGTCGCGGAACGCTACAAGGTGCCTTACCTGAATCCGGAATCGTCGTCGGCCTCGCTGACGCAGCGCGGCTTCAAGTGGTTCTTCCGCACCACCGCGCATGACGATCTGTTCGTCACCAACTTCTATGAATTCTTCAAGGAGCTGGAAGCCAAGAAGGGCATCAAAATCAGCAAGCTCGGCGCCTTCAACGAAAACACGCTGTGGGGCAACGAGACCACCAAGCTCGAAACCAAGCTGTCCAAGGACCGCGGCTACGATCTGGTGAAGACCATCGTCTATCCGGCCAAGAGCACCCAGCTGACCTCAGAAGTGCAGCTGCTCAAGGCCGCCGCGCCGCAAGTGGTGATGCAGTCTTCCTATCTCGGCGACGCCATCCTGTCGATGAAGACATACAAGGAACTGGGCTTCACACCCGACATGATCCTGGCCAACGACGCCGGCTTCATCGACACGGAATTCGTGAAGACGCTGGGCAAGGACGCCGACTTCATCGTCACCCGTGACGTCTGGTCGCTTGACCTGGCCGGCAAGAATCCGCTGATCAAGCAAGTCAACGACCTGTTCAATGCGCGCTTCAAGATCAACTTCACCGGCAACTCGTCGCGCACCTTCACCGGCCTGATGACGCTTGCCGATGCGATCAACCGCGCCGGTTCCACCGATCCTGAAGCGATCCGCAAGGCGCTGTCGGAAACCAATATCCCCGGCAACAAGCTGATCATGCCGTGGAAGGGCATCAAGTTCGACGAGCACGGCCAGAACACGCTGAGCTCCGGAATCCTGCTGCAAATCATCAACGGCAAGTACTACACCGTGTGGCCGTTCGACATGGCAACGCGCGACATCGTGTGGCCGATGCCGAAGTGGGATCAGCGCAAGTAAAAAGCAGCAAGTAATCAGTCTTCCAGTGGCAGACGGAAGGCCGCAGCGACAAGAACAACAATGCCGCGGCCTTCTTTTTCAGATTCAATTTTTATCGCGGGTATTTACGGCGCGTAAATAGTTCGTAAAGGGGAAATTCATGACTTGGGATATTTTGGTGCAGACCCTGGCGTCCGGCCTGTTGATCGGACTTATTTATGCGCTCGTGGCAATCGGTTTGACGCTGATCTTCGGCGTCATGGACATCGTCAACTTCGCCCACGGCGAATTCCTGATGTTCGGCATGTATTCGAGCTTCTGGCTGTTCGCGCTGTATGCGCTGGACCCGATTTTTACTTTACCGCTTACCGCGCTGTTCCTGTTCGGACTGGGCGCGCTGTTGTACAAGCTGGTGATCCGCAAGATCACCAATGCGCCGATGGTGTCGCAGATCTTTACGACCTTCGGCCTGATGATCCTGTTTCGCGGCATCGCGCAGTTCTTCTGGAAAGCCGATTTCCGCACCATCGAAAACTCCATGGTCGCCGGCCACGTCTCGCTCGGTGGCATCCAGATCGGTTCGCCGCAACTGACCGCCGGCCTCGGCGCGATCGTGGTGACCGGTGTGATCTACCTGTTCCTGACCCGCACCAAACTCGGCGCCGCGCTGGAAGCGACCGCCGCCGACAAAGAGGCCGCGCAACTGATGGGCATCGATTCGCAAAAGATGTTCGCGCTGGCCTGGGGCGTCGGCGCCGCCTGCGCCGGTGTGGCGGGCGCCTTGCTGTCGACCTTCTTCCCGATCTTTCCCGAGGTCGGCGCCAACTTCATCCTGATCGCCTTCGTGGTGGTCAACCTCGGCGGCTTCGGCAGCGTGGTCGGCGCCCTGATCGCCGGTGTGCTGGTCGGCGTGATCGAAGTGATGGGCGGTCTGTTCCTGGGACCGCAATACAAGATGGCGATCGTGCTGGTGCTGTTCCTGACGGTGCTGATGTTCCGCCCACAAGGTTTGATGGGCAAGGCCTGAGCCTGATCACCCAATCATTCGATTATTCGGAGAGAAAACCTCATGCTCAAAACTACTTCCAGTCTGCCGCTGACGCCAACTGCGTCCGCAACGGGCTTCAATAAAACGCACGGGCTGCTGGTCGCGCTGCTGGTGCTGGCCTTGGCCCTGCCGCTGTACGTCACCAGTCCGACGCACCAGAACCTGGCGATCCTGATCCTGATGGCGGCGCAGATCGGCGTGTCCTGGAACATCGTCGGCGGCTACGCCGGCCAGGTCTCGCTCGGCCATGTCGCCTTCTACGGTATCGGCGCCTACACCTCGGCGATCCTGTTCTCGGTCTACGGCGTCAACCCATGGCTCGCCATGATCGTCGGCGGCGTGATTGCGGCGCTGGTGAGTCTCGTGATCGGCTGGTCCTGTTTCCGCCTCAAGGGACACTACTTCGCGATGGCGACGATTGCGGTGGCGGAAATCATCCAGATCGTCTTCACCAACTGGGACTTCGCCGGCGCCGCCGTGGGCCTGACGATTCCGATGGGCGAGGGCGGCTGGGCCAACATGATCTTCGCCGGCAAGGAGCCGTACTACTACGTCGCGCTCGGCTTGCTGTTGCTGACGCTGCTGGCCAATTTCATCATCGAACGCAGCTTCCTCGGCTATTACTTTCGCGCCATCAAGGATGAGCCGGACGCCGCGCGCAGCCTCGGCGTGAGCCTGAGCAAGTACAAGCAGATCGCGTTCGCGGTGAGCAGCTTCTTCACCGCCATGGGCGGCAGCCTGTACGCTCAGAAGGAGTTGTACATCGATCCGGCGTCGGTGCTGGGCACCGGCATGTCGATCAAGATGGCGCTGGTGGCGATTCTCGGCGGCATCGGCACATTGTTCGGCCCGCTGGTCGGCGCCGGCCTGCTGACGGCCATCGAAGAAGGTACGCGCACCCTGTTCGGCGGCTCCGGCCGCGGCACCGACCTGATCATCTATGCCGCACTGATCATCGTCATCGCGGTGTACTACCCGAACGGCATCCTCGGCTACATCAAGAGCATGTTCGCCCGCCGCAAGGCCATCAAGGCACAGGCCGACAACACCGCAAAGGAGAACCTGCAATGAGTTTGCTGCGCGTTGAAAACGTCTACAAGAAATTCGGCGGCCTGACCGCCAACCAGGATATTTCCTTCACCGTCCAGGCCGGCGAGATCGTCGGCCTGATCGGCCCCAACGGCGCCGGCAAAACCACCATGTTCAACTGCATCGCCGGCTACTCACCGCCGACCACGGGCGACATCTGGCTGGAGGACATGAAGATCTCCGGGATGTCACCGGAGCAGTGTGCCCGCATCGGCATCGGCCGCACCTTCCAGGTGGCGCGCACCTTCACCAGCATGACCGCGCTGGAAAACGTCATGGTCGGCGCCTTCCTCAACGAGCGCGGCGTCGGCGCTGCGCGGCGTACCGCACAAGAGCTGCTGGACTTCGTCAACCTCGGCCGCTTCGCCGACAAGCCGGCCGGCAGCATGACCATCAGCGAACAGCGCCGCCTGGCGGTGGCGCGTGCGCTGGCGGTCAAGCCCAAGCTGCTGCTCATGGATGAAGTCATGGCAGGTCTCAACCCGACCGAAGTGCGCGAGACCGTCGACGTGGTGCTGAAGATCCGCGACCAGGGAATTTCCTGCCTGATCGTCGAGCACGTGCTGGAAGGCATCATGCCGATCGCCAACCAGATCGTGGTGCTCGACTACGGCAAGAAGATCGCTGACGGCTCGCCGCACGATGTATCCAACGATCCGCATGTGATCGCCGCCTATTTGGGAGATGAATGATGCTACAGGTGAGAAATCTGCGAGCCAGCTACGACGGCGTGCTGGCCTTGTCCAAAGTCGACATCGACGTCAAGCCGGGCAGCCTGGTGGCGCTGGTGGGCGGCAACGGCAACGGCAAGTCGACCACGCTGCGCGCGATTGCCGGCCTCAACAAAGTCGACGCCGGCAGCATCGTGTTCGACAACACCGACATCGGCAAGGTGGCGCCGTTCGACCGTGTCGGCCTCGGGCTGTCGCTGGTGCCGGAAGGCCGCCGCCTGTTCGGCCGCCTGAGCGTGCAGCGCAATCTGGAACTGGGCGCCTACTCGCGCAGCGACAAGCACGAGATCGCGGAATCGATTGAAGACATGTACGCCACTTTCCCCATCATCAAGGAACGCCGCCACCAGCTGGCCGGCACCATGAGCGGCGGCGAACAGCAGATGCTGGCGATCGCGCGCGGCCTCATGGCCAAGCCGCGCCTGCTGTTGCTGGACGAACCGTCGTGGGGTATCGCGCCCAAGTTCGTGACCAAGGTGCTCGACACCATCCAGCAGGTCAACGCCAAGGGCGTGTCGATCCTGCTGGTGGAGCAGAACCTGCACAAGGCGCTGGCGATTGCGGACTACGGCTATGTGATCCAGACCGGCCGCATCGTGATGGAAGGCACCGGCAGTGAACTGCTGCACAACGAAGACATCAAGAAGGCTTACCTCGGAGGGCTGTGAGATGACGATGACCAACATGAAGATGCACATGGCGACCGAAGACGCTGCTCTTTCCGCCGCCGACCTACGCGCGCTGTGCCGGTCCGGCGCGTTCGTCGGTCCGACCGCCGGCTACGCCGACGGCCACGTGCAGGCCAACCTGATGATCGTGCCGCGCGAATACGCCTTTGACTTCCTGCTGTTCTGCCAGCGCAATCCCAAGCCCTGCCCGCTGGTGGAAGTACTGGAGCCGGGTTGCTTCGAGCCGCGCAGCGCGCCCGGCGCCGATCTGCGCAGCGACGTGCCGGGTTATCGGATTTTCCAGAACGGCGTACTGCAGCAGGAGATCGCGGATATCTCCGCGTATTGGCGCGAGGACCTGGTGAGCTTCCTGATCGGTTGCAGCTTCTCGTTCGAAAGCGCGCTGATCGAGGGCGGCATCCCGCTGCGCCATATCGAACAGCAGCGCAACGTCGCCATGTACAAGACCAATATGCCGTGCACGCCGGCAGGACGTTTCAACGGCAATGCCGTGGTCAGCATGCGTCCGGTCAAGAGCCGCGACGTGGCGCGTGCGGTGGAAATCACGGCGCGCCTGCCGCAGGTGCATGGCGCGCCGGTGCATATCGGCAATCCGCAGGCGATCGGCATCGCCGACCTGATGCGCCCCGATTTCGGCGACGCGGTCGAGATCATGGACGACGAACTGCCGGTGTTCTGGGCCTGCGGCGTGACGCCGCAATACGTCGCCGAACTCAGCAAGCTGCCGTTCTGCATCACCCATGCACCCGGCAAGATGTTCGTCACCGACCGTTTGAACGAATAGCGATGTAAGCGCTATCCGAAGCGCGCCCGCGGTGCAAAGCAAGGCGGTGCGTGCAGACCCCACAGCGACGGGCCAGTCCGTCATGAACCGAGGAATTTTATGTTGACGCATAAATCCCTGTTGGAAGCGTACGTCTACGCAAAAGACAAATGCTGTCCTTCATTGATCCACGATATCTATGAACCGAACGCGGTGCTCAGCATTTCAACCTCGGCCAGCGCGGTGGCGTTTCCGCCGCTGGTGGTCGGCGCCGACGGCATCGCGCAGACGCTGGTGACCGATTTCGCCAAGCGTTTCACGCATTGCCGCACCTATTACGTGTGCGACGAGCTGGAGGTGAACAACGGCCGAATTGAACAACTGCCGTGGCTGGTGCTGATGCGCGAAGAAGAAACCGCGTCTCTGCGCATCGGGCGCGGCTACTACAACTGGCAACTTAACCAGCATCCGGAAGAACTGTGGCGCGCCAGCGAAATGCATATCCGCATCGATCACATGATGCTGGTCGCGGATGTCGCCGGCGATCTGTTGCAGACGCTGCAATCGTTCCTGCCGTATCCATGGTTGCCGGCGCGCGTGCTGGATTCGTCGTTCGGCTTCATCGGCGACAGCAACGCGGCGTTCGCCTTCCTCAAGGAATTCAGGAGCAACAAGTTCGAGTTGCCGCGCGAACGGCTGACGGTATAGCAGGAACAGGAAAAAGAATGGCGACGCGCAGCAAGAAGGGGAAACAAGGCTGCGCGTCCAGGGGTTCTCTTTGAACGCGCCGGGACAACGGCCATTGTCCCGGCGCCGCAGGAGAGCAGGCGCATGCCGGCCAGCAGAAGGGCGCGCACAACACTTGGCCGGTACGCGGTTTATTGGGTTTGATGCAATTTCATCTATCGGGGAGTTTCAATGAAACATAAAGTCTTGGCCGCAGCGGCGTTGGCCGCAGTCGGCATCCAGGCGGCGCCTGTCCAGGCGCAGTCGTCGGTCACGATCTACGGTCTGATCGACACCGGCATCGTGGTCGAAAGCGGCGGCGCGGCAGGTCACGTCACCAAACTGACCAGCGGCATCAGCGGCGGTTCGCGCATCGGCTTCAAAGGCACGGAAGATCTGGGCGGCGGCATGTCGGCGCTGTTCCTGCTCGAAACCGGCTTCCAGAACGACACCGGTGCATTGGGCCAGGGCGGTCTGCTGTTCGGTCGCCAAAGCTACGTCGGTCTGGGCGGCGGCTTCGGTACCGTGACCGCCGGTCGCCAGTACACGCCGCAATACCTGGTGCTGTCGGCCGTCGATCCTTTCGGCACCGGTTACGCCGGCGACGCCGCCAACCTGATGCCGAACACCGGCAACGGCGCCAGCCGCATGGACAACACCATCAAGTACGCTTCGCCGAACTTCGGCGGCGTGACCGGTGAACTGGCCTATGGCTTCGGCGAAACCGCCGGCAACACCAAGGCCGCCAGCCAGATCGGCGCCGCCATCGGCTATGCCAACGGTCCGTTGAACGTGCGCCTCGGTTTCCACGGTCGCAACAACGACACCGTGACCACTCAGACCGGCACCGGCCGCAGCACGCTGCTCGGCGCGACCTACAACTTCGGTCCGGTCAAGCTGCATGCCGCGTACGGCGTCAACAAGGGCCTCAACAGCTCGCCGCTGCGCAATACCGTCAATCCGTACGGTACGACGCCCATCGTGGCGTCGACCGACAGCGCCGACATCCTGGTCGGCGTGACGGTGCCGTTCGGCGTGCAGCACACGGTCCTGGCGTCCTACATTCGCAAGAATGACAAGACCACGCTGAACCAGGATGCCGATCAGTTTGCACTCGGCTATCGCTACGCGTTGTCGAAGCGCACCGACTTGTACGCGATGTATGCCCACATCAAGAACAAGAACGGCGCGCCATACACGGTCGGCAGTTCGATCGAGGCAGGCAGCGGCAACAGCGCCTGGAACATGGGCATCCGTCACACGTTCTGAGCGTTCTTCCGAAGGCTGCGTCCGGAAGGCAAGTGGTTCCTGGAAAAACACTTGTCTTCAGGCGTAGTCCTCCGGGCCTGATTGCCGGCGGCTTTGAGATTTGTCGATTGCGGCGGGGCCGGTATCCCCTCCGCAAGCGGCCGATTCTTTCTTGAGGAAAGCCGCCGGCCAGGCGGACCTGCGGCAACGCGTATTTGTATCGTGAACATTGAGGGGTGGAAAATGAAGAAACTGTCTCACCTGAAAATAGGACAACGCCTCGGTCTCGGGTTCGGCGTGGTCATCCTGCTGATGCTCGGCCTGACCGTGATCGGCGTCTACCGCCTCAACCAGATCAACGGCAACATCCGCAGCATCGCCAACGATTTCTATCCACGCACGGTCATGGCCAACACGGTCAAGGGCGCACTCGACGAGACCGCGCGCAGCATGCGCAACCTGCTGTTCATGAGTACCGTCGACGAGATCAAGGGCGAGCTCGACGCCATTACGCGCGCCGGCGCCGTCATCGAAGAGACGCTCAAGCGTTTTGCGCGCGACACGCCTTCCGCCGAAGGCAAGCGCATGCTCGACGCGGTCAACACGGCGCGGGCGCAGTACACGCCGGTGCTCAACAATTTCCTGGCAGCGGTCAAGGACGGCCAGGTGGAGCAGGCGCGCGACCTGATCCTTCCCGAGATCGCGCCCTATCAAACCGCTTATTTCAAGGCGCTCGACAACCTGATCGCCTTCCAGGGGCGCGGCATGGAACAGGCCGGCCAGGAAGCGGAGCGCGTCTCCGGCGCGGCCAGCATGCTGATGATTGCAATGGCGACGATCGCTTCATTGCTGGCGGTGCTGGTCGGCTACTCGGTCATGCGCAGCATCACGCGTCCGCTCAATGCCGCCATCAACATCGCCGAGCGCGTCGCCGGCGGCGACTTGTCGGTGCGCGTTGAAACCAGCGCACACGACGAAACCGGAAAACTGCTGACCGCGCTGCAAGGCATGCGCGACGGCCTGGTCAACGCCGTCACCCAGGTACGCGATGGTTCCGATGCCATCTCGGTGGCTGCGCGCGAAATCGCCGACGGCAACGCCAACCTGTCGGCGCGCACCGAACTGCAGGCCAGCACGCTCGAGGAAACCGCCAGCTCCATGCTGGAACTGACCGATGCCGTCAACCACAATGCCGAGAATGCCCGCCAGGCCAACCAGCTGGTGATGAATGCCTCGCAGGTGGCGACGCAGGGCGGCGATGTGGTCACGCAAGTGGTCAACACCATGCGCGAGATCAAGGACAGCTCACGCCAGATCGTCGAGATCATCAGTGTGATCGACGGCATTGCATTCCAGACCAATATCCTCGCCTTGAATGCTGCAGTGGAGGCAGCACGGGCCGGCGAACAAGGCCGCGGTTTTGCCGTGGTGGCGGCGGAAGTGCGCGGACTGGCGCAGCGCAGCGCCTCGGCCGCCAAGGAAATCGCCGGCCTGATCCAGAACTCGGTCAAGAAAGTCGACGCCGGCAGCACGCTGGTCGACCAGGCCGGCAACACCATGCAGGACATCGTGCGCAGCGTCAAACACGTGGCCGACATCATGACCGAGATCTCCGCCGCCAGCGACGAGCAAAGCGCCGGCATCCGCCAGGTCAACGACGCCATCGAACAGATCGACGACATGACCCAGCAGAACTCGGCGCTGGTGGAACAGGCCGCCGCCGCCGCGCAGAGCATGCACGACCAGTCGATGGCGCTGGGCCGCGCGGTGTCGATCTTCAAGATTGAGGCGCCGGGAAATATCCAGACGATCGGTATCGGTATCGGCGCCGGCACCGACGGAATGCATGCCGATGCTGCACCCGCCAGAATTTCATATCAGGAGCCCGCGCCATGCCGACCGCAAAGAAAAATGTAAAAGCCACCTTCGCGCAAAACGTCGCCAAGGTTCCCATCGTATCGTCGCTGCACCTGGCCTCGGGGAGAAGCAAGGAATTGAGCGAGTTTGAGTTCGGCATGATCATTGCCAGCAATGCCTTCAACCGCTGGATGGTGCGCTGCATCTCCGCCGCCGGCATGAAGGACATGACCGCCACCGACGTGCTGGTGCTGCATCACATCAACCATCGTGCGCGCGAGAAGAAGCTGGCCGACATCTCTTTCATCCTCAACATCGAGGACACGCACGTAGTCAACTACTCGCTCAAGAAGCTGCATTCGCTCGGGTTGGTCAATACCGAGAAGCGCGGCAAGGAAGTGCTGTACTCCACCAACGAGGCCGGGCAGGACATCTGCAAGCGCTACTACGAGATTCGCGAGCAATTGCTGGTGTCGGGCCTGACCGGGGATGAGGCGGAAAGCTTCGAACTGGAAGAGCTGGCGCGCTTCCTGCGCATCCTGTCGGGGTTGTACGAACAGGCTGCGCGTTCGGCGACGTCAATGTAAGCAGGGCAGCAGGGTGGGGCGAGGGATTGAGAAGCCCCATGTCCCAGTGAAATCTGTATTTCTTGGCTCTGTCGGTTGAGTCAAGCCTTCCTTACCATGCAGACTTGTCAACTCTGCCCGGAAGGATATCCATGTCCAACAGTCCCGCTGTCCTGCGTCATGCCGACACGCCGGAAGCCTTGCGCGCCTGCTACGCGGTCATGAAGCAGTTGCGTCCGCACTTGCAAAGCGAAGCGGAGTTCCTGGAGCGCGTGGCGCGCCAGTCCGCCGACGGTTACCGCCTGCTGGCCGAATGGCAGGACGGCCAGGCGATCGCGCTAGCCGGCTATCGCCTGCAAGAGAATCTGGTCTACGGAAAATTCCTCTACGTCGACGACCTCGTCACCACCGAAGCGGCGCGCGGCAGCCAATGCGGCGCGCGCCTGCTGGATGCGCTCAGCGACATCGCGGCGCAGTCCGGCTGCGTGCGGCTCACGCTGGACACCGGCTTGGCCAACGCGCTGGCGCAGCGCTTCTATTTCCGCCAGGGGCTGCTGTCCAGCTCCATGCGCTTCGGCAAGCCCATCATCCCTCTCAACCAAGGAACAACTGCATGAAATTGCTTCACGTCGACGCCAGCGCTAAGCGCGAATGGTCCAACTCGCGCGCACTCTCGCGTCACTTCATCGATTTGCTGAAGCAGCAGATCCCGGCTCTCGAAGTCGATTATCTTGACGTCGCCGCTGATACTCCGGCGCATGTCAGCGAGGCGTTCACCGTCGCCACCTACACGCCGGCAGCGCAACGCACGCCGGCCATGAAGAAGACGCTGGAAGCCTCCGACGCATTGTGCAAGCGCGTGCTTGAAGCGGACGCTTTCGTCTTCGCCATGCCGATGTACAACTTCTCGATGCCCTCCGTGTTCAAGGCCTTCATCGACAACATCGTGCGCACCGACCTGACCTACAAGGTCGGCGACGACGGTTCCTATCAGGGCCAACTGGCGCCGGAGAAGGTCTTGTTTCTGACCACGCGCGGCGCCGACCTGCGTCCGGGTTCGCCGCTGGCGGGCATGGATGCACTGACGCCGGCCTTGCGCGCGGCGTTTGCCTTCATGGGCGTGCCGTCGCCAACCTTCGTCGATGCGCAGCCGCTGACCTTCAGTGCGGTGCAGGAATGCGAAGCGGCGCTGGTGCGCGCCAAGGCGGAACTGGCGGCACTGGCGCAACGCTGGGCGGCATAAAAAAAATTGAGAGCGGCGTTTTTTAGCCGCTCTATATGCGCGGCTGGCGCGAGCCGAAGTTGTTGGCATAGATCCAGGTGAACTCGGCGCCGAGCAGGAAAATCTGCGCCGAGTAATAGATCCACGCTAGCAGCAGCGCAAACGATCCGGCCGCGCCGAAGCCGGAACTCATGCCCGTCCTGCCGAGATAGAGACCGATCAGATATTTGCCGATCATGAACATCACCGTGGTGGCCATCGCGCCGATGCGCACGTCGTGCCATGACAGGCTCACGCGCGGCATGAAGCGGTAGATTGCCGAGAACAACACGGTAAACACGGCGAATGAAATTACGAAATTTGCCACGTGCACGACGATGGTCCAGCCTTCGAACCAGCCGCCCCACCATTTTCCGAGCGCCGCCAGTCCGGCACTGACCACCAGCGACACCATCAGCATGAAGCCCAGTCCGAGGATCAGTCCGAACGACAGCAGGCGCGTGCGCACCAGCGTCCAGATGCTGCTCTGGCGCGCCACGGCGGGCATTTTCCAGATACGGTCTAGCGCGCTCTGCAATTCGGCGAAAACGGCGGTGGCGCCGATGGCCAGCGTGATCACGCTGAGCACCGTGGCGATCACGCCGTCCGAGCGCGTGCTGACCGATTTCAGCAAAGCCTGTACGGCGATGGCGCCATCGGTGCCGACGATGCTGCGGATCTGTTCGACGATTTCTCCCTGCGCGGCATCCTGGCCGAAGATCATGCCGGCGATGGCGATCGCGATGATCAGGATGGGAGCAATCGAAAACATGGTGTAGTAGGCGATCGCCGCACCCATGCTCGGCGCAAAGTTGTCGAGCCAGGCATTGACGGCGGCATGAACGAATTGCCATGCCTGGCGCCAGCGCGGACCTGGTTGGATCTTGACGACACCGCTGTCGGACGGATGCAGTTGCGACGACTCTGCGTTCAGCGCTGCGGCTGCCTCCACCAGCGCCGCGGATTCGCGGGTCTTTTCAAGCGAAGCCCGCGCGGCACGCTTGCCTTGTTCCGCTTGCCAAGAAGCGATCATCGGCAGCACCGTGGTCAGCACCGGCGCGAGTTGTTCAATGAAGGTGGGCGTGCGGGGACGGGCTGCTTTCCTGCTTTCCGGGGCGGCAGGCGACGCCGAGCGGGAGGGCGCCGGTCGGGCGGATTGCGGTAATGCAGGCCGCTGCGGCCGCCGGGATTTCCTGCGACGCAGGCCGGCAAACAGCAGGCCGAGTCCAGTCGCGAGCACGACGCCGGCGACGATCCTGCCGGAATTGTCGTTGGGTTGCTGCGTTTCGATATCAGGCATGTCAGTTCTCCTGTTGCGGCTTTTTCATATCCCCTTGCGTGACCGGCTTGGCCGGTGCGGCGGTCGGTTCGGAGTGCGGCTGGGCGCGCGTCTGCGCAGTCTTCGCCATCACCAGGGCGCAGTCGTCGGCGTTGTCGTTCTTGTCGCCCATGCTCACCAGCGGCAGCACGGCGGCGGCTGGTGCGAGCAAGGCCAGTGCGCCGGCAGCGGCGGCCTTCAGCGCCAGCGGTCCCTTGTACGGACCGATGTCGGGATGGGCGAACGTGCCCTTGGCATACAGCGGCGTGCGCAGTGAAAAAATCCGCACGCCCTTGGCTCGCGGACGCACGTCCAGGTCCAGCTGTTCCCGGCCCAGGTCGACGCCGCCGGTGACGTCGACGCGCGTGTCGTCGGTGTCGAGCATGAAGCGGCGCACGTCGGCGCGGCCGTTGTTGACCACCATGTCGCCAAGCATGCAATTGAGATGCACCGGCTTGTCGCCGAATACCTTGGCAAAGACGGCGTTGGCGATGTTGAGTCCGGCCGCTTCCAGGATGAACTTGCTGACCGCCCCTTCGCTGACCACTGCGCCGATTTCACCGTTGGAGGTGCCCAGCATGGTCGCGATGGAGTTGCCGTGGCCGGTCAGCGCGGCGTCACCGTTGATCTCGCCGAAGCTGCCTTGCATCGATTTCAATTTCGGGAAGAGCTCGCGCACCTTGACCTGGCGCGCGGCCAGCTTGATCTGTGCCGCGATCGGCTGACGCCGGCCGTCCAGTGAAATATTTGTGGTGACCTTGCCGCCGGCCAGGCCGAAGTTCAGAGGCGCCAGACCGAGCACGCGGTCCTGCATGCGGATCACGGTATCGACGTCCTGCAGCGCGGCGAAGTTGCTGATGATTTTCTTTCCCTTGAAGGTGATGTCGGCGTCGAGTGCACCCCATTGTTCGGTGCGGAACTGCTTGTCCGGCAACAGCTTGTCGCGTCCCGTCTTTTTGGAGGCGGCACCGGCGCCCACGGAAGGACCGAGATCGGCCAGCCGCAGTTGTTGCGAGGTGATCGTGCCGCGCAGCAGCGGCCGCGGCAGGTTGGGCTGGCGCGGCAGATATTCCGCCGTGCCGGACAGATCGCTGGCGCCGACGCGACCGGTGAATTTTTCATAGGTCCAGAGCCAGATGCCGTCGGTCTTGGCGCCAATCAGGCGGCCACGGGTTTCATAGGCGGGGGTCTGCGGCAGCAGCACGCCGGTGACCGGGTACAGGTCGCTCATGCTGTCGCCGCCCAACGTCAGTTGCAGGTCGAGCCCGGCCGGCGCGCGCGGGTCGTTGACGATGCCGTCGATGCTGGCCTTGTTCTTGCCGAGCATGGCCTGTGCCTGGATCGGGAATGCCGAATGTTCAGCCGTGAATGCCAGCAGGCTGCCGGCTTTGCCGCTGCCGTTCACCGATGCCTTGCGATAGGTGCCGGTGGCGTTGAACTGCAGGCCGAAGCGCTGGCCGGTGGCCGGGCCCTTTGCGTTGGCGTCGTCCAGCGAGGCCACCTTGGCCTTGAGGTCGAGCTCCAGCAGGCGATTGACATACACCAGATCGCCGTTGCTGAAACTGCTGTGCAGCACTTCCAGCCGCCATGGCGACGGCCGGTCGGGGTCGCGCAGCCGCCATGAACGGCGGCCCTGGGCGTCGCGTTCCAGCGCCAGCATCGGCGACTCCATGACGAGATCGCTGAGCACCACGCGATGATCCAGCAGTGGCAGCGGATGCAGCGCCACGCTGACGTGACGTGCGGTAAGCAGATTGGGGCCGGTGCTGGCCCAGGATGGATTGGCGAAACGGACGTTGTCGCCGGTGATGCGCAGGCGCGGTACATAGCGCTGCCAGCCGGGTTCGGTTGGCAGGCCCAGGGTATAGCCAACCCGCAGATTGCCGCCGATGGCGAATTCGCGCCCGGTCAGGTCGACCACCTTGCGGCTGATCCAGGGGCGGGCGACATTCCAGTCGACGGTGGCGACGGCGATCAGCAAGGCGGCAGTCAGCAGCACGATCGTGGCCAGCACCCACAAGGCGGCACGCAACACCAGGCGCCACAGCGGTCGGTCGGGTCGGTCGGGACCGGACGGCGGCCGTGGAGGAGCGGCGTGCGAATCAGCTGTGGCGGTGGGTGCTTCTGTCATTGCTTGGTCTTCTTATGTTTGTTGTCAGGCCGGTTTGTCATGCAGTAGCGCCGGAGCGCGAATTCATTATGCCTGCCGCCGCGGAAAACTATCCGTTGATGATTTCGCCGCCGTTCGGATGCAGCACCTGGCCGGTCATGTAGGAGGCGCCCTCGGTCGCGAGGAACAGATAGGACGGCGCGATCTCATCGGGTTGGCCGGGACGTTTCATCGGTACGTTGGCGCCGAATTCTGCCACTTCGTCGGCGGAAAAACTGGCCGGGATCAGCGGCGTCCAGACCGGTCCGGGAGCAACCGCGTTGACGTGGATTTCATGCTTGACCAGTTGTTGCGCAAGCGAACGCGTGAACGCCACGATGGCGCCCTTGGTGGCGGAATAGTCGACCAGATGGGCGCTGCCGCGATAGGCCGTGACCGAAGCCGTATTGATGATGCGTGCACCCGAGACCAGATAGGGCAGCGCCGCCTTGACCATGTAGAACATGGAAAAAATATTGACGCGGAAGGTCTTCTCGAGCTGCTCTTCGGTGATCTTTTCGATGTCATTGGAAGGAAACTGCTGGGCCGCGTTGTTGACCAGGATGTCGAGGCGACCGCATTGGTCGACGACGGCCTTGACGGCTTCCCGGCAAAAATTTTCGGAGCCGACGTCGCCCGGATACAGCAGGCATTCGCCGCCGGTTTCGCGCACCAGGCGCTGGGTTTCAACGGCGTCTTCGTGTTCATCCAGATAGATCACGGCAATGGTGGCACCTTCTCTGGCGAAGGCCAATGCCACCGCGCGCCCGATGCCGCTGTCGCCGCCGGTAATGAGGGCGACCTTCTGGCTCAGTCGCGTACCGGGGGCTTGGAGGCGCGGTGCGCTATGCGGCCTGGGATTCATCAGGTACTCGTCGCCGGGTTGATGTTCCTGATGTTGCGGCGGCATTGTGGAGACGGTGTCGGACATGCTGGACTCCCAAAAACGGGGCTATCGGCGGGAGGTGCATAAACAAGGCACGTGTCCGCCGCGCGGAATGTGGAACGGATTGCGGGACGTGAACCAGCAGTGTTGTTCCGTAGGGCTGTGCCGGCTAGAGGAAAATCCCGCCTTTGCTTGTAGGAGAAGGCCTGATAGCGGCGCTCACAAGCGCTGGGGCGCTTCGCCGATGCCCGAATCCAGCATGCGCCGACATGGATTTGCCGCTTGTCCGACTGACCGGCGGCGGTTCGGCGGGTAGGCTCAGTGTCATTGGCAGAACCTGGCAGCCCGGGGGGACGCGAATCTCGATTCGTTTCTCTGTTTCTCTGTTTCTCTGTTTCTCTGTACTGGATTTCCGGTTCCTCGCTGATTCATTCATATTCATTCAAGGAGATAGCATGAAAAAGACATCCATCCGTATCCTGACCCTTCTGGTCGCAGCCTCGCTCGGCGGCGGCGCTTATGCACAGTCAGCCTCGGGCGCAGCAGGCGGCTCCGGCGGCGTGGGAGTCGGCGGCACGACTTCTGGTTCCGGCATGTCCGGATCCTCCTCGGGCTCCGCAGGCGTTTCCGGCAATGGCGGCGCGTCGGGCGGTGCGCAGTCCGGCGCTTCTTCCACCCGCAGCGGTGCGGGTGTCAACAGCAGTGGCAACGCCGGTATCAACGGCGCAGTGAAGAGCAAGAGCGGCGTCAATTCCGGCAAGCGCTCGGGCAGCGGCGGTGCAAATGGTGGCGTCGATGCAGGCGTGGGGGTGAATGGCGGGGGAAATAGCAATGGCGCCGGCGGCAATGGCGGCGTCGGCGCTTCAGTCGGCGTAGGCGGCTCAGGCAATGCAGGCGGTTCTGGCGGTTCCGGCGGCGTTGGCATCGGCATCGGTGCAGGTGGTGGGGCTGCCGGTGGTACGCGCTAATACCAGGCAAGCGCAGCATGTCGCTGACCCGCCTTTCACCAGCCATCGAGAGAGGACCCGCCAATGAAGGCAGATGACCGCAATCTCGCCGCGCCGATCTATTACGATCCGGCGTACGAACTCCTTGAGCCCGACGAGAAGGAGGTAGAAGCCGGCCTGATCGCTGCGCTCAAGGAAATCTCCGAGACCACCTTCAAGCATTCCGGCCATGCCATGCGCAGCGTCCACGCCAAGAGTCACGGCCTGCTGCGCGGCGAGCTGGAGGTGCTCGAAGGTTTGCCTGCGACCCTGGCGCACGGAGTGTTCGCCCGTCCCGGCATCTATCCGCTGGTGATGCGGTTGTCGACCACGCCGGGCGACATGCTCGACGACAAAGTGTCGACGCCGCGCGGCATGGCGATCAAGCTGGTCGGCGTGTCGGGGTCGCGTCTGCCTGATTCGGAAACCGACGTGACCCAGGATTTCGTTCTGGTCAATGGACCGGCATTTGCCGTTTCCAGCGCCAAAAAATTCCTCGGTACCCTCAAGCTGCTGGCCAAGACCACCGACAAGGCGCCGAAGCTCAAACAAGCCTTGTCGCTGTTGCTGCGCGGCGCCGAAGAAATGCTTGAGTCGGCCGGCAGGCAGAGCAGCACACTGATGGCGATGGGCGGCCATCCTCCCAACCACGTGTTGGGCGAAACTTATTACAGCCAGGCGCCGCTGTTGTGCGGGCCGTTCATGTCCAAGCTATCCGTCGCGCCGGTTTCGGCCAATCTGAAGGCGCTGACCGGCGCTCAGGTCGACTTGCGCGGCAAGCCCGATGGCCTGCGTGAAGCCGTGTGCGACTTCTTTGCCGCCAACGACGCCGAGTGGGAATTGCGCGTGCAGCTGTGTACCGACCTGGAACGCATGCCGATCGAAGATGCCTCGGTGGTGTGGCCCGAGGACCTTAGCCCGTATGTGACTGTTGCGCGTATTCGCGTGCCGCGTCAGGCGGCGTGGAGCGAAGCGCGCTCGCAGGCGATCGACGACGGCATGTCGTTCAGTCCGTGGCATGGCGTCGCCGCGCATCGGCCGATCGGTTCCATCATGCGCATCCGCAAGGCGGCCTACAGTTTCTCTGCCGGATTCCGTGCGCGCCATAACGGTAAGCCCACCGCTGAGCCGGTCGACTTGGGCAAGTTGCCGGATTAGAAATTATTTCATCAAATGAAATGAGTTCCGGTAATCGCCCTCGTCTTTGTGTTGCGTTGTAGGACAGACGCTGCATGCAAATCGGCTCCCGGCCTACAGTCAAACCGGCGCGACTGATGGAAGATAAGGCTTTGGCCCGCATCAGCTTTGCGCGTCGGGCCTTGTCGGCACGGAGTTGCGCATGAAGACCAAAGACATTCCCGAAGAAGCCAGTTTCACCGACTACACCAACGCCGCCGGCGGTTGGGGATCGGTGCGGGCGCTCGGTTCCATCCTGATGCAGGAGCATGTGCTTGGCAGCGGCACGCGTGTGCTGATGAAGCAGAACAAGCCGGACGGTTTCGCTTGCGTCAGTTGCTCGTGGGCCAAGCCGGCTGATCCGCATGTGTTTGAATTTTGCGAAAACGGGGCCAAAGCCACCGCCTGGGAAATCACCGACAAGCGCGCCACACCGGAATTCTTCGCGCGCCACACCGTCACCGAACTGGAAAACTGGTCCGATCTGGAACTGGAATCCGTGGGCCGCGTCACGCATCCGCTGCGCTACGACAGCGAGACCGACAAGTACCTGCCGATTGCGTGGGACAAGGCCTTTGACGAAATCGGTTCTGAATTGCGCGCCGCCGATGCTGAAAAGGTAGTTTTCTACGCCTCCGGTCGCGCCTCGCTCGAGACTTCCTACATGTACCAGCTGATGGCGCGCATGTACGGCAACAACAACCTGCCCGACAGTTCCAACATGTGCCACGAGTCGACGTCCGTCGCCTTGCCGAAAACCATCGGCGTGGCGGTAGGAACGGTGACGCTGGACGACTTCGCGGCGACCGACTGCCTGCTGTTCTTCGGCCACAACACCGGCACCAATGCGCCGCGCATGTTGCACTCGCTGGAAGAGGTGCGCAAGCGCGGCGTGCCTGTGATTACCTTCAATCCGCTGCGCGAACGCGGTCTCGTCAGTTTCGTCAATCCGCAATCGCCGCTGGAAATGCTGACGCCGGCGCGCACCGCGATCAGTTCGCAATATGTGCAGATCAAGATAGGCGGCGACACGGCTGCGGTGATGGGTATGGCCAAATGGCTGATCGAAGCCGATGATATCGCCCACGCGGCGCGCCAGCCGCGCCTGCTCGACGTCGGCTTCATTGCCGACCACACCGCCGGTTTCGAGGAATTCGCGGCGGCTGCTCGCAGTGCGGACTGGGGCGAGATCGAGCGCAGTTCGGGCGTCTCGCGTGCCGAGCTGGAGCAGGCTGCGCAAACCTATGCCAACGCCCGTTCGACCATGCTGATGTACGGCATGGGCGTGACCCAGCATCGCGAAGCGGTGCGCACCATCCACATGCTGACCAACCTGCTCCTGCTGCGCGGCAATATCGGCCGGCCCGGCGCCGGCATCTGCCCGATCCGCGGTCATTCCAACGTGCAGGGCCAGCGCACCGTCGGCATTACCGAAAAGCCGGAGATGGTGCCGAAGCAAAAACTGAAGGAACAATACTGCTTCGACGTGCCCGAAAAGAAGGGCCTCAATACCGTCGAAGCCTGTGAAGAAATCCTCAGGGAAAAGATCTCGGCCTTCTTCATGCTAGGCGGGAATTTCGTGCGCGCGATTCCGGACCACAGCCGCATGGAGCCGGCCTGGCGCAAGATTCCGCTGACGGTGCAAGTGGTCACGCGGCTCAACCGCAGTTCAGTGATCCACGGCCGTCGTTCCTATCTGCTGCCGTGCCTGGGCCGCATCGAGATCGACCGGCAGGCGAGCGGACCGCAAGCCGTGTCGGTGGAAGACAGCACCGGCTGCATGCACGGCTCGCACGGCATGGTGAAACCGGCCTCGGAACATCTGCTATCCGAAGTCGCCATCGTGGCCGAGATCGCCAAGCGCATCCTGATTCCGAATCCGCGCGTCAACTGGAATGCCTGGACCGCCGACTATTCGCGCATCCGCAATGCCATCGCCGAAACCTATCCGGAGATATTTCACGACTTCAATGAACGCATGTGGACGCCCGGCGGTTTCGCGCGGCCATTGGCGGCACGCGAGCGCAAATGGAAAACGGAAAACGGCAAAGCCAATTTCATTACGCCCGACAGCTTCGACGAAGATCCTGACATGCCGGCCGACGGCCCCGACGTGCTGCGGCTGATGACCACGCGCGGCGACAGCCAGTTCAACACCACGGTGTATGGACTCGACGATCGCTTCCGCGGCGTGCACGGCACCCGCCACGTGCTGTTGATGAACGTCGCCGACATCGAACGACTGGCGCTGCAAGAGGGCGATCTGGTGACGGCGTCGACGGTCTCGCAGGACGGTGTTGCACGCAGCGTCGACAGCTTGCGCGTGCACGCATTCGACATTCCGGCGGGATGTATCATGGGTTACTTCCCTGAGCTCAATCCGCTGATTCCGCTGGCGCATCACGCCAAGGGCAGCAAGGTGCCGGCCGCCAAGTCGATCCCGGTGCGACTCACCCGCACGCAGATGCACCTCGTGCAGCCTGAAGACATTGCTATTGGAGCCCCCGCGCCTTGAAGACATTCCACTGTGACAATTGCAACAAGCAGGTATTTTTCGAAAACACGGTCTGCAATCATTGCGGCTGGATGCTGGGCTATCAGCCCGAGCACCAGATCATGAGCAGTTTCACGCCGGCCGATCAGATCGAAGTCCGGGACGATGCCTCCATCGAGGCATCGTCCGAGGCACTCGTCAAATCCGATGCGCCGCCGCGCTGGCGCAGTGTCAATCCGCTGAATGCCGGCAAGCTGTTCCGGCAATGCAGCAACTACGCGCACGAAAATGTCTGTAACTGGATGCTCGACGACCAGGACGCGCACGAGCTGTGCGCCTCTTGCCGCCTGACCGCGGTCATTCCTTCGCTCGACGACGCCAACAACCGCGTTCTGTGGCAGCGGCTGGAGATCGCCAAGCGCCGCCTGCTGCATTCGCTCTGGACCATGCGCCTGCAGCCGCCGCCAAAGCCGGATGATGTCGGTAACGGCTTGTCCTTTGAGTTTTTGCAGGACATGCCGCATGAAAAAGTCATGACCGGGCACGCCGACGGCGTCATCACCATCAATATCGCCGAAGCCGATCCGGCCTATCGCGAAAAGATGCGCGAGCAGATGGCCGAGCCTTATCGCACGCTGCTCGGACATTTTCGCCATGAAAGCGGGCATTACTATTTCGACCGCCTGATTGCCGGCACGACGCGGCTGGACGGGTTCCGCGCGCTGTTTGGCGATGAAACCGCCGACTACGGGCAAAGCCTGCAACGCCATTACGACAATGGTCCACCGCAGGGATGGGAGCAGGATTTCGTCAGTGTCTACGCCAGCAGTCATCCGTGGGAAGACTGGGCTGAAACCTGGGCGCATTACCTGCACATGTTCGACACGCTGGAGACCGCCTATTCCTGCGGCGTGCAATTGCGTCCGCAGCATCGCGGCGAGCAGCGGTTGGTGATCGATGCCTCGCCAGTGGAGGAAGACAGCTTCGACGAGCTGGCGCGCGAATGGTTTGCGCTCACCTATGTGCTCAATAGCCTCAACCGCAGCATCGGCATGCCGGATTCCTATCCGTTTACGCTGTCGACACCGGTGCTGGAAAAGTTGCGTTTCGTTCACGCCGTGGTGCGGGAGGCCGGCGGCGAGCAGGAAGCGGGAGCATCGGGAATTTCCTGATACCTTTGGCAACATTGTCCCCGTAAGCTCCTTACATCCCCGGAAAATAAAGAACGGAGCTTATGATGAGCGGCAACAACGAAATTTCCCTGAGCTATTGCATCGCCAACTACGCAGTGACCCTCGACATCCTCGCGATCCTCGTGCGCAAAAATTACCTGACGCGCGACGATGCGCTGGAGTCTGTCAGGCGCGCGCGCAAGCTGGCCAATCTTTCCAACGGTTTTCCGGGTGAACAGGATTACCTTTCCGCTGCCAAGGAATGCATGGAGCTGATCGACCAGGTCTTCAAGGCCGATACCTCCAATATTGCCTTCGTCGGCCTTGGCCAGGGACGCGGCACCGGCGCACAGGACCAGGCGCAGTAACAACGCGCGAGCGGTTTTCGAAAAGAAAGACGGCAGCAGGCATCACGCCTTGCTGCCGTTTCAGCTTTACCGGCCGCTCTTTGCCTGATGGTTCTTCAGTGCGAGAACAGCACCGGCAAGGTCATGCAATTGAGGATGGTCTTGGTGACGCCGCCCAGCAGCACTTCGCGGAAACGGGTATGGCCATAACCGCCCATCACCAGCAGATCGGCGCCTGTGTCGGCGGCGAGCGAGAGCAGTGCATTGCCGACATCCAGTTCCGTGGGCTCTTGCAGCACGTTGACCTTGACGCCGTGGCGCGCGAGGTAAAGCGCGATGTCCGCGCCGGGCTCCTGGCCGTGGACATCATATAGCTGTTCGGGATTGAACAGCGCGACGTTGACGTTGCGGGCGCGCTGCAGGAAAGGCAAGGCATTGGTGACTGCGCGCGTGGCTTCCATGCTGCCGTCCCAGGCCACCAGAATATTGGTGCCGATCTTGTCGAACACGCCGGCGTAGGGAATCGTCAGGACCGGCCGCGCTGTATTGAGCATCACGTATTCCGGCAGGTCGTAGACGTCGCTCGAATCACGCTCGTCGGCATCGGTCTGCGTCAACACCACGAGGTCAGCATAACGCGCCTGCAAAACCAGGGCGCCGGCGGGATCGTCTTCGGTGAGGCGGCGTTCGAAGGATACGCCTTCACGGCGCGCGGCCTCTTCAAATTTCTGCAGGTCGTTCTGTGCGCGCTCACGCAAGGAGTCGATGACTCCGCCGATGAAGACAACGCCGTCGGGATAAATGAAACGCGAAATGCCGGTCATTGCTGCGCCTGCCAGGTGCGCCTCGAAGCTTGCGGCCAGTTGCGCGGCCAGGCGGATGCGGGCGGGGGCATGCCTGGATTGATCGACGTGGACGAGTATGGTTTTGTAAGTCATGAGTTCACCTTGGAGTCGGAAGACAGGAAAACTGATGCACGACGGCCATCAGCGCTTGTCGCCAACATAGCATCGCCATCGCGGGGGGCGCTTGATGTATATCAAGCGCTGCAACGTCGTTGCGGGATCGCTGCAGACTGGGCCGTCTTCTTTGACCGGGTTTGACCTGAGTCAAATCCGGCGGGCAATGTCAGACGACATTCAAGACCGGATCCCGCATCGGGCAGCCGTGCAGAAATGGACTGCCGGGCTTTCATGGCGCTGTGCCGTGGGAGCGATGTGAAAAAGACGGCTTGTTGCAGAAAACACTAAAAAAAGATGCGCGGTATGTGCTTATTGACATATGTCATGGTGCGACGAGATACTTTCGCTAGCATGGAGATCACCGATTTCTCTTGCCGATGCGCCGACCATGCTCCAGACAAAACAATCCTCTGTCTTCTTTCTGGCCAAGGCCGTGCTCGTGCTGGCCGGCGGCCTGCTGGTCGCACTTGCCGCCGTCACCGACTGGCGCGGGCGCATACAGCAGCTGAAAGAGGCCGAAGCCACCAGTCGCAACATCTCGCTGGCGCTCGCGCGACACGCCGAAGATACCTTCAGGCAAGCAGACACGACCCTGATATTCCTCGCCGAAAGATTGGAGCACGATGAGCGCAATCCGTCTTCGCTGCACAAACTGGAAGCGCTGCTGGCCCGGCAGGCGGCTGAATTGCCTCAACTGCACGGCTTGTTTGCAATCGACAGCAACGGCGAGTGGTTGATCAACTCGCGTCAATTCAAGTCGGGCAACGTCAACAGCCGCGACCGGGAATACTTTCTCTATCACCGGCTGAACCAGGATTTGTCGCCCCACATCAGCATGCCGATGCTGAGCCGCGCCAACGGCGAATGGATCATCACCATCTCGCGCCGTGTGAATGCCGCCGACGGCAGTTTCAACGGCGTCGTCATGGCGGCGATACGGATCGCCTATTTCAGCAAGTTTTACGAGAGCTTCGATATTGGCGCCGCCGGCGCGCTGCTCCTCGCCAGCAATCGCGGGGTCTTGCTGGTGCGGCGGCCGCTGTTGAACGATTCGATCGGGAAAAGCCTGGCGAACGCCTCGATATTCCGCGACCATGCATCCGTCCATGCCGATGGCATCGCCCGCATTCGCTCAGCGCAGGACGGCATCATCCGCATCAACAGTTATCGTCACCTCGAACGCTATCCGCTGTTCGTTGCAGCGGCGTTGTCCGAGCGCGAAGTGCTGGCCGGCTGGCGTGCGGACGTCATGCTCCATGTTAGCGGCCTGGTGGTGCTACTGGCTGTGCTCGGCTGGCTGGGCAGCCGCCTGCTCAGACAAATCGGCTTGCGGGTGGATGCCGAGAACGAAGCCAACCGCGTGCGCGAACACGTCGAATACCTGAACCGGGCGCTGCAGAATCTCGCCATGAAGGACGGCCTGACGGGGCTTGCCAATCGCCGTTGCTTCGACGAAGAGATCGCGCGCGCCTTGCGCCGCTGTGCACGCGACCGCACTGCGTTGGCATTGATCATGTTCGACGTTGATTTCTTCAAGCGCTATAACGATACCTACGGCCATCTGGCCGGCGACGAATGCCTGCGCCAGCTGTCGCAGGCGGTGCTGCAGGCGCAGAAACGCGAGGGCGACCTGGCCGCGCGTTACGGCGGCGAAGAGCTGGTGCTGTTGCTGCCCGATTGCGACAGATCCGACGCCGAGGCCATTGCCGGAGCAACGCTGGCGCGCATACGCGCATTGCACATGCCGCATCAGGGCAATCCATGCGGGATTGTCACCGTCAGCGCAGGTGTGGCAGTGCTTGGGACTGTCGGTGAAGGAGATACCGCCGAATTGTTGATAGACCAGGCTGACAAGGCCTTGTATCAGGCAAAGTCGAACGGGCGGGACCGGGTATGCACCGCAGCGATTGCGGGCGGCATTGTGCAGGCATCTGCGGCGGGATGACCGTGGCCCGGCGCTGAAACAAAACCGCAGGAGCCGCGTCTGTTGTCAGATGCAGGGAGCACATAAAAATGGCTGCCGGCCGCCTCAGTTGCGTTCCGGCGCAATCATCTCGGCGTAGTCGTACAACGCGCCGAGGATCTCCTCGCCGCGTTCATCGACCGATTCCGACAACTGGTCGATTTCCTCGAACAGGCCGTCGAGCGTGCGCGCGCCGCCTTCACCGTCGAACAGGCGCGCGGCGCGATGATCTTCCCATCGCCGGGTTTCTTCCGGCGACAACGTCTCGGGGAAGTTGCGCGCACGGTAGCGGAACAGCAATTCCTCCAGCCGCGCGTCGTCGAAACTGATCTTCGTCTGCGACTGCGCCAGCTGCAGCGGCGTCAATGCACGCAGCTGCGTGAGCTGGCGACGGTCGTTGTTGCCGACGAAACCGCCGTAGAGATCTTCATCGACATCGTTTGGCGCTTCTTTCGGACGCTGGAATACCTTGGCCCAGATCGCGCCCATCTCGGGCAGCTCCGCGGCGGCCGCAGCGTTCTGCAAGGCTGCGTCGATGTCGAGGTTGAATTCGGCCGCGCGTTGCGACGTCAGCGTCTTCAGGCTGGCGATCACCATCGGCGACTTGTTCAGGTGGATGGTCTTGACGGGCAGGCGCGTGACGCCTTCGGGCAGGTCTTCGGTCTTGCTGAACATGCGCGTGCGGATCGTGTCGGCATCGAGACCGGCGAGTTCGCGCGGATCGCGGCTGAGGTCCCAGGCGATCACTTCATTCTTGTTGGTCGGGTGCGTGCCGAGCGGCCACATCACGGCCAGGCAACCCTGCGCAGCGGGGAACATGCCGGACACGTGCAGGAAAGGCTTGGCCAGCGGCAGGCCGAGTTCGGCGGCGACGCGATCCTTCTTGTGCAGGGCCAGGCAGAAGTCGAACAGGCGCGGCTGCTTGTCGCGGATCAGGCGCGCGAAGGCAATCGTCGCGCGTACGTCGGACAGCGCATCGTGGGCCGCTTCGTGCAACAGGCCGTTGGCCTTGCTCAGGTGTTCCAGCTTGAAGCTGGGCGTGACGCCGTCTTCCTTCTTCGGCCATTCGATTCCCTCGGGACGCAGCGCGTAGGTGGTGCGCACGACGTCGAGCAAGTCCCAGCGGCCGCAGCCGTTTTGCCATTCACGGGCATACGGGTCGATCAGGTTGCGCCAGAACATGAAGCGCGTGATTTCATCGTCGAAGCGGATGGTGTTGTAGCCGACGCCGATGGTGCCCGGCTCGGACATGGCCTGTTCGATCTGCGCCGCGAACTGATATTCGGGAATGCCACGCTCCAGGCAGACTTGCGGCGTGATGCCGGTGATCAGGCAGGACTGCGGATCGGGCACGAAGTCCGGCGCCGGCTTGCAGTAAATCATGATCGGATCGCCGATCTCGTTGAGGTCGGCATCGGTACGGATGGCGGCGAACTGGGCGGGACGATCGCGACGCGCCTGGGCGCCGAAGGTTTCGTAGTCGTGCCAGAGGAAAGTGTGATTGGACATCGGGACAGTACAGTGACGGTTCGGTGGTTGCAGCACGGAGGCGCCGGCAGGGCCGGCAAAACTTTCCGCGATTCTAACCGATAGAACGGCGCATCCGGCCGCGAACGCTACTGGACGATGCGTCGTTCGTTCTTGTTGAGAATGGCTTGCAGGGTCTTTTGCAGGTCGCCGGTGTGGACCGCGGCCGCGCTGTTGCTGCCCGCGCCGCCGTATTCGATGTTGTCGATGACCCAGCCGCGCGCGTCGCGCGTGAGGATGACGCGGTCATTCGACTTGAACGGCGCCTGCAGCTTGGCGTCGCTGTAGATCAGTTCGACCGTGCAGACGGCATTGCTGTCGGCGCTGCTTTGGCTGATTTCACAACGCATCAGGCGATACGTCGAGGCGCCCTTGGGATGGGTGGTGAACAGATCGCCGTCGACCAGCGGCGGTGTCTGGTTATCGGTCTGGGCCAGGTGGGCTTCTTCAGCGACGGAGACATCCTTGAGAAGATCGAACAGCGGCACCGACAGGAAGTGACGGAAGGTGATCAGTTCCTTGAGCGACAGCGCGCCGACAGGACGATTCGACTGGTGGGTCTGATAGAAACTGTTGACCAGATCCTTGGCCTCTTGCTCGCGGCTGGCGCTGCATGCGGTCGTCGCGAGGGCGACAGCCAGAATCATCATTGTGCCGAATTGCTTCACGATCTTTCTCTCCCCGGCGATGCGGTCTGCCGACGTCGGGCGACGGCGGCGCGGGTGAATGCCCGCACGGCAAAGCCAATGTTATGTTGTCATGTTGTCAGCTTCCCTGTTTTTTCTCAGGGGAAATGCAGCCAGCATGATAAATCAAACATCGGGCTTTGCGTGTACGTCCCGGCTGTCTGCAGGGATGTTATCGGATGCGGCGGCGCATTTCTTCAATGCGCGGGAGGAAGATGAAAACCTGAACGTCAGTTGAACTCGTTGATGATGCTGCTGAGCGTGTCGGTAAGGTATTCCCGCTGTGACGACTGGTCGCTGCCGAGGAATTCGATGTCGTCGATGCGCCATTGCTTGTCTTCCCTGACCAGCAGCAGCTTGTCTTTCCACTTCTCTTCTTCGTCACCCTTGCCGCTGTTGCCGCCCTTGTAGCTGAATCTGACCAGGCAGGAGGCGTGTGCGTCCTCGCTTTCGCAACTGTCGACCTTGAACGTGGAGGCGCCTTCAAACAGCGAGGTGAACAAGTCGCCGTCCACCAGCGGCGGCACCGGATCGGTGGCGGCGGCGTGGTATTTGATTTCGGTCTCTGACGCCTGGCTCAGCAGCTTGAACAGTGCCTGCGAGACGAACGGTTGCAACTGTTTCAGTTCGTCGGCGCTCGGGATGCCCGGACTGTGCGTCTTCAGGTGCTGCTGGTAAAACCCGGAAATCACTTTCTCCTGCAAGTGCGTGTCGTCCGGCGGTTCGCCGCAGCCGGACGCGAGGGCGACTGCCGACAAGGCGGCGAGGCGGGTAAGAATCTTCATGCGCTTGATCCGGGTGTATCGATGGGGAGTTGCAATGTCATTCAATCAGTTAGGTCGGGCAATGCGCATTGCGTTCCCGGTCTTTGCACATTGCAGCAAGCTCACTTGCCGCAATGTGATGTTGATGCTGTGTTACTTCGAGCCGCTCAGCAGCGCAAAGTGTTCGACATTCGGTGCGCCGGCGAAGAACGGGCCGACGATGCCGCGCCATTCGGTGAAGGCGGGCGACTCGCGGAAGTCGACGGTGTGGTTTTCCAGCGTGGCCCATTGCACCATCAGCAGGTAGCGTTCGGGCGACTCGATGCCTTTTTGCACCTGATGGCCGAGATAGCCCTTGGCCTTGGCGATGGTCTGCGCGACGCCGCGCTGGATGGCTTCGTCGAATTCAGCCTGTTTGCCTGGTTGGATGCGGATGTCGGCAAGTTCCAGAATCATTGTTGTCTCCGTTTGAGCGTGTGAGTGGTGAAGCGGGGCTTGATTATTACATTTTCCCGGCGGCATCGCGTGAGCATGGTCGGGCGGGTGCTGAAAAACTTTCAACGCCGGCGCGGCCAAATTGGGGCAGGCATGGTTCACGGCGGGGAATTCTGCACCGCGACAACGCAAGCCGGGCCGGGCGCGCATTTTTTTTGCGTTTTTCTCTGGTTTAAGGCTTGCGGGCAATTGTCATTTGGACGTTGCCTCAATACACTAGCGGTCATTCCACGACAAGGCGCATCACGGCTTTCAGCCGATGGGCGCCCCATAACAACGACAACTTCACTCGGAAGGAAATTCATGGCGGGTTCATATTTCCCACAATGGCGTGTGCGCAGCGGCACGTCGGACGGACAAGGACAGGTTATCGCAGCCGATGAACGCCTGCCGATGCCGCAGACGGTCGCCATGGGCGTGCAGCACGTGGTGGCGATGTTCGGCTCGACCGTGCTGGCGCCGTTGCTGATGGGTTTCGATCCTAACCTGGCGATCCTGATGTCGGGCGTCGGCACCTTGCTGTTCTTCGTGCTGGTGGGCGGCCGCGTGCCGAGCTATCTCGGTTCCAGCTTCGCCTTCATCGGCCTGGTGATCGCGGTCACGGGCTATGCGGGACAAGGTCCGAACACTAATCTGGGCGTCGCGCTCGGCGGCATCGTCGCCTGCGGCGTGGTGTATACGCTGATCGGTTTCCTGGTCAGCGCAGTCGGCACGCGCTGGATCGAAAGCCTGATGCCGCCGGTGGTGACCGGTTCGGTCGTGGCGGTGATCGGCCTGAACCTGGCGCCGATCGCGGTCAAGGGTGTGACCGGCAATAACTTCGACGCCTGGATGGCGCTGGGCACGGTGTTGTGCGTGGGCCTGGTCGCGGTATTCACGCGCGGCATGATGCAACGCCTGCTGATCCTGATCGGCCTGTTGCTGGCGTACGTGATCTACGCCATCCTGACCAACGGCGCCGGCCTCGGCAAGCCGATCGATTTCAGCGCGGTCGCCAACGCGGCGTGGTTCGGCATCCCGACTTTTGCGGCACCGGTGTTCAAGGCCGAGGCCATGGCGCTGCTGGCGCCGGTCGCCATCATCCTGGTCGCGGAAAACCTCGGCCACATCAAGGCGGTCAGCGCCATGACCGGCCAGAACCTCGACAAGTACATGGGACGCGCCTTCATCGGCGACGGCCTGGCGACCATCCTGTCGGGCAGCGTCGGCGGCACTGGCGTGACGACCTATGCCGAGAACATCGGCGTGATGGCGGTCACCAAGATCTATTCGACGCTGGTGTTCGTGGTGGCGGCGGTGATCGCGATCGTGCTGGGCTTCTCGCCCAAGTTCGGCGCGGTGATCCTGACGATTCCGGGCGCGGTGCTGGGCGGCGTGTCGATCGTGGTGTTCGGCCTGATCACCGTGTCGGGCGCGCGCATCTGGGTCGAGAACAAGGTCGACTTCTCCAACAACACCAACCTGATCGTGGCGGCGGTGACGCTGGTGCTGGGCGCGGGCGACTTCACGCTGAAGCTGGGCGGCTTTGCACTGGGCGGCATCGGCACCGCCACGTTCGGCGCGATCATTTTGTATGCCTTGCTGAGGAAGCGCGGCGCGTAAAGTTGTCGAATTAAAAACGCGGCCTGATGGTCGCGTTTTTACATGCAAAGTTTTACCGAATGTATCTTCGCGAACTTGCCAGATTTCCATTGAGCAATGTTCGTGAACTTACTATACTCACGCGTGGCAATTGCTTTGCATCGGAACAGGACCGGGAAGGGGACTGCGATGCGCCTGAAGAAATTGTCTCTTGCCGGCCGCGGCTTATCACTCAAAAAACAGGAACACGCCGTATGAAGATCTCTTTGACACATTCCCTCGCGTTGTTGTGCGTTGCCGCTGCGCCCATGCTCTTGTCCGGTTGCGACGCTCTGGCAGGCAAGAAGGATTACGCGTATTTCCGCCAGCATCTGGATGAAGCCAAATCGGTGTCCGACCAGTGCCAGATGAATGGCACCTCCGGCATGTCGAAGGCGCAGATGGCGCAATGCGATGCCGCCCGCGACGCTTACGCCAACCGCAACTACAACTACTGACCCTCGCTCATCCCGGGCAAGGCGGCGCGCCATCACCGTGGCGCCGGCCTTGTCACAAAATTGTCAAAGTCGGCCGGTAGAATCCAGCGTTTTCACGTCGATAGCGCCGCGCCATGCACAATCCCCCGGATACGCCCCAGGCCCTGCACCTGCTGTACGAGCCCGCGGGCTTCATTTGCGCGTTCCGTTTCGACGAGGGCCGCGCCACCCCGCTGAAGTGGCATGAAGTCATGGCGGGCAAGATTCCCGCCCCGGCCTTCAGCTGGCTGCACGTCAAGACGGCCGACGTCAAGGTGCGCCACTGGATGGAAACCAGCGACGACATTCCCGAGCACATCAGCGAATTCCTGCTCAGCAGCGACACCCATCCATGCCTGCACACCACCGCCAACGGCTTTTACGGCACCTTGGCCGACATCAAGATGGAGATCGGCGACACCGGCACGGAGAAGGGCGCCCTGCATTTTTTCCTCGACAGCAATCGCCTGCTGACCTTGCGTACGCAACCTCTTTGTTCGACCAACATGCTGCGCCAGAAGGTGCTCGACGGCGCGCCGTTCGACAATTCGATGGAGTTGTTCGCCGAATTGTTGCGTTGCCTGGCCGACGGTTTCGACGCGCGCGTGGCGCAACTCAACGACAAGGTCGACGACATTGAAGAATCGGTGCTGTCGGATCGACGCCCCGAAGACCGCAGCGAACTCAGCGCGATCCGCCGCCAGCTGGCCGAACTGCGTCGCCACATCACGCCCGAGCGGCGCCTGCTGAGTCAGCTCAATCGCCTGCGTCCGTCGTGGGTGCCGACCGCCGCGCTGGAGGAACTCAACCACGCACTCGATGAACTCAATGAGCTGCATCTGACGCTGGAAGCGTTGTACGAGCGCGCCAAGCTGCTGCAGGAAGAAATCGCCTCGCAGATGTCCGAGCAGATGAACCGCAACCTGATGGCCTTGTCGATCCTGACCGCGCTGCTAATGCCGGCCACGCTGGTGTCGGGTATCTTCGGGATGAACGTGGCGGGTTTGCCGGGGCTGCACGACGAAGCCTCGTTCATGATGGTGATGTGGGTGATGATGGGACTGGGCGTGGCCACCGTGGCCTTGCTCAAGTGGCTGAAGATCTGGTGATCGCCGATTATTTCGTCAAATAATATTCATCACATTCGACGCGACTGCAGAGAAAAAATGCACAAAGCGTAGTCATGCGCTTTGTGCGATTCAACCGGCAGATGGCCGGTTGACGATGCCTAGATCAGCAATTTCCTTTTTTTGCCTGTCCCGGTGGGCAGTGATAGCGGGGGCCGTCATGACGATCGTCGTTGTCATGTTCACGATGACGTTCTTCACCCCGGCGCCAGCCACCGCGATGCAGTTCCCATCCACGAGGTCCCTCACGCCATTCAGGGTGGTCATATTCATAGCCGCGGCGCATGCGTTCCCAATGCCCTTGCACCCATACATGGCGATGCCCATCCCAATTCCAGTACCCGGGTGCCCATATATAACCGCCGCGTGGCGGAGGGGCCGCTTCGTAGCGCGGTGGGGGAGGCGGTGTGCCGATATTGATGTTGACGCTGACTTGTGCCGCGGCCTGACCGGGCAAGAGCACCGTCATGCAACTGAGGGCGAGTGCGGAAGCGTATATAAGGCGTTTCATGTGGTGACTCTTTTCGATTTTGGGAGAATTGCACTATACCGAGTATTTTTCGCTCGCCAACGGATAATGCATTTGATTACATTTGAAATCGCTTCAGCCTCAAGCAGATTTTGACGAGGCTTTAGCGGGAGTGTGGCTCCGTGCCGGCTTCGCCGATCAAAAAAAATCCTTCCGCAAATAACGACGGAAGGATTTTCAATACTCTCTGAGCTGTTTGATCGCCCGCGCTGAAAGGCGGGCGCTTCCTGCTGACGATCAGTATGTGCCGATGTAATCGCTCTTGCCGACTTCGACGCCGTTGTGGCGGAAGATGTCGTAAGCAGTGGTCACATGGAACAGGAAGTGCTGGATGCCGTAGTGCAGCAGGTAGGCTTCGCCGGTAAAACGCTTTTCTTTCGGCGTGCCGGGACGCAGCACGATTTCGCGCTCGGCGGCACCGTCGAACTGTTCCGGCTTGAGGGCTTCGATGAAGGCCAGGGTCTTGTCCAGGCGCGCCTGCAGATCGGCGAAGCTGGCTTCGTTGTCTTCATACGGCGGTACTTCGACGTTGGCCAGACGCGCCGGCACGCCCTTGGCGAAATCGGCGGCGATCTGCACCTGGCGGGTCAGGTTCAGCATGTCGGGAAACAGGCGCGCCTTGAGGAAGGCGTCGGCGTCGATGTTCTTGGCGGTGGCGTGTGCTTCGGCCTTGGCGAGGATGCCCTTGAGGCTGTTGAGGCCTTGCTTGAAGACGGGCACCGAGGCGTTGTAGTAGGAGATGGTCATGTTGCTTCCTTTGGTATGTACCTGCATGCGCGAATGCGCATGTCCGGGGTTGATTACTTGATATAGCTGAGATTGAGCGGACGGAATTTCGAATACAGCCACAGGCCGCAGGCGAACAGCGTGCCGAGGAAGCCGGTGAAGATCAGCGCCATCATGATGCCCACGAACGGCGAGGCGATCAGGCCCATCAGGCCGGTCAGGTGCTGGCCGTTCCAGACGATGGTTTCGGCGCCGAAGAAGGCGAACAATCCCATCAGGATCGCCAGCGGAACCATGGAGAAGGTCGAGGCGAGGAACAGGATCTTGTAGACCGTGCCGAACGAGAAGCGCTGGATTTGCAATGTTTCAAACATCATGGACTCGCAAAAAAATGCCGGCGTCCAGGGATGCCGGCGGGAACAATATTGTTGGAATGATTATTTGGCGACCCAGCTGTCCTTGAGCGTGACGGCGCGGTTGAACACCGGCTTGCCGGCGACCGAGTCGACGCGGTCGGCGACGAAATAGCCGTGGCGTTCGAACTGGTAGATCGCGCCGGCTTCGGCGGTCTTCAGCGTCGGTTCCAGGTACGCGGTGATGACTTCCTTGGAAGACGGGTTCAGCGCCAGCTTGAAGTCCTTGCCGCCGGCGTCCGGATGGGCGTCGGTGAAGAGGCGGTCGTACAGGCGCACTTCGGCTTCCAGCGCGTGGTCGGCGCTGACCCAGTGCAGGTTGCCCTTGACCTTGTAGTTGGCGCTGCCGGACGTACCGCTCTTGCTATCTTCGAAGTAGTTGCAATGCACGGCGATGACGTTGCCGTCGGCGTCCTTGTCGCAGCCGGTGCATTCGACCACATAGCCGTAGCGCAGGCGCACCTTGTTACCGGGGAAGAGGCGGAAGTAACCCTTGGTCGGCACTTCCATGAAGTCTTCCTTTTCGATCCACAAATTCTTGGTGATCGGGAACAGGCGGTGTTCGCTGTCATGCAGCGGATGCGCCGGCGGATAGACCGGGGCGCTGCATTCGACGCTCTGGCCTTCCGGGAAATTGTCGATGATCAGCTTGAGCGGACGCAGCACGGCGACGGCGCGCGGCGCCTTCGGATCGAGGTCGTCGCGCAGCGCGCCTTCGAGGATGCTGTAGTCGATCCAGCTGTTGTTCTTGGACGCGCCGGTACGGTCGCACATCAGGCGGATCGCTTCCGGGGTATAGCCGCGGCGACGCAGGCCGACGATGGTCGGCATGCGCGGGTCGTCCCAGCCGCTGACGATCTTTTCGTCGACCAGCTGTTTCAGCTTGCGCTTGCTGGTGATGATGTAAGTCAGGTTCAGGCGCGCGAATTCGTATTGATGCGGCAGTGGCTTCTTGAAGAAACCTTCTTCGGCCAGGCGTTCCAGCACCCAGTCGTAGAACGGGCGCTGGTCTTCGAACTCCAGCGTACAGATCGAATGGCTGATGCTTTCCAGTGCGTCTTCGATCGGATGCGCGTAGCTGTACATCGGATAGACGCACCACTTGTCGCCGGTGTTGTGGTGGGTGGCGTGGCGGATGCGGTAGATGGCCGGATCGCGCAGGTTCATGTTGGGGCTGGCCATGTCGATCTTGGCGCGCAGGATCAGCGTGCCGTCGGCGTGTTTGCCGTCGCGCATTTCTTCGAACAGGCGCAGCGATTCGTCGGCCGGGCGGTTGCGCCAGGGCGAATCGGTGCCGGGTTCGGTCAGCGTGCCGCGGGTTTCGCGCATCTGTTCGGCGTTCTGTTCATCGACGTAGGCCAGGCCCTTGCGGATCAGCGCTTGTGCGCCGGCATACATGACGTCGAAGTAATTGCTGGCGTAATACAGGTGCTGCTTGCCGTCGTGATTCCAGTCGAAGCCCAGCCATTTGACCGAGTCGATGATGGTGTCGACGTATTCCTGGTCTTCCTTCTCCGGATTGGTGTCGTCGAAGCGCAGGTGGCAGCGGCCGTTGTAGTCGCGCGCCAGGCCGAAGTTGAGGCAGATGGACTTGGCGTGGCCGATGTGCAGGTAGCCATTGGGCTCGGGCGGAAAGCGGGTCACCACCTGGGGCAGGGGCTGGCCCTGCTTGTCGCTGCGTTCGGCATAGGTGCCGGAAACGAGGTCGGCTTCGATGATGCCGCGCAGGAAATTGGTGGATGGTGCGGGAGTGTGACCGTTTTTCAGTTCGTTGCTCATGGATGCTTTGTGGGGAGACATATAGGTATAGACAGACATTTTACCGCAGCAAGCGGTGCTGACGGGGTTTTGCGGCGTACCGGAGGCGCTTCCCTCATAGGGACGGGGGAAATAATTGATTACACCTGATACGGATGCGCATTACCTGCCGTTTTCCTTTGCTGCCAAGCTGTGTTCATCGTCAAGTCCAAGGAGGACGTCATGAAGAAGCTGCTCAAACTCGCCATCGCCGGCATATTGGTCGCCACCTCGCTGTCAGCCTGCATCGTGGTGCCGGCTGGCCCGCCGCACGGCGGCGGTTATTACCGCCATGGGCCGTACTATGGCGGCGGCTACTACGGTCGCTGATGCACGGTCGCGGATCCGTAGCTGCAATTCATTCCGCGCAGGCGGCGTTTCGTCGCATCGCGCTGCCGCTTCCCTGCACCGCCGCAGATACTGGAATCCTGATTTGATTGGATCAACAGGAGAATTCCATGTCTGTCGGCTTGCTCAAGACCCTGCATATGCTGGGCGTCGTGCTGTTTCTCGGCAATATCATCGTCACCGCCTTCTGGAAGATCATGGCCGATCGCACCCGCGATCTGGCCGTGATCCGCTTTGCCGTGCGCGCGACCAATTGGGCCGATGTGGTGTTCACGTTTGGTGGCGTGATGTTGCTGGTCATTGCCGGGCATGCCTTGGCAGCGCAGACGGGCATGGCGGCTTTGCCTTGGCTGCGCTGGGCGTATGGCTTGTTTGCGGCGACCGGATTGCTTTGGGTGGGGGTACTGATCCCTTTGCAGCGGGCGCAGGCGAAGGTGCTGGCACCGCTGCCGCGCGATGCGCAGATTCCCGCGCGCTACCGGCTCCTGGCGCTGGCATGGGCCGTGGCCGGCACGCCGGCGACGCTGCTGCCGCTGGGAATAGTGTGGCTGATGACGGTCAAGCCGTCGTTGTGAATTGCAGTCGGCCTACATCTGCCGGAACAAGTGTGCAAACAGACGGCTGACGGCCAGCATCTCGGGCCGCCTGCGCAATTTCAATGACAGCTTTCCGGCCTCGTCGCGCTGTGCGGCGGCGACTTCGGCAATCTGTACGATGGTGCCGCGATGCACCTGCCAGAAGCGCTCGGGATCGAGCTGCGGGATCAGTTCCTTGAGGCTGGTGCGGATCAGCGATTCGCTATCCACCGTGACGACGTTGACGTATTTGTCGGTGGCTTCAAAATAGACAACATCGTCGATCGGGATCAGTTTGACCTGATTGCCCACGGCGGCGCGGATCGTGCGCAGGCGCTCCTGTGGCGCGATGGCGGCCGGCGTCAAGCCGCGCAGCTGCGCCAACACCTGTTCCAGCCCCTGATCATTTGCATCCTTCAGTCTCGCCTGCAGGCGTGCGATGGTGAGCGCCAGGCGCGCGTCGTTGGCCGGCTTGAGCACGTAGTCGATGGCCGCCTGTTCGAAGGCCTGGATCGCATAATCATCGTAGGCGGTAACAAACACCAGCAACGGAAAAGCTCGGTTGTCCGGCCATTCGTCGGCCAGCTCACGCGCCGCCTCCAGGCCGCTCTGGCCGGGCATCCTGATATCGAGGAAAAGGACGTCGGGTTGCAACGCCAGCGCCTGTTCGACGGCGGCCATGCCGTTGGATGCGATGCCGGCGACCTCCAGCCCGGGCCACAATCGTTGCAACTGCGCGGACAGGGCGTCGGCGAGCAGGGCTTCGTCTTCGGCGATCAGGGCGCGGGCAGGTGGCGACGTGGCTGGCATGGTCGATCGGCTAGTTTGGCTCGGTGTAGGACTTCTTGAGAGCGTACATGGGAATGGTGATCTGCGCGACGGTGCCTTCGGGGATATTGTGCGTCAGGGTCAGCTCGGCCTCCGGCCCGTACAGCACCGCCAGGCGCGCGCGGATGTTTTCCAGGCCGAGGTGCGTGCTGTCCGGACGATTGTAGCTGGCCGTGCTGTTCAGGCCCTTGCCGGTGTCGAACACGCTGATGATCAGCAGCTCCTGATGCTTGGTCACGCTGACGGTGCAGTCGCCGCCGTCGATCTTGGGTTCGAGGCCGTGGCGGATGGCGTTTTCGACCAGCGGCTGCAGCAGCATCGGTGCAATGCGCTGGCGTCGCAACTCGTCCGGCAACTGCAAAGTGTAAGTCAGGCGCAAGCCCATGCGCAGCGACATCAGGCCGAGGTAGGCCTTGATCAGGTCGAACTCCTGGCCCAGCGTGGTCTGTTCGCTGCGCGAGGTCGACAGCGTGGCGCGCAGATAGTGGATCAACTGGTCGAGCATTTGCTGCGCGCGCAGCGGCTCGCTGGAAATCAGCGTCTGCAGTGTTGCCAGCGTGTTGAACAGCATGTGCGGCTCAATCTGCGCCTGCAGCATCTGCAGTTGCGCCTGCAGGGCCTGCTTCTCGATGACGACATTGCGCGCTTCGAGCGCGGCCATTTTCTCGCGATTCCAATAGAACAGGGTGGCGCCAACGCAGGCCAGCAGGACCAGGACGATCACGCCGATGGTGTTGTTGGCCTGGCCCGTGGTGAAAATCCTGAGCGGATAGCCGAGCAGGGTGCTGGCGATCATGTTGCCGATGACGAACGACAACGGTGCAAAAATCACCAGCATCAGCAGGAAGCCGGGCTTGTTGGGTTCGTCCTCGCCCCATAGCAGTAACCGGCCGCAATCGATCAGCACCATCGCGGTGGTGCCGATGCAGATCGAGAACACCAGGTTTTCAACGAAACCGGCGCCGATGCGCATGAGATATGTGACCACCAGCGCGCACAGCAGGTTGATGATCATGGTCGGCAGCAGGCCGCGCAGCAATTCCGGCGGGATGAGACGTAAGCGTGAAGCGGGGATGTTCATGAAAATTTCTGAGCGTATCCGATGGGTTCTCTGATGACGGAATGGTAACCCGATTCGGCGGCAGCACCAGCCGTTGGCGACGAAGCAGCGAATCCCGATGATGAAATGCTGTTATCGCGCCGCCGCCCGGCATAGAATGTCGGCACCAAATTATGCAGGGAGAAAAAACATGTGGCCTTATCCAAAAGTAGCGGCGCATCGCGGCGGTGGCACGCTGGCGCCGGAAAACACGCTGGCGGGCTTCCGCTGCGGCATGGAACACGGTTTCCGCGCGGTCGAGTTCGACGTCATGCTGACCGCCGACGAGCAGGCCATCCTGATGCACGACCCGGTATTCGGTCGCACGCTGCCAGGCGAAGGCAAGGTCGCAGAGCATACGCTGGCGCAGTTGCAGGAGCTGGACGCCGGCGGCTGGCATAGTCCGCAATACGCCGGCGAGCGGGTCTGCACCTTGCAGCAGGTGCTGGAATTCAGCCGCGCCAACGATATCTGGATGAACATCGAAATCAAGCCCGCCAGCGATGCCTATGCCGTGCGCACCGGTGAAGTGGCGGCCGAGGTGACGGCGCGTTTCTTCGCCGCTGAAATCGCCGCCCATGTGCCGGGCCGGAACGACCGCACGCTGCCGCTGTTCTCATCGTTTTCCTTCGATGCGCTGATGGCGGCCAAACGCGTGGCGCCAGGTATTCCGCGCGGCTTCCTGGTCGATCGCATTCCTGCGGATTGGGAAGCGCGCCTGCAGGCGCTCGATGCGGTGGCGTTGCACACCAGTCACAAGAATCTGACTCCGGAGCTGGCGCAGGCGGTGAAACAGGCGGGATATGGTTTATTCTGCTACACCGTCAACGACCCGGCGCGCGCGGAAGAGATTCTGGGTTGGGGTGTGGATGGATTTTGCACCGACCGCATCGATCTCATCGGCCCGGCATAAGCAGAATATTAGAAACAAAGAGAAACCAGTTCAGGGAAGCAAAGAATCATGAAAACCAGGGGCATGCTCGGCATGCTGGCGGCAGCGGCCGCCATCGTCATCACCAGCAACGCCGGCGCACAGGCCGGCAGCAGCCAGAAGAAATATACCGACGACAGCATTGTGCGCGATCTCAAGGCCGGCAAGCTGACCGTACGCGAGGCGCAGATCCTGCAAGACCGCCGCGATCATGGGACGGCAAAGACGGCAAGCGCTACGCGGGCGCCGGCAGCTGCACCGAAATCCGGCGCGGTAACGAAGGCAGGCAAGAAGGCGCACGCCGTCAAGCCCGCCAAACCGGGTAAAGTCGTCAAGAACAAAAGCAAGGCGCCCGTCAAGCAACTGACCAGTCCGCATTCAAGGCACGCAGCGCAGAAAGGGCATCCTGCAAAGGCCAAGCCGGTCGCCAAGCCGCACCACGCGGTCGCGATGACGGAGCAACCCGCTAAAGCTGCGGGCAAGAAAGACCACGCTGCCACCAAAAAAGTCGAACCGGTCCGCAAAACTGCGGTGAAATACATCAGGTAATTCCTGAATGGATTTCTGGTGCGCGCGGCATAAACTATGTCAACGCGAATCTGAATTCTGACGTTACAGCACAGACAGGCTGCATGTCAGTGCGGATTCGCCGAATTGACGAGGGGACTGAGCAACAATCGTCAGCGAGCTTGTAAGAACCAACTTAAGAGGAAAAGATGAAACTGAATAAATTACTGGCAGCCGTACTCGTCGCCGCTTTCGCCATGCCTGTGCTGGCACAGAACGCTCCTGCCGCAGCGCCTGGCGCTCCTGCAGCAACAGCACCGGCGGCACCGGCAGCCAAGGCTCCGCACGCCAAGCACAAGAAACACGCCAAAAAGCACAAGAAGCACAAGAAACACGCCAAGAAGAGCAAGAACGGCAAGCTGTATCAGGGCGCTTGATTTACCGGAGGGGATTTTGGCCAGGCAAGTCGTGAGGGAGATGGGTCGGAGGATTCCGAGACCGGTCTGAATCAGTTTGCAGGTTGATATCACCATTGACCCGTTGGGAGCAATCCGAACGGGTTTTTTTGCGTCTTTTTTTCGGGCGAGGTTTGTTGATGCAGGGCAAGCCTCCGGCAAACGTGTCGCGGGCCTTGCCGGGCATGATTGCGGCAGGGCTAATCACGTATAATCATCGGTTCACAGCAATTTTTTCTGCATCATCATTTTTGCACCGTTTTCTTTACAGTCCTAGAACATGAACTCAGCCGAAATCCGCGACAAGTTTCTGAAATTCTTTGAATCGAAGGGACACACCATTGTCCGTTCGTCCAGCCTGGTGCCGGGCAACGACCCCACCTTGTTGTTTACCAACTCCGGCATGGTCCAGTTCAAGGACGTGTTTCTGGGCACCGACAAACGCAACTACGTGCGCGCGACCTCCGTGCAGCGTTGCCTGCGTGCCGGCGGCAAGCACAACGACCTGGAAAACGTCGGTTACACCGCGCGCCATCACACCTTCTTCGAAATGCTGGGAAACTGGTCCTTCGGCGACTATTTCAAGCACGACTCGCTGGTCTGGGCCTGGGAGCTGTTGACCAAGGTCTATGGCCTGCCCGGCGAGAAGCTGTGGGCCACCGTCTATGAAACCGACGACGAAGCCTACGACATCTGGCACAAGGTGATCGGCCTGCCGAAAGAGCGCATTGTGCGCATCGGCGACAACAAGGGCGCGCCGTACGCTTCCGACAACTTCTGGCAAATGGCCGATACCGGCCCTTGCGGCCCTTGTTCTGAAATCTTCTACGACCACGGTCCCGATGTCTGGGGCGGTCCTCCGGGCAGCCCGGAACAGGACGGCGACCGCTACATCGAAATCTGGAACAACGTGTTCATGCAGTTCGACCGCCAGATCGATCCCAAGACCGGTGAAGCCACGCTGACGCCGCTGCCGGCGCCGTGCGTCGACACCGGCATGGGTCTGGAGCGTCTGGCTGCGATCCTGCAGCACGTGCACAGCAACTACGAGATCGACCTGTTCCAGAAACTGATCAAGGCCGCTGCGCGCGAGACCAATGTCACCGACCTGGAAAACAATTCGCTCAAGGTCATCGCCGATCACATCCGTGCGACGTCCTTCCTGATCGTCGACGGCGTGATTCCGGGCAATGAAGGCCGCGGCTATGTGCTGCGCCGTATTATCCGTCGCGCGCTGCGTCACGGCCACAAGCTGGGCCAGACCAAGCCGTTCTTCTACAAGCTGGTGAAGGACCTGGTCGCCGAAATGGGCGCCGCCTATCCGGAACTGCCGGCCGCTGCCGCACGCGTGGAACAAGTCCTCAAGCAGGAAGAAGAACGTTTCGGCGAAACGCTGGAACACGGCATGAAGATCCTTGAAGCCGCGCTGGCCAAGAACGCCGGCAAGCTCGACGGCGAGACTGCCTTCACGCTGTACGACACCTACGGCTTCCCGCTCGACCTGACCGCCGACATCTGCCGCGAACGCAATGTTGAACTGGACGAAGCCGGTTTCGCCACGGCCATGGAACGCCAGAAATCGACGGCCCGCGCCGCCGGCAAATTCAAGCTGGCCGCCGGCATCGAATACAGCGGCGACAAGACCAAATTCGTCGGTTACGACGCACTGACGCAGCAGGCCAAGGTCACTGCGCTCTACGTCGACGGCAGCGCCGTCGCCAAGGTCGAGGCCGGCCAGGACGCCATCGTGGTTCTCGACACCACGCCGTTCTACGCCGAATCGGGCGGCCAGGCGGGCGACTCCGGCGTGCTCGAAGCAGCCAACGCGCTGTTCGCGGTGGCCGATACACAAAAAATCCAGCCCGAGGTGTTCGGTCACCACGGCAGCCTGATCAAGGGTTCGCTGGCTGTGGGCGATGTCGTGGACGCCAAGGTCGACGGCGAGCAGCGCGCGCAAACCATGCGCAACCACTCCGCGACTCACCTGATGCACAAGGCATTGCGTGAAGTGCTGGGCGACCACGTGTCGCAAAAGGGTTCGCTGGTCGACGCCGACAAGACGCGCTTCGACTTCAGCCACAATGCGCCGATGACGGCCGATGAAATCCGCCGCGTTGAAGAAATCGTCAATCGTGAAATCCTGGCCAATGCCGCGACGGAAGCAAAACTGATGGGTTACGACGACGCTGTCGGCGCCGGCGCCATGGCGCTGTTCGGCGAGAAATACGGCGACGAAGTGCGGGTGCTGTCAATCGGCTCGTCGCGCGAATTGTGCGGCGGCACGCACGTGTCGCGCACCGGCGATATCGGCCTGTTCAAGATTGTTGCCGAAGGCGGCGTTGCAGCGGGCATCCGCCGCGTCGAAGCCGTCAGTGGCGAAGGTGCACTGGCGCTGGTGCAGACTCTGAGCAACCGCGTTGCCGAAGCGGCCGCGGCCTTGAAGGCGCAGCCGGAAGAACTCACGCAACGCATCGCGCAGGTGCAGGATCACGTCAAGGCGCTGGAGAAGGAATTGTCGGCTTTGAAGTCCAAGCTGGCGTCCAACCAGGGTGACGAATTGCTCACGCAAGCGGTCGACGTCAACGGCATCAAGGTGCTGGCGGCGACGCTGGAAGGCGCCGATGTCGCCACGCTGCGCGAAACCATGGACAAGCTCAAGGACAAGCTCAAGACCGCGGCCATCGTGCTGGCGTCGGTCAAGGACGGCAAGGTCAGCCTGATCGCCGGCGTCACCGCCGATGCGACCTCCAAGGTCAAGGCCGGTGACCTGGTCAACTTCGTCGCCCAGCAAGTCGGCGGCAAGGGCGGCGGACGTCCCGACATGGCGCAGGCAGGCGGCACTGATCCAAGCGGTTTGCCGAACGCGCTGCAAGGCGTGGCGGCATGGATCGGCGCGAAAGCGTAAGCACGGACGCGTCCATGAGCGACTTCAAGTTCTGCCCTGTCTGCGCCACGTCGCTGGTGATGCGCGCCGACGAACAGGAGGCGGGCAAGCTGCGGCTTGCCTGTCCCGACGGCCATTGGACGCATTGGGACAATCCCTTGCCGGTGCTGGCTGCCTTGGTTGAGATCGACGGCAGGATGTTGCTGGCGCGCAATGCGGCGTGGCCTGAAGGGCGTTTTGCCCTGATTACCGGCTTCATGGAGCGCGACGAAACGCCGGAGCAGGGCATTGCGCGAGAAATAAAAGAAGAAACCGATCTGGATGCCAACCAGATCACCCTGATCGGCGTTTACGAGTTCATGCGCAAGAATGAACTGATCATTGCGTATCACGTGAAAGCCTCGGGCGAAATCAGGTTGTCTCCGGAATTGCTGGAATATCGCCTCGTCGCTCCTTCCGATTTGCGGCCTTGGCCGGCGGGGACGGGATACGCAGTGGCGGAGTGGATGCGGCGGCATGATTTGCCGGTCCAGTTCGTCGAATTTGCCGGCTCATCCACCCCGCTAGTTTCCCCTGCACAACATTAGTGCGCGAAATACAACACAGTATGTTGCGACGCACCAAGGCGGTTCAGGTTGGAGTAGAATTCTCGAACGATCACTAGGAATTTTTTGATTCACAGTATGGTTATTGAATTTCACAGAGAGCTGGATGCACGGGGCCTGAATTGCCCGCTGCCGATACTGAAAACCAAGAAGGCATTGGCCGACATGTCGAGTGGTCAGGTATTGCGCGTGACGGCGACGGACACCGGTTCGGTGCGCGACTTCCAGGCGTTTGCCAAGCAGACCGGTAACGATTTGCTGTCACAGTCGCAAGAGAATCAGGAATTCATTTTCTTCATGAAGCGTAAATAATTTCGCAGATCAGTTGAAAATGAAAACGCCCGCAATCGCGGGCGTTTTTCTTTGGCGCGCCGTTCTGGCCGCGTCGCATAAAACAAGTTAGTGGAAGGTGCTGCCGATTTCCGGATGGAAGCTTTCGGCGCGTGCGATCGGCCAGTATTTTTCGTAGACCTGGTAACGGTAATTGCCGGTGATCAGGTCGCCCGGTTCCAGGTATTTCAGCATCTCCGACAGCAACTGGATTTCATGGTCGTTGATGCGATGGACGATGTGGAAGGGACGCAGCGCCGAGGTGTGCGGCAAGCCGGCCGCCTGCACCAGTTCCTGCAACGCATGCAGCGTGCTTTGGTGGAAGCGGTAGACGCGCTCGGCCTTGTCCGGCACCACCAGCGCGCGGGCGCGCGTCGGGTTCTGCGTCGCCACGCCGGTCGGGCAGCGATCGGTGTGGCAGCTCTGCGATTGAATGCAGCCAAGTGCGAACATGAAGCCGCGCGCCGAGTTGCACCAGTCGGCGCCGAGCGCGAGCGTGCGGGCGACGTCGAAGGCGGTGATGATCTTGCCGCTGGCGCCGATCTTGACGCGGTCGCGCATGCCGATGCCGACCAGCGTGTTGTGCACCATCAGCAGGCCTTCCTGCAGCGGCATGCCAACGTGGTCGGTGAACTCCAGCGGCGCCGCGCCGGTGCCGCCTTCGGCGCCGTCGACGGTGATGAAGTCGGGCACGATGTTGGTTTCCAGCATGGCCTTGGCGATGCCGAAAAATTCCCAGGGATGGCCGACGCACAGCTTGATGCCGGTGGGTTTGCCGCCCGACAGCGTACGCAGTTTTTCAATGAATTGCAGCAGGCCGATCGGCGACGAGAACGACGAATGCACCGCCGGCGAAATACAGTCGACACCCATCGGGATGCCGCGCGTAGCGGAAATTTCCGGCGTGATCTTGGCCGCCGGCAGCACCCCGCCGTGGCCGGGTTTGGCGCCTTGCGACAATTTCACCTCGATCATTTTCACTTGCGGCGCGTTGGCCTGGACCGCAAATTTCTCTTCATCGAAACTGCCATCGGGATGGCGGCAGCCGAAGTAGCCAGAGGCGATCTGCCACACCAGGTCGCCGCCGAATTCGCGGTGATAGGCGGAGATCGATCCTTCGCCGGTGTCGTGCGCAAAGTTGCCTTTTTTTGCACCTTGATTAAGCGCGCGGATGGCGTTGGACGACAGCGAGCCGAAGCTCATCGCCGAGACGTTGAAGACCGACATCGAGTACGGTTGCGCGAGGCCTGCGCCGACGGTGACGCGGAAGTCGTGGCTGGCGATCTTGGTCGGAGACAGCGAGTGGCCGATCCATTCGTAGCCGGCCAGTTTGACGTCGAGTTCAGTGCCGAACGGCCGGCTGTCGACGTCGGCCTTGGCACGCTGATAGACCACGCTGCGTTTCTTGCGTGTGAACGGCGCGCCGTCGTTTTCACCTTCAAAGAAGTACTGGCGGAGTTCAGGACGGATCGCTTCGAACATAAAGCGGAAATGGCCCATCAGCGGATAGTTGCGCAGCACCGCGTGGCGACGCTGCACGATGTCGCGCACGCCGATCACGCTCAGCACCAGCGGCGCTGCGGCCCACCACCAGCTGACCATATGGTCCGAGGCGAGGATGGCGAGTGCCAGCGTCAGAAAAATCATGAACCACAGTATCAGGTATCGAGTTGCCCACATACCAGCGTCCTTTTTGTTGTTTGTCAGGCGGTGTTGCGATTCTACTGCCCTCGCCATTCCGGTATGGGACGAAAAGAATGGTGTTTACTGCAATCACGGCAGCTTCAGGGTTGCGCCAAGTTGGTGCGCCGGATCAATGAAGCGGCGGCCGCAAAGCGGCATGGGTATTGCTTTGCGGATATACATACTCAAGAGTTTGTGCTGGGCCTGCTTCACAGCTGCGGATGGTTGAGTGGCATTGTTATTGCTTATTGTGATCAAAATAATACGCACCACTACTTAGGCGTCATGTAGTCAGTCAAATCAAATGCAGTCCCTCGTTCGTTTCCGTTCGTTTCCTTTCGTAGTTGCCGTTCGGCATTGATTGTGTAACCTATTTATGAAGATCGTCGCTTCCGTGATTCCGCCAGATAATGCCGCCGCCATCACGTCCATCGCCAGGCCGCCGCGTTTGCTTGAGACCCTGCTGGCCAATCTGGACGGCATGGTCTATCGCTGCCGCGACGACGAAGAATGGACCATGGAGTTCGTCAGTGAAGGCTGCCTCGAACTGACCGGCTATCAGCCGGAAGACTTGCTGTTCAATCACCGCGTCTCTTACGAAGACATCACCCATCCTGAAGACCGCGAAAAGGTGCGCAAGACTATCCAGTCCTGCCTGGACGGCAAACGTCGCTTCGAGCTGGAATACCGGATCGTCCGCGCTGACGGGGAAGTGCGCTGGGTGTGGGAGCGCGGCGTGGGCATCTACAATGCCGCCGGCACACTGGATGCGCTGGAAGGCTACGTGCAGGACGTGACCGCGCGCAAGGAAGCCGACCAGGCCCTGCTGGAAGCGGAACGGCGCTACCGCAGCATCTTTGAAAACGCCATCGAAGGCGTGTTCCAGTCGACTCCGGACGGCGGCTACATCGCGGTCAATCCGGCGCTGGCGCGCATTTACGGCTACAAGTCGGCGGACGACCTGATCGTCAGCCTGCGCGACATCAAGCATCAGTTGTACGTCGAGCCGGAGCGCCGCACCGAGTTCATGCGCATGATGGCCGAGTTCGGTTCGGTGTCGAACTTCGAATCACGCGTCTACCGCCGCGACGGCGAGATCATCTGGATCTCCGAAAACGCCCGCGCTGTGCGCGACGAGGCCGGCACCCTGATGTTTTATGAAGGTACCGTCGAAGCCATCACCGAACGCAAGCTGTACGAAGCCGAAATCCGCCACCAGGCCACGCATGACGCGCTGACCGGCCTGCCCAATCGCACCATGCTGCACAACCATTTGCAGCGCGCGATCCAGAGCACGCGGCAAAAGGGCACGCTGACGGCGGTGGTGTTCGTCGATCTCGATCAATTCAAATTCATCAACGACAGCCTTGGCCACCAGGTCGGCGACGAGTTGCTCAAGACCGTGGCGCAGCGGCTGGTGTCGTGCGTGCGTGAAACCGACATGGTGGCGCGCCAAGGCGGCGACGAATTCGTGCTGGTGCTGCAGAATCAGCCTGACGAAAACCGCATCACTGAAGTGCTGCAGCGCATCCTGACCGCAGTGGCGCGGCCGTGGGTGGTGGGCGATCGCGAATTCCACGTCACCTGCAGCATTGGCGTGAGCCGTTGCCCGACCGATGGGCGTGACGTCGAAACCCTGCTCAAGAACGCCGATTCCGCCATGTACAAGGCCAAGGAGCTGGGGCGCAACAACTTCCAGTATTTCGCCGGCTGGATGGACGCGCAGGTCAGCAATCGCCTGGAAATGCTGGTCAGCTTGCGGCGCGCGCTCGATCGCGACGAATTCAAGCTGTATTACCAGCCCAAGATCAGCCTGGCCAGCGGTCGCATTATCGGCGCCGAGGCGTTGATTCGCTGGATCACGCCGGATCAGGGCATGGTGCCGCCGGACCGTTTCATCCCGTTTGCCGAGGAAGCCGGTCTGATCGTGCCGATCGGCGAATGGGTGCTCCGCACCGCCTGCGCCCAGAACAAGGCCTGGCAGGACGCGGGCCTGGCGCCGATTCCGGTGGCGGTCAACCTGTCGCCGCGCCAGCTCGACCAGAACCTGCCCGAATTCGTGAGGCAAGTGCTGGCCGAGAGCTGTCTGGCGGCCGCCTGGCTGGAACTGGAAATCACCGAAAACGTGGTCATGAAGGACGCCGAAAAGACCGTCGCCACGCTCAATGCGCTCAAGCGCCTGGGTTTGCAGGTGTCGGTGGATGATTTCGGCACGGGCTATTCGAGTCTGAGCTATCTGCGCCGCTTCCCGGTGGATGCGCTGAAGATCGACAAATCCTTCGTGCGCGACATTGCCCGCGACGCCGACAGCGCGGCGATCGTCAAGGCGGTGATTTCACTGGGCCACATCCTCAACCTGCGCGTGATCGCAGAAGGGGTGGAAGACCAGGAGCAATACAACTTCCTGCTCGAAAACGGCTGCGACGAGGTGCAGGGTTATCTGCTTGGCAAGCCGATGCCGGCGGAGGATTTCACGCGCCGGCTGGAGCTGGAAAAGAAGGCGGTCGGGTGACCCGGTCACCGCCCGGTCGCATTGCTCCGGATGTCTGTTGCCTTGCGGTCTCGTTGCAAATAATGTCTGACGGCTGCAACGATGCTCGATTGAGGCGACAACCGCCCGGGCCTTTGTGCTAAACTCCGCGCAGTATATTTTGTATTTTGTATCCGGCCACCCGAAAACTCAGCTCGGCGCCGCTTGCAAGGTCAAAAGTTGAAATGGTGCGAGAATCTGGGAACTCAAGATTCTGTGTTCGCAACCAAGCCTTATTTTCCCGCTCATCTTCAACCTCCTATAAATCGAGCGCCGGGAAGCAGCACCAACAGCATCAGGCAGCATATTCAGGTTCACAACCTGGCAGCACCGTTGGCGCTGTGATGAAACTCAACCCGCGCAGCCAGGCTTCGTATAGTCCGTATATCCGATATATCCGAATAGTCAGCCGCGAACTTTTATTAAACAAGCCGCACACGAGTCGTACATGAATACTATTGAGGCCAAGAAAGTCCTCGAAACAGCATTGCTATGTGCTCACGAGCCATTATCAATCAACGAACTGAAGAAGCTTTATGTCTCAGGTGACGATGCCCCCAGTGAAATAACCGCGGACATCATCCGGCAAATGCTGGACGAACTGCGCGAAGACTGGATCGACAAGGGCGTGGAAGTGGTCAGCCTGTCAACCGGCTGGCGTTTCCAGAGCCGCGCCGAGATGAAGGTCTACCTGGATCGCCTGAATCCTGAAAAGCCGCCGAAATACACTCGCGCCACGCTCGAAACCCTGGCCATCATCGCCTATCGCCAGCCGGTCACCCGTGGCGACATCGAAGAGATTCGCGGCGTGACGGTCAGTACCCAGACCGTCAAGCTGCTGGAAGACCGTGCCTGGATCGAGGCCATCGGCCATCGCGACGTGCCGGGACGTCCCGCCTTGTTTGCGACGACGAGGAAATTCCTTGACGACCTCGGTCTGACTTCGCTGGATCAGCTGCCGCCGTTGAAGACGGTGACCAAAGACGGCGTGGTCGATCCGGGCGCGTTGCTGGAATTGCAGGCTTTGGAAGCCGGCATGCAGGCCGACATGCTCGCCGAGAGCGAAGCTGCCGCTGCCGCAGCTGCAGCCGGCGAGTTAGCTGAAACGGCCGAGATCGCCGAAGCCGCAGACGCCATCGCCGTGGAACTGACCGCCGAAGAAGTTGCCGAACCGGTTCAGCCGGGCGAAGAAGCTGATGCAGCCGATGTAACTGAAGCGGCTGAAGAGACGGTAGCCGGGACTGCCGTGGAAGAAATTTCCGGGGAAGACATCGAGAATGACGTGGATGCCATCGCACCAAGCGTCGCCAATCACGAAGAAGTGCAGGCTGAAAGTCCTGCTTCTGCTGAAGACATTCACACCAACGACCCCGCCTCCGGCCACGCAAGTGACGCCGCGCCCGGTCTGAATAACCGCGATTCAAATAATGAAACCATCTAGTTCCAATGATGATCAGCAGATAGACCTGCCCGGCGCCGCTGACGCCACTGCTGCCAAGCCGGCTCGCAAACGCGTCAAGAAGGTCGCGGCGGAAGACGTCGTCGCCGAAGTTGCGCCGGTCGAAAAGCCCGCCAAGGCGCCGGCCAAACCGCGTGCCAAAAAGGTCGCGGCGGAAGCTCCGACCCAAACGGCTGCGCCTGTGCCCGTGCCTGAACCGGTCGCAGCTGAAGTCGCCGAGGCGCCCGCACCGAAGAAGCGTGCACCGCGCGCCAAGAAGGTGGTAGCGGCCGACGTTGCTCCTGCTGCGGCTGCGGTCGTCGAATCCGCAGCCCCGGCAGCGGAAGCACCCAAGGTCATCGTCACCATTGGAGAAGAAATCACTGCCGCGCCGGTGCTGCTCGATGCGCCTACCGACAGCGCACGCACCAAGCCCGCACGCCGTGGTGTGCGCGGTCCGCGCGCCTTGCGCAACAATCGCGCCGCGCAGCGCGCCGCCGAAGCCGGCGAAGGCGAGCAACACCATCCGGCGGCCGGCGACGAGCCAGCGGTTCCGGTGGATGCCGGCGCGCCGGTTCCGGTGGCCGATCAGGCCATGGCGGAGTCGCGCCGTGACGGTCAGGGCCAGGATCGCAATCGCCAGCAAAAAGGCAAGAAGCCGTTCGCCAAGGGCGGCAAGCCGAAAGCGCCGCAACTGGGTTTGCGCGCGCATGACGCCGGCGACGACGTGTTTTCGTTTGTTACTTCCGATGCGTACGATAAGGAAGACGGCGCCCGCAGCGGCGCGCGCGGCACGCATCAGTTGCGCGGCAAGAACGGCCGTCGCGACCTGACGTCGGAAGACGACGCGCCCAAGCTGCACAAGGTGCTGGCCGACTCCGGCCTCGGTTCGCGCCGCGACATGGAAGAACTGATCGTGGCCGGCCGCGTGTCGGTCAACGGCGAGCCTGCCCACATCGGCCAGCGCATCCTGCCGACCGATCAGGTCCGCATCAACGGCAAGCTGTTGCAACGCAAGGTCAGCAAGAAGCCGCCGCGCGTGCTGGTGTACCACAAGCCTGCTGGCGAAATCGTCAGCCACAACGACCCGGAAGGCCGCGCCTCGGTATTCGATCGCCTGCCGAACATGAAGGCCGCCAAATGGCTGGCCGTCGGTCGTCTCGATTTCAACACCGAAGGTCTGTTGTTGTTTACGACTTCCGGCGATCTGGCCAACCGGCTGATGCATCCGCGTTACAACATCGAGCGTGAATACGCCGTGCGTACGCTGGGCGAGCTGGAGCAGGGCATGCGTCAGAAACTGTTGCACGGCGTCGAGCTCGATGACGGCGTGGCGCAGTTTTCCAAGATCGCAGACGGCGGCGGCGAAGGCGTCAACAAGTGGTACCGCGTGACCATCGGCGAAGGCCGCAATCGCGAAGTGCGCCGCATGTTCGAAGCCATCGGCCTGACCGTGTCGCGCCTGATCCGTACCCGCTACGGCGTCATGTCGCTGCCGCAAGGCCTCAAGCGCGGCCGTTGGGAAGAGCTGGAAGAAAATGCCGTGCGCAGCCTCATGACAGTGTGCGGCCTGGAAAAACCAGGCGGTGCGGACGCGCCGTCGGGCAAGTTCAAGAGCAACAACAACGGTAACCGCAATGGCAACGGCGACAGCCAGCCGCGCAGCAATGCCAACGCCAATCCGATGCAGCCGCGCGGTCCGCGTCGCGACCAGCAACCGTCCTGGCAAGGCCAGGGGCAGGGGCCGCGTCAGGGGCAGGGCCAGGGCTCGCGTCAGGGCCAAGGCCAGGGCGGACGTCCGCAGAGCAACAAGCCGCGTCAACCGGATCCCCTGCAGACCGCATTGGGCTTTCCGGACGCCGGTCAGCGTCGTCACAACCGTCCGCAACGCAATGGCGGCAGTGGTGGCATGCCCGGCCAAGGCGTGGGCGCGGGCGGTCTGCCGCGTCGCCGACGCGGATAAGTCTTTGATTGCTCGGGAATTTCTTTTTAGAAATATCGAGCTGTCTGCGGTATGTCCGGCAATCTTGAATTGCCGGACATACCGTAATCGGTTATAATGCGCAAGTTAACGGGGTGTCTTCACAGCGAAATGCATCGTGAAGCGGTCTGTAGTTGAATAAACGATAAGAACGATGGGCAGATGCCCATTTTTTTTTTGCTGAACAAATTGACGCATCTATTGCGTCAACAGAAACGAAGCGCGGAGAGATTTCCTTGCAATTGCTGGATCTGATTGAAACCACCCTGTCGGGCATGGGCTACGAACTGGTCGACCTCGAGAAAGCGGACCGCGGTCTGGTGCGCGTGTTTATCGATTTCCCGTTCGCAGACGCCGACAAGGGCCCGATCACGGTCGAGGATTGCGAAAAGGTCACGCATCAGCTGTTGCACGTGTTTACCGTCGAGAACGTCAACTACGAACGGCTGGAAGTGTCATCCCCCGGGCTTGATCGCCCGCTGAAGAAGCTCAGCGACTACGTACGCTTTGCCGATCAGGAAGCAATCGTCAAGCTGCGCATGCCGATGCCGGGCGCAGCCAACCGCAAGTCGTTCCAAGGCATCTTGCGTACGCCCGAGGGCGAGAATTTAAAACTGGAATTTGAAGCAAACGATGGGTCGGCAGCGTTGTTGGACTTTACGCTCGCCGATGTGGATAAGGCACGCCTGGTGCCGAAAGTGGATTTTAGGAGTCGCAAAGCATGAGTCGCGAAGTTTTGTTATTGGTCGATGCGCTGGCGCGCGAAAAGAACGTCGATAAGGATGTGGTCTTCGGAGCACTGGAGCATGCGCTCGCGCAAGCTACCAAGAAGCGCTACGAAGGCGAAGTCGACATCCGCGTATCGATCGACCGCGAAAGCGGCGAATTCGAATCGTTCCGTCGCTGGCACGTGGTGCCTGACGAAGCAGGTTTGCAATTGCCCGACCAGGAAGTTTTGCACTTCGAAGCCAAAGAACAGATTCCTGACATCGCTGTCGATGAATACATCGAAGAGCCGATCGAGTCCGTGGAATTCGGTCGCCGTTTTGCCCAGGACACCAAGCAAGTGGTCCTGCAGCGCATCCGCGACGCTGAACGCGAACAGATCCTGGCCGACTTCCTCGAGCGCGGCGATTCGCTGGTGACCGGCACGATCAAACGTATGGAACGCGGCGACGCCATCGTCGAATCTGGCAAGATCGAGGCCCGCCTGCCGCGCGACCAGACGATTCCGAAGGAAAACCTGCGTATCGGCGACCGCGTCCGCGCCTATATCCTGCGCATTGACCGCAACGCCCGCGGCCCGCAAGTGATCCTGTCGCGCAATGCGCCTGAATTCATCATGAAGCTGTTCGAACTGGAAGTTCCGGAAATCGAACAAGGTTCGCTGGAAATCAAGTCGGCGGCACGCGATCCGGGCGTTCGCGCCAAGATCGCCGTCTTCACCAGCGACAAGCGCATTGATCCTATCGGCACCTGTGTCGGCATGCGCGGTTCGCGCGTGCAGGCCGTGACCGGCGAACTGGGCGGTGAACGTGTCGACATCGTGTTGTGGTCGGAAGATCCGGCGCAATTCGTCATCGGCGCACTGGCCCCGGCCAATGTCAGCTCGATCGTCGTGGATGAAGAGAAGCACGCCATGGACGTCGTCGTCGACGAAGAAAACCTGGCGATCGCCATCGGCCGCGGCGGCCAGAACGTGCGCCTCGCAGCAGAGCTGACCGGCTGGCAGATCAATATCATGACGGCGGAAGAATCGGCCGACAAGTCGGCGCAGGAAACTGCCGCGACCCGCATCCTGTTCATGGAAAAGCTGGACGTCGACCAGGAAGTCGCCGACATCCTGGTGGAAGAAGGTTTCGCCAGCCTGGAAGAAATCGCCTACGTGCCGATCAACGAAATGCTCGAGATCGAATCCTTCGACGAAGAAACCGTCAACGAGCTGCGCAACCGCGCGCGCGATGCACTGGTGACCGAAGCGATCGCCTCCGAAGAAGGCCTGGAAGGCATGGACGAGGATCTGATCAATTTCGAAGAGATGGATCGTGTTGTCGCCGGCAAGCTGGGCCTGGCGGGTGTCAAGACCGTACCTGCTTTCGCCGCACTGGCGTATGACGAGTTCGGCGCGATCCTGGCCTTGTCGGCCGAGCGCGCGCGCCAACTGATTGAGAATGAATTTGAAGATGTGACCGACGATGAAATGAAGCTCATCGATGCTAAATACGACGAGCGTGCCAAGGCACTGCAAGCCAAAGCATGGGCCACCGTGGAAGCAAAGCAGTAAGCGTCCAGGACCACATCATCGCCGAGCCACATAGAAAAGAGGACTGAATGGCAAGTAACAACGTAGCCCAATTTGCCACCGAGCTGAAAATGCCGGCGGATTTGCTACTGACCCAGCTGCGATCTGCCGGAGTTGAAAAAAGCTCCGAGTCCGATCCTTTGTCAAAAGAAGACAAGGACCGTCTGCTGGAGCATCTGCGCCGCGTGCGTGGAGCAGCTCCGGAGGGCGAGAAGAAAAAAATCACGCTGACCCGCAAGGAAACGACCGAAATCAAACAGGCCGATTCCACTGGCAAGTCGCGCACCATCCAGGTGGAAGTGCGCAAGAAGCGCACCTTCATCAAGCGCGACGAACCGACTGGGGACGAAACCGGCAAGCCGGCAACCGCTGTGACTGAGTCGACCGAAGCTGCGCCAAGCGCAGAAGAAGTGCGTCATCAGGAAGAGCTGATCGCACGTCAGGAAGCTGATCTGCGCGAGAAGCAGGAACGTCTGGCGCAACTCGAAGCCGAACGCGCCGCGGAAGCCAAGGCAGCCGAACTGGAAGCGAAGAAGGCTGAGCAGGAAGCCAGGCAGGCGGCTGAGGAAGAAGCCCGTCAGGCTGCTGCAGAAGCCGCCGACAAGGCCAAGCCGAGCGCCGGCGCCGCAGCTCCGGTAGCGAAATCGGCAGAAGATGCCGCCGCTGAGGAGAAGAAGCGCGCTGCCGCCGAAGAAGCCAAGAAGAAGGTCGCTCAGGTCGCCAAGGAGGCCACTGAACGTGCGGCTGCCGCCGACCGCGCCCGCAAGGTCGTGGAAGACGAAGTCGCCCAGATCAAGGCCATGATGAATGCGCCGCGTCGCGTGATCAAGGCTCCCGAGCCTGCGCCCGTCGCTGCCACCAAGACTTCCGAGGGCACGCTGCACAAGCCTGCCGACAAGAAGCCTGGTGAAAAGAAAGACGACAAGAAGGCGCCGGTCGCGGTCGACAAGAAGTCGATCAAGTCGGCCAACGTATCGTCGACATGGCAGGACGACGCCAAGAAGCGCGGCACAGGCATGAAGACACGCGGCAACACCGGCACCGGTGGCCGCGATGGCTGGCGTGCAGGTCCGAAGGGCCGCCGCAATTCGCATCATGACGACCACGAAAGCAATTTCCAGGCGCCGACCGAAGCAATCGTCAAGGACGTTCACGTCCCTGAAACGATCACCGTCGCCGAGATCGCACACAAGATGTCCGTCAAGGCTTCCGAAGTCATCAAGCATTTGATGAAGCTGGGCCAGATGGTCACCATCAACCAGGTGCTGGACCAGGAAACCGCCATGATCGTGGTGGAAGAAATGGGCCACCGCGCGCATGCAGCCAAGCTGGATGATCCGGAAGCATTGCTGGAAGAAGGCGTTGAACATCCTGACGCGGAACTGGTGGCGCGTGCGCCAGTGGTTACCGTCATGGGCCACGTTGACCATGGTAAGACTTCCTTGCTGGATTACATCCGACGCGCCAAGGTTGCTTCCGGCGAAGCCGGCGGCATTACTCAGCACATCGGCGCGTACCACGTGGAAACGCCGCGCGGCATGATTACCTTCCTTGATACACCGGGCCACGAAGCGTTTACCGCCATGCGTGCCCGCGGCGCCAAGGCAACCGACATCGTCATTCTGGTGGTGGCTGCCGATGACGGTGTGATGCCGCAAACCAAGGAAGCGATTGCCCACGCAAAGGCCGGCGGTGTGCCGCTGGTCGTGGCGATCAACAAGATCGACAAGCAGGGCGCCAATCTGGACCGCGTCAAGCAGGAACTGATTGCCGAAGGCGTCGTGCCGGAAGAATACGGCGGCGAGTCGCCATTCATCTCCGTGTCTGCAAAGACCGGCGAAGGCATCGATTCCCTGCTGGAAAACGTGCTGCTGCAAGCCGAAGTGCTGGAATTGAAAGCCGCCATCGACGTCCCGGCCAAGGGCCTGGTCATCGAAGCCAAGCTCGACAAGGGCCGCGGTCCTGTCGCCACGATCCTGGTCCAGTCCGGTACCCTCAAGCGCGGCGACGTCGTGCTGGCGGGTTCGGCTTACGGCCGTGTGCGTGCGATGCTGGACGAAAGCGGCAAGAGCATCACCGAAGCAGGTCCGTCTATCCCTGTCGAAATTCAGGGTCTGACCGAAGTGCCGAGTGCCGGTGAAGAAGTGCTGGTCATGTCCGACGAACGCAAGGCGCGTGAAATCGGTCTGTTCCGTCAAGGCAAGTTCCGCGACGTCAAGCTGGCCAAGCAACAAGCCGCAAAGCTGGAAAACATGTTCGAGCAGATGGCCGAAGGCGAGGTCAAGAACCTGCCGATGATCATCAAGACCGACGTGCAAGGTTCGCAAGAAGCGCTGGTGCAATCGCTGCAAAAACTGTCCACCGCCGAAGTGCGTGTTCAGGTGGTGCATGCAGCGGTCGGCGGTATTTCCGAAAACGACGTCAACCTCGCGGTGGCATCGAAGGCGGTCATCATCGGCTTCAACACCCGTGCCGACGCGTCCGCCCGCAAGCTGGCCGAAGCCAACGGCGTGGACATCCGTTACTACAACATCATTTACGATGCAGTGGATGAAGTGAAGGCGGCGATGTCGGGCATGCTGGCGCCGGAAAAGCGCGAACAGGCCCTGGGTCTGGTCGAGATTCGCCAGGTGTTCGTGGTCAGCAAGGTCGGCTCGATCGCAGGTTGCTATGTGCTCGAAGGCGTGGTCAAGCGCGGTTCGCAAGTCCGCCTGCTGCGCAACAACGTGGTGCTCTGGACCGGCGAGCTGGATTCGCTCAAGCGCTTCAAGGATGACGTCAAGGAAGTCAAATCGGGCTTCGAGTGCGGTCTGTCGTTGAAGAACTACAACGATATCCAAGAAGGCGATCAGCTGGAAATTTTCGAAGTGCAGGAAGTCGCACGTACTTTGTAATTCTCTCGGTCGTCACGAGGGCGGGTGTCTGCGCAGCAAACACCCGCCTTGTTTCATTCAACAGCATCACAGAATTTTTATGCCGTCCCGCTTTGGCGAGCCGGCCGAGGTCAGTAATCCAGCATGGCAAAACACAGCAAATCCATTCCCGGGCGCGGTTTGCGCGTCGCCGACCAGATCCAGCGCGATCTGTCGGAAATCATCGCATTCGAGTTGAAAGACCCGCGTGTGGGAATGATCACGATCACGGAAGTGCAAGTGACGCCGGACTATGCGCATGCCAAGGTTTTCTTCACCACCCTGAAGGACGACAAGCAGGCGATCCAGGACACGGTGACCGGCCTCTCGAAGGCGTCCGGTTTCCTGCGTGGACAGCTGGGCCGCCGTCTGACGATTCACACCTTGCCCGATTTGCATTTCGTGCACGACAACTCGACGGCGCGCGGAATTGAAATGTCGCGCCTGATCGACGAGGCCAACGCCACCCGCGCCAAGGATGCCGACGAGGGCTGAGCAACGGGAGTAAGTTGCGGCGCGCGTGCGCCGCGCAATCACCCGCAGGCAATCGTCGTTGCATCATTCAAGACGCATCGATTCAAGTGCATCGACCAAGAAATTCCCGGACTACACAACCATGGCGCAATCATCGCCCCAACCATCCCGGCCGCCAAGGGCGCCGCGCGTGCCCGTGCATGGCGTGCTGCTGCTCGACAAGCCGGTCGGCTGGTCCAGCAACGACGCCCTGATCAAGGCCAAGCGTTTGCTCAATGCCTTGAAGGCGGGGCATACGGGCACGCTTGATCCGTTCGCGACCGGTTTGCTGCCGTTGTGTTTCGGCGAAGCGACCAAGTTTTCGCAGGACTTGCTGGAAGCCGACAAGACCTATGAAGCCGTGGTCCATTTCGGCATCGTCACCAATACCGGCGACACCGAAGGCGAAGTGCTGAGCACCAAGGCCGTCGACGTTACACCGGAACAGATCGAAGCCGTGCTGGAAAAATTCCGCGGCCCGATCGCTCAGGTGCCGCCCATGCATTCCGCGCTCAAGCGCGACGGCAAGCCACTGTACGAATATGCCCGCGCCGGTATCACGCTGGAGCGCGAGGCGCGCCAGGTGACGATCCATCAGCTGGAACTACTGTCGTATGAAGCGCCGTTCTTGCGCATCCGCGTGTTGTGTAGCAAGGGCACCTACATTCGCGTGCTGGGCGAAGACATCGGCGCGGCGCTTGGTTGCGGGGCCCATTTGCAGCAATTGCGCCGCACCGGCGTCGGCGCACTGACGCTGGACGGCAGCGTCACGCTCGATCAGTTCATTGCGCTGGAAGAAGGCCAACGTACGCAGGCGCTATTGCCGGTAGACGGATTGCTGACGACGTTTCCGGCCGTGATGCTGACGGATGTGCTGACCCAGCGCTTCCTGCACGGACAGCGTCTGGCGCTCGGCAAGGAAGGTATTGCATTGCCCGCAGAGTCAGGCCGGGCAAGGGTTTATCAGGAAAGCAGCGGGCGCCTTCTGGGCACCGGGCTGATGCAGGAATTCGGCATACTGGCGCCGGAACGGCTGATTTCGACTTTGTCGGAATAGCACAATTTTTGCTGTTGCCAGCCTTTGTATTGTGTACAGCAACTCTTTGAAATTATTAGGCTTTTTAAGGTTCGTGCGTCGCAACATGCTATAATGCGCGCCTTTCAGGGCCTCCCTAAGCCCTTCGGATTCGGCAGACCAACTCAATTCAATCATGTCAAACAATAAACGCGCTATTCGTAACATCGCCATCATCGCCCACGTTGACCATGGCAAAACCACCCTCGTCGACCAGTTGCTGCGTCAGTCGGGCACCTTCCGCGACAACCAGCAGGTTGACGCTCGCGTGATGGACTCGAACGATATCGAAAAAGAACGCGGCATCACGATTCTGTCGAAGAACTGCGCCGTCGAATACAAGGGCACGCACATCAACATCGTCGATACCCCGGGCCACGCCGACTTCGGCGGCGAAGTGGAACGCGTGCTGTCGATGGTCGACAGCGTGCTGTTGCTAGTCGATGCGCAAGAAGGTCCGATGCCGCAAACGCGTTTCGTGACACGTAAAGCACTGGCGCTGGGCCTGAAGCCTATCGTCGTGGTCAACAAGATCGACCGCGAAAACGCCGATCCGCAAAAGGCTGTCAACGCCACGTTCGAACTGTTCGACAAGCTCGGCGCAACCGACGAGCAACTGGATTTTCCTATCGTCTACGCATCCGGCTTCAAGGGTTACGCCGGCTTGGAAGACACCGTCCGCGAAGGCAACATGGAGCCGCTGTTCGACGCGATCCTGGAACACGTTCCTGCGCGTGAAGATGACCCGGACGGTCCGCTGCAACTGCAAATCACTTCGTTGGAATACTCGTCCTACGTCGGCAAGATCGGCGTCGGCCGTATCCTCCGCGGTCGCGTGCGCGGCCTGCAAGACGTGGTCTGGATGAACGGTCCCGATGACAAGCCGACCAAGGCGCGCATCAACCAGGTGCTGACTTTCCGCGGTCTGGAGCGCGTGCAGGTTGAAGAAGCGCTGGCCGGCGACATCGTCCTGATCAACGGTATCGAAGAAATCAGCATCGGTTCCACCATCTGTGCGCCGGACACCCCGGAAGGCCTGCCGATGTTGAAGATCGACGAACCGACGCTGACCATGAACTTCATGGTCAACAACTCGCCGCTGGCGGGCCGCGAAGGCAAGTTCGTGACCACACGTCAGATCCGCGACCGTCTGGACCGCGAACTGAAATCCAACATGGCGCTGCGCGTCGTGCAGGCTGAAAACGACGACTCGACCTACGAAGTGTCGGGTCGCGGCGAATTGCACCTGACCATCCTGATCGAAAACATGCGTCGCGAAGGCTACGAGCTGGCCGTGTCGCGTCCACGCGTGGTGTTCAAGATGGTTGATGGCGTGCGCCACGAGCCGTATGAAAACCTGACCGTCGACGTCGAAGAAACCAGCCAGGGCGGCGTGATGGAAGAACTCGGTCGCCGTCGCGGCGATCTGCAAAACATGGAACCGGACGGCAAGGGTCGGGTCCGCCTGGAATACCGTATTCCAGCGCGTGGCCTGATCGGCTTCCAGGGCGAATTCATGACGCTGACACGCGGCACCGGCCTGATGAGCCACGTGTTCGACGAATACGCGCCGGTCGACAACAGCAAGGGTGAACTCGGCGGCCGTCGCAACGGCGTGCTGATTTCGCAGGACGACGGCGCTGCCGTTGCCTACGCGATCTGGAAACTGCAAGACCGCGGCCGCATGTTCGTCAGCCACAACGATCCGGTCTACGAAGGCATGATCATCGGCATCCACTCGCGCGACAACGACCTGGTCGTCAACCCGATCAAGGGCAAGCAACTGACCAACGTGCGTTCGTCCGGTACCGACGAAGCGGTGCGCCTGGTTCCGCCGATCGAAATGTCGCTGGAATACGCGGTTGAATTCATCGACGACGACGAACTTGTCGAAGTCACGCCGAAGAGCATTCGCCTGCGCAAGCGTTTCCTGAAGGAACACGAGCGCAAGAAGGCATCGCGCGACGCGTAATTGACGTCGGAGGCGAGGAGTTGCAGGTGTAGTAGCGCTGTGCTGATATTGGTTTTGTGAATACCTGATATCAGCACAATAAAGCGGACGACTATGATGCGGTGCGATATAGTTGTACCTGTCTCCTCCAATTTCCTCCTAAAGAATTGGATTTAAGCCCGCAACCGAAAGGTGAGCGGGTTTTTTTTTTACCTGGACGATTTTTCATTGTTTTGCCTCAGGACACGTGTTTGCGCGGCAATGGCAAAATAAACGTTGCAAAATTGGAACGTCAGAACGCGTTTTCCAGTACTGGAAAACAGATAAGCACTCAAATTGTGCGTTGCGAAATGACGAATGCTGGTTTGTGGTGCAGAATCACCCCCGCAGTATAAAAATCCTATCTCACAGAGGATAGAGGGGACACCAGCCCGCAACGTGCAAACGTTGCGGGCTTTCTATTTTTAGCGCGTCTTCCGGTCAGGTTGCTTATAGTGCAGCAGGTGGACGGTAGAAGCGCAGCAGGCTCATGAGGCTTCATTTTGGATAGTGTTATGTCTTACGGACCAAGAACAATCAGCGTTGCGCCCATGATGGACTGGACCGACCGGCATTGCCGGCTGTTCCATCGCCAGATCACGCGGCACACCTGGCTGTACACTGAGATGGTCACCACCGGCGCCTTGCTGCACGGCGACGTGCCGCGCCACCTCAATTTCAACGAAGAAGAACATCCGGTCGCCCTGCAGCTCGGCGGCAGCGAGCCGGACGACCTGGCCAAGAGCGCGAAACTGGGCGAGCAATGGGGCTATGACGAGATCAATCTCAACTGCGGCTGTCCTTCCGAGCGCGTGCAGAAGGGGGCATTCGGAGCCTGCCTGATGGCTGAACCGACGCTGGTCGCCGATTGCGTCAAGGCAATGCGCGATACCGTCGACATCGACGTTACCGTCAAGCATCGTATCGGCATCGACGACGTCGAGTCCTACGATTTCGTACGCGACTTTGTCGGCACGATCGCCGAAGCCGGTTGCAAGACTTTCATCGTGCACGCACGCAACGCCGTCCTCAAGGGCCTGAGCCCTAAGGAAAACCGCGAGATCCCCCCGCTCAAGTACGACTACGCCTATCGTCTCAAGAAGGACTTCCCGGCGCTGGAAATCCTGATCAACGGTGGCATCAAGACCGTGGCCGAAATCGACCTCCATTTGCAGCACGTCGACGGCGTCATGCTCGGCCGCGAGGCGTACCACAATCCTTTCCTGATGGCGGGCTTCGATGCGCGCTATTACGGCCAGCTTGACGACGGCCTGCAGCCCACACGCAACGACGTCATCGCGGCGATGGTTGAGTACGCGCGCGCGCAACTGGCGGCGCACGGCGATGGCGGTAAGGGCCTGCGCCTCAACAGCATCACGCGACACATGCTGGGCCTGATGGCCGGTCTGCCGGGCGCGCGCGCTTTCCGCCAGACCTTGTCGGATTCCAAGCGGCTGGCGCTGGGCGATCCTGAGCTGCTGATGGAAGCCTTGTCGCATACGCAACTGGTGACGCTGGAATAAGTCGGCGTCCCGGTCATGCCGGGCCGATCTTGCCCGCCGATACCGGCAATCAGGCAAAAAATCGCCCGCAAATCCTTTAAAATACGGGGCTACTGAGGGAAATCTTTATGCCTATCGCAACAACAGAAGAAATCGTCGCCGAACTGCGCGCCGGACGCATGGTCATCCTGGTCGACGAAGAAGATCGTGAAAATGAAGGCGACCTGGTGCTTGCCACCGATTTCGTCACGCCCGAAGCCATTAACTTCATGGTCAAGCACGCCCGCGGCCTGGTCTGCCTGACGCTGACCGAAGAGCATTGCGACCGTCTCGACCTGTCGATGATGTCGACCCGCAACGGCACTCAGTTCGGAACCAATTTCACCGTCTCGATCGAAGCCGCCGAAGGCGTCACAACCGGCATTTCCGCAGCTGACCGCGCACGCACGATCCAGGTTGCCGCCGCCAAGGACGCAGTGCCGGCTGACATCGTGCAGCCCGGTCATATTTTCCCGCTGCGCGCCCAAAAGGGCGGTGTGCTGATGCGCGCCGGCCACACCGAAGCCGGTTGCGACCTGACACAGATGGCGGGCCTGACGCCGGCCGCCGTGATCTGCGAAATCCTCAAGGACGACGGCACCATGGCGCGCCTGCCGGACCTGCTCGAATTCGCCGAAGAACACAAACTCAAGATCGGCACCATCGCCGACCTGATTCATTACCGCAGCCGGCACGAAAGCATCATCGAGCGCGTCGCCGAGCGCGAGATGCACACCGTGCACGGTTCGTTCAAAGCCATCGCCTATCGCGACACGCCAAGCGGCGGCGCCCATCTGGCGCTGGTGCATGGCGACGTTCGTCCGGGTGAAGAAACGCTGGTGCGCGTGCATCAGCCGGTCTCGATCCTCGACCTGCTCGAAACCAAGGCCACCACCCACTCGTGGAACATGGCATCGGCCATGGCCGCGATCAAGGCGGCGCCGAGCGGCGTCGTGGTGCTGCTCAATTGCGAAGAATCGGCCGACCAGATGTTTGCCCAGTTCGCCGCGCTCAATAACGCGCAGGCGGCCAAGCCGGCCCGCGCCGACCGCCTTGATCTGCGCACTTACGGCATCGGCGCGCAAATCCTCAAGGATCTGGGCGTGTGCAAAATGCAGCTGCTGGCCAGCCCGCGCAAGATGCCGTCGATGACCGGTTTCAACCTCGAAGTCACCGGCTATCGCGCCAAGCCGGACGCCTGACCTACAGTACCGCCCGCAACGCATCGCGGCACCCTCACACTCACACAACGCAAGTTTGCGTATAAGGAAAAGCCATGACTATTGGTACTTACGAATCGGATCTGAATGGCGACGGCTTGCGCATCGGCATCGTCCAGGCGCGTTTCAACGAAGACGTCTGCCACGGCTTGCTGGCGTCGTGCCTGGCCGAACTCAAGCATCTCGGCGTACAAGATGAAGACATCCTTCATGTCAGCGTGCCGGGCGCGCTGGAAATTCCGCTGGCCTTGCAGAAGATGGCCGAGACAGACCAGTTCGATGCGTTGATCGCATTAGGTGCGGTGATCCGCGGCGAGACCTATCACTTCGAACTGGTGTCGAATGAGTCGGGCGCGGGCATCACGCGTGTCGGCCTCGATGCCGGCATCCCGATCGCCAACGCCGTGCTGACCACCGAGAACGACGAACAGGCCGAAGCGCGCATGGAAGTCAAAGGCGCCGATGCCGCCCGCGTCGCCGTCGAGATGGCCAACCTGTCGCTGGCGCTGGACGAGCTCGCGCAAGTGGCTGAAGAAGAATAAGCAGGCAGGCCGGCCGGTCGCCGTTGCATGTTTTTTGCAGCGAAGACCGGCGGCGCAATTGATTGTTGATTGCGCGTCTGTTTCGATTTTGCATTGACCCGGTTTCCTCATTTTCATCATGACCAATAAAATCCAACACGCCAACCCGAGCAAGAACCGTACGCCGCGTCACCGCGCCCGCGAGTTTGCGCTGCAGGGCCTGTATCAATGGCTGCTCAACAATGAAGACGCCGGCGCGATCGAAGCGCACATCCGTGAAGCGCATGGCTTCGACAAGGCCGATGCCGAGCATTTCGACGTGCTGCTGTACGGCGCAATCAAGCAGGCGCCTGAGCTGCGCAGCGACCTGGCGCCGCTGATCGACCGCGCCATTACGGAGCTGTCACCGGTTGAGCACGCGGCGTTGCTGATCGGCGCCTTCGAACTGAAAAACAATCTTGAGATTCCCTACCGCGTGGTCATCAACGAAGCCGTTGAACTGACCAAGTCGTTCGGCGGTATCGACGGCCACAAGTACGTCAACGGCGTGCTTGACCGTTTCGCCGCCAAGGCGCGCGAAGTTGAAGTGGGCGCCGGCCGCCGCTGATCCGCTCGCCGTTGTTGACGCCGCGGCTGCATGGAACCACATGCAGCGCGGCGATCTCCGCAGTCCTTCCAGCAGCCTTTGTCCTGACATCGTTCCATGAGCTTCCACGATCTCGCTTCCCGCTTGCAAAACATCGCACCCTTCCATGTGATGGAACTGGCCAAGATGGCCGCTGCCCTGGAGCAACAAGGCAATCACATCATCCACATGGGAATCGGCGAGCCCGACTTCACCGCCGCACCCGCCGTTGTTGCCGCAGCGACACAAGCGATGGCCGACGGCAAGATGCAATACACATCGGCAACAGGTTTGCCGGCGCTGCGAGAGGCGATCTCAGCGCATTATCAGCGGGTGTACGGGTTGGACATCGCGCCGTCGCGAATTATCGTCACAGCGGGCGCCTCAGCGGCCCTGTTGCTTGCCTGTGCCGCGTTGGTGGAGAAGGGCGCTGAAGTATTGATGCCGGATCCCTCTTATCCGTGCAACCGCCATTTCGTTGCCGCCTTCGAGGGCAGCGCAAAATTGATCGAAAGCGGACCCGAACATCGCTTCCAGTTGTCCGCCGGCATGGTTCAGGAACATTGGTCAGAAGCAACCAAGGGCGTATTGCTGGCGTCGCCGTCGAACCCGACCGGCACCTCGATCCTGCCCGACGAGTTGAAGAAGATCGTCGAGGTCGTGCGCGAGAAAAAAGGTTTCACCATCGTCGATGAAATCTACCAGGGCCTGTCGTATGAAGGCGCGCCATTCTCGGCATTGTCGTTGGGCGAAGACGTCATCGTCATCAACAGTTTTTCCAAATACTTCAACATGACCGGCTGGCGTCTCGGCTGGCTGGTGCTGCCCGAAAGCCTGGTGCCGCAAGTCGAGAAGCTGGCGCAGAATCTGTTCATCTGCGCCTCCTCGATTGCGCAGCACGCAGGCATCGCCTGCTTCACGCCGGAGTCGATCGCGTTGTACGAAGAACGCAAGGCCGAATTCAAGCGTCGCCGCGATTACATCGTGCCGCAACTCGAACGTCTCGGCTTCAAAGTGCCGGTAATGCCGGACGGCGCGTTCTATGTCTACGCCGATTGCAGCGCGCTCAGCGACGACGCCGATGCATTCACCATCGACATGCTCAACAAGGCCGGCGTGGTGCTGGTGCCGGGACTCGATTTCGGTCCGGCCACGGCGCATCGCTACATCCGGTTGTCGTACGCGACGTCGATGGAAAATTTGCAGGAAGCGGTGCGGCGTCTGGAGAAATATCTGGCGGAGCGCAAGGCGGCGTGATTCATTGGAAGCGTCGATGATGCGGAAAATAAAAAAGGAGCCGGTGGGCTCCTTTTTTATTTGTGCTGCCAACTGATTTACAGCGCGGCGATTTCTTCGGTCACGTTGGTACCTTGCTTCTTCGGCGCTGCGGAGGCCATGTCGCCGACTGCAGTTGGCTTGGCTTGCACCGGTGCCGCTGGTGCGGCCGGGCGTGGAGTCGGCTTGATCATGGCGGTCGTGAAGATAGAAATATTCTTGCCGACCGCAACTTCCTTCAGGTTCTGATATTCGGACAGGACCTTGAGGCCGTAGCCGCCATCGTTGTCCATCTCGGCTGCGCCGACGTAGCTCTTCAGGCCGGCTTCCACCGAACCGCCGCGCGTCACGTATTCCTTCAGGATCAGCGAGCCGACCTTGATGTTGGCGACCGGATTGAGCGCTGCCTTCACGCCGCCCAGTTCCTGGAACTTGTCGTGATGGACCTTGGACATGACCTGCATCAGGCCCTGCGCACCCATCGGGCTTTCCGCGAACGGATTGAAGCGCGATTCGATCGCCATCACCGCCAGGATCAGCAGCGGATCAAGCTTGATGTCGCGTGCAGTCAGATACGCAGCCGACACCAGCATGTCGGTGGCGTCGCCGGCAACGCGATAACGCTTGGACAGCCAGTTTGTCACCAGCTTCTGCTGACGCGGTGTGCCGAGCATCTTGCGTTCTTCATCGCTGAGCGGAATGGCGGCTGCCGCCGGAGCTGCCGCAGCAGTCAATGCCGGTGGCGGCGTATCCATCAGGTTGGTCAGCGGCGGCGCTTCCGGCGCTGCTTCTTCAACCTGGCCGTCCGAGAACGGCGACAGGGCGATGATTTTGTCTGCGAAATCCGGGTTGAAGAACATCATGCCCAGAACGAACAGTGCAGCGATGCCGACCAGAGTCAGGGCATAGTGCGCTGCGGTAAAAAAGCGACCGATACGGCTTGGAATGGACTTCGCCCACTGCGCCGACTGATCAACCATATCCGAGGCGGCGCTTAACGGCGCCTCTATGGGTTGGTTTAACATTGAACCTCCTGAATGTTGCAAATTACATAGGGCAAAGCCGGCCAAGAGTGGAAAACCGGATTACTGGCTACATGCATCACAATCAAAAAACTGCCGTCGCAAGGCGTTACGGCAAGCTTGGGGTTGTTTGCGGTTACTGCAGGGCCGTCGGCTCCGGTGCAGTGCAAAACAACCATGTTCGGGGGAGAAGGCTGACGCCTTTTGACAACACTCCTTAAAAATGCCAGTGGGACCCCGTTCCCGTGAAACCTTGCGAGCTGATTCGGGTTCCTGACCCGGCTCCTTTAATCAAGGTGCGCGAATTGTAGAAGCCACTTTATATCAAGTCAATACTATTAAACTGATTTAATATAACTTTTAAGTCTGACTTTTGGAGGGGTATACCGCCAAAAATCAATAGAATCAACCGTTTGCCCGGTCTACCTCACCTAAGGGCTGTATTACAGAAATCCAGCGAAAAAAAATGAAATATTCAGATTTACGCGATTTTATTTCGCAACTGCAACTTTCCGGCGAATTAAAACGTATCTCCACGCCGGTGTCGCCCTACCTCGAAATCACCGAGATCTGCGACCGCACCTTGCGTGCCTCCGGTCCGGCGCTGATTTTCGACAAGGTCGAGGGCAAAAATATCCCGGTGCTGGCCAATCTTTTCGGCACGCCGCGCCGCGTGGCGCTGGGCATGGGTGCGGAAGATGTCAGCGAATTAAGACGCATCGGTCATTTGTTGGCGAAACTGAAAGAGCCGGAGCCGCCGAAAGGTTTCAAGGACGTCATGGGTCTCGGCACCCTGGTCAAGTCGCTGTGGGACATGGCGCCCAAGGAGCAGCGCTCGGCACCGTGCCAGGACATCGTCTGGGAAGGCAACGACGTCGACCTCGATCGCCTGCCGATCCAGCACTGCTGGCCGGGCGACGTCGCTCCACTTATTACATGGGGCCTGGTGATCACCAAAGGTCCGAACAAGAAGCGCCAGAATCTCGGCATCTATCGCCAGCAGGTCCTCGGTCGCAACAAGGTCATCATGCGCTGGCTGGCGCATCGCGGCGGCGCGCTCGACTTCCGCGAACACTGCATTGCCAACCCCGGCAAGCCGTATCCGATTGCGGTCGCGCTCGGCGCCGATCCCGCTACTATATTAGGCGCAGTCACGCCGGTGCCGGACAGCTTGTCCGAATACCAGTTCGCCGGCCTGCTGCGCGGCAGCCGCACCGAGCTGGTCAAGGCCATCGGCAGCGAGTTGCGCGTGCCGGCTTCGGCCGAGATCGTGCTGGAAGGGCACATCTATCCCGACGAATCGCATCCCTCCGGCTACGAGCATGCGCTCGAAGGTCCTTATGGCGACCACACCGGCTACTATAATGAGCAGGACTGGTTCCCGGTTTTCACCATCGACCGCATCACCATGCGCCGCGATCCGATCTACCACTCGACGTATACCGGTAAACCACCTGATGAGCCGGCCGTGCTGGGCGTGGCGCTCAATGAAGTCTTCATACCGCTGCTGCAAAAGCAGTTCAGCGAAATCACCGATTTCTACTTGCCGCCCGAAGGCTGCAGCTATCGCATGGCGGTGGTGCAGATGAAGAAGTCCTACGCCGGTCATGCCAAGCGCGTGATGTTCGGGGTGTGGAGTTTCCTGCGCCAGTTCATGTATACCAAGTTCATCGTGGTGGTCGATGAAGACGTCGACATCCGCGACTGGAAAGAAGTGATCTGGGCCATCACCACGCGCGTCGATCCGGTGCGCGACACCGTGATGGTGGACAACACGCCGATCGATTACCTCGACTTCGCCTCGCCGGTCAGCGGCCTCGGCAGCAAGATGGGGATCGACGCCACCAACAAGTGGCCCGGCGAAACCAACCGCGAATGGGGCACCACCATCGCCATGACGGATGCGGTCAAGAAGCGCGTCGACAGCATCTGGGATGAGTTGGGGATCTAGTTCGCAGAGGCGTCGGCGCATTGGCGTGCGCCGCAATTTACCCTGTCTGCGCGAACAGTGCTCGCGCCGGCCGCGTAGATGAGGTACAATTCCTGCCGGCGGGCCCCTGCGCATTGTGGCATGGTCAACCTGGTCAGGTCGGGAACGAAGCAGCCACAGCCATTTCCTGCAAGTGCCGCAGACAAGGCTCGCCTCTTCCTTCAGTTTTTCTCAGGAAGCATTCAATACAAGTCGCCGACGACGCAATTCCTCTTGTCGCCGACTTCCGGTTTCAAATCCTAAACAGTCGTGAACTAATTAAGCCGCTTTGCCGCCGATGGTGAACCCTATCGTGGTCTTGCCGCTCCTGCTGCTGGCGAACGCGGTGCCGCCGTGCATCAGCGCAATCGCCTTGACGATCGCCAGGCCGAGGCCGTGGCCGTGGACGCCGTCGAAGTCGCGACGCGCGCTGTCGACACGGTAGAAACGGTCGAACAAACGCGGCAAATGGCGCTGCTCGATTGGTTCACCCGGATTGGAAACGGCAACCTGCACATCCTTTTGCTGCGCATCAATCGACACCGTGATGCGCGCGCCTGCCGGCGAATGCTGGATGGCGTTTTGCAGTAGATTGGTCAGCGCGCGGCGGAACAGCGCAGTCTCGATCATCGACTTGGCATCGATGTCGCCGACCACTTCCACACTCATCTGCATCTCGTCGAGCACGAACTCGAAGAACTCGATGGTTTTTTGCACCTCGTCGGCGATGGCCGTGTGCACCAGGCTGGTGGCGGCTTCGCCTTGGTCGCAGCGGGCCAGGAACAGCATGTCGTTGATGATGGAACGCAGGCGATCCAATTCTTCCAGGTTCGATTGCAGCACGATCTCGAACTCCGGCGCGCTGCGTTCGCGCGACAAGGCCACCTGGGTTTCGCCGATCAGGTTCGCTAGCGGCGTGCGCAGTTCGTGCGCGACGTCGGCGTTGAAGGCTTCCAGTTGCTTGTAGGCGTTTTCCATGCGGTCGAGCGCGCCGTTGAAGGCCTGCGCCAAGTCCGACAATTCATCTGGCAGCGCCGATACGGTCAGGCGTTCGGACAGGGTTTGCGGACTCAGGGTCTGCGCCTTGTCGGACATTTTCTTGAGCGGCTGCAAACCGGCGCGCGCGATCCAGTAACCGAACAGGATCACCAGGAAAATCCCGGCCAGCGACAGGCCGATCATCGCCGCGACGAAAGTGCGCAGCGTTTCGAAATACGGTTCGGTGTCGACGCCGATGGTAAGGCGGATGGCAGGGCGGTCGAGATAAGCCGGCAACACCTTGGTCAGCGTGTGCATCGGAAATTCCTTACCCTTGATGCGCAGGCGGCCGATGTTGTTGGGATCGTAGTCGAAATCATGCAGCTCGGCCAGGTCCTTGCCGTAGCTGAATTGCGGATCGTTGCTGAACACCCAGAAACGCACTTTGCCGTCGGCCGGCGTGAGCGTGTCCAGCTTGGTCTGCACGCGCGCCCAGCGGTCCACCGTGCCGACGCGCGAAACCATGTATTCAATGTCATTGAAGGTCGTCACCAGGCCGTCGCGCTCATGGCGCAGCAGCTCGTTCTTGACCACGGCGTACAGCACGCCGCCGATCAGCGAAAAAATAACCAGCGCGGCGGCCGCAAACATCATGACCAGCCGCGCAATGATGGAATGCCTCATCCGTCTTCCTCGTCATGTTCATCATGTTCCGGCAGCGGAGCTTCCGGCGCACGCGGCTCCAGCACATAGCCCATGCCGCGTATCGTGTGCAGCAGCTTCTGGTCGAACGGCGCGTCGATCTTGGCGCGCAGGCGCTTGATCGCGACCTCGACGACATTGGTGTTGCTGTCGAAATTCATGTCCCATACCAACTCGGCGATCGCCGTCTTGGACAGGATTTCGCCCTGGCGTCGCGCCATGATCGCCAGCAGCGCAAACTCCTTGGCGGTCAGGTCGATGCGCGTGTTATTGCGGTAAGCCTTGCGGCTGAGCAGGTCGATCTGCAGGTCGCCGATGCGCAGCTGCGCAGGCTCCTGCGCACGGCCGCGACGCGTCAATGCCTGCAAACGCGCCAGCAGTTCGAGAAAGGAAAACGGCTTGATCAGATAATCGTCGGCGCCGTCGTGCAGGCCCTTGATGCGGTCTTCCACGCGGTCGCGCGCGGTCAGCATGATCACCGGCGTTTGCTTGACGGTGCGCAGCGAACGCAGCACCGAGAAGCCGTCCAGCCCCGGCAGCATGACGTCCAGCACGATCACGTCGTAATCATGCTGGATCGCCAGGTGCTGGCCGTCGATGCCATTGGCGGCCAGATCCACGGTGCAACCCTGCTCGGTCAATCCCTTGCAGAGGTACTCCGCCATCTTATGCTCGTCTTCGACGATCAGAATTTTCATTCCTGCTCCAAATACCGCGTTCATGGACATCAACTAGTGCGATTCTATTACAGGAGCGGCGCCGCCTTTGCGAGCCGCCTTGCGTGCTGCGCGCGCTTCCTTCTTGTTCATGTACCAGTAGTGAGCACGATCCAGGTAGAGATACACCACCGGCGTCGTGAACAGCGTCAGCGCCTGTGACAGCACCAGGCCGCCGACCATGGCATAACCGAGCGGACGGCGCAGTTCGGAACCGGCGCCATGGCCCAGCATCAGCGGCAGACCCGACAGCAGCGCGCACATGGTGGTCATCATGATCGGCCGGAAGCGCAGCAGACACGCCTGATAGATCGCTTCTTCCGGTTTCATGCCCTGTTGCCGTTCGGCGGTCAGCGCAAAGTCGATCATCATGATGCCGTTCTTCTTGACGATGCCGATCAGCAGGATGATGCCGATCAGCGCGATCACGCTGAGGTCGTAACCGCCCGCCATCAGGATCAGCAGTGCACCCACGCCGGCCGACGGCAGCGTCGACAGGATGGTAAGCGGATGGATGTAGCTCTCATACAGCAGGCCCAGCACGATGTAGACCGCGATCAGCGCCGCCGCAATCAGGTAAGGCTGCGACGACAACGAATCGCCGAAGGCCTTGGCCGTACCCTGGAACGCACCCGTCAGGGTGGTCGGCACGCCCATCTCGGCTTGCGCCTGGTTGATGGCGTCGACCGCTTCGCCCAGCGCCACGCCGTGGGCCAGGTTGAAGGAAATCGTCACCGCCGGGAACTGGCTCTGATGGCTGATCGACAGGTAAGCGGTCTTGGTCGTATCGACCTTGATGAAGGTCGACAACGGTACTTGCTGGCCGGTCAGCGGCGAAGTCAGGTAGAGCTTGTTGAACAGCGCCGGATCCTTTTGCAACTCTGGCGTCACTTCCAGGATCACGCGATAGCTGTTCACCTGCGTGAAGTACTGTGCGACCTGGCGCTGGCCGATGGCGTCATAGATCGTGGCATCGATCAGCGCCGGCGATATGCCGAAGCTCGATGCGCGCGCACGGTCGATCGTGATGGTCGCCGTCGCCGCCGCGTTCTGCTGGTCTGAGGCGACGTCGGTCAGTTCCTTCAGGCGACGCAGGCGATCCACCAGTTTCGGCGCCCAGACGTTGAGCTCTTCGAGGTTGGAATCGGTCAGCGTGTACTGATATTGCGTACGCGACAGACGGCCGCCGACGTTGATGTCCTGGCTGGCCTGCATGAACAGGTTGACGCCCTGGATCTTCGCCACTTGCGGACGCAGGCGCGCGATGATTTCGCTGGCGTCCAGCGTGCGGCCTTCGCTCTTGGGTTTCAGCGCGATGAAGAAGTTACCGGTGTTGAAGGTAGTCGAACCCGCGCTCATCGCGAAACCGGTCACGTCCGGATCCTTGCGCACCACGTCGGCCACCTGCAGCAGGCGGCGATGCATGGCAGTCGACGAAATGTCCTGCGCCGATTCGGCAAAGCCTGCAATCACGCCGTTGTCCTGTTGCGGGAAGAAGCCTTTCGGGATGAAGATGAACAACACCACGGTCACCGCGACGGTGGCGAGGAAGCTCATCAGCGTGATGAACTGGTGGCGCAGCACCAGATCGAGACCGCGCTTGTAACCGTTCAGTAACGCATCGAAGAAGCGCTCGAACAATTGATACATCTTGCCGTGCTTCTCGGCGTGGCTGTTTTTCAGGAAGCGCGAGCACAGCATTGGCGTGAGCGTCAGCGAGATGATCACCGACACGCCGATGGTCAGCGTCACGGTCACGGCGAATTCGCGGAACAGGCGACCGACGATGCCGCCCATCAGCAGCAGCGGGATGAACACCGCCACCAGCGACACCGAAATCGAGATGATGGTGAAGCCGATTTCACCGGCGCCTTTCAGCGCCGCCTCCATCGGTTCCATTCCTTCTTCGACGTAGCGGTAAATGTTTTCCAGCATCACGATCGCATCATCGACCACGAAGCCGACCGCAATCGTCAGCGCCATCAGGGACAGGTTGTCCAGGCTGTAGCCGACCAGATACATCACGGCGGCCGTGCCCATGATCGCCAGCGGCACCGTGATGCTCGGGATCAGCGTGGCGGCGATATTGCGCAGGAATACGAAGATCACCATCACCACCAGCGCAATCGTCAGCAGCAGGGTGAACTCGACGTCTTCCACCGAAGCGCGGATGGTCTGGGTGCGGTCGATCAGCGTATTGACGTGCACGCTGGCCGGGATCGCGGCGCGCAGGCGCGGCATGGCGGCCTTGATGCGGTCGACCGTTTCAATCACGTTGGCGCCCGGCTGCTTGGTGATCGCCAGCACGATGGAACGGCCGTTGGTCAGCGTGGTGTCGGTTTCTGCGGCAGCGCCGGAGAACGCCCACGCGGCGATCTTCATGTTTTCGGGCGCATCGATTGCCACGCCGATATCGCGCACGCGGATCGGCGCGCCGGCGCGGTAGGCCAGCACCATGTCGTTCCACGGATCGGCGCTCAGCAGCTGATCGTTGGTATAGACGGTGAAGCTCTGGTGCGTGCCGTCAACCGTGCCCTTGGGCTGGTTCACGGTGGTGGTGGCGATCACGCCGCGGATGTCTTCCAGGCTCAGGTTCATCGTCGCCAGCTTGGCCGGATCGACCTGGATCCGCACGGAAGGCTTTTGCGCGCCGTTGACGTTGACCAGGCCGACGCCGGAGATCTGCGAGATCTGTTGCGCCAGGATGTTGTCGGCGAAGTCGCTGACCTGCGTCAGCGGCAGCGCGTCCGATTGCACCGACATGATCATGATCGGCGAGTCGGCCGGATTGACCTTGCGGAAGGTCGGCGGATTCGGCAGGTTGGCCGGCAACTGGCCGGTCGAGGCGTTGATCGCCGCCTGCACGTCGAGCGCGGCGGCGTCGATGTTGCGGTTGAGGTCGAACTGCAAGGTGATCTGGGTGCTGCCCAGCGCACTTTGCGAAGTCATTTGCGACAGGCCGGCAATCAGCGAGAACTGGCGTTCCAGCGGTTGCGCGACGTTGGAGGCCATGGTTTCGGGACTGCCGCCGGGCAAGCTGGCGGACACCTGGATGGTCGGGAAGTCGACCTGCGGCAGCGGTGCGACCGGCAGCAGCGGCCATACCGCAACGCCGACCAGCAGGATCGCCAGCGCCAGCAGCGTGGTGCCGATGGGGCGCTTGATGAAGGTAGCGGACACACTCACTTTGCGGATCCTTTCGCAGCTGGAGCAGTAGAGGTACCGGCGGCGGCCTTGTTCTCAATGATCCGGCTGCCGGGCTTGAGCTTGTACTGACCGTCCAGCACCACGCGTTGCGAGACTTCTACGCCCTGGGTCAGCACTGCGATGCCGTCCTGGATGCGCGCCACCTTGACCGGCTGGATCGCCGCGGTTTCGTCGGCCTTGATGATGTACACGTACGTGCCTTGCTGGTTGCGCTGGATGGCGGCGGCTGGCAGCGTCAGCGCCGGCGCATGGTCGTCCATCTGCAGTTTGACGTTGACGTACTGGCCCGGCCACAGCGTGTGCTGCTGGTTAGTGAAGCGCGCCTTGAGTTGCACGGTGCCGCTGGTAGTGTCGATCTGGTTGTTGAGCAGGATCAGCGTGCCGGTCGCCAGCGGTTCGTTGCCGGTGCGTGCGTAGGCCGTGACCTTCAGCGGCTTGTGGCTGGCCAGCTGGGCGCGGTTGATGGCCGGCACGACTTCTTCCGGCAAGGTAAACAGCACGGTGATCGGATCGATCTGGTTGATGACGACCAGGCCGTTGGCGTCGGTCGCGTGCACGATGTTGCCCGGATCGACCAGGCGCGCGCCGACGCGGCCGCTGATCGGCGCGTTGATGGTGGTATAGCCGAGCTGAACCTTGGCGTAGCTGATCTGTGCTTCATCGGTCTTGACGGCGGCTTCCAGCTGCGCGACCAAGGCCTTTTGCGTATCCAGTTGCTGTTGCGTGGCGGCGTCCTGCTGACGCAGCGTGGTGTAGCGCTGCAAGTCAATTTTTGCATTGGTCAGCTGGGCCTGGTCCTTGGCCTGTTGCGCCTGCACCTGCGCCAGTTGCGCCTGCAGCGCGCGCGGATCGATCTGCGCCAGCAACTGGCCGGCCTTGACGTCCTGGCCTTCGGTGAAGCCGATCTTGTCGAGCTGGCCGTCGATACGCGCCTTGACGACCACGCTGGCGTTGGCGGTCACGGTGCCGACGCCGGACAGATACAGCGGAATATCGCGCTCCTGCACCTGCACGGTGGTCACGGAAATCGACGGCGCCTGCGGCGCCTGTTCCTTGGGCGCGGCAACCGCGTCGGCGCGATGGAACAAGGACCATGCGCCGCCGCCGAGGGCGACGAGGACGGCAGCGGAAATCAGCAGGGTGGAACGTTTGGGTGTCAAAGAAGTAGTCATGCTTTCACTCGCGAAATTGTTTTTATTGGCTGGCTTATTGGTTGGCTTGCTGAGCGGTTTTGTTGGCGGCGACCGAGGCGGCTGCCTTGTCGATCTCGACCACGGTCCAGCCGCCGCCGGTCGCCTTGATCAGCGCCACGCTGGCCACCAGCTGGCGACCCAGCAGGGTGACGGCGGTGCGCTGGTTGGTCAGCGAAGTCGCCTGCGTCGTCACGACCGTCAGATAGGTCGTGGTGCCGGCCTGGTACTGGCTCAGCGCCAGTCGCTCGGACAACTGCGCCGCCTTCACCGCCTGGTCCTGCACCTGGCTTTCCTGATCCAGCACACGCAGTGTCGACAGGTTGTCTTCGACTTCCTGCAAGCCGCCCAGCACGGTTTGTTTATAGGTGGCGACGGCGCCGTCGAACGCCGCGGTAGCCTGGTCGTTGCGCGCGCTGCGAGCACCGCCGTCGAACAGCGCCACCGCCAGCGTGGCGCCCAGCGACCATACGCGGCTAGGCGTATCGAACAACTGGGAGAACGACACGCCGCTGTAGCCGCCGGACGCGCCCAGCGTCAGCGCCGGGAAGTAGGCTGCGCGCGCCACGCCGATGTTGGCGTTGGCGGCGGCGGCCAGGCGTTCGGCGTTGGCGATGTCGGGACGGCGCTCCAGCAGATCGGACGGCAGCCCGGTCGGTGTCGCCGGCATGCTCGCTTGCAACGCCGCCGCGTCGGTAGTCAGCGGCGCCAGCGAGAACGCTGCCGGCGCCTTGCCCAGCAGGATGGCGATGGCGTGTTCGAGCTGGTTGCGGGTGGCGTCGAGGTCGATCAGTTGCGCCTGCGCCGTGCGCAATTGCGTTTCCGCCAGCGCCACATCGGAGCGCAGCGCCACGCCGGCCTCATATTGATGCTGGGTCAGCTGGAACGAGCGCGTGTAGGCGGCCACGGTACGTGCATACAGATCCTTTTGCAGATCGGTCACGCGTAACTGCAGGTAGTTCTGCGCCAGCGTCGCCTGGATGCTCAGGCGCGCCGCGCCCAGGCTGGCCGCGCTGGCCTGGCTGGCGGCATCGCCATTTTCCACCGAGCGCCGCACGCGGCCCCAGATGTCGGCTTCCCACGAGGCATTGAGGCCGACCGCATAGGTATCGTTGAGACGGCTGCCGGCGGTGGCGCTATTGGTCTGCGCCCGCGTCGCGCTTGCAGAGGCGCCGACCGACGGCCACAGGCTGGCGCGCGCGATGGCGGCGGTGGCCTGGGCCTGGCGATATTGCGCTTCGGCAAGGCGGATGTTCTGGTTGGCCTGGTTGGCTTGCTCGATCAGGCTGTTGAGTACGGAGTCGTTATAGGCTTCCCACCAGCGCTGGTTGCTGTCGATCTGACCTGGCTCGGCTTTCTTCCACGGACCTTGCTCTTTATAAGCCGTAGGCAGGTCGAGTTGCGGGCGGACGTAGTCAGGACCGACTGCGCAGCCGCCGAGCAGCAGGGCGGTGGCGATGGCGGCGGCAGACAGGAAGGGAGCTGGCTGGAATGCGGTGGAGCGAGGTGGCGATTTGGTGGTCGCTGTCATGGGTGGGTTTGGAGGCATGGTGGACGGCATTGCATTTAGCGGGCGATCAAAGGGAAATGTTGACGAACGGAGAATGCGGACGACCGTCGACACCTTTTTCTACGGTTTTCACTTTATAGAGGGGAGGTCAACTGGAGGCTGACGGAAATATGACATTTCTGTCAGTTTCGGATTTTGGGTGTTCCGACTGCTTGCTGTGCGTTGATGAAAGCTTTGTTCTCTTCGGACGACCTAGCCGGGGGCGGCCCGGCAGCCGCTCACTTTTCTTGCTTCGCCAAGAAAAGTAAGCAAAAGAAGGCGACCGCAAGTTCGCAGCCCCTTCGGGGTTCCCGGCGTCGTCAGGCACAAATCGGGAAGGGAAACAAACTCGCTGCGCTCAGACAAGTTTCCCTTCTTTATCCGATTTGCACCTACCGCCACCGGCTGCTCGCAAGCGGGAATTCCAGACTGGCTCGCTGCGCCTCGCCAGGGTAGGGCGGTGGAGTGAAGGTTTGTGTTCTTCGCGACCGTTGCAACAACCACGCAGTTAGTTACGACCAAAGGTAAGAATTACGAAGCCGAAGGCGAGTGACCCTTGGCGATGCGCAGCGAGCCAGTTTGGCCGTTCCGCTTGGAGCCAGCCGGTGATGCGATGCGAAAAATGGAAAAGAAGGGAAACTTGTCTGAGCGCAGCGAGTTTGTTTCCCTTCCCATTTTTTGCTTCGCAGCACCGGGAAGCCCGAAGGGCCTGGATCCCGCGGTCGCCTTTCTTTGCTTACTTTCTTTGGCGAAGCAAAGAAAGTGAGTAGCTGCCGGGCTACCCCCGGCGAAGGGTTGATCGAAGAAAGAAAGCCATCAGTTATAAACAGACGGCAAGTCGGAACAAAACAAGCAAGCAAGAAACGCTACGGCAAATTCTCCCGCAACATCACACTAATCCGGACCGCCTCCACCCCCGCCAACGCCTCCTTCTTCTCCCGCAAATTCCCAAATATCCGCACACAATTCATGATCATGTTCTGAGGATGCTGCGTCAGAATCGCATCCACTGTTCCATCGATCAGCAACCCCCGCGTATCCGGCGTCAACCCATGCCCGATGAACACCACCTTCTGCTCCCTCCCGCTCTCCCGCAGTGCACGCCCGACGCCATCCGAAGCGCCGCCGATGTTGTACATCCCGACCAGATCCGGATACTGCTCCAGCAGCGTACGCGCCTGCTTGTAATTGGTGTCGGCATCGTCATGCCCCTCGCGCAGACCAACCACCTGCAGATGCGGAAACATCTCTTCCAGCACATGCAAAAAACCCATCTCGCGCTCTTCATGACCGCGATAACTGAGACTGCCGGCAATCATCGCCACCTTCATCGGCTTGGCCTTGCCGCCGCCGACATTGCCACCACCCAGAAAACGTCCCAGCAAATAACCCGCCGTACGTCCCGCCGCCCGATTGTCCATGCCGACATACGCCGCGCGGCGCGAATTCGACAAGTCCGAAATCAGCGTCACCACCGGGATACCTTCCGCCACCAAGGTGTTGACCGCCTCGCGCACCAGCGGATGTTCCAGCGCCATGAAGGCCACGCCATCGGCCTGGCGGCCGTAGTGCAGCAGGCGCTTGGCCAGTACGCTGGGGTTGAAGCCTTCGATGTGATGACATTTGCATTTGACGTTGAAGGGCGCCAGCTGCTCCTCGGAAAACGCAATGTAGTCCCCCAGCATCTGCATGAAGCGATTGCTCTGCGGCGGCAGCAAGAACACCAGCCGCATCGGCTTGGGCTGCATCGCCTTGTACAGATCGGCTTCGGGTAGATAGTCGAGTGCGGCGGCGGCCTTCATTACCTTTTGCATGGTCGCGGCGCGCACGCCGGGACGCTGGTTGAGCACGCGGTCGACCGTGGCAGTGGACACGCCGGCGGCGCGCGCGATGTCGCTCACACGGGCGCGGCTGTTTTCGTTGGCGCCGTCAGCCGGCAAGCGGGGAGCAGGGGAAGATGCCATAGAAGGATATTTTATGTTTACATCAAAAACCATCATGAATCTGCTTTGACCTCAGCGGATGCAAAGCCTATTCTCTGCAAAAAGCAATCGAGACAAATCAAATAACATCAAGAATATTCGAGAATATACAAGGAGACAGCCTGCGCGGAAAACCTTTTTTCGCTGCGCCGCCGCGCTGATCCTTGCTGCCCGAACAGAATTCGCACGCCATCAACGACCTATAAAAATCCAGGAGATACGCCATGCACGCCATGACCCGCCGCCACTTTCTGAAGACTGCTTCCGTCGCCTCGGCCGCCGCCGCGACCGGACTTTACGCAGGCTCGGCCAGCGCCGCCGCAGAGTTCACGCTGAAGTACGGCAATAACCTGCCGATGACGCACCCGATGAACGTGCGCGCCAAGGAAATGGCCGCCAAGATCGCCGCCGAATCCAAAGGCCGCGTCGACTTCCAGGTCTATCCCAACGGCCAGCTCGGCACCGACACCGACATGCTGTCGCAGGTGCGCGCTGGCGCCATCGACTTCTTCACCATCTCGCCGGAAGTGCTCGGCACGCTGGTCTCGGCCGGCCAGATCAGCGGCGTCGGCTTCGCCTTCAAGGATTACAACCAGGTGTGGGCGGCGATGGACGGCGACCTCGGCGCTTACGTGCGCAAGCAGATCGCCGCGACGACTTCGCTGTTCGCCTTCGAGCGCTGCTGGGACAACGGCTATCGCCAGGTGACCACCAGCACGCGTCCGATCACCAAACCGGAGGACTTCAAGGGCATGAAGCTGCGCGTGCCGCCGAGCCCGCTGGCGACGTCGTTGTTCCGCGCCTTCGATGCGGCGCCGACCAGCATCAATTTCGCCGAGGTGTATTCGGCGCTGCAGACCAAGATCGCCGAAGGCCAGGAGAATCCGCTGGCGGTGATTTCCACCGTCAAGTTCTATGAAGTGCAGAAGTACTGTTCCATGACCAATCACGTCTGGAGCGGTTTCTGGTTCATGGGCAACAAGAAGTCGTTTGAACGCATGCCAAAAGAGTTGCAGGACATCGTCACACGCAACGTCAACGAAGCAGGTCTCAAGCAACGTGTCGACGTCAAGGCTCTGAATGAATCGCTGGTGGTCGACATGAAAGGCAAGGGCATGCAGTTCAACGACACCGACAACGAAGCCTTCCGCACCAAGCTGCGCGCTTCCGGTTTTTACACGGAGTGGCACAAGAAGTTCGGTCCCGAGGCGTGGGCGCTGCTGGAAAAATACACCGGGAAGCTGGCTTAAATGGAGGCAGCAATGAATTACGCCGCGCCATTGCCGGCGAACCCGCTGGCGCGTCTGCTGGCGGGCGTCAACCGCAATGTCATGCACGTTGTCGCCGCAGTTGCCGCGGCGCTGGTGGTGGTGGAAACGGGCGTGCTGCTGGCCGGCGTGATCTACCGCTATGCCTTGCACGACCCGCTGATCTGGTCGGATGAACTGGCTTCGACGCTGTTCATCTGGCTGTCGATGCTGGGTGCGGTATTGGCGCTGGACCGGGGCGAAC
>Ga0209437_100148_pt1 | contig 158795 bp, 139 predicted proteins | sample AraplaL_Cvi_mTSA_FD_184266 | JGI IMG/M metagenome (GOLD analysis project Ga0209437, IMG submission 184266) | Arabidopsis root microbial communities from the University of North Carolina, USA - plate scrape CL_Cvi_mTSA (SPAdes) (version 2) | ecosystem: Host-associated > Plants > Roots >...
CTTTGACAGCCTTGAAGAACTGGAAAATGAACTCCTTAAATACCTCGTTTATTATAACTGGGAAAGACCACACCAAGGTATCGGCGGAAAGAAACCTATCGATATGGTCGCCCTAAACAACAAAAAACAATAGCTAATTCTGTTACCGAATTACCTAACCCTTACAGCAATGACGCGCTATTTTTAATGTTTTATTCCCTACAGCTTATTCAACTCATCCATCAGCACCTTGCTGATACGGTTAAAATAGCGCCGTACGCCAAAGCCCATTACCGATTGGATGCCGCGGGTGGCATTGGTTAAAAACACTTCGTCGGCCTCGTATAAAATATCGGGATTAATCTGGGCCTCGGTAATATCGATATTATTTTCCTGGGCTAGTTTAATTACCACCTGGCGCATTATGCCTTCCACACAACCTTCGCTTAAAGCGGGGGTATACAGGTGATTTTGGTAATAGATAAATATATTGGAGCTGCTGGCTTCGCATAAAAAACCGTTCTGGTTAAGCAAAAACACATCATCCAGCTTGTTTTGGGTTTTGTAGATCCCCGCCATCACATAAATAAGCGAGTTGCAGGTTTTAATGTTCGACAGGTAGTTTAACGGTTTGGGCAATTCGCTGAACACATCCATAATGAGGCCCTTTTCGTTCAGAAAATAACGCGGCTCTTCAGATGCGGTAAGCTCCAGGCAATACCCCATTTTATTTTGTGATGGGGTATACAAACCCTCGGCATCACGGTAAACGGTCAAACGAAGACGACCGTGTTTCACCTTATTCCGCTTGGCCAGTTCTTCCGCAATGTCTTTTAAAAACCATGCATCCATTTGTGAGTAGCCATCAATTTTGAGCGCCTTCATCCCCCGTTGCAAGCGGTCGGCGTGCTGATCGGCAAATTTGAGCTGTCCTTTCATTAAGCGCATACTTTCAAACAAGCCATCGCCATACTTAAAAGCCCGGTTGGCTACAGTAAGCAGCTGGCTGTTCGCCGGAATTATATCTCCATTAAAATTGATCAAAACGGGTGTCATGTAGATGTGCAGATATCAGATGTGCAAATGTGCGGATTTTTTTAGATGCGGAAATACTTACAGCGTAATTCATATGTGATGCTCGTGTAAAATCATAGCATGGCATGTTGTACAAAAACCATGCTTAGTTTACACGTTAAGTTATCTATAACTCTTCGGAATCTGTATTTGTTTGATTAGCATGTATATTTACGCCATTTTTGCAGTACGCTTTCAAAATCTTGTGGCAGGGGCGATTCAAAGGCGATCTGCTTTTTTAGTGTTGGATGCAAAAAGCCGAGGGTTTGCGCATGCAGGGCCTGCCGGGGCATCAGCTCAAAGCAATTTTCAACAAACTGTTTGTATTTGCTGAACACGGTACCCTTCAATATCTTATCACCGCCATAGGTAGCATCACTGAACAGCGGGTGACCAATATGCTTCATATGCGCCCTGATCTGATGGGTACGTCCGGTTTCCAACTGGCATTCAATCAGGGTAACATATCCCATGCGCTCCAAAACCTTATAATGCGTTACCGACCATTTGCCCTTTTCCGGGTCATCATATATCGACATTACCCGACGGTCATTCACACTACGACCGATATAACCGGTCACAGTGCCATCTTCGGGCAGATCGCCCCAGGCCAGGGCCACGTATTTACGGGTAATGGTATGATCAAAAAACTGCTTGGCCAGCCAGTTCATGGAGCGTTCGTTTTTGCTGATGAGCAGCAAACCCGAGGTATCTTTGTCAATGCGATGAACCAAACCTGGCCGTCCATCATTACCCGGCAAAGTAGGTAACTGCTGAAAATGGTAAACCAACGCGTTAACCAGCGTACCGGTATAATTGTTATAACCCGGATGCACCACCATGCCGGCGGCTTTATCAACCACCAGCACGTCGTCATCCTCATAAACAATATTGATGGGGATATTTTCGGGGTAAACCTCAGTATCGCGCGGCGGGTGCGGCAATACCACCGATATCACATCAAGCGGTTTTACCCGGTAGCTCGATTTTACAGGCTTGTCGTTTACCAGCACGTTTTCCAGCTCAATAGCATTCTGGATGCGGTTGCGCGAGGCATTCTCCACGCGGTGCATCAAAAATTTATCAATACGCAACAGCGATTGCCCTTTGTCAACCACAACGCGCAAGTGCTCATATAAGTCCTGTTCCTCCTGCTCTATAAACTCGGTATCGTCTGCCATTTGAGCGCAAAAGTAATCGTTTTTTACGTTAATAGTATCAAGTAGCTAGTATCAAGTATCATGACTACCTGCAGCTTTAATATATAGCAGCTTATCAGAAAATCCTCATATTTGATGATTAATTAGTATCGAGCAGCTAGTATCAAGTATCACGACTCTTTAAACAAAGTTTAAGAATCCATAAACCACAAAATCTTGATACTTGATACTAGCTACTTGATACTAAAAAAACTACTTGATACTAAAAAATGCATATCGATCTCGAAATTTTCAGTCCGGTTCACCCCATCAACAATCCTCTGTTTGATGCGCATGGCATAAAAGTTTTTCTGAAACGCGACGATCTGATACATCCCATGATATCGGGCAATAAATGGCGTAAACTAAAATACCTGCTGAAAACCACGCAGAGCCAGGGCAAAAATCACCTGGTAACCTTTGGCGGCGCATACTCCAATCACTTGCTTGCCACGGCAGCAGCCTCTGCACGTTTCGGTTTTAAAACTACCGGCATTGTACGTGGCGAAGAGGTAAATAACGATACCTTGTTTTTATGCAAGCTGCACGGCATGCAGTTGTTATTTACCGATCGTGATAGCTACCGCGATAAAACAGCTTTATTTAATCAACATTTTGGGGATGACACCAACGCTTTTTTTATTGACGAAGGCGGCGCATCGCCCGAAGCTGCCCAGGGTTGCGCCGAATTGGTTGACGAATTGACCGAAACCTATGATCATATTTTTTGCGCCTGCGGTACAGGCACCACAGCCGCCGGAATTATCAACGGCTTAAATAATCATCAGCTTAAAACCTGTTTTCATGCGGTACCGGTATTTAAAAACGGTGAGTTTATCCGGGAGGAGATCAATCGTTTTCTGACCGCTCCTACGGATTACGACCTCCATACAGATTACCATTTTGGCGGTTATGGCAAGGCGGATGCCCAGCTGATTAGTTTTATAAAAGAATTTGTAGCATCTACCGGCATCGTGATCGAACCGGTGTATACCGGCAAAATGATGTACGCGCTTTATGATCTCATCGGCAAAGGTCATTTTGAATCCGGCAGCAAGATCCTGGCCATTCATAGCGGCGGCATCTGGGGTTTGTTGGGTATGAAAGATAAGTTTTGACCAAAAAAATGCCTGGCTCCGAAACCAGGCATTCCATTTAGAATTAATATATGGGATTGTTTAGTTGCCTACTGTAAAGGCTTCCCATCCCGAGGCTGTAGCACGGTTGCAGGTCATGGCCTGGGTTCCGTTTTCGCTGCTGATAAATTTACCGTTATTACCGCGCAGGGTTACTTTGCCATCCGGAGTGGTTATCCAGTCAAATTTTTCCCAGTCGCTGGCAGTAGCGCGGTTACAGGTTATGGCCATAGTACCATTTTCTGATGATACATATTTGGCTTTGCTGCGTAAAGATATTTTACCGCCTCCCGCGTCAATTACGGTAAAATGTTCGGTGTCACCAGCGGTAGCATGGGTACAGGTCATGGCCTGGGTGCCGTTCTCGCCGCTCACATACAAACCGTTAAAGCCCTTTAATGATATAACAGAGCCTATGGGTGGATTGCTGCCGGTTGGAGGATTGGTACCGCCCAGCTGATCATAAATAGCCGAAAGCAATGAGTTGGCGCCGACAGCATCCTGAGATAATTCCCAGATCATGATACCCCCACCCTGATTAACAGCCAGTGTTGTTTTGCTTTTAATGGTAGGGATACCGTTATAACCTATACCGTTCCAGGTATCAGAGTTAGGGCTACCACCACCTGCCAGGATATCAGCATAAGAGGTGTACGGCTCCCTGCCATAAAAGGGTACGCCTAAAATGGCTTTTGCTTTTGGCAAGCCTCTGCCTATCCAGTAATTTAATGAAGTTTGAGCCAGTGAATAAGGCGAGTGATTTGAACCTCCGCCATCATAGGCCATCAGGTTTAAAAAGTCAACATAACCAAAAACGCTTGCAGGTATGGATGAACCACCGTCTGACACAACAGCCGAGGATAACAATTTACCCTGGTTATGCAAAGTGGTGCTTAACAGCTGCATTAAAGCCGCGTAGTTATTTGATGAAGCTCCATTATCCGGATACTCCCAGTCAATGTCAACACCATCCAGCCCGTACTGGTTTACTACACCTACAATGTTGTTGGTGAATGTTTGGCGTGAGCCAGAATTGGCCGCCATGGCTTCAAATGCGCTATCGTTACCATCATTCCATCCGCCTACAGCTATAGATACCTTTACGCCATTGGCATGGGCCTTTGCTACCAGGGTTGATAGTCTGCCTCCATCTATAGAAGTAAGCCCGCCTGAGTTGGTTGGTAATACAAACGCGTAAATAAGGTGGGTAAGCTTAGTATACTGAATTTGATTAAGATCACCGGCCCAGCTGGGTATATAACCCACTACCTTGAAGCCGGCAGGGATAGCCGAAGTACCCACTGGCCTGTTAGGCACATCGGGCGAAGGAGTTGGAGCAGAAGGTGACATGTTGTTGTCTTTTCGACAAGAAGAAAGTGCCAGAAGCACCACGGCCACACAAAGTAGCAGGAACGAGTTAAACTTTGTTTTCATAAATAAATAGATTAGTGGTTAGTTGGATATAGTTAATTAATACCGGCGGTGAGTAGCCGGTATTAATTATTGATCATATGGTGATTTAGTTACCTACGGTAAAAGCTTCCCAGCCAGAGGCGGTGGCCCGGTTACAGGTCATGGCCTGGGTACCGTTTTCGCTGCTGATGAATTTGCCGTTGTTGCCGCGCAGGGTTACTTTTCCATCCGGAGTGGTTATCCAGTCGAATTTTTCCCAATCGCTGGCGGTGGCACGGTTACAGGTAATGGCCATGGTGCCATTCTCTGAGGATACGTATTTGGCTTTGCTGCGCAGGGATATTTTGCCGCCGCCCGCGTCAATTACGGTGAAGTGTTCGGTATCGCCAGCCGTAGCATGAGTGCAGGTCATGGCCTGGGTGCCGTTCTCGCCGCTCACATACAAACCGTTAAAGCCCTTTAATGATATTACGGAACCTATTGGCGGATTGCTGCCGGTTGGCGGATTGCTGCCGCCATGTGCCACAATCACGTTATGAATGGTTGACAGCAGGGAGTTTGCTCCAGTGGCATCACCAGCCAGTTCCCATATCATCATACCGGCAATGCCACGGTCAAATGATAAGTTGGTTTTATTGGTAATTGTTGGGATACCGTTATAACCATAGTTTTGAAAAGTATCTGAATTTGGACTACCACCAAGGGCCAATACATCATTATAGTTTTTAGTGATGTAATCGCCCCTGTTGTCGCGAGCGTAGAAAGGCACACCCAAAACGGTTTTTTCAAGCGCCAGGCCTCTGCCGCTCCAATAGTTCAGGCAATCAACTGCCGATTGATAGGTGGAATGCTGAAAGTTATTATCATCATAATCCATAATATTCAACCAGTCAACAGAAGTCATGGTGGTGCTGGTTACGTAAGTAGCCCCGGTTGAAATAACAGCCGCTGTTGTTAATTTACCGATGTTGTGCATAGCGTTAGCCAGCGACTGCATCATCAAGGCAAAGTTATTGGCTTCGGTACCAGCCGAAGGGAATTCCCAGTCGATATCTACACCATCCAGATTATTTTGATTTACATAGTTAACCATGGTATTCACAAACGCGGTGCGTAAACTGGAGCTGGCTACTATGGTATGAAAAGCATCGCCACCGCCACCGCCGCCAACAGCGATAAGTGCCTTTATCCCGTTATTATGCGCCAATGTAACCATGTTGGCCAATTTGCCAGGATTATCGATAGAGGTTAAGCCCCCACTGGTTGTTGGCGAAATAAAGGCATAAATAATATGGGTTAACTTACTGTATTGAACAGCATTTACATCGCCCTCCCAACTGGGCAAATAAGCTACTACTTTAAATGTGGCGGCAGTTACTGCGTTAGTGCCTTGTTTATTATTTGTTTCCGCATTATTATTTACGGGGGCAAAGTCGGCCCGGTTATCTTTTTTACACGATGATAAGGCAAATAATACCGAGCACACCAGGAAGAGCAGAAAAGAGTTAAAATTTAATTTCATAAGTTAAGAGTTAAGTGGTTAATATGTATGATTGGTTTGTTAAGTTTTTTCAACAAAAAGACACCTGCCCAACAGACGTTTGCAGGCTTATAAATATCAAATCATGATATCAATAGTTATAGTAATAAGTAATTCAGGGTATGTTTTATAAAAGTAAAGCTAATGTAATATTTTGTTATAAATAGCTCAAAAACAGCATAATACGCTTAAACAACAAGCATTGTAGTGCTTTTGTAGGGTATCATTACGATAAATATATTATGAATATTATCGAAAAATATTTTTCCTGATACGCTTAACTCACAGTTTGCCTTTTAGTTAAGCACATCATATGGGGAATGAAGGAGCAACATGGCTTCCCGGGGATGATGTGTACCGAAGGATAGCAGACATGTCGTATAGTCACCTGGTCTATGCTTCGCTGGACCAGCTTCTTCGTCTACTGCGGAAATAGGATATTTGAAAAGTTTATCTCCACGCGTCATTGCGAGGAGGAACGACGTGGCAATCCCCGATAAGCAGAGCCGCTCTGTAAGTAGGGGATTGCCACGCTATCGCTCGCAATAACGCGTGGAGAAACCAGCTTGTCCCAGCACTACACGATGACAGCCGAGGTTTTCTATACCACCCAACAAAAAAGCCGTTCCCTTTTCAGAGAACGGCTCAAGTAGGATCAGTAATAGTTATTGAATATTTTTTACTATGATTTTAAGGTTAGTTCAAGTGATTTAATTTCTATTGTTGCATTACAATCTGAAATATAAGCTTTAATAAATACCTTTCCTCCAACATTTTGCCCATTGACCCTAATTGTAGCCTTAGCCGTACCCTGACCGCTAACTAATTCAATACCAGGGGGCATTTCCCACCTTATTGTACCACTATACCTAAACGGCGGTTGCGCGCTTGGGTTGTAAGTTATCTGTTGCGGTCCTCCCATTGGAGAGGATGAAATATCAACTGCATAAAAAAGTACAAAATCCCCTGTAGCTCCGAGTCGTAGATTGTCGGTATCCATAAACGGATAAATGCTACTTTGGTAGTTTGGATTATTTCCATAAAGACTCCTTGAACCTACCACATCATCAACACTTAAAGTTCGCATGCCCAATCCAAAATAAATTGCCGTCATTGTTGCATTTGAGCATTCTGAATGATCCAGACCGATGATATGTCCAAATTCATGTGCCGCAACTGATGCCAGATCAATTGTTCCTGGTACGGGACCAAAGGTGGATGCCGACCAGTTTTCATCGTCATCAAAATGCATTATACCGCTTGTAGGTGCGGTAGCATGCGCCAAAACTTTACCAGGACCATCAAAGGCATTATTGGCCCCATCGCCGTGATTTCCTTTATACCATCCAACTTTTACATTTGCGGAGTTCACATCAGTGGTAGAAAGTATACTGATATTAAGATTCGGCACATTAATACGAAACCAGGCACTTATTCCGGCAAAAACCTGATCTCTGGCTGCACTTGCATCCATAGAGCTTGGACCGTTATAGAAACCTACTGTCAATGTTTTTCCCTGAGGATAAACACTTCCCTCAGCCACCCACGATAGTACAATATTTCTTATTGCGTTGGTTTTAGGGCCAGTAGTGGATTGTGAATTTTCATTGGTTGGTATCCAGTCTTTTATAAATGCTATGTTTTTATAAATATCTGTTTTTTCTTTTACGCTTTGTGATGCCTCCTTTTTACAAGAAAAAGAAAAAAAGAGAAGCAGGCTCATTAGCGTAATTTTTGATAAGGTTGTTTTATTTTTCATAGTATATAGATTTTTGCAGGTTTCTCTAAATACAATAGTTTAAACATAACAACATCTCTAAAAATATCCATTCATGCCGGTTTCACCCTGACAAAAAAAGGATGCTTTTAGAGATGCACGTATAAGTTTAGTTATTATTTCCGGGGAATTTAACCCCTCTGTAGCTGGATACATTGGCCAGCGGGATAGACGCGTTATATTGTTTATTAATGGCTTTAATAAACTCATTGGCCACAACGGCATAACCACGTGGTGTTAAATGTATCCCATCCAATGAAAATATGCCGCCACTGATATAAGCCGAACTCAGGTTCACGCCATCAACTACCAGACCATGGGCTTTTACATTGTTCAAAAAGGTATAGGCATCAAAAATAGCCAGACCTTTTGATGAAGCTACAGACTTAATAGTAGTGTTGTAGGCGTTTACATAATCTTGTGTAAGAGCTACTTCGCCCTGATCAAGTACATATTTATCATCAATGGGGGTAAGCGGTGTTACGCCATAAGGCAGGCCACCGGCAGCAGCAACCGGCTGCCCAATCATACTGGTTGGAAAGGTAAGGATGATCAGATCGGCCGCGGTAGCTACCCTAGCTGAATGAGAACCATCTGAATTAAGTGCGTTAATATACAAGGCCTTTGCCGCCGGGTTAGCCTTTTGTACCGCGGCTAAAATAGCACCAACCGTTACGGTATTAAAATAAGGCACAGAGGTAACATCTGGTATAGTGGCAACCGCACCTTTTTGGCCGCTTGAAGTTAACTTGGTGATGGATAGATTATACAATTGCGAAAACACAGCTTTATCGGTCAACACATCCCCGGCGCCGCCACTTGTGGCATACAGCAGGGCATCGTTATTTCCCAGCCAATCGGTAAAAAATGTATAGGGCTTAGCTGTTACAAAATCCAGGTAAGTAGTAGTATTGGTTGGTGAATTACCAGGCAGCAAGCGTTCAAAATAACCATTCAGGTTGCCATAAGGAGCAAAGGTTATTTGCTGTAACTTAATACCAGGTACCCCATAGTTATTTAAATCGCCGGTGTATTTGGTAAACAAAACCACATTACCAAATCCTGGAATTGTAATTTGATCACGTACGGCGGCAGGTTGAACCTGTTGTGTTTTAGGTGTACCATCGGCATTAAACCCTGTTAGTTTTAAATAACCCGAGCCGTTAGCCTGATTGGCGTTGAACAATGGTTGAGTAAAGGTGCCACCGCCCACTTTTTGCATTTGCGCGGCAATAATACTTGGATAAGAGTTTTGCTGGCCCTCCAGGTATAAGCCCCCATCGGCAAAACCGGCGGTAAGTGAATTACCTACAGAAATGTATCGTGAAAAATCGGCCGTTCCGCGCGAAGGAGCAGGTGTATTGATACTGGTTTTACAGGCGCCAAGGCCCAATAAACCGGCAGCTAAAAGTATATGTAAATATGATTTGTAAGTTTTCATTTGATTAGAATTTTAAATATTACCAGTGATAAGCAAGCGATAAACCGGGGATATAAACATTGGTTTTAAATGTTCCCGATAACTGCGACTCGATATTTGTTTGTGTGCGCGAATTAATATGTTCATACTCAAATGAAGCATCCAGATCAAGGTTTTTAGTTAGTTTATAACCTAAACCGGCTGTTAAATAATAACGGTTGGCATCAGGCGCCTCGGGGGTAACATAGCCATCCCTAACCGCTGTAGTTACATAACCACCGCCACCGCGTACAAATAATTTACTGGTTGCTTTATACTCGGCACCTGCACGGTAACTCCATCCGTTCTTATAGTTACGCGGCGAATAGGTATCCTGCAAAGTCGGCGTGTTTTTGGCATAATCAAACCCAAGCGTTTTATACACATCCCACTTGGTATAATTCACATCAACGGCAACTAACCATTTATCAGAAGGCCTGTAGCCTAAACCGATAGATGATGTTGAAGGCAATGGAATTGCCGCAGTAAATGTATTAGGCTGCGGAAAGTTGGGTTGTATAGAACTGGCCACTTTAAAGATAGCATCCCCATTTTTTACGGTTGTATTTACCTTTGAGCGGTAATCAAGCCCTATGGTTAAACCAACGTTTGTTTTGATAAATGCGCCGGCGTTCCAGCCAAATCCGTGGCCGCCGCCCTTCAGCTGAGCCTGCCCGTCCTGGCCCGACTCGTTGGTTACCGGAATAGCTCTGGTCAAGTCAACAGAGCCATGGTTGTAAACAAAACCGGCACCTAAGCTCAGGAAATCGGTTACCCTATAGCTCAACGTTGGCTGAAAATATATAGCCTTCAGATTAAGGCTTTCAAGCGAATACTTACCTACCCAATCTTGCCCCCAATCGGTTAAACCGCCAAATGGGGTATAAACACCTAAACCTACTTTCCAGCGGGCATCTTTTGGCCCCCAAACGGCATAAGCAGTAAAGGGCGTAGCTACTTTGCTTTTGGTACGAAACTGATCGGTAGTACCGCTGGGATTAAAATCCGACTTAAACAGCAGCGGACTCATACCTGCCTGTACGTAATTTTGCGGCAGCATAGCAACGGCGCCAGGGTTAAATAATATGGAGGCACCATCCTGCAGCAAGCCGGTTCCGGTATGGCCCATACCGATCTGTTTCTGTCCGTGAAGGTTAACCTGGAAACCCTGGCCAAATGCAATAGCAGGCATTATTGCAAATAGCAATAGTATAAGTTTTCTCATGAGTAAAATATAATTGGTTTATAATATGCCGCTTGCTTTGAGAGAACAATACGGTATTTATTTAAAAAATAAAATTAGGATGGTTTTACAGGAAAAAAAGGGCTATAATGCGGAGGTATTGGTCAAAAAGTCGGAGAAAGCTTAATTGATAGTATAAATAATACCGGTACGGCTAAATATTATTGCCATTTAATTAACCGTTTTCATAAATTTTAGACAATAAAATTATATCTTTCCGTACATGAATAAGAATGCCAGATACGTGAGCAAAAAGATCGCTCAGCTTAGCCTTTCCAAGTTTGCCGACCTCTACGCAGACAAGCTCGTAAGCCCTGAATTTTTTATTGCCGACGAAAAGCAACTCCTCAGTTTAAGCGAATATCCTTACCGCTCCGACGGCTATATTATAGGCATCTGTACCCGCGGGCATGCCCTTGTGGAGGCCAATTTGCAGGTTTACGAAGCCAAGCCTGATGCTATGCTGCTGGCCACGCCTTTTCATATTTTACGGATCTACAACAGCAGCGACGATTTTTTATGCCGCTTCATCGTTTTCTCCAAAGCTTTTTTAACCGAAAACAATGTGAGCAGCCACTTCCTGGAATCGTTCAGTTACTTTAAAAGCGCTTCGCTCCCGGTAATTTATCCCGATCATGAGGACGCTAAAATGCTGCTGGATATTTATCTGCTGATGCAGCAAAAACTGGAACGCGAAAATCATCCCTACCGTATGGAAATATCCCGCAGTATGCTCACTACCATGCTGTACGAGGTAGAATCGATCTACGAAAAGCAGCATGTAATGATCAAGGGTAAACAAACCCGCAAGCAGGAGCTGAATATGCTATTTCAGGATCTGGTTTTCCATCATTATAAAGAACACAGGAATGTGCAATACTATGCCGATTCGCTGTACGTATCGCCCAAACATCTAACCGAAACCATCAAAGAAGTAACCGGGCGCACTGCCGGCGAATGGATAGATGATGCCGTAGTGCTCGAAGCCAAAGTACTGCTCCGCAACCATGATGTGAGTATTGCCCGCGTAGCCGAAAACATCCATTTTCCCGATCAATCGTCTTTTGGCAAGTATTTTAAAAAGCATACGGGTATGTCGCCGTCTGATTATAGGGTGGTTACCGGGCATTGATAGGAATTATTACCATTAAAAACAGTTTGTCATTCTGAGGAACGAAGAATCTATTCATCGACTTTACATATCGCAGAACAGATTTTTCACTACGTTCAAGAAATAGTTCTTCACTGCGTTCAGAATGACAAGAGAAAATTAGTACACTTTCCTCTTTCCGACTTTTTGACCAATACCTCCGCATTGCTGCCCTTTTTTTCGGCAGGCAAGGCTTCTAATTTTACTTTCGATTATAAAACCAATTAGTATCAAGTAGCCAGTATCAAGTATCGAGATACTTGAGCGTATCTGAATAACATTCAAAATCGTGATACTTGATACTAGCTACTTGATACCAAAAAATTCATAACTATGAGTGAGACTGAATCAATAAAGGCCTTAAAGGGTGGTGAGTTCCTGATCAGGGAAACACAGGCTGATAACGTTTTTATTCCGGAAGAGTGGAATGAGGAGCAATTGATGATCGCGGAAACCTGTACCAATTTTTTGGCGCAGAACGTAGCACCCAATTTAGCGCGTATTGACGATCAGGAAGAGGGCTTGATGCCCCACCTTATGGAAGAAGCGGGTGCTTTAGGCTTGTTGAGCATTTCTATCCCAGAAGAATATGGTGGCTTTGGCAAGGATTTTAAAACATCTATGCTGGTTACCGAAAAACTGGGCGCGGGTAATTCATTTTCCGTAGCATTTTCGGCACACACCGGTATTGGCACCCTGCCTATTTTATATTACGGTACCGACGCCCAGAAAGAAAAATACATTCCCAAACTGGCCAGCGGCGAGTGGAAAGGCGCTTATTGCCTTACCGAACCGGGCGCGGGCTCTGATGCCAACTCGGGCAAGGCGCGTGCAAAGCTTTCGGCCGATGGTAAGCATTACCTGCTCACTGGTCAAAAAATGTGGATCACCAACGCTGGCTTTGCTGATATTTTCACCGTGTTCGCTAAAATTGATAATGACGAGAACCTGAGCGCGTTTATCGTGGAGAAAGGTTTTGAAGGACTATCCCTCAACACCGAAGAACACAAAATGGGTATCAAAGGCAGTTCGACCCGTCAGGTATTTTTTAACGATTGCAAAGTACCCGTTGAAAACCTGCTATCCGAAAGACAGAACGGTTTTAAAATAGCGGTTAACATACTCAACCTGGGTCGTATTAAACTGGGGGGTGCCACCGTAGGCGCCAGTAAAGAAGTGATAACGGCGGCTATTCGCTACGCCAATGAGCGTGAGCAATTTGGCCGCCCCATCTCTAAATATGGCGCTATCCGCTATAAGATCGCACAGCAGGCTATCCGCACGTACGCGTCTGAGTCGGCTATTTATCGTGCCAGCCAGAATATGGAAGAAGCTACCGAAATGTACGAAGCGTCGGGAATGGACGCCATTCAGGCTAAACTGAAAGGTACCGAACAGTTCGCTATCGAAGCGGCTATCATCAAAGTACATGCTTCAGAAACACTGGATTATGTGGTCGACGAAGGCGTACAGATTTATGGTGGTATGGGCTACAGCGCCGAAGCGCCGATGGACCGCGCTTATCGCGATTCGCGTATCAACCGAATTTTTGAAGGCACCAACGAAATTAACCGCATGCTTACCGTGGATATGATGCTGAAACGCGCCATGAAAGGTGAGCTTGACCTGATGGGTCCGGCTCAGAAAGTAGCAGGCGAACTGATGAGCGTGCCTGATTTTGGCGGCTCAGATGATGAAGGTTTGTTCACCCACGAGAAAAAATATATCGCCAATTTCAAAAAAGCCATTTTAATGGTGGCCGGCTCTGCCGTACAAAAACTGATGACCCAGTTAGGCAAAGAACAGGAAGTACTGATGTACCTGGCCGATATGCTGATAGAGCTTTACGTAAGCGAATCACTACAACTGCGCGTTGAAAAACTGGTAAACTTAAAAGGTGAAGGTGCGGTTAAAGAGCAGCTGGACATCATGCGCGTTTACATCAACGATGCAGCCGGCAATATTGCCAAGGCTGGTCGCGAGGCTATCAATTCATTTGCCGACGGCGACGAGCGCCGTATGATGCTGATGGGCCTGAAACGCTTCACCAAAACCGAAGATATCAACACCACCCAGGCCCGCAGAAACATAGCGACCAAACTGATCGAAGAAAATAAATATTGCTATTAACGAAAACCCCGACCTCTCCAGAGGAAAGGGAGTGCTATGCACTCGACGCTACCCGACAAGAGGCACAGGAGTCTCCCCCACCAGGCCGGTGGGGAGGCTCGCAGGGGCTTTTTAAGAGAAACAGGAAATAAGAATCAAGAGACAAGGAAACAAGACAGTCACAGTAAAATATGGCATGTTTTTATCCCGGTTCTTCGCTCTTTTCTCTTGATTCTTACCTCTTGATTCTCATCATACGTAACCTAAGATAAAAACATGAAGATATTAGTGTGTATAAGCCAGGTGCCTGATACCAGCACCAAAATTGTACTAAAGGATAACAATACCGCTATCAATAATCAGGGTGTTACCTACGTAATAAACCCTTACGACGAATGGTACGCACTGGTGCGTGCCCTGGAACTTAAAGAAGCAGGAATAGCCAGCGATATACACCTGGTAACCGTTGGCAAGGCAGATACTGAGCCGGTGATCCGCAAAGCGCTGGCATTAGGTGGTGATGAAGCTATCCGCATAGATGCCGACAGCCATGACCCTTACGAAACCGCCAATTATATCGCCGAATATGCCAAAAGCGTGGGTTACGACCTGATCCTGTGCGGCAAAGAATCCATAGATTATAATAACGGAGCCGTAGGCGCCATGTTGGCCGAATTGCTGGATACCGACTACATAGGCTTTGCCACAGATCTTCAGACAGATGGCAAAATCGCCACCGTAAAACGAGAAATAGAAGGCGGCGAGGAAACCGATACCTGCAGCCTGCCCGTGGTGATTGCCTGCCAGAAAGGTGTTGCCGAAGCCCGGATACCAAACATGCGTGGTATTATGGCCGCTCGCACCCGCCCACTTAAAGTGGTGACACCGGCAGCTATTAGTTCTGTAACCGAAATTTTATCCTACGAATTACCACCCGCTAAAGCCGGAATAAAAATGGTTAGTCCGGATAATATGGATGAACTGGTAGAACTGCTTCATGCCGAAGCGAAGGTGATATAATTTAATTAGTGAATTATTGATTTAGCGAATTAGTGATTTTTTTCAAATAAGAGTAAGGGTCTGTGCGAATCCCCTCTTGAGAGGGGCGGAGGGGTGTGTTTCTATTGGCAGATAAAATGCGTAATAACACACCCCACCCATCACTAAACCCTACGCGCCCCCTCTCAACAGGGGATCTGTAAACTGTCTAAAACCTATAAAAAATGTCTGTAATTGTATTGGTAGAACATACCGAAGGAAATATAAAAAAGAAGAGTCTGGAAGCTGTGCAGTATGCTGCCGGCATCGCCCAAAAAACGGGCACAACGGTAAGCGCTGTGGTGTTAGGTACCCTGGCTGGTAGCGAGATGGAAAGCCTGGGTCAATACGGCGCTCAAAAAGTGCTGCATGTTGCCGATACACGTTTGGATGAACTGCATGCCCGGGCTTATACCACCGCCTTAATAGCTGCTGCTCAAAAAGAAGGCAGTCAAATCATCATTGCTTTGCATGATATCAATGGTCGTGCAGTTGCACCACGTTTATCGGCCAAATTAAAAGCTGGCCTGGTAGCGGGCGCACTCTCCTATCCCGATCTGGATAAGGGCTTCGTGATCAAAAAAGCGGTATTCTCGGGTAAAGCGTTTGCTTTTGTGAATGTAACCAGCGATGTAAAAGTGATCACCCTGATGCCAAACACTTTCCAGTTAAACAAGGGCGAAGGCAAGGCCACTATCGAAAAATTGGATGTAAGCTTTGGCGACAAAGATTTTGGAGTGAAGGTTAAAGAAGTAAACCTGATCAAAGGCGAGATTCCGCTGGCAGACGCACAATTGGTGGTATCTGGCGGTCGCGGTATGAAAGGTCCCGAAAACTGGGGACTGATCGAGAACCTGGCTAAAGAACTGGGTGCGGGTACCGCCTGCTCCCGTCCCGTTGCCGACGCGCACTGGCGACCACACCATGAGCATGTGGGCCAAACCGGGGGCACCGTAAGGCCAAACCTGTATATAGCCGTGGGTATTTCGGGCGCGATACAGCATCTGGCAGGGGTTAACGGATCCAAAACTATTGTGGTGATCAACAAAGATCCGGAGGCGCCATTTTTTAAAGCCGCCAACTATGGTGTAGTGGGCGATGCGCTGGAAATTTTACCGCGCCTTACCGAAGCGGTGAAGAATTTCAAGCAAAACCATAAATAAGAGCTGAAAGCCAAAAGCGAAAAGCTAAAAGCTATCAGGGAGTAAAAGGTTAAAAACGCTTTAAGCTTTGTGCTTTAAGCCTTAAGCTAAAAAAGATGAATGTTTATTATGAAGGTCAGGTCATATGGGCGCAATTAGATGCCAATCAGCACATGAGGCACTCGGCATATGCCGATGTTGCCGCGCAAGCCAGGTTAAACATGCTCGAAAGTCTGGGTTCGATGCCCCACAAGCTTTTTGAACTTAAAATAGGCCCTGTACTGTTTAAGGAAGAGCTTAACTATTTGCGCGAAATAACTATTAACGATAACATCAAGGTAACCTGCGAAGTAATCAGTTCCAGGGCCGACGGCTCTCGCTGGGCTTTCAGGCAGGAGGTATACCGCGGTGATGGTATTAAAGCCGCTGTAATAGTAGTGCAGGGGGCCTGGATTGATACCCTAAAACGCAAACTAACCCCATTACCTGCCGAATTAGGCGAGTTATTTATCAAAGCGCCCAAAAGCGACGATTATGTGGAAGAGCTCCCTAAGTCACAAAATCAAAATAAATAATAAATATGGATCAAAAAGAGCTTTTTGAAAATGCAGTAGCAACAAGTAAAACTTTACCGGCCGAACCCGATAACGAAACGCTGCTGCGCTTATATAGTTTATACAAACAAGCCACCGAGGGCGACATCAACGCCGATAGCCCACCGGGGATGTTTGACTTTGTGGCTAAGGCTAAATATGATGCCTGGTTAAATTTAAAAGGTGTTACCGCCCATGATGCCCGCCAGCAATACATTGATCTGGTAAACGAATTGTCAGGAAAGTAAAGGGCCATAAAATAATCGAGGAAAAGCCCTATCTTTAAATCAACCAATTTATAGTAGCACAAATAGAATTTCCGAAATTTTGACAAATGTTTCCGCCATTTGGCCCTTTGTTAAGCTTCGCCAAAAAGGATATTTGTTTACTATAGATGAGAAGCAAGAATTAAGAGCTAAGAATCAAGAGAAGCATTATAACCAGTTTTACTGCATTGTCTTGATTCCTGATTCTTACATCTTGATTCTTTTTAAAAAGAACCAATACTAAATTATTTTTTAACCCTGTCGCTTAATTGTGTTTGTCTCCTGCAAAAAGAGGTGCCAATTCGCCGTTGTATACGTTGTGATTTGGCAAAGCTTAAAAAAGACAGATTTAATTAGCCGACAATAGCATCAAAAAGCCATGTCATCACCTAAAAAGCATTTCGCCCGTTTTGTATTGATCCTGCTCGCCGTAGTATCTGTAAACTTAGCCGCCAAGGCCCAGACCGATAAAATTGAAGGGGTTTGGTATAATGATATCAAAAGCGCCAAAATACAGATCAGCAAGGGTACCGATGGCAAGTTTAACGGTAAAATAATATGGCTTAAGGAGCCGCTCAAAAACGGTAAACCCAAAACCGACGAAGAGAACAAGGACGAAAAGCTGCGCTCCCGCCCCATCATAGGTTTACACATTCTGGAAGGCTTTGTACCCGATGGTGACGATAAATATACTGATGGCAAGATCTATGATCCAAAAAACGGTAAAACTTACTCCTGCAATATCACCTATAAAGGCAAAACATTATCAATCCGCGGCTACATAGGCGTATCCCTGTTTGGCCGCACAACCGTTTGGGAACGGACGGAATAATTTTTTATACAGTATCAAGTAGCTAGTATCAAGTATCACGACTTTTAAGAAGTGATGCTTGTGACCTACAAATATCTTGATACTTGATACTAACTACTTGATACTAATCTTATGAAACGAATAATAAAAAAAGTAGCCGTTCTGGGCTCGGGCGTAATGGGCAGCCGTATTGCCTGTCATTTCGCCAATATCGGGGTACAGGTGCTGCTATTGGATATTGTACCAAAGGATGCCCCTGCAGGCGATAAAAAAGCCCGCAATAAAATTGTTAACGACGCGCTTGATTTCGCTTTAAAATCAAATCCATCTCCCATCTATCTCAAATCATTTGCCCGTCGTATTAGCACCGGTAATTTTGAAGATGATATGGCCAAAATTGCCGATTACGACTGGGTGATAGAAGTAGTAGTGGAACGTTTGGATATCAAACAACAGGTATTTGAAACGGTCGAAAAATACCGCAAGCCCGGTACGCTCATCACTTCCAATACCTCGGGTATCCCAATCCACTTGATGACCGAAGGCCGAAGCGATGATTTTAAAAAGCATTTCTGTGGTACCCACTTTTTTAATCCGCCGCGGTATTTAAAACTGCTGGAGATCATCCCCACAAAAGATACCTCGCCAGAGGTGGTCGACTTCCTGATGGAGTACGGCGAGAAGTTCCTGGGGAAAACCACCGTATTGGCAAAAGATACCCCGGCCTTTATCGGCAACCGCATCGGTGTGTTCGCCATTATGAGCATCCTGCATTATGTCGAAAAAACAGGCATGACGGTGGAAGAAGTCGACAAGTTGACAGGGCCGGTTATTGGTCATCCCAAATCAGCTACCTTCCGTACCAATGATGTGGTGGGTTTAGATACCATGGTGCATGTAGCCAATGGTCTCAGCAAAAACGCGCCCGATGACGAGGCGAAAGAGCTATTCGTCATTCCCGAATTTGTGAACGGCATGTTGAAGAACAACTGGCTGGGCAGCAAAACCGGGCAGGGTTTTTATAAAAAAGAAAAAGTAGATGGCGCCAACCAATTCTTCGCGCTCGATCTGAAAACACTGGAATACAAACCATCGCAAAAAGTAAAATTCCCGGTATTGGATATTACCAAAACGGTAGACAACTTAAAAGAACGACTAAAAATCCTGCTGGCAGCAAAAGATAAAGCTGGTGATTTTTACCGCAGCACCTTTTATCAGCTTTTTGCCTACGCCAGTAACCGCATCCCCGAAATTGCCGATGAGCTTTATAAAATAGACGCTGCCGTTACCGCAGGCTTCGGCTGGGAAATAGGCCCCTTTGAAAAATGGGACGCCCTGGGCGTTGCCGATACTGTGAAAGCCATGGAAGCCGCGGGTAGCAAACCAGCCCAATGGGTGTATGATATGCTGGCCTCAGGCGCTCAAAGCTTTTATAAAATAGCCGACGGCAATCGTCAGTATTATGATATCGCCTCCAAAACTTACAAGGTAATTCCGGGTACCGAGAACTTTATACTGCTGAGCAATATCCGCGAAGCCAATACCATCTGGAAAAATACAGGCACTACCATTACCGACATTGGCGATGGCATCATCAACCTGGAGTTCCACACCAAAATGAACACCATTGGCGGCGATGTGATAGAGGGCATCAATAAAGCCATCACCCTGGCAGAGAAGAGCTACAAAGGCCTGGTAATCTCCAACGAAGGCGCCAATTTTAGCGCTGGAGCAAACGTAGGGATGATATTTATGATGGCCGTTGAGCAGGAATTTGACGAACTGAATATGGTGATCAAAGCTTTCCAGACCGCCATGATGCGCATCCGCTATTCGTCCATTCCGGTGGTAGCGGCGCCGCATCAGATGGCGCTGGGTGGTGGCTGTGAGCTTTGTTTGCATGCCGATAAAGTAGTTGCCCATGCCGAACTATATATGGGCCTGGTGGAATTTGGTGTAGGTCTTATCCCAGGAGGAGGAGGCACCAAGGAATTTGCTCTGCGCCTTTCGGACGAGCTGCAGGATGGCGATATCGAACTCAACAATTTCCGCGACAGATTCCTCACCATCGGCCAGGCTAAAGTTTCTACTTCGGCCTATGAGGCTTTTGAATTTGGTTATCTGAAAAAAGGCCGCGATGTGGTCGTAGTATCACAAAACCGCCTACTGGCCGAAGCCAAACAACATTGCCTGCAAATGGCCAATGAGGGTTATGTACAACCCGTGCAGCGTACCGATATCCGGGTACTGGGCAAGCAGGCTTTAGGCCTGGGTTATGTAGGCGCCAATACCATGTACAGCGGCAATTATATCAGCGAGCACGATGTAAAAATTTCGCAGAAACTGGCCTACGTACTGGCCGGCGGCGATCTGTCGCAACCCTCGCTGGTAAGCGAAGAATATTTGCTGGGCCTGGAGCGGGAAGCCTTTGTTTCCCTCTGCACCGAGCGCAAAACACTGGAGCGTATCCAGTCGATCATAACAGGTGGTAAAGTATTGAGGAATTAAAAGGAGAGGCAAGAAATAAGAGCCAGGAATCAAGATCAAAACGCCTATTTCTTCTTGGTTCTTGACTCTCGGTTCTTGATTCTAATAACTAAATAGAAAAGATATGGACGCATACATAGTGGCTGCAAGCCGCAGCGCAGTTGGAAAAGCAACCCGGGGGGGCTTCAGGTTTACCCGGCCGGACACCCTTGCGGCAGATGTGATCAAGCATCTCATGGCATCGGTGCCCAACGTCGATAAGGATCAGATAGAAGATGTGATCGTAGGCAACGCTACACCTGAGGCCGAGCAGGGCCTAAACGTGGGCAGACTGATATCGCTTATGGCCCTGGATACCGATAAAGTACCGGGCATGACCGTGAACCGTTATTGTGCTTCGGGCCTGGAAACTATTGCTATAGCATCGGCCAAAGTACACAGCGGCATTGCCGATTGTATCATCGCCGGTGGGGTGGAAAGCATGAGCCTGCTGCCTATGGGTGGCTGGCGCGTAGTGCCCAATGCCGATATAGCTTTGGCCCACCCCGATTATTACTGGGGCATGGGTTTAACCGCCGAAGCAGTAGCTAAAGAGTATAAAGTTGGTCGCGAAGAGCAGGACCAGTTTGCTTATAACTCACACCAAAAGGCGATCAACGCTATCAAAGAGGGTAAATTTAAAGACGAGATAGTGGCCGTAAATGTAACCGAAACCTATGTTGACGAAACCGGCAAAAAGAAAAACCGCGACTTTAAAGTTGATACCGACGAAGGCCCGCGCGCTGATACTTCAATGGAGGCATTGGCCAAACTAAAACCTGTGTTTGATGCCAAAGGTGTGGTAACCGCAGGCAACTCATCCCAAACAAGTGATGGAGCCGCCTTTGTAATGGTAGTAAGCGAGCGCTTTTTAAAAGCCAATAACTTAAAACCTATAGCCCGGCTAGTGAATTACGCGGTTGCCGGTGTACCACCGCGCATTATGGGCATCGGGCCGTTGGTGGCTATACCCAAAGCTTTGAAACAGGCTGGTATGAAACAACAGGACATCGACCTTATCGAGTTGAACGAAGCCTTTGCGTCACAATCACTGGCGGTTATCAAAGGGCTTGACCTGGATATCGATCGCATCAACGTTAATGGCGGCGCTATTGCGCTGGGCCACCCGCTGGGTTGTACAGGTGCTAAGCTATCCGTGCAGCTTTTTAACGAGTTAAAACGCAGGGATAAAAAATACGGTATGGTTACCATGTGCGTAGGTACCGGACAAGGTGCCGCGGGCATTTTTGAATTATTATAGTTTTAGTATCAAGTAGCTAGTATCAAGTATCACGATTTTGGATACATAATACAAGCATCTTGATATTAAAATTGGAGATATAAAGCGAGTGTCTTGATACTTGATACTAACTACTTGATACTAATTGAAAAGACATGGAAAAAGTGGCAAGATTGTTTGATTGCATGGAGATTCAGGCCCGGGAGCCCAGACCCGATCTGTTAAATGCCAAAGAGAACGGCTTATGGCGCGCTTACAGCACCCAGGAAACGCATACCCTCATCTACCAGTTAGCCATGGCCTTGTTAGAGCTGGGCGTTTCTGGCGGTGATGGCACTACCGAAGGTCGTGACAAAATAGGTCTTATCAGCAACGGGCGGCCCGAGTGGCTCATCACCGACCTGGCTGTACAGCAAACCGGCGCTATCCTGGTGCCCCTGTATCCCAACAGCAACCCTAAGGAACTGGAGCAGATCCTGAACGAAGCCGAAGTAAAATACCTGTTCATCAGCAACCAGGAGCTATATGATAAAGTAAACGCCGTATGCGCCAATATACCCTCGCTCAAGGCTATTTATACTTTTGATCATCTTGATAATTGCCCTCACTGGTCGGCATTATTAAAGCCCCTCCCAGATGGTTACCGAGACAGGCTATCGGCCATCAGCAATACGATTGCCGAAGATGATGTAACCACTATTATTTACACATCGGGTACCACCGGCAGACCTAAAGGCGTAATGCTTACCCACAAAAACATCGTTAGTAATGTGGTAGCTTCCGGTGAAGTGCTGGGCCAGATCCCCATTGAACAAAAACAGGCGCTGAGCTTTTTACCGCTCAACCACATTTTCGAAAAAATGTGTACTTACATATACCTTTTCTATGGCTTCTCCATTTCCTATGCCGAAAGCATGGATACTATTGGCGCCAATATGAAAGAGACTAAACCATATATTTTCACAGCCGTGCCCCGCCTGTTGGAAAAAGTATTCGAGAAGATCATGGCAGCCGGGCAACAACTTACCGGGATCAAAAAGAAGATCTTTTTATGGTCGATAAAAGTAGCCGAGGAGTTTGAGATCGAAAATCAGAGTCTCTGGTACAAAATAAAACGGGCCATTGCCGATAAACTGGTGTACAGCAAATGGCGAGAAGCGGTGGGTGGCAATGTAAAGGCCATAGTTATCGGCAGCTCCGCCTGTCCTATCAAGCTCGAAAAAATATTTACTGCCGCCGGGATGACGGTAATGGAAGGCTACGGCCTTACAGAAACATCGCCGGTAATTGCGGTTAACTGCTATAATACCGGCCGTAAATTTGGCACCGTAGGCAAGCTCATCAGCGGTGTACAGGTTAAAATTGCCGAAGACGGCGAGATACTTTGCAAAGGGCCCAACATTACTGTGGGCTATTATAAAAACCCCGAAATGACAGCCGAAGTGATCAAAGATGGCTGGTTTAGCACCGGCGATATTGGCGAGCTGGATAAGGATGGCTTTTTGAAAATAACCGATCGTAAAAAGGAGATCTTCAAAACATCGGGCGGTAAATATGTGGCCCCGATGCCTATTGAGAATAAGATGAAGGAAAATCATTTTATTGAGCAAATGATGGTGGTAGGTCCGGAACGGAAGTTCACCGCCGCGCTTATCGTACCTTCATACACCAACTTAAAACCCTGGTGCGAAAAAAACGATATCCCCTTTACCTCACATCGGGATGTGATCAGCAATCCCCGGGTTATTGAACTTTTCCAATCCATCATTGATGGTTTCAATCCCGAGTTTAACCACGTGGAGCAGGTAAAAAAACTCACTTTGCTGCCCGAAGAATGGTCGATCGAAAGTGGTGAGCTTACTCCTACCGGTAAGATGAAACGCAAAGTGATCATGGAAAAATACAAGACCGAAATTGACAAGATATACTCCGGCGAAGAACACGAAAACCCTTCGTTGGTACATTGATTAGAATCAAGAGATAAGAGTCAAGAATCAGGAAAAAAAGTTACGTTGAGAAATATGGGACGGGCAAAGTGCTTTTGTCTTGATTCTTGACTCTCGATTCTTGACGCCCTCTGCAACCATTACAGCAATGACAACATTTCAATTAACCATAAACAACGGCCTGGCGATACTGACCCTTGACCGGGGCCGCTCCAATGCTATTAACCACCAAATGGTTAAAGAGCTAATAACTGCTGTACAAACGCTGGATAATGATACCAGCGTGGGCGGATTGATCATCACCGGCAAACCGGGCTTCTTTTCGTCGGGTATTGACCTGATTGAAGCTTATGAATATAACGAAGAGCAAAGCCGCGGTTTGTGGACCGACTTCCTGTCGGTACAACGCTCACTGGTGGCCTTTAAAAAACCTATGGTAGCGGCTATAAGTGGGCATAGTCCGGCAGGAGGCTGTGTACTGGCCATTTGTGCCGATTATCGGGTAATGGCCGAAGGCCCTTTTATTATGGGTTTAAATGAGATCCCCGTAGGCATCATTGTACCCGACAGCGTAGCCACCCTTTACTCCTTCTGGCTTGGGCAGCGCAGGGCTTACCAGTATCTGATGGAAGGTAAGCTCCTGAAAGTAAACGAAGCACTGGATGTTGGACTGATAGATGAGATCAGCGCCCCCGAAAACCTGCTCTCCACTGCCGAACGAAAGATCAGGACCTACATGCAGCTTAACCCGGTTACCTGGAGCCAAAGCAAGCTAAACCTGCGCCATGAGCTCATAACTAAGCTCAGCGCCGATCAAAGCACCGCTCTGAACCACATGCTGGCCCAATGGTGGTCCCCCGAAGTACGCAAAGGCCTGCAAATGCTTATCCAGAATTTAAAATCAAAAACAACGGCTTAAAAAAGAATCAAGAGATAAGAGCCAAGAATCAAGACGCGTTAAAAAACATGGAACAGACAAGATGCTTTTTGTCTTGATTCTTGACTCTCGATTCTTGCCTCTCAAAAACAAAAAACATGAGCAATAGCACAGCAGTAACCACAGGTATGTTAAGGGATGATGCCCTGAAAGGAAAAACCATTATTGTAACCGGGGGCGGTACGGGTTTAGGTAAGGCTATGGGCACTTATTTTTTAAAATTAGGTGCCAATTTGGTCATTACCAGTCGTAAGTTGGATGTGCTGCAAAAAACCGCTACCGAAATGGACGCCGAGACTGGAGGTAAAGTGTTAGCCATTGCCTGCGACGTACGCAATTATGATGATGTGCAAAAGATGCTGGAGCAAAGCATCGCCACATTTGGCCGTGTTGATGCTTTGCTAAACAACGCGGCGGGAAATTTTATTTCACCTACAGAACGCCTTTCGGCAAATGCCTTTTCGGCGGTTATCGATATTGTGCTGAAAGGTTCAGCCAATTGCTCGCTGGCTTTAGGTAAATACTGGATAGCCGAAAAAATACCCGGCAGCATCCTTAATATTATTACCACCTATGCCTTTACCGGCTCGGCTTATGTGGTGCCATCTGCCTGTGCTAAGGGTGGTGTACTCGCCATGACCCGCTCGCTGGCTGTAGAATGGGGGCGTCATGGCATCCGTACCAACGCCATAGCCCCGGGACCCTTCCCTACCAAGGGTGCATGGGAGCGTTTGCTACCCGGCGATATGGCACAAAAGTTTGATTTCAAAAATCGCGTACCGCTGAAACGTGTAGGCGAGCACCAGGAGCTGGCCAATCTGGCGGCATTCCTGGTATCCGATTTTTCGGGCTATATCAATGGCGAGGTGATCACGATAGATGGCGGCGAATGGCTGCAAGGCGCGGGCCAGTTCAGCGGCCTGGAAATGGTACCCGACCAAATGTGGGACAGCATTGAGCAGGCCACCCGTAAAGCGCGGTAGATTATTTAAAACTCTAAAAACTAAGTTCTAAATTCTAAAAAAGGAAAGTATCATTTCGCCTGTTCAGGGCTTCTTCGAAAGCTCTTGACTGGACAAACATCATAGTGAAGAAACTTCTTCCTCCCCTTCCCGGGGAAAGGAATCACACGAGCCCGGCTGTTAAATGGCTAATCCTGGTTGATTATTTTCAATGTTTAATTTTTAACAAGCGAATGCTCAATGGATAGTAAACACTACGTTGCTTTAATATGCTTACCACATTATAAACAGCCATTACAACCGCAAAAATATAACAGCCCATCAGTAACGGATACCCAACGGGAAAAAAGAGTACCATAACGATCATGGACAGGCTTCCTATGATCGTTATCGTCAATTGAAAATTGATGATCTTCCGGCCCTGTTGGTCAAAGATATCCTGTTCATCTTTTTTTAAAAGCCAAAACACCACCGGGATAAGTATATTGGTGAACGGCAGGTAAATACCCACCAGCGGTGATATGTGCATTACCGCTAAAAAACCTGTTGGCTGTTTGGCTTCCTTATCATTTGACACAAACGGCGATCCGGGCATCCCCACCAGATTTTCGGGTTGTGTATCCAGGCAATTGGCCAATACTTTTAATGTATGCATTTGCGGCACAACCTGACCGCTTTCAATTCGTTGAATAGTGCGCGAAGTAATGCCCGACTGCTCAGCCAATTCCTCCTGGGTTAGACCCTTTTGTTTGCGATAATCAGCTAAATTATGTACAGTGCCAGGCTTCATAGGTTTAAATATACAGATTTTCAACAAAAATGTCGGGCAGCTGACGGGTAGATGTCGTTGTAAAAATTAACAGTTGCCCCGATTTTTGAGTTATCAATATAACAAACATGAAAACATTAAAACCCACACTAAGCAATAAGTTAGCATCTGCTTTTTTTTTATTTTTCCTGGCATGCATATATACCGTTACAATAGGGCAAACCAAATCCATTCAAAAGCTTGACGGCAGCACAATATCAATTGCCGAGGTTGACCAGACTGTTAAACATATTATGGATGCCGCCCAGGTACAAGGCCTCGAACTGGCTATCCTGAACAATAATAAGATTGCCTATGTGCAGGCTTATGGTTTTAGAAACAAGCCCCAGAATGCCTTGGCAGACACCTCGACCATTGTTTATGCTGCTTCATTCAGCAAGGCGGTATTTGGTTACCTGGTGATGAAACTGGTTGAAGAAAAGATCATTGACCTGGACAGACCCCTTTACCGGTATTTAAAAAAACCTATAGCTGATTACCCCTATTTTGCCGACCTAAAGATTGATGAGCGCTGGAAACTTATTACAGCAAGAATGTGCCTGAGCCATACAAGCGGCCTCCCCAACGTAAGAATATTTGATCCCATAACCAGCGAAATGGATACTTTGCGCCCGATGAAAATTTATTTTACACCGGGCAGTAAATATGCCTATTCTGGCGAAGGGTTTAAGTTTTTACAGATGGTTATAGAAGATATCACTCACAAAAGCATGGAGCAGTTGGCACAGGAAAAGATATTTGAACCATTGGGCATGACCCGTACTGGCTATACCTGGCACGAATCATTTGGCGACGATAATGTTGCCGTAGGCCATATGAACAATGGTTCGATAGATAAAAAAAGAAAACGTACCGTGCCCGTTGCAGGCGGTTCTCTGGTTACCACTATCGCTGATTATGCCAAATTTATTCAGCATGTGATGCAGCAAAAGGGTTTGCGCAAAAAAATGTACGACGAGATGCTTACGCCACAGATAGCTATTCATTCCAGGACCCAATTTCCACCGATCACCAGTGAAACAACTACTGAGAACGACGCGATCCATCTGTCGTACGGCTTGGGCTGGGGCTTGCTTGATTGTGGCAACTATGGCAAAGCCTTTTTTAAAGAAGGGAATGGCGGCCCCTGGCGAAATTATAACATCAATTTTAAAGATAAAGGCACGTCCATTATCATCATGACCAATAGCGACAATGGTGAAGCTTTATTTCAGGAGCTGATAGAAAAGTTGGTTGGTAACACCTGCATCCCCTGGAAGTGGCAAGGTTATGTCCCTTATAATAGCGCTGTCAAAACCGACTAAATATGCTAAAAGCTTTGTTTAGTCCCCTTTGGGCCCTGCGCAGAAGCCTATCAAGAAAACCCCTGCGTCCAGGGAAGGAATCGCACGGATTGCGCTTTTAAATAGCAAACTCCCGATTAGTTATTTTTCAATTCCCTCCCCACGGGGGGTGCGGCTGATTTGCACGCAAAAGCAGGGAGGGGTTTGTACGATAGCTATCACAAATCTCCCCTTATCTTTTACTTCAAATCTCGAATCCCTATCTGCGGCCGATAACCCGAATGGAAAGCGTTCACTACAGATCCCGGAGTTAGCACAGCAACTTTTGTTGATTCCGAAAACGAAACGCCCCCCTCATAACCAAAAGGAGTCCAGTGCCAGATCATTTTATTAGCAAAAAGATAAGGCTCGCCATTCATCTGTATAAATACGCCATCAGGCAGATTCCCGACAGCAGCTTCAAACGTTACTTTGCGGCCATTTTTATCAGTTCGTTCCTGGTGTAGGATCTCATCTATTTTTTCTATATGCACCTTATGATCAAATTCGTATTCAGGGTTACCTTTAAGCCAGGCCGCTTTAAAACGGTTGGCGTCATCTCGTCTACATTCAAAGCATGGGCGATGCCCTGCGGCAAAAGCGGTAGCTTCATCTAAAAAGAACAGTTCGGTATACAAATTAGGCGCCATCACCTGCCGGTGTCTGCCCTTAAAATGCAGCTGGCATATAAGCCAGGCCTTCAGTTTAAAAGGGCGTAATATAGTTTTGGTATCTCCATGCAGCTGTCCGCGGTTGCCCAGCCAGGCACCACGGGCACTGGTTTTGATGATATTACCTTGCGGATCAACACGGTTTTGCAGCATAACTTATTTTATTAGTCACCATTGGTATCACTATCGGGTTACCCGAATTTACGATATATTACCTAATCAGGTCATCCCCGACTTGTTTCGGCACTTCACATCCATCCAAATACATGGTTTTCAGGAATAATCCGGAGCTCTGGATAACAAAATCCGGGCACCATTCCGGTATACTATTTTGGGCTTTGGTACAAAAAGTAACTTTAAACAATTTAAAGTTACTTTTTCACCAATCGGTTCAAAAACCGCCTAATTTTTATTTTTAGGCACATTTTAGTAAATTTGTATAAACCAAATTTATATGTACAACCTACTTGTTTCTCCCGAAAATGTGCAGGCTTCGCTACAGAAGCATGTGCTTGCCGATGGCTTTGATCTTACGTTTGATATGGAAAAAAGTAAGGGTGTTTATATTTACGACGCTAAATATAACCGGACACTGCTTGATTTTTTTACCTGCTTCGCTTCCGTTCCTTTAGGCTATAATCATCCTAAAATGATCAACGATGAAGAGTTTAAAAAAAATCTGATGCTGGCAGCGTTAACCAATCCATCAAACTCAGATATATATACCACGCAATACGCACAGTTTGTTGAAACTTTTTCGCGCGTGGGTATACCTGATTATCTCCCGCATGCATTTTTTATTGCCGGGGGCTCATTAGCCATCGAGAACGCGATTAAAGTTGCTATGGACTGGAAAGTACAAAAAAACTTCGCGAGGGGCTATACAAAAGAAAAAGGGCATAAAGTATTACATTTTGAGCATGCCTTTCATGGCCGCTCAGGTTATACCTTAAGCTTAACCAATACCCAGCCTAACAAAACAAAATGGTTTGCCAAGTTTGATTGGCCGCGCGTATCGGTACCCAAAATAAACTTCCCATACAGCGATGCCAATCATGACGACCTGGTGCAAAGGGAGCAATTCTCTATTTCGCAGATCAGAACCGCCTTTGCCGAGAACAAGGACGATATATGCGCCATTATTATTGAACCTATACAATCAGAAGGTGGCGATAACCATGTACGCAAAGAATTCCTGGAAAAACTGCGTGAGCTGGCTGATGAATACGAAGCCATGCTGATATATGACGAAGTGCAAACAGGTGTTGGCCTCACCGGCAAATTCTGGTGTCATGAACATTTCGGCGAAAAGGCACGCCCGGACATTTTAGCCTTTGGCAAAAAGATGCAGGTATGCGGCATACTGGCCAGCAACCGCGTTGATGAAGTGGAGAACAATGTTTTCAGGGTATCATCGCGCATTAACTCTACCTGGGGCGGCAGCCTGGTTGATATGGTACGGTCATCAAAGATCATGGAGATCATCGAAGAAGATAACCTGTGCAATAACGCAGCCAAAATGGGTGAATATTTACAAGACCGCTTAACCGACATTGCTTCACGCAACCCCATTATCAGTAATGTACGCGGTAAAGGTTTATTGACTGCATTTGATTTTCCGGGCAAAAATAAGCGTGATACCTTTATACAACAAGGATTACAAAATAATATCATGTACCTGGGTTGTGGCGAAAAAAGCATACGTTTCAGACCAGCGCTGATCATTGAAAAAGAGCACATTGATCTTGGACTGGACATGCTCGAGAAAATATCGCGCACCCTATAATACTACAATAATATCGTTACAGGCAAATTAGTTACCCCACAGAATAAGGCTTTTTGTATTTAATATATGGTGAACGATGTGTTTGGAAGGGCGAAATGATACTTTTGAATGGTAAAAAGGAGGGATATATTAATATATACTATTTTTTAGACAAAATACGCTATATTTTTAATTATTATTTCCGCTACTTTTGTAATATCCCCCTATTAAAAGACTACAGATCAATTCTTTTACGTCATGAGCAAACACATAGAGAAACTAAAAAAACAACTTGTTGAAGTAGCGGAAGTTGTTAATTCATTCCAATCAGAATCTGTACAGGTTCGGATTATCGATCGGTTATTAGATGTAATGATTGAATCTGACAGAGTGGATACGGATGGTGCTGAATTGTTCCTTAAAAAAGGACGCAGGATACGTTCAGATGATGAAAATTTTGGTATACCGGGCCGTAAAAAGCCAGGAGCTACCAAAATACTCAACCAGTTATTGAGTACTGACTTTTTTGATATTTCGCGTTCTATATCAGCAATCGCGAGCTATTGTAAAGATCAGTTTGATTCTGATTTCAAAACATCAGAGCTTTCAGGAATCCTGTTAAAACTGGCCAACGAAAACAAGCTGAGAAGAGAAAGAAGCAACGAAAACAACCGCTTCGAATACATAAAAGCCTAATAATTAAACTACTTACATATTATTATTAAGCCGCAGTGTTATGTAACCTGCGGCTTATTTATTATAGATTAATAAGGATATTATTTTAACGAAAATAAATTATCCACCCCTAAAATTTTTCTACTCGTAAAGCCTTCGGCGTATTTAACACCAATACTTTTACCAAACTCCATAGCCCGGGCTGCAACAACGTTAATAAATTCAGGTGAGGAGATGTAGGTTTGCGGCTCTGCCTCCCACTCCGGATTATGGAATTGCGATCCAAACGCATGAATGCTTTCTATCTTTTTATCCCAATACTCAGTAACATCTATTAAAATATCGGGTTTTATATAGTTATCCTGTATAAAATGTAAAACAAGGTCCGGTCTCCAGGCTTCCTGCAAAACATCATCTGCCCCTTGAGTTTCAATTTTTCTTAAACCCGCTAAAAAAGCAGCTGCTTCTACCAATTGATTAGCGCGCCCGTGATCCGGATGTCTGTCGTGATAAGCATTGGTTATGACAATGGATGGTTGGTATTTACGTATAACGGCTATCACTTTCAATTGATACTCCCTGGTATTTTCAAAAAAGCCATCGGGCAGGCTCAGGTTTTCCCTGATGGTTAGTCCTAATATTTTTGCTGAAGCTGCTGCTTCCTGGTCACGTATCTCGGCAGAGCCGCGTGTACCCAGTTCGCCACGGGTTAAGTCAACAATACCCACTTTTTTACCCAAGGCAATGTGTTTTAAAATAGTTCCGGAACACCCAAGTTCGGCATCATCGGGATGAACCGATAAAACTAATATATCTAATTTAAGCATAAATATGTGTTGAATTATATAGAGGCCTGTAAAAGGCGTTCGATCTTTTTCCTGATCTTTGAAGATGTGGGCTTGGTAAACGGATAATAAAAATCGGTTACATGACCCGCACGGTCGACCAAAAATTTATGAAAGTTCCACCGTGGAACAGATTTCAGCTTGCCGTTATCTTTTTTATTAGCAAAAAACTGGTATAATGGATGTGCATATGGCCCACGCACCCTGATCTTGTCAAACACCGGGTAATTAGCTCCGGCGTCTACACAAAAAAAAGCAATTGCTTCCCCTTCCAGGGGCTCCTGTCCGCCAAAATCATTCGACGGGAATGCCAGAATCTCAAAATCTGCGTCCTTAAACTGATCTTTCAGGTTGGCAAGATCTTTAAGCTGAGGGGTAAAACCGCATTGAGAGGCGGTGTTAACTACTAAAAGAACTTTATTTTTATAGGCCGACAGGCTAATCTCTTCCCCGTTTAATGTTTCCACATTAAACTTGTAGATACTATTGTTATCCATTATTAATTGTTAGTGGAATTATATCCGGCCTGTTTCAATATGGCCTCGATATCTTTCTGCTCCTCAGGGTCGTAGGTTTCTTTGAGGTTATGGCCAAATATACTGGCTACTGATTGAAACATAAAGGCTTTAAAACCACCTTTCAGATCCTTCACCATAGCATAACTGGTTAGCCCCGATTCACGGTTGATCAGCTTGATCAAAACCTCACCCTGACTAATTGTCAGATTTTTTATTTCCTTGTTAAACAATGTTTTTATTTCGGTTTCACAGGTTGATACTAATTCCTTTTGTTTGTGCTTATCACCTGTGAGTGCCAGATCGCGTTGCAACTGGCGGTAGCGCTGCCCCGCAAAACGCGCGTAAGGCAACACTTTGAACACATTATACCTTAACCGGTTATAAGCCATGCGGTCGGCTTCACTGGCAAATATACGTGTATCAACAATTTTTACTTCGGGAGTAACTATCCAGGGCACCAGTTCACCGTCAAGATCGGTCATGGCCGTTTTGATGGTATCATTTTTGCCTAAAGTTACGGGTGCTGGTTTATCTGTCTGAGCTTTTAGCGCGCCCACGATGCCGAAACAAAACAAGAACAGAAAACCAATAAATTTCATAATTTTACTTAATACAAAATTAAAGCAATTTTTTGTGGTATTCCCATATAATGTGTAATAATAATTTATAATTACAAGTTTATCAAGTAATACCATTAATATCAGCATATGAAAGAGTTAGTGATTGACCTGGAAGCGGAAAAAAATGAGATATTAAAAAGATATCGGGCTTTGCTGCGTGCCTGTAAATCAACCCTGCAAAAGGGCGATAAGCGCATGATCCGTAAAGCATTTGATATGGCCCTGGAAAGCCATAAAGACATGCGCCGCAAAAGCGGTGAGCCATATATATACCACCCTATTGCCGTAGCGCAGATAGCGGCCGAAGAAATAGGCCTGGGTACTACCTCAATTGTGTGTGCTCTGCTGCATGACGTGGTTGAAGATACCAACATGACGCTGGACGATATTGAGATGGAGTTTGGCAAAAAGGTAGCCAAGATCATTGACGGCCTCACCAAAATATCGGGTGTATTTGATACCAACAGCTCGTTACAGGCCGAGAATTTCCGCAAGATGCTGCTTACCCTGGCCGATGATGTTCGGGTGATATTGATCAAACTGGCCGATCGCCTGCATAATATGCGCACCATGGAGTTTATGCCCCGCGATAAGCAGCTTAAACTATCATCAGAAACCGTTTACCTGTATGCCCCACTGGCACACCGCTTGGGTTTATATACCATAAAATCCGAACTGGAAGATCTCTCTATGAAATACATGGAGCGGGAAACCTACCAGTTTTTAAAAGTTAAGCTCAACGAGAAAAAGGCCGAACGTGAAAAATTTATCCGTGATTTTATTGAGCCGGTAAAAAAAGTATTACTAGGTCAAGGCCTGGAGGCGGATATTTTTGGTCGACCAAAATCCATCCACTCCATCTGGAATAAGATGAAGAAAAAGTCGATACCTTTTGAAGAGGTTTATGATCTTTTTGCCATCAGGGTTATCCTGGATAGCGCCCCCGAAAATGAAAAGGCCGACTGCTGGAAGGCCTATTCCATTGTTACCGATCTTTATCGCCCTAATCCCGACAGGCTGCGCGATTGGATATCATCGCCCAAAGCTAATGGTTACGAATCATTACACACCACGGTGATGGGCCCTCGCGGGCAGTGGGTTGAAGTGCAGATCCGTACCAAGCGGATGAATGAGATTGCCGAAAAAGGTTTTGCCGCGCACTGGAAATATAAAGAATCAACTACCGATAGCGGGCTTGATCAATGGGTACAAAAGGTGAGGGATATGCTTAAAAACCCCGACTCCAACGCGCTAGATTTCCTGGATGATTTTAAAATGAACCTTTTCAGCGATGAGATCTTCATTTTTACCCCCAAAGGCGCCTTGATACAATTGCCTTTAAACGCTACCGCACTTGATTTTGCCTTCGAGATCCATACCGACGTAGGTGCCAGTTGTATCGGCGCTAAAGTGAACCATAAACTGGTGCCGCTAAGCTATAAACTGCAAAACGGCGACCAGGTGGAGATCATTACCTCAAGCAAGCAGACACCTAAGGAAGACTGGCTTAACTTTGTGGTTACCGCTAAGGCTAAAGCCAAAATAAAATCGGCGTTAAAAGAAGAAAAACGGAAAATCGCCGAAGATGGCAAGGAGATTTTGGAGCGCAAACTAAAATCGCTCAAGATCACCTACAACTCCGAAAACATACATAAGCTGAGTTACTTTTTTAAACTGCAAACAACCCAGGACCTGTTTTACAATATTGCTAAAGGCATTATTGATATGAAGGACCTGAAAGATTACCAGGCATCAGAAAAAGTAATCGAAAACAAACCACAGGATAAAATTGAACAGGAACAGGTACACAGCCTGCTACGCAACATCAAAGCCAAGGATAGCGACATATTGCTCATCGGCGAGGATATGCAAAAAATTGACTATAAACTGGCCAATTGCTGCAACCCTATCCCCGGTGATGATGTATTTGGTTTTGTGACCGTAAGTGATGGTATCAAAATCCACCGCACCAATTGCCCCAATGCCGCCAAACTGATGGCCAATTACGGCTACCGGATAGTGAAGGCCCGCTGGACAAATCAGCAGGAATTGGCATTTTTAACAGGTTTGCGTATTACCGGTATTGATGATGTGGGTTTGATCAATAAACTCACTACAGTAATATCGCAAGACTTTAAAGTGAATATCCGCTCTATTACGGTTGATAGCGATAACGGCATTTTTGAAGGCTCACTTATGGTATACGTAAATGATACCGAGCACTTAGATAACCTGATCAAAAACCTGAAACTGGTTAAGGGTATCACTGCCGTAAACCGCTTTGATTCGGCCATTGAAAAAGCATCATAAAAGAGGTAAGAAATAAGAATCAGGAAACAAGAGCTTAATTATCAGCACAGAAACATTTTTCACAATTTTTATTCTTGTTTCTTGACTCTTGTCTCTTGATTCCCTTAATAACTTGCAAATTATTAATAACTTTGACTCTTTAATAGATAACTATGCCTCAACAGGATACAATAGCGCTGGTTAAAAAAATTTTCGAAGCTTATCTTGAAAACAAAAACCTGCGTAAAACGCCCGAGCGTTTTGCTATACTAGAAGAAATTTATTCACGTACCGATCACTTTGATGTGGAGTCATTATACATCCACATGAAAAATAAAAAATACCGTGTAAGCCGTGCAACAGTATATAATACACTGGAGCTTCTGGTATCATGCGACCTGGTGACCAAACACCAGTTTGGTAAAAACATGGCCCAATTTGAAAAATCATACGGCTATAAGCAGCATGATCATATCATTTGTATTGACTGCGGCAAGGTGGTTGAATTTTGCGACCCGCGCATACAGCAGATACAAAGCATGATGGGCGACATCCTGAAATTCGATATCAAACACCACTCTCTTAATCTTTATGGCAATTGCACTAAATTAAGAGACGGTAATTGTGACAGAAAAGCATAACTTTGCCCCCCTTAATATCATACTCTGAATTTACATAACATAAATGGCTGTTGACGTATTATTAGGCCTCCAATGGGGCGATGAAGGTAAAGGAAAAATTGTTGATGTGCTTAGTGCAGGTTATGACCTGATAGCACGTTTCCAGGGCGGCCCCAATGCCGGGCATACTTTGGAATTTGACGGTAAAAAATTCGTTTTAAATACCATTCCTTCAGGTATATTTTTTGAGAATACCATGAACCTGATAGGTAATGGTGTGGTGATCGACCCGATCACGCTGAAAAAAGAATTAGAAAAACTGAAAGATGCCGGGCATGACCTCTTAGCAAAAAAGAATTTGCTGATAGCTAAAAAGGCTCACCTTATATTACCAACACACCAGTTGCTTGATGCCGCTAATGAAAAAAAGATGGGTGATGGCAAAATTGGTTCTACCTTAAAAGGTATTGGCCCTACTTATATGGACAAAACCGGTCGTAACGGTTTGCGTATAGGAGATATCACCCTGCCCGATTTTAAAGAACGTTACCAGAAACTGGTTGATAAGCATGTATCCATGCTGCAAGCATTATATGGCGAAGTGGCCGATTTTTCGGAACGCGAAGCAGCGTTTTTTGAAGCGCTTGATCTGCTGCGTCAGTTCCCACTGGTTGATTCTGAGCATCTGGTAAACAACTACATTAAACAAGGTAAAAAAGTACTGGCCGAAGGCGCGCAGGGAGCTATGCTCGATATCGACTTTGGTTCATATCCTTTTGTTACTTCATCAAATACAACCGCCGCCGGGGCCTGTACAGGTTTAGGTATAGCGCCGCAACAAATTGGCGAGGTAATAGGTATTTTTAAAGCTTATTGCACCCGTGTTGGTGGTGGCCCTTTCCCTACCGAACTGGAGAATGAAACAGGCGAAGAATTACGCCAGACAGGCCATGAATTTGGCGCGACCACCGGAAGGCCACGCCGTACCGGATGGATTGATCTGCCGGCTTTAAAATACGCCATCATGCTGAATGGCGTTACCCAACTGGTAATGACCAAAGCCGATGTATTAAGCGGTTTTGATAAAATATATGCCTGCACCCATTACAACTACCTGGGCGAAAAAATTGACTACATGCCTTACGATATCTGTTCGGTAAGCCCAGAGCCAATTTTGAAAGAAATTGATGGCTGGAACGAAGACCTGACCGGTATTACCGAACTATCTGAGATTCCTGCCAAACTGCAATCATACATTGATTATTTAGAAGCAGAGTTAGGTGTTCCTGTTAAATACCTATCCGTAGGGCCCGACAGGAAACAAACCCTGGTAATGCACTAAGAATTCATTGCCTTATATTATTTATAAAAGGCCGCTTTATGCGGTCTTTTTGTTTTTATTTTTGCCTTGTGATTGCCCCAATTAAAAATCTTCCCCTGTTTAAACAAAAGGCCTTGCAATGGGCCTCGTCATTTGATGCGGTTTGCTACCTGGAATCCAACGGTTTTAATGATCCTTACAGCAAATTTGATACACTGATAGCTATTGGGACAAAAGACGAAGTGACCACACATGCCGGGCACGCTTTTGATCAACTGGAAACCTTTCGCCAAAATAACCCAGGCTGGATAACCGGATTCTTCGGTTATGATTTAAAGAATGAAACAGAGCGCTTATCGTCGGCTAACCCGGATGGATTAGAATTCCCTGATCTTTATTTTTTCGCGCCCTTACATCTTATTATCATTAAGGATGGCAAAACAGAGATCATCAGCGATGAGTCTGAACAGATTTTTAAGCTGATTGATCAACAGGAATTGATCATGTATACTGAACAACTAGCTATAGTGTTAAAATCCCGCTTTAGCAGGCAAGAATATATTGATGCCGTAAAGGGTATCCAGGAGCACATCAGCCGTGGTGATATTTATGTAACCAATTTTTGCCAGGAGTTTTTTGCTGAATATGCACAGATAGATCCACTGGGTATATTTATACAGCTTAACGAGGTTTCGCCAAATCCGTTCAGCACCTTTTTCAAGTGGAAAGACAACTATATATTGGGCGCATCGCCAGAGCGTTTCCTGGCCAAACGTGGCAATAAATTAATATCACAACCTATAAAAGGTACCGCCAAACGCCACATAGATGTGCAGGTTGACGAACAGATCAAACAACAACTACGCAACCACCCCAAAGAACTCCAGGAAAACGTGATGATAGTTGACCTGGTGCGGAACGATCTGACCCGATCTGCCAAACAGGGCACCGTTAAAACCGAAGAGCTATTTGGTATACATAGTTTTGAATATGTGCATCAAATGATATCAACCGTGGTATGCGAGCTTCAGGAGGGCTTATCGGCCATACAAGCTATCAAAAACACTTTTCCTATGGGTAGCATGACCGGCGCTCCTAAGATAAGCGCCATGCAACTCATGGAGCAATATGAGCGCAGTAAAAGGGGGGTATACTCAGGAGCTATCGGTTATTTAAGTCCGGATAATGATTTTGATCTGAATGTGGTTATTCGTACGCTCTTGTACAATTCGGCAAACCAATACCTATCGTTCCATGCCGGTAGCGCGATCACTTACCATGCCGATCCGGAAAAAGAATATGAGGAATGCCTGCTCAAAGCACAGGCGGTAATGGAAGTTCTGGGAGTGACGAGGTAAGATAATGTCCATCTTCACGTCATTGCGAGGAACGAAGACAACAGACCGGAGTTCATTAATACTAATAAAAACAAACACAACATTAATAATCTCTATGCTATACAGAGTGGATATGTATAATTTACCTGCTTGTGTAGGGATTGCTTCGTTCCTCGCAATGACGCGTTTATTTTATTAAGTCCCAGGCTATATAGTTATCTTATCCCCCATCCTCACTTTAATATCAGACCCTGCTGCAAAAAATACCGACACAGGCTCTTTTTTCAGATAAGGTTCAAAGGCCTCCCCATAAAGTCCGGCAACGTCTGCCTCAAACACGTGATCTTTAACCGAACCGGTTTGCCAGGAGATATGCTCAACCTGGTATTCCATTGTGCTGAAATCGGATAATTTATTGTAACCCCAGTAATGTTCCAGGATAAATTCTTCGGCGCTGCCGGGTGCAATATCCACTAATTGATTATTCGCAGTGGCGCCCAATTTGTTCCACTTGCCTTTGAATTTCCATTCATATAAAAACTCCGTATGTCCATCCCCGGTAAGAACAATTGAACTTCGCATGGGCATCGCGCTGTAATGCTCTTTATATAGGTTATTGGCAATAAGGGCTATCATATTTTTGGGTACTATCTCGCTTACAAAAACAGCACCGCGCTTCCATTCACTCCCGTTATAATACCTTACATAAAAACGCAGATTTACCTCTTCAAAATTTACATGCCCAGGCCATTTGATACCCAGCACACGCGTATTGGCAAATACAAAACCCACCATACTTACCAGTGCCTTTCCCTGCCAAAGGTCAAGTTCGGTACCAGGCGGTAAATACGCATCTAATATTTGCGGATCAACCTCGTAATTGATCATCACCAGGTTTTTCCACTGTGCCTGTAAAAATTGACGTTTAGCCATGTTGCGAATGTAAAATGCCAATACAACCGAAGAGTAGTATAATAAAAGGTCCCATTGAAAATGAGACCTTTTATTATTTGCATTATTTTTTATAATATTTCATGGCCTCAGGTATAAGGCGCTGGATATTAGCTATACGTGTAGCATCAGAAGGGTGTGTACTGAGCAACTCTGGTGGAGCGCCACCTTTATTCTGAGCAGCCATACGCTGCCAAAAACCTACAGCTTCATGCGGATCATATCCTGCCATGGCCATAAAGGTAAGTCCTAATCGGTCGGCTTCTGATTCCTGATCACGGGAATATTTTAATAAAACAACCTGCGTACCGACACCATACGCCTGGCTAAAAAGCCCCTGCATTACCTGCGACTGTTTGGCTACAGCTATACCGGCCAATGAACCGCCAAACTGGGCCAGGGTTTGCTGGGATATACGTTCGGCAGAGTGCCTGGCTATCGCATGACCAATCTCATGCCCCATTACAACGGCCAGATATGCATCAGTATTAGCAACAGGTAATAAACCGCTATATACGGCTACTTTACCACCCGGCATACACCAGGCATTTACCTCGCTGCTTTGTATGAGGTTAAACTCCCACTGAAAGTTATATTGATTGGCATAACCATTCTGTTGCAGGTATTGCTCAATGGAAGCAGCCAGATTGCTGCCAATCCGTTTAACCCGCTGAGCATCGGCACCACTGCCAACAACCTTGGTTTTAGGATCTGTTAATAATTGTTTGTAGCTGGCTGCCGCCGATTGGTTTACTTCGGCATCGCCTACCAGGCTTAGCTGCCGGCGACCGGTTAACGGCACTGTTGAACAGGAATTCAATGCAATGATAAATATCAGAGCAAGGGCAGGTCTGAATTTTTTCATGATGATCAGGTAGTTTTCTTCTTTAAAAAATTAACTTTCGACTCTGTGCCTTTTAATAAGCGTTCGATATTTTTCTGGTGCGTTACCAATATGAGCAAGCATATGCACATACCATAAATAACTACCGACCGGATTGACGTTGGAAAAATAAACGAAACTCCGATAGGATATGTAAACGCAGCGGCAATAGAGCTAAGCGAAACATACCTGGTAGTTAACAACACTATCACAAATACCAAAACACATAATAAAGCGGCATGTAAATGAATAGCCAAAATCATTCCAAATAAGGTAGCTACACCTTTACCACCTCGAAAACCCGCAAAAATCGGGAACAGGTGGCCCATTACCGCGGCTATGCCCAAAGCAAGCGCGTAATTGGTATAAGCTATAGAGTTAGACGGTCCGGTGGTTGATACCCCAATAAAGTAGGCCAGGTTAGTTGCTGTCCATCCTTTTAAAATATCCAGCAGCATTACAGGTATACCGGCCTTTTTACCCAACACCCTGAAAGTATTGGTTGCACCGGCGTTTCCGCTGCCATACTCACGAACATCAATATCATAAAAAGCCAGCCCTATCCAAACGGCTGTAGGTATAGACCCGCAGAGATAAGCCAGAATGAGCGCTGAAACTGAATAAACGGTTATCATTTCCCTGCAATATTACGAAATTGATACGGTACTAAATTTTTTATCATCATTTAAACGCTTAACGTTAAACCCTAAATTGCGAATACTGATTTCTAAATGCGAAAATCAGATAGCTTTAAGACTCAGGTCAAGACTTTTAATGGAGTGAGTTAGGGCTCCTACCGATATATAATCAACCCCGCACTCTGCATAACCACGTATATTATCAATGGTTATCCCACCCGATGCTTCGGTAATAAAACGGCCCTGAATAATATTAACAGCTTGCTTTAGGTTGGCAAAGTTAAAGTTATCTAACAAAATACGGTTTACATGGCCCGTTTGTAAAACCTGACCAAGCTCATCCAGATTACGCACTTCTATTTCAATAGCCAGTTTTTTGTTGTTGTCGATAAGGTATTGATTGGCCCTTTCAATGGCTTGTCTTATACCTCCGGCATAATCAACGTGATTATCTTTGATCAGGATCATATCATACAAACCAAAACGGTGGTTAACACCGCCCCCGATCCGTACCGCCCACTTTTCAAGATAGCGCAGGCCTGGGGTCGTTTTACGGGTATCCAGTACTTTGGTATTGGTATCTTTTAACAGGTCAACTATCTGCCGTGTTTTAGTGGCGATGCCCGACATGCGCTGCATACAGTTCAATACCAAACGTTCGGCTTTTAAAATACTTTGCGAATTGCCTTCTACCTCAAAAGCCACGTCCTGGGGTTTTATAGCAGCCCCATCATTCAAAAACACATTTACTTTCAGGTCGGCATCAACTATTTTAAAAATCTCCAGTGCCAGTTCAACTCCGGCCAGTATGCCTTCGTCTTTCACCAAAAGTTTTGCTTTACCGGTGCTATCGGCAGGTATGGTTGATAAAGAAGTATGGTCGCCATCACCAACATCTTCCTTTAAAGCTTCAATTATAAAATGGTGTATTAGTTCCTTATCCAAGAGTATTCAATTTAAACCTCAAAAGTAACAACATTTTGCAGATTTTTTTGATGTCCATGGTCGATGGTCTATAGTCCATAGTAAATAATGTTTATTGTTCATGAGTTAACCATGGACAATCGACTAAAAATCACTTCACCTTCTCATTCTCAATCCGGAGTTCAATGATTGACATTTTGCCACCTACATCCTTCAGGGTAAAGGCAACCCGGTACAAGCCGGTATCGGTAGTTAAAATAAATACCCCAAAACGATAATTAGCGCTTGAGTTTACTTTATGCAGTAATTTGATGCTTTTGGGTTTATTTTTGGAGAAAAATTTATCCAGTATTAGGGTAGCTTGCGCCTGGGAGTAAATATTCTCCTCGGCCATTAATGTGATTTCAACGCTGGAGGCAAATGATTTAGCCAATTCCCTGGTATTACCCAACTTTAAAAGGTTGGCTACATCATCTATCGGATCGGCTGGTGTAAAGCCAGGCAAAAGAAACAGCATAATAAACGAGGACAGACAAACCAGCTTCATATAATTATTTAATAAACAGAATTTTAAACAATACGGATTATTAATTAGAATCAACGGGGCTATTGACCTTCAAATAAGATATAACTGTTTTTACAGACAATTATTATCAAATCATGAATAGTATATTCCGTAAACCGAAATTAAAAAAATAATCATATAAAGTACAGCGTTGCCTTTATATTTGCGATGTGGAAAATCAAAAAAAACTCGCATTAATTATTCTTGATGGCTGGGGTTATGGCCGTAACGACCAGTCGAACGCTATACTTGCCGCAAACACTCCTTTTGTTGATAGTTTGCTGCAGCAATATCCAAATTCAAAACTCGAAGCATCCGGAACCGCTGTAGGTTTACCCGCAGGGCAAATGGGCAACTCAGAAGTTGGGCACATGAACCTGGGCGCTGGTCGCATAGTTTACCAGGAGTTGGGGCGCATACATAAAGCGGTTGACGATAATGAACTGCCAACCATCCCGGTACTGAAAGATGCTTTTGAATATGCCAAACAAAACAACCGCGATGTACATTTCATCGGCCTGGTTTCTGATGGTGGGGTTCACTCCCATATCAGGCATGTAAAAGGTTTGTGCGATGCCGCGAAGCAATTGGATGTTAAAAATGTATACATCCATGCTTTTTTAGATGGCCGCGATACTGATCCTAAATCGGGATTAGGCTTTGTTACCGATCTGGAGCAATATATCGATGGATCTGATGCAAAGATCGCATCTGCTATTGGCAGGTATTATGCCATGGACCGCGATAATCGTTGGGAAAGGGTAAAACTGGCCTATGACCTGCTAGTTAACGGCGAGGGAGAAGCAACCCAGCACATTACAGACCTGATCAAAAAATCATACGAAGAAGGTGTAACCGATGAATTTATAAAACCAATTGTACGTGTTGATGCCGATGGCAAACCATTGGCCGTTATAAAAGAGGGTGATGTGGTGATCTGCTTCAATTTCCGTACAGACAGGGGTCGCGAGATCAGTATAGCATTAACGCAGAAATCATTCCCAGAATATAATCTGCACCCGCTGGCTATCCGCTACATCACCATGACCCCGTACGACGAAACCTTTAAGAACGTACAGGTAGTATTTAACAAGGAGGATCTGACCAAAACACTGGGTGAGATCTTGCAGAACGCGGGTAAAACACAGATCAGAATAGCCGAAACGGAGAAATACCCACACGTAACCTTCTTCTTTTCTGGCGGTCGCGAAAAAGAGTTTGATAACGAGAAACGCTTACTGGCGCCATCGCCAAAAGTAGCCACTTATGATCTGCAACCCGAAATGAATGCGGCAGGTATTCGTGACGCTATCATTCCTGAACTGGAAAGCGGCTGGCCCGATTTTGTTTGTCTTAATTTTGCCAATACCGACATGGTGGGTCATACCGGTGTTTTCAGCGCTGTGGTTAAAGCCGCCGAAACTGCCGATGCCTGCACCAAAGCTGTGGTTGAAGCAGGTTTGGCCAATGGTTATTCCTTCATCATCCTGGCCGACCATGGCAATGCCGATTATATGATTAACGAAGATGGTTCGCCAAATACAGCGCATACCACCAATCTGGTGCCTTGTATTATTATTGATAAAGATGTGAAACATGTAAAAGATGGTAAACTGGGCGATGTTGCCCCTACCATTTTAAGTATACTGGGCGTAGCTATCCCTGCGGAAATGACCGGGAATGTATTGGTATAAATTGAGATTACTACCCATAACCGCTTTTTTTGGCGGTATACTGCTCATATCCGGCTTGCCATCATGCAGGCCGGATATCAAGCAAAGCGGCGCTGTACTCAAATACGTCGATATAAGCGGCTTTTTCAAAACTGATACCGCAAAGCTCACCAAACTAAATCCGCTGGTTAATAAAACCGTAACCCATAACGGTGTAACAGAAAATAAAACTGTACATATTACCAATTGGGGACAGGAGTTAAACCTGTTCATCCAATCAGATATTAACCGGCCAGCCTGGAAAAACAGCTACAAGGTTCAAACCACCGATAGTTTGATCGTATATCAGGCCAAATACCCCGATCTGCGTACTACCCGCATCGTGATCAGAAAAAATGGTGCTCAAATAAAATGGGTGCTCATTTTTAATCAAACCAAAAACCTGCTGTATGAAACCCGCGAAAAATTAAGCTATTTCCCAGATTCGGCCTATCTGATTGAAAAATGGCAGCAAGTGCGGTTAATGGGCCGTAACAATTATCGTATTGAAGGGGTTTTGGTTAAGTAGGACTATTGGATTTTGGGACTATTAGACTATTAGATTTTAGGAGTGTTAGATGGGGGAATAAAAAGGTAAAACTAAATTTGTTCTATTCCCAATGAAATCTTGGGGGCTTTCTCCTTTGTCTCAAAAGTCCAAAAATTCTATAGTCTAGAGATCTTTGATCCTCTGTCTAAAAATCCAATAATTCAAGAAATCTAAAAATCCCCCTTAATGGCGGGCTACTGCAGGGCTAACAGCCTGTGAAAGTTTATCTTTTGACTGATCGATCAGATTGGCAATATCCATTCTTCCGGGGTTATCGTTCAGCACTTTTTCAAGATCAGTTATAGATGCTTTAAGGGAATTTATACCCCTTGCCCTATCGTAGAAATGTGAGTTATTCTGTAGTTTAAATAATCCGTAATCACGGTAAGCAAGTCCCCTGTTCTGGTAGAATTTACTATCATTTGGGTCGCTGCTGATAGATATGGCCTTGGTCAGGTCAACAATTGCCCCTAACAGGTATAATTCCTTATCCGCAGGCGACGTCTGGTTATCTTTCCCCAGGTAGCTTTTTGCCCTGGCCCGGTAATAATAGGCCGAAGCATCCGCAGGTTTTATGGCAATAACACGGGTATAAGCAGCTATTGATTTTTTATAATTATCGCTATGGTAATAAGAGTAGCCCAACATCCACAGCGCGTTGGCGTTGGTTGAATCTGTGATACAGGCCTTCTCCAAGTGAGATACCGCCGATCTGAAATCGCCATCCATCAAGGCCTGCTGTCCCATTTTTACATAGGCACTTTGTGCCACTGCTGTTTCGAGCGAGGACATAATCAGAAAAGATACAATGACCGATAACTTCATTTAGCTATTAATAGTGAAACAGAAACGGTATAACAATAACTACCATTACATCGAATTATTATGCCAAACGGTACTTTTCTTTAAAAAAATATCGTTTTCAAAAAAATTCCAGAAGGCTATAGTATGACTTTTTTTCATATTTATCAATAATTTCTCATTTAATTGATTAACTTATAAGTCACTTGTAATAAACAAACGGGCAAACCAATATACTGCCATATTGCTTGTTAAGCATTATAACCATATCTTGGCACAGCTCTTGAAACATAGGTTACAACAAGTAACAACCGTGGTTTTACCTGTATTTTACAGCCTTATAGTAATGCAGGCTGACAACATGACGGTTTTATCTATATATAATATATAATTAATGACTTTTGATCCATTCGATTTTAAAAATGCGCTACCGGTTATAAACGAAGACTCAGAGTTTTTTCCGCTAATGTCTACCGAAGACGAGGAGGAAATGAACAATGAGGAAATGCCGGAGGTATTATCCATATTGCCTTTACGTAACACCGTTCTATTTCCGGGTGTGGTAATACCGATAACGGTTGGCAGAGACAAATCAATTAAACTGATACGTGACGCCAACAAAGGCAATCGCATGATTGGGGTAGTTGCGCAACAGGATGTGGGGATAGAAGACCCTAATTTTAACCAGTTAAATAAAATTGGCACCATTGCCCTCATCATCAAAATGCTACAAATGCCCGATGGTAACACCACAGTTATCATTCAGGGTAAAAAGCGTTTTGTTTTAAAAGATGAAGTACAAAGCGAGCCTTATATAAAAGCTACTGTTGAACCTTTTAAAGAAATAAAGGCCAAAGAGGATAAGGAATTTAAAGCCATGGTATCGTCTATTAAAGATATGGCCATGAACATTATACAATTATCGCCCAATATCCCGAGCGAGGCCGGTATAGCCATCCGAAATATCGAAAGCACTTCATTTTTGATCAATTTTATTTCATCAAACATGAATGCAGATATGGCTGCCAAACAACGCCTGCTGGAGGTTGCCAACCTGCGCGAGCGGGCCAACATGGTATTGGAACACCTCACGCTTGATCTGCAGATGCTGGAGCTTAAAAACCAGATCCAAACCAAAGTACGTGTTGATCTGGATAAACAGCAGCGCGATTACTTTTTAAATCAACAATTAAAAACCATCCAGGAAGAATTGGGCGGTAATTCACCCGATCTGGAGATTGATGACCTGCGCCAACGTGCCTTGAAAAAGAAGTGGGCCAAGGAAGTAAAAGATCATTTTGCTAAGGAACTCGAAAAACTGGCCAGAACCAACCCGGCAGCTGCAGACTATTCGGTGCAAATCAACTATCTTGAGTTGTTACTGGATCTGCCCTGGAATGAGTTCACCAAAGATAATTTCGATCTTAAACGGGCACAAAAGGTGTTGGATAAAGACCATTTTGGCCTGGATAAAGTAAAACAACGTATTATTGAATACCTGGCTGTGCTTAAGTTAAAGCACGATATGAAAGCCCCTATACTTTGTTTGGTGGGCCCTCCGGGAGTTGGTAAAACATCCCTAGGAAAATCAATAGCTAAAGCGCTTGGACGTAAATATGTACGTATGGCCTTGGGCGGTATCCGTGATGAGGCCGAAATAAGGGGGCACCGCAAAACTTATATTGGTGCGATGCCGGGCCGTATCATACAATCAGTTAAAAAAGCAGGTGCGGCCAACCCTGTGTTTATACTGGATGAAATTGATAAGGTAGGTAACGATTTCCGTGGAGATCCATCATCGGCTTTATTAGAAGTACTCGACCCTGAACAGAACAGCACTTTTTATGACCACTATGTGGAGATGGACTTCGATCTGTCGAACGTGATGTTCATCGCTACAGCCAATTCATTAAGTACCATTCAGCCGGCTCTTTTAGACAGGATGGAGATCATCGAAGTAAATGGCTATACCATTGAAGAAAAGATAGAGATTGCCAAACAACATTTGTTACCCAAACAGCGCGAAGCCCATGGCTTAAAACTAAAGGATGTAAGCCTTAAAACTGATGTATTGGAAAAACTCATCGTTGACTATACCCGTGAATCGGGCGTACGTGCGCTGGAGAAAAAAATAGGCTCGGTAGTGCGTGGAGTAGCCAAAAATATTGCCATGGAAGAGGAATACAATCCCGTGGTAAACAAAAAAGATATCGAAAAAATACTGGGTGCCCCTATCTATGATAAGGACCTTTATGAAGGTAACGACGTTGCCGGTGTAGTTACAGGTCTGGCCTGGACATCGGTTGGCGGCGATATCCTGTTCATTGAAGCTAGTTTAAGCCCGGGTAAAGGACGTTTAACCTTAACGGGCAGCCTGGGCGATGTGATGAAGGAATCGGTGACTATCGCCTTAGCTTACCTGCGTGCACACGCCGACTATTTTAACATCAACCCGAAGTTATTTGACCAATGGGATGTGCATGTGCACGTACCTGCAGGCGCTACACCAAAAGATGGCCCATCGGCTGGTATAACCATGCTTACCGCCCTGGTTTCGGCATTTACCCAACGTAAGGTAAAACCTAACCTGGCCATGACCGGCGAGATCACCCTGCGCGGCCGTGTTTTAGCAGTAGGTGGTATCAAAGAAAAAATACTGGCAGCCAAACGCGCCAATATTAAAGAGATCATTCTATGTAAATCCAACCAGAAAGATATTCTGGAGATCAAAGAAGATTATATCAAGGATCTAAGCTTTCATTATGTAGCGGATATGCGCGAGGTTATCGCGCTGGCACTCCTGGATGAAAAGGTAAGTCATCCGATCGATCTTACCGTCAAGGAAGACGAAAAGCCGATAGCTAATTAAAAAAAGAGGGGTTAAAAATAATTTAACCCCTCTTTTTTTGTGCATACATAAATCAGCTCAATTTTTCTATATTAGGCGCTGATATATTTTACAACCTAATGTCTAATAAACTATTCCTCACACTGTTGTGCCTGTTGGGTTCCATCAGTTTATTTGCGCAAACCCGCGGTCACGAAATTGCTATACAAACTGATAATGATGGGTACCTGGGTCAGGGCTCAGACAGGTATTACACCAATGGCATATTTATTTATTACCGTAAAGCTTTAAAAGCCGATGGTGATTTGCAGAACAAGGTTTTAGGGTTTGAGATCGGTCAGAAAATGTACAATCCTCAATCGGGCTATGTACCTAATGCCTCATACATCGACAGGCCTTTCGCGGCCTACTCCTACATTGGGTCAACACTCAACTTTTTATATAAAAACGAAAGTAACATCAAGCTTAGCGCACAGGTAGGCGTTGTAGGCCCAGCCGCAGGCGGCGAACCGATACAGAAATTCATTCATAATACTTTCGGTTTTTACTCTCTGAATGGCTGGCAGTACCAGATAAAAAATAACGTAGAACTTAATTTAGGCGCCGAGTATAATAAACTGTTGGCAAGGGCATCGTGGGTTGATGTGAGTTTTACCTCGTACGCCAACCTGGGTAATGGGTTTACCGGCGCAGGCTTAGGCCCACTGATCCGCCTGGGTAATTTCAACCAGCTTTTCAACTCAGTAAGTACGCAAAGTACAACCTCCCTGGCCGATCAAACCGGTTTGTTGCACGCCCACGAGATCTTTTTTTACTATAAACCGCAAATCAACGGCGTACTATATGATGCCACAATACAAGGCCCTCTGTTTAACAAAAACAATGACCCAGGCAACCTTGAGGTTACTGGAAACAAAAAGCCTTTTATATTCAGCAACCAGGTAGGCGTAGCCTTTACTACCAGTCGTTTTACTTTTGACGTGGCGGCTGTTTTCCACACTAAAGATGCGGAGCAGATGCTTAGGTCGCATCAATGGGCCAGCATTACCGGTGCGTATCGGTTTAAATAAATGATCTATCTTCTGAATCAGAATTAACTTGGTTGATGGCTTCGCTGTTTACAGAATTCAAGGATTAACAGAATGAAGACCAATTCTGTTAATTTACAAATTCTGAGAATTCTGATTCAGACAAAATTCGACAAAATCATGGTTTACACTTTTTATCAAGAAAAAGAATTAATCTATTGATAGTCAATTGGTTAATCCAATATTAATGGTAAAAAGTGTAAACCATGTAAACCCACTTTTTAACAAAATTATTGTCGCCTTTTCAGGGCTCAATCAAAATCAACTTTCCGGTTTTCTTTCCTGGCGGAGCGTTTCTTTTTGTCATCCAAGCGGGCTGCTTTTGCGGCCTTACTCACTTTGGTTGGTTTACGCACGTTGGGTTTCTGTAATGCCCGGGTTAGTAATAATATCAATCGCTCAATAGCTTTCTCTTTGTTAAGATATTGGCTACGTTCCTCATCGCAGATCACCTGTACAAAACCATCCTTATTAAAACGGTTCTGCAATTTATCGTTCAGCAGTAATTTTTCTTCTTCGGTAAACAGTGCGGAGCTATCTACATTAAATAAAAGCTCCACCTTGCTCGATACTTTATTTACATTCTGGCCGCCCTTACCCCCGCTACGCGAGGTTTTATAAGTAATTTCTTTTTGCAGATCTGATTTATTCAGGTTCATGGGGTAAAGGTAATTATTTAGGTTGATTGGATGAGTGGTTGATTAAGTGAGTAGTTCTCAGGATATATAAATTATTCAACCTAAGCAACCACTCACTTAATGAACTTAATCAACCAATCCCCCACTCAACCAATCACAATTATTTGTACTTTAGCTACGCTTATGAGTAAAAACATAGTAGTGGCAATTGATGGCTATTCATCATGTGGTAAAAGCACACTGGCCAAAGCGTTAGCAAAAAAACTTCATTTTATTTATGTAGATAGCGGCGCAATGTACCGCGCTGTTGCCTTGTATTTTTTACGCAACAATATCGACGTAACCAATCACGATCAAATTGAGGAGGCATTAGAAAACATCCATCTTAATTTTCATTCGCGCGATTATCAAACCCACATCACCTTAAACGGCGAAGAGGTATCTGAAGAGATCCGCCTGATGCCGGTATCCGATAAAGTAAGCGAGGTATCGGCTATTCGCGAAGTGCGTAAAGAAATGGTTAAACAGCAGCAGCGCATGGGCCATTCTAAAAACATCGTGATGGATGGTCGCGATATAGGCACAACCGTTTTCCCAAATGCTGATGTAAAAATATTCATGACCGCTGATCCGAAAGTGCGTGCCGAAAGACGCTATAACGAGATCAAAGATAAAAACCCCGAAATAACATTAGAAGAGGTATTTGAGAATATAGCTCATCGTGACTACCAGGACACCACCCGCGAGGAAAGTCCGCTTGTAAGGGCCGAGGATGCCATTATATTGGATAATACCAACCTAACACCACAACAACAGCTGGACTTTGCCCTGGACAGGGTAAAACCGCTCATTCTTTAAGTAAGGGTGAAAGGATAAAGGCGAAAGGTATAAATTAAGGGTTAAAAACGAAAAGTCCTTTTACCTTTGACCTTTCACCTCAAAATCATCCAATAAACTTCTCTGCTTTAACACCAAAGTGATTCAAAAAATCAACCCCCTCATCGCTGGCCAAACCTTTGTATTCGGCATATGACTTATCAAAATACACGTGTTTGATACCTGCCGAAAATATCAGGCGGGCGCAGGGTAGGCAAGGCGATAAGGTAGTGTACAGTGTAGCACCTTCCAACTTAGCGCCATTTTTTACGGCGTATAGTATGGCATTCTCTTCGGCATGCAAAGCCAATGAGCAGCTCCCTTTTGAATCGCGAGGGCACCCCTCGCCTGGCCACTCCTCATCGCAATTATGCGTATGCGCAGGCGGCCCGTTATAGCCAATGGATATAATACGCGTGTCGCGGGTTAACACAGCGCCTACCTGGGCTTTAACGCAGTGTGAACGCTTAGCCAGATCAGTAGCCAGGTTCATAAAAATATGATCGAAACTTGGTTTCATGTAGTTTATTGGTTCATTAGTTCAATGGTTCATTAGTATCGGCAAATTTGCTACCAATAAACTAATGAACCATTGAACTAATGAACTAAATATTAATGTCCGCCAGATACTTCAACGTGGTCAAGGTCGATACCCTGACTGCGAAGTTCACGGCTCACTTTCCAGGCAAAATATGCCAGGTAAGCAAAGCCCAATACCGGTACAATGTACGAGAAATGGATACCGCTCATGCCTGGTACAACATTACCTGCACCATCGGCTATTTTACCTTGCAGCGGTGGTATGATAGAGCCACCCAGAATCATCATGATCAAAAACGCCGAACCCTGGCTGGTGTATTTACCCAAACCGGTAATAGCCAATGAGAATATAGATGGCCACATGATTGAGCAGCATAAACCACCGCTAATGAAAGCAAAAGTAGCTACCCTACCGGTAGTGAACAAACCGATGAGCATAAATATAACACCAAGGATACCTAACACAGATAAAGTACGTGTTGGCTTTTGCTGACCGATAAAGAAGGCCACAATAAGCACTGCCACACAAACCGCGTAAACATACAGGTTACCTACATTTACACCGGTTATGGCGTTTACAAATAATACCAGACCAAACGCTACAAACGGAACAAGAACGTATAAAATATACTTGGTTGACGTAGAAAGGTTGAAAGCCCCAATTGAACCAGCAAAACGACCGATCATCAGGCTACCCCAGTATAAAGATATATAAGGTGCAATGTCCGATTCGTTGAATGATCCAAATTCCGGAGTTTTTAGTAAAGAGCCCATGTTACTTTGAATAGTAACCTCAGTACCTACGTAGGTGAAAATAGCCAGCATACCCAAAATCAATTGCGGATATTGCATAGCGCCCCAACCTTCTTTACTTTGTTTAGCGGCAAATATGGTACCTACAAGCGTAAATATGATAATAGCCAATGAAGCATACACAAAATACTGGCTTGGGATACCAATAGCATTGCTTAATGGGTCGGCAGCTAGTATCAATAAAAACGCGATGAATATGATAAATAACGGCGTATTAGCTTTTTTGCTCGATTCAATTTTCTCGTCGCTGGTAACTTTGGGCAGGTTTGAGAACCAGAAGAACACAGCCACAGCTATAAATAAAGCTGCCAGCATGTAGTAAAGGTTATTGATAGACGATATTTTAACTTCCGGTTTAACCTCGGAATTTGCAGTACCAAACAACACCACACTCACAACTATCGGGCCTAACAGGGCACCTATATTATTGATACTACCGGCAAAATTCAAACGGTTGGAGCCTGTTTCGGCAGGGCCTAAAGCCACCACAAATGGATTCGCAGCAGTTTGTTGTAAAGAGAAACCAACAGCAATGATAAAAAACACCGCCAATATAAAACCAAACGCGCCACTGGCCACAGCAGGTATCATACCTAATGCGCCTACGGCTGATATAACTAAACCCAGGATGATACCATTTTTATAACCCAACTTATTCATGATATCAACCTTACTGGCCTGTGATGCGAAGTAAAGTATTAATGAGCCTATAAAGTATCCACCATAAAAGGTAAAATCGATCAACTGCGACTCAAATTGAGTGAGATGAAAATGCGTTTTACAAAATGGTATAAAGATACCGTTTGATGCGGCTAAAAAACCCCAGAAGAAAAACACAGTAATCAGCGTGTATAATGCCGAACTGTAATTTTTATTGTCTTTTTGTTCCATTTTTAAGTTTAGTTATACAGAATGTATTTTGAATCGCTAAACATAATTCAATTTTTGTAAATGTTATTATTCTTTTTCAAATTAAATAAATCACAATTTTAAGTTTCGTTGTTTAAGAGATAAAATTGCATATTCGCATGGTTCAAAATTTTGGAACATAAGCCTAAATAATGATAGAAGCTGTTATTTCGGGATTGGGGATAGGATTAGTGTTGACGTTTTTGACTGGCCCGGTCTTTTTTGCTCTTATTAAAACCAGCATCGAAAAAGGTTTTCATGCCGGTGTTGCCTTGGCACTCGGCGTAGTTAGCAGTGATGTGGTTTTCGTGGGAGCAATTTTATTTGGCTCTCAATATTTTGATATATCTAACCATACCAAAACCATAGCCGGTGTTGTTGGAAGCATCATATTATTTAGTGTAGGGATACGCTACCTGTTTAAAAAGGGCGAGGTGAACTATGAAAACAAAGTACCCTCGGGTATAAACCGAGCCGGATACTTTTTAAAGGGGTTCTTGATGTGCATTTTTAACCCTACCCTGCTATTTCACTGGATTACCGTGATTGGTACTGCCAGTACGGTTTTTCATGAAGGTGTAGCCCATCGCTCTTTTAAAATCGCGGTGATGTTTGCCACGGTACTTATAGTACAGTTTGGCATGGATATCACCAAAGCTTTTTATGCCAATAAACTGCGCGACAAAATATCTGTTAAACTGGTTCACCGCCTTAACGAGGTAGCGGGTATAGCGCTCATCATAGCCTCCTTGATATTGGTAGATAAACTGGTTACTCACTTTGTATTTTCGGCTCCGGCAGGAAGTTAATCCTCTTTTTAATTATTGAATTAGTGAATTAGTGAGTGTTATTTCCATTAATCAATTTCTTCTCCGTTAGCAGTTATGTTCCGACTGAAATCAAAATCAGCAAAACAAAAAAAGGCGATGAGTTAAAACTCACCGCCTTGAATATCATATTCCCCCTTTCAGGGGGTTAGGAGGCTCTGCTTACATGTAAGCTCTCTGGTTTTTACCTTCCATCCAGTTTACAAAGGCTCGGTTAACTACTTTGTTACCGCCCGGGGTTGGGTAATCACCGCTGAAATACCAGTCGCCGGTATGATCCGGGCAGGCTATGTGCAGGTTATCCAGGGTTTGGTATAAAACCTCAACTTTACACTTGATATCTTTTGGAGTGATGATCTGCGCTATGCGATCAGATATCTGCTGATCGGTAAACAAAGAGTAGATCTCTTTTACATAGTTCTTCACTTCTTCTTTTGGCAACTTGGCACTATCCTTACATTTCTGGTAAACATCCAGAATGATGTCTTCGCGATCCATCTCCTTCAGTAAGCTGATAGCCGCCTCAAAAGCCACGAATTCACCCATACGCGACATATCGATACCATAACAATCCGGGTAACGGATCTGCGGAGCAGAGGATACTACCACCACCTTTTTAGGACCTAACCTGTCTAATATTTTCAGGATGCTTTGCTTCAGCGTGGTACCACGTACAATAGAATCGTCCAATACTACCAGTGTGTCGGTATTCTTTTTGATCAATCCGTAAGTGGTATCATACACATGCGCTACCATTTCGCTACGGTCGGCATCCTGGGTAATAAAGGTGCGCAACTTTACATCCTTAATCGCTATTTTTTCAACCCTCGGCGCCATCTGCAATACCTCTGTTAGCTCCTCTTCACTTATCTTATCCTCACGGTTAAGCAGTTTATCACGCTGGTATTTTTTAACGTACTTGTGTATCCCCTCAACCATACCGTAAAAGGCGACTTCTGCAGTATTTGGGATATATGAGAATACGGTGTTTTTGATATCGTTATCAACTGCGTTCAATATTTGCGGACAAAGCAATCTGCCCAATTGCTTACGCTCACGATAGATAGACGAATCGCTGCCACGTGAAAAGTAGATACGCTCAAAGGAGCAGGCCTTTTTTTCCAGCGGTTCGCTAAACATGTCCTCGGTTATTTTACCGTTCTTTTTAACGATAAGTGCATGACCTGGGCGGATCTCTTTAATATCTTCAACAGGTACATTGAAGGCAGTTTGGATAGCCGGGCGCTCTGAAGCAGCAACAACTATCTCATCGTTATAATAGTAATAAGCCGGACGGATACCCACAGGGTCACGCATTACAAACGCATCACCATGACCTATAATACCCGCAATGGTATAACCACCATCCCAGTTTTTGGCCGATTTGCGAAGTATCTTGGCTACATCCATATCATTGGCTATCAACTTGCTGATCTCCATGTTATCGTCCAAACCTTCTCGTTTGTATTGATCAAACAAGCCTTGATTTTCTGTATCCAGGAAATGGCCTATTTTTTCCAAAACGGTTATGGTATCGGCTTTTTCTTTAGGATGTTGGCCCAGGTCGTACAATTGCTGTAATAACTCATCAACATTGGTCATGTTAAAGTTACCAGCAATAACCAGGTTACGGGTCATCCAGTTGTTTTGCCTTAAAAACGGGTGGCAGCTTTCGATGCTGTTTTTACCGTGAGTACCGTATCGCAGGTGCCCCAGTAAAACTTCGCCCGTAAAGCTTACGTTTTCCTTCAACCATTCGGTATCAGCTAGTTTTTCAGGACTTTCTTTTTGAATATCCGCGAATTTCTTCTGGATATATTCAAAAATATCAGCAACAGCGTTTGATGCCATCGACCGGTGTCTGCTGATGTACCGCTTGCCAGGCTCTATGTCCAGTTTAATGGTAGCAACCCCCGCACCATCCTGGCCCCGGTTGTGTTGTTTTTCCATCAAAAGGTAAAGCTTGTTCAGGCCGTACAGAGCTGTTCCGTACTTTTTCTGATAATAAGACAGTGGCTTTAAGAGGCGGATAAATGCCACACCGCATTCATGTTTAATCTGATCGCTCATGATTTGGAATGAGGCTGCAAAGGTATCATTTTATAATGAACTATCCCCATATCAATTGTCATTAAACAGTAGTTTGTGGATAAGTTACCGCAACGTTAATTTTTTGCACACCTCATTTACCTATTCGGGCGATAGAAAGATTGTGTAATTTCTATCTGGCCTAATGTAATGATCTTGTTTGTTTACACTTTACTAATTTAGCCTATTTGCTCCTACTTTGCAAAACCAACTATCTGGTGCAGTTTTACCGGATCATAGATTCTGCCACCTTTTATAACAACCGAAACATTACGGATATCCCTGATATTTTTTACCGGATCACCATCAATAATAACCAGATCTGCCTGTTTACCAGCTTCCACCGATCCGGTTTGTTTATCCATCTTCATCACAGTAGCCGGAATAATGGTAGCTATTTTGATAGCCTGGGCAGGTGTAAGTCCGGCTTCTACATACAACTCCAGTTCCCGGTCGAGGCTATAACCCGGGAAACCCATATCTGTGCCAGCCACAATAGGAACGCCTGCATCATAAAGCTTCTTTACAGCTTGTTTAAGACTTGCGAATAAAGGCTTGAACTTATTGGCCTGTTCAGGCTCTTCGCCCATGTTTTTAAATAAGGCCTGCAATGGCATGGGTAGGTTATAAAATGCAGGCTCAAGCAGTGTTATATCATCTTTCAAATTCCGAAAAGCCAGTTCATAAACCCCTACCGTAGCATCAATAACCACATGATGCTGTTTGATAAAATCAATAACAGCTATGCTCTGCGGATCATTAAAATCAACAGACTTGTCGGCGTTCCGCTTCATGATCGAATAAACATATTGGATATGATTCACCATGTTCATTCCAGAATCAACACCTTGCTGTAGGGTCATTTCATTTGGGATATGTCCGGTTACCGTCAGCCCGAGGCGGTGTGCCTCATCACAAATTATCTTAACTATCTCAGGCTTTACCGAACTGTATATTTTTATCTGTACAAAACCATTTTCCTTATAGCGGTCAACCGCTTTGATAGCTTCTTCTTTGGTATCAGCCTGTATAATTCCTAAGGCTTTCTGGCCTTTGCCATCAATAATACCTGCCTTTAATATATTGGGGCCGATACCTTTATCACTGTCAATAGCATTCTTGATGGCGTTGATATATTCAAACTCATTACCACAATCCCTCACTGTAGTAACGCCAGCAGCCAGGTAGGCAGGTCCCCACTCGGCCTGCTCAAAATGCGAGTGCATATCCCACAAACCCGGTAAAATAGTTTTGCCTTTAGCATCAATTACTTTTACACCAGCAGGGATAGTTAGCGATCCGGCCTTGCCCGTGCGTACAATAACACCTTTACTGATCAGTATAACCGCGTCGGGAATGCTTGTACCGGTTACTACGTCATATAATGTCCCTCCTGTTATAGCAATGGTTTCATCAGTCGCAGTTGATTGTCCGGTGGCTTTCGTAAACAACTCCATACCATAAACAGCTGCCTTGCTGATGAGTTGCGGCAATAAGGCTTCATACTCCGTGCGCATCGCCTCTAATTTATCCCCTTCGGCATCATTGGTGATCAGGCAGATGAGGTTGCCTTTATTATCAGCCCAGATCAACTCATTACCCCAAACCAAACCGCTGATGGTAAACCTGTCAAAGGTTACTGATTTGCCATTAAAACTCAATTCATCAGTCCCCTCCTTTTTTATTTGTACCGAGCCAAACGGCAGGGTGCGGATTGTCGCTGGTTCATGTTGCTTTTTCCAGTATTGCAACAGCACCTGCTGTACGGTTCCGGGAGAATATCCCGCTACGGTAAAGCTGGGTGGTGATACTTTTTGCGTATAGGAAGAATCATTTACCCGGATGGTCGCCTCGCCGCCACGTATGGTAATTTTATCATCCACTTTTGAAAACCTTGAAGTACTGCCTTTTATGGTAAGCTCCAGTGGATCGTTAACCGGATTTACTTTCAACTCGGCCTTTAAGGGTACAGGTGAACCACGGTCAACAAACTTAAAGTCGATGTTATACTGTATAGCGTCTTTATATTTATGCACTACATAGGTCTCTTTACCTATTTGCTGCGCAAACTTGTGCAGAAAGAAGGTTCCGCTATCGGCCGGAAGGCTGGTTTGAGCACTTGCATTTAAAAAAGACAACACGGAAATAGTAAACAGGATAGACTTCTTCATAGATCAGGTAATGTTTTATAGGTATGATAAATATATGACGATATTTTAAGAGCATCTGTTACAAGATCAATAAAAATATAATAGCCTCAATATATTTTCCGGTTGATGAAATATGCCAGCCTCTCCCCTTGCCAAACTTTTTAAACCTTAAATTTTAACAAATTTTAGTCAAAAATGGCCCGAAAACGATTCAAAAACATTCAAAAAACATCGATTTTAACACTTTTTAACAAATTCCAGCGTGGTTTTCAACGTGGTTTTGAAACTTTAAAAAGTATTAAATAATTAACTATCAAATAACTATGTGAAAATTAACTAATTTTTATGCCCTTTTCCCTCTTAACAAAACAGCCCGGTTATCTCTTTTCAGAAAAAACCGGGCTGGTATTGATATAAAGATACGAAAATTAGCGCTCAAATACAATCACATCATCAGCGGTTTTAATATTTAATATCCCGGAAAGTAATATTGATACGCGGGCCTGTATCGCCGGTTGTTTTGGGCACCTGGTGCAGCCAGTGGTGCTGGGTTTCGCCCTGCATAATTAACAGGCTGCCATTACTGAGGGCCATGGATACTTTGGCGTTTTTTTGTTGTTTGTGTTTAAACTGAAAAGTACGCGTAGCGCCAAATGATGCCGAGGCGATAACAGGGTTGCCACTCAGTTCTTTTTCATTATCGCTGTGCCAGCCCATGCTATCCTCGCCATTGCGGTAAAAGTTGAGCAGGGCCGAATTAAATTGCTTATTGCATTGCTGCTCGGCTGCTTGTTTGATCTGGAGTAACAGCGGTGTAAACGGCAGGGGGATATTTACCACGCCAGAGTAGGTGTAAGTTTTACCGCTATCGGAGTACCAGGAAGTAAGGCGCGGAAAATTAACCTGCTTGCCATAGATCTTCATTTTATCCTGTTTCCACAGAACGGAATGTTTGAGCTCATTAAATATGTCATAAACATCATCCTCCTGGTAAAAATTGGGATATAAAAATACCTCCCCATCAAACGGCAACAGGTTTTGACGGACGGGGCTAAATATATTCAATTGATTATCGGCGCTCATTTTTTAGAATCTTAATAGAATCAAGAACTAAGAGTCAAGAATCAAGACAAAACTCGATTAGTTCCGGCATCTACAAATTTAGACAAGGAATATGGATCACAGTTTAATATCATACACATACTTGTTATCTTTTCTTGACTCTTGATTCTTATATCTTAATTCTTTCCCCTACCGCCTATTTAAGCGTCTACGCTTAAATACCAAACAGGTGAGCGTCGACGCTCACCTAAAGTAAGGTTCAAGCGCAGACGCTTGAACCGGCGTAAGGCAAAGATTAAGACAATTCCGCGTTCCTCTTGATTCCTGACTCTTATATCTTGTTTCCAGCGCCGTCCTTGCTCCTTGCTCCTCAAATTCTTAATCAAAAAAAATCCGGCTTTACAGCCGGACTCTCTCATGTTTATGTAATTGGTTTGAAATGCAATAATTATAGCTTTTCGCCATGCTGGCTGATATCCAGCCCCACAACCTCTTCCTCGGCCGAAACCCTCAGCGGCGATATCATATCGGTAATTTTAAGCAACAGCATGGAGCCAAAGAACGAGAATATGGAAACACAAACCAAGGCTACCAACTGCACGATGAACAAATGCGTTTGGCCAAAAAATAAGCCGTTGCCGGTTAAATTACCCGCGTTTACATGCTGATTAGCAAAAACACCGGTAAGCAACATACCCACCATACCACCTACACCATGGCAAGGGAACACATCCAGCGTATCATCAATAGAAGTACGTGTGCGCCATTCAACCACCAGGTTACTCACTACGGCCGATATGATACCAATGGCCAGTGAATGCGGCACGGTAACAAACCCGGCTGCTGGTGTAATGGCTACCAGGCCCACTACGGCACCAATACAGGTACCCATAGCTGAAGGTTTGCGTCCGCGCAGCATATCAAAAAATATCCAGGTAATACCACCAGCTGCCGATGCAGTGGTGCTTGTAGCCAAAGCGGTTACCGCCAAGGCGTTGGCGCCAAAGGCCGAACCCGCGTTAAAGCCAAACCAGCCGAACCATAAAAGTCCGGTACCAATCATTACGTAAGTAATACGGGCAGGTGAATGATTAGCCTCGTTACGGCGTTTTAAATAAATAGCCGAAGCCAAAGCGGCCCATCCGGCCGACATGTGCACTACAGTACCACCGGCAAAATCAAGCACACCAAATTTGGCCAGTATGCCATCCGGGTGCCAGGTACAATGTGCCAATGGCGAAAATATAAATATCGAGAACAGGCAAAGGAATATAATGTATGAGTTGAAACGGATCCGTTCAGCAAAAGCACCGGTGATCAACGCCGGGGTAATGATAGCGAACTTCAGCTGATACATAGCGAATAACAGCAGTGGTATAGTTGGCGCGGCTTTCCAGGTGGCGTTGCCCAGCATGCCCTTCATCATAAAATAGGTTGATGGATTACCGATGATACCATAAAAGCTATCGCCAAAAGCTAAACTAAAACCAAATATGCCCCACATCACCGTAATGATCACCATACAAACAATGCTTTGCAGCATGGTTGATATCACGTTCTTTTTATTAACCATCCCGCCGTAAAAGAAAGCCAAACCGGGTGTCATGATCAAAACCAGGGCCGTCGACATCAACATCCAGGCAATATCGCCGGTATTAAAGTGAGGATTGCCGGAATTTTTGAATTCTACAGATGGAAAAAGAAAAGTTAGTACTAAAATGACAAGAATTACTAAGAAAGGAAAATACCGTTTCATGGAAATATTAGAATTGCTTTGTAAAACGGCCTGAAAGTATGATTTTAATTATAAAAAAACGAAGAATATTAAGTTTTTGTTAAAAAATTACGAAAATTGAAAAATTAGAGCAGTTGAAGTACCCAATGAGGGAAAATACCCAGCAAAACCAGGATAAAACTTATGAATATTGATAAAATGAGCAAATTCACAGATTTTTTGTTGCTTATTTCGGCCATTTCCTTTCTTTTCAGAAATAAATTCAAAGGGATCTTGATATAGTAAAACAGCGAAACAACCGTAGTGAGCGCACCTGTTGCCATCAACAACATCAACCAAATACTGTGCGTTTGCTGATAAACCCCGTAAACCGCCGAAAACACAAACAACTTACCGGTAAAACCAGCAGTTACGGGCAAGCCGGTTAATGAGATGAGGATGATCACAAAGCAAACGGAAGCTATGGGATATTTAAGACCCAGTCCGCGGTATTCTTCCACGTCTTCGGCGCCGGCTTCATTGGCAAAATAGGTAGCCAGCGCCAGTGCGCCGATATTGGCCAGTGCGTACACCAGCAGGTAATAGCTCAGTACCGATACGCTGTGCAAGGATAAAACCACAACAGCCATCAATGCGAAGCCAGTATGCCCAATGCTGGAGTAAGCCAGCATCCGTTTCACATTGGTTTGCAGCACCGCCGCGAAATTACCTGCTACCATGGTTACGATGCCGATAAGGGCGAATGCAATACCTATATCAAAACCTTTCCAATAGGTGGTAAATATAAACGGCGAAATAAAATTGATCAGCAAGGCAAAGGCGGCTATTTTAGGCACGGTTGACAGGTATGCCGTAACCGGTGTACTTGCCCCCTGGTATACATCGGGCACCCAGAAATGAACCGGCACGAAGGATAGCTTAAACCCGATACCCAATAAAACCAATATCATGGCAAATGATGAACTAACCGGATTAACAGCCGACAAGTGCTGGATGCTATATTTAAATATAATATCTAAAGATCCGCTGAAACCATATAGCAGCGATATGCCATACAACATAATAGCTGATGATGCCGCGCCGAACAATACATATTTTAAACCCGCTTCGGTACTGAAAGCGTTTTCGGTACGGTAGGCTACCATCAGGTAAGAGGCGATAGAAACCATTTCGATAGCCAGGTAAATGGATAACAGGTTTACCGCCATCACCATCAAATGCAGCCCAAATACGGATGCTATGGCAATGGAATACAGATCGGACAAGCCTTTTTGGTGACCATTGAGCTTATTATCCCAACCGAAATACAACAACAGGATAAACGATAGCAGATCAATGATGAGTTTAAAGAATATGCCGATACGGCTCAGCAGCAGCATATTACTAAATATCAAATGGTTTCCGTCAAGTATCAGCGCAAACTGCTTCAGGTCAAGATACATCACCAGCAACAAACCCGCGCAGGCTACTATACGGCATAACTTTAAAGAACGCTTACCAAATATCAAATCGGTTATCATGACTACAATAAACAGCAGCGCCAGGTAAACCTCGGGTTTAAAGAAGGCTATGCTGTCAAAAACAGATGATAAAGACTCGGATATATGTGATAGCAGATCGTGCATTTATTTTATTGTTATTTTTTTCTTTCCCCTCTTGAGAGGGGGTGTGTTGGGCTGAGTAATGGCAGGGGTGTGTTATTCCAAAAGCTATTAATCTGCTTTTATAAACACACCCCTCCGCCCCTCTCAAGAGGGGATTCGCACTTTCCCTTGCCCGCACAAATTATTATCTTTTTATTTCTATTGAACTATTACAGATTGATTTTTAGGGTATTTAACCTGGTACTTTAATTGTATTTTCTTATTATCCTGCGAATTTAGCATGAAATTCCAGGAAAGTTTGCCTGTAAGCTCATCCAGTTTTGCACCTGATATTTCCTGCTGCTCCACCTCGATGGCTGAGTTTTGCGAAACCGGCACCTGGTCTTCCACCAATAAACTCACAGGTTGGTTTTTGCGGTTCTTCACCTCGATGAGCCAGTTGCGCGTTTCTTTTTTATTAGAACCGAATGATTGGCGCTCGGTAAGATCCTTTTGCAGAGTACGGGTCACCACAATATTTTTATCGGCACCTAATGACAGGTTCAGCGTATCGGCAGTAGCCTGTGTATTGATCAATGATTTACCGATAAACGTACCTTCAAAAAACAGGTTCGCTTCGCCCGATAGGAAATTATACTTGTTCCAGTTGGTGAGCTGCGCGGTTAAAAACACATCGGTGCTTACTTTGGGCGCTACAAAATATTGGTAACTGGCGTTCAGATCAAATTGTCCGATCTCAACCGCATATTGTTTACCATCACTCGGCACAGAATATGGATTGGCAATATTAAACTCTACGTTGGTTTGATTTTCAACCGGTTTAACTTCTACCGGGATAGATTGCACACTGGCTGCTGCGCCCCGTATCCTGATACCTGGTGCTATACCTGCCACTGCTCCGGTTAAATCTTTTTTATATTCTGCCGAATAACCCGTTACCACCACTTCATTCAAATTTTTTGCTGAAGGCGACATCGTAACATTAATGAGCGGCATATTGGCTGGTCTTTCCACCGCCTCATATCCCATATAACTAAAAGCAAGATCCGGGCTATTTGGTGGTACCTGCAGGCTATAAAATCCCTGGGCATCACTAACCGTACCAATGGATGTTCCTTTAACTCTTATGGCAACGCCAGGCAAGCCATTACTTGTACCGGCTTCAAATACCTTACCGGTAACTTTGGTAACAGGTCCACTTTTGTTGGTGGAATACATACCCAAGCTCAAGTAATTGGGTGTAAGCTCGGGTTTGTTGCCACTGATGGTTGGATTACCTGTAGACAGCGTTACTTTAATATTTTTCCAGTCCTCGCCGCTTTGTTGTGATACATTGGCTTTATACGTAATACTGATAGGACTATTGACATTTTTTGCCCGGATATCATAGGTTGGATACCAACTGGCGTTTTGCACAACATAATTCAAGGTAAAGGTTGATTGTAAAGCGCTCTTGGCTGATACCGTTACCAAAACATTGCTGGTTATCTTGCTTCGGCCGTTAATGATAGTGACTATATGTTGATTAATCTTGTTCAGATCTTCGGTTAGGGCAGCAACCTGGTCATTGATATCCTGTTCTTTTTGTTTTATCTCGGTTAAGCGGGCTGTTTGAAAATCAAGCGCCTGTTTTAATTTGATTACATCCAGGCCATTCTTCTCACCACCGCCTATCTGGTTTTTGCCCAACATGTTTTTTTCTTCCGCATAAATCGGGAGCAGGCTATTTTTAAGACCGATTTTGTAATTAATGGCTTTTGCTTGAGTCTCCAGATCGCGGATCTCTTTTTGTTTAAGCTCATCGTTGGCATTGTCCAGTTCCTGCTTTACCGATAATATGGTAAATTCTCCACCGGCACTTACCTGCAGGCTCTGTACATCCATCCCTGGCGACATGTTACCGAAAACCAGGGTAGAAGTACCCGGGCTTACGCTGACCAGCGCCGTACGCGTTACTTGCGCACCGTTTAAGAAAACGGTTACTTTTTGAACTTTGGAAGCTATTTTTTGTCCTTCATCGGCTTTGGATGCCATCGCCATAAAAAGAAGAACCGCGGCGGTAGATAGTTTTTTGAACATCATGTCTTCGGTTAAATACATATCATCTGTTAATTGGCCCATGCGCGGCATTAAACCGGCTGGGTAAACTAAAGATGCATGGCTATGCATTTTTCCATAAAAGCATTGATGCTTATTCACCATTATTTATTTAAGCTGTAAAAACTGGATAAAAGCCAGTACAGAATCATTGATCTTATCAAAAACCAGCGAAGGCATAATGCCCAAAGCCAGCGCTATCAGCGCGAGGGGTGCCAGGGTCAGTTTCTCGCGCAAATTGAGGTCAGTAAGGGCTATTTTCCAAACATTACCGCCCTTTAATGATTCGGTGCCGAAAAACATGCGCTGCAATGTCCACAAAAAATAAGCGGCGCTCAGTAATATACCTACCGAACCGCAAACGGCCATCCAGTAAGGTAATAAACCATTTACCGTTGGCGATTTAAAAGCACCGGTTAACGAAAATGCCTCGGCCACAAATGCCGAAAAGCCCGGTAAACCCAACGACGCGAAAAACGCGATCATCACAAAAGCGGTGTATTGTGGCATCAGCGTACCCAATCCCCGGAAATGGTTGATACCCCGGTCGTGCACCCTGTTGTACAGCACACCCACCAAAAAGAATAGCATGGTTGATAAAAACCCGTGGCTCACCATTTGCATTACCGCGCCGCTAACACCCTCGGCGGTTTGTGAGGCGATACCTAACAGCACAAAGCCCATGTGCGATACGGACGAATAAGCGATCATCCGCTTCAGATCTTTTTGCGCCAGGGCATTGAAAGCACCATATAAGATAGATATCACCCCCAATAGTCCCAGCCAGAACGCGCCTGTTGTGGCCACCTCGGGGAAGATGCCTAAACAAATACGGATGATACCATACCCCCCTATCTTGAGCAGGATACCTGCCAGTATGATAGATACCGGGGTTGGCGCTTCCACGTGTGCATCAGGCAGCCAGGTATGCAAGGGCACTACCGGTACTTTGATGGCAAAAGCAACGAACAATACCACAAAACCAACCGTACGCGCAGGCATGCCCAATATGGTTTGATGACCTGCAATGGCAAACACAGACTGTGCATTGTAGTTGGCAGGGTTCATCATCTGGATGATATTAAAGGTATGATTGCCCGTTGCAGGGTCGGTAACGGAAAGGTACAGCCCCACCATCACCAGCAGCATAAATACCGAACCGAATAAGGTATACAGGAAAAATTTGATGGCCGCGTATTCCCTGCGCGCGCCACCCCACATCCCGATGAGGAAATACAGGGGCAACAACATCAGCTCATAAAACAGGTAGAACAGAAAGAAATCCAACGCGCAGAATACGCCGATAACCGCCATATTCAACAGTAAAAACAGCAGGAAGAAACCTTTGAGATTACTCTTGATCTCCCATGACGACAGTGTGGCGATCACCATTACCAGCGATGTCATCACCAGCAGGCTGATAGACATGCCATCAATGCCTACAAAATAATCGATCTGCATTTTGCCCATGCTGCCCAGGTTAAGGGAGATCCAGGGAAGTTTCTGCACAAACTGGAACTGATCCTCATGATTAATACCCCCATAAGCCGCACCCGTTTTAAAATGCAGGTACATCCATATGCTGATGCCTAATTGTATCAGCGTAGCCGCTAGCGTGAGGTACTTAAAGCAGCCCCGCACAGACGACGGCAACACCATAATGATAAGGCCGAACAGTACAGGTACCAGTAATAGTAAGGTTAGTATATTCATGCGTCGTGTTAAATCTTGGAGCCAGGAATCAAGAGATAAGAATCAAGAAAATAATAGTTGGTAATTAAACCCCAATTTTAATACCGGGCTCCCGGCTCTTGATTCTAACTTCTTGCTTCTCCTCCCTATATCAATATTTTTAAAATAAACAACAATAGTACGATCACCAGCATGCTAAACAGGTAATATTGTACTTTACCGCTTTGAAACTTACGTGCAAAATTGCCAATACTTTGCACTAGAGCGGCTAACAAATGCAAAAATCCATCAACAATATACTCGTCTGTCCAGGCGGCTAATTTGGCTATAGCGCCGCTGATACGTGCCAGCAAATGCAGCAAGCCATCCACAACCGTGCGGTCGATCCAGAAGCAGGCGCTGCCCAGGCGTAATACCGGGTTTACAATAGCCCGTTTATATAAATTGTCGATATACCATTGATTGTAAGATAAACGGTAGAAATAGCCTCTTTGCGAAAAAGCAAAACCACTTTCCCGGGCATATATCCGGTAAGCAGTAAATAATACCAGCAAGCTGATCACATTAACACTAATGGGTACCAGGCTATGGTAGATACTTTCCCCAGTGTTATGGGTAGATGATCTTAATCCTTCAAATAACCACGCACGCTCATAGGATAGTGGATTGAACGAAAACAATGGAAATAAACAGCAAACAGCCAACAATATCAAAGGCAAGGTATACGGCCAATTGCCATCGCCCAGGTGCAGTTTAACATCCGGTTTGGTTTTCAACAACCTGAACTCGCCAAAAAAAACTTTGAATATGAGCCGGGCCACATAAAACGCGGTTAACCAGCTGGTGAGCAGTGCTATCACCGGGATAATCTTAAACCAGACATTCCGGCCGTCGCTCCATTCAAAAGCCTGGATCAGGATACCGTCTTTAGACAGATAACCCGAAGTAAGCGGCAAACCCACCAGGGCCAGCGCACCTATAACGGCGGCTATAAAAGTAACCGGCAGTTTTTTGCGCAGGCCACCCATATAGGAGATATCCTGCGGATCGATGTCCAGGTGGTTATCATCCTTAATGTGCTGCATCTGGTGGATCACAATACCTGCTACCAAAAACAGTAAACATTTAAAAAAGGCATGCGTTGCCAAATGAAACAGTGAAGATGCATAAGCCCCTACCCCCATCGCCAGGATCATAAAACCCAATTGCGATATGGTGGAATAAGCCAGGATGCGCTTCAGATCGTTTTGCGTAAGTGCGATGGTTGCCGCCATAAACGCGGTAAAGCAACCGATGCAGGCCAGTATAGTGAGTTCCATTTCGGTGAACATGGGATACACTCTGCCCAGCAAAAATACCCCTGCGGCAACCATAGTGGCGGCATGGATGAGGGCCGATACTGAGGTTGGGCCTTCCATAGCATCGGGCAGCCAGGTATGCAATGGAAATTGGGCCGACTTGGCTGCTACGGCCAGGAAAATACCGGCACAGGCTACATATTGCCAGATGGCTGGTATTTGACTAACCGGGCCTGCCCACAAACCATTTTTTATAACAGCTTGCGCGATCAGGCCTTTCCCGGCAAAGATAGTATCCATATCAAAAGTATGAAACTGCGCAAACAGGATAATGATGGCGCTCAGCAAGCCGATATCGCCTACCCTGTTCATGATGAAGGCTTTTTTATTGGCTTGTACGGCCTTGTCCTTTGTAAACCAGAAACCGATAAGCAGGTATGATGAAAAGCCCACCAGCTCCCAAAAGGCGTAGAACAACACCAGACTATCTATCACCACCAAAGCCAGCATACTAAAGCAAAAGAAACTCAAATAGGTAAAATAACGGCTGTACCTGTCGTCGTGCTTCATGTACGCGGTAGAATAGATGTGTACCGGCAACGCGATAACCGACACCAGCAGCAACATCAGTACCGAAAGATTATTGAGCAGGATGCCCGCATAAACCTGGGTTTGGCCAATGGTGAACCAAATACGCTGGGCATGTATCTGCGGGTGATTCCATACCGTTGCAAAAACTTTGGCAGATAATATGCAGCTTAACAAAATAGCTATAGTTGATATCCAACCTGCAGATTTGCTTTTTACGGGCATACAAAAGTTGATCAACGCAGCAAGCAGCGGCAATGCTACGGCAGCAACCGTATAGTTTAAACTTTGTATGGAGTGTAAAAAGTTGTCCAATTTATTTGGTATCTATTTTAACAAATGAAGGCGTACGACCATATCCCATCACATATTTCAAGTTAAGATCCAGAACCTTGTCATCTGAAAACGATTCATATATTTTTCTTATCCTGTCGTCTGTTGAGGTAATATACTTTTCTCCATTAATAATAAAAGTTAAACCCGCATCACTTTGATGGTGCTTGTTCAGATACGTTTTGTATCCTGTTGAAAGCCGGCTTAACTTTTTTTGATATTGCTTAATGGCATAATTCCGGGTAACGGCAATTAAGGTAATTTTGCTTTTTAATGGATCTATAGTCGGTTTTTTATCATATTTTGAACTTAAAATACGGTTTCCCAGGTGAGCTATCTCCATTTTATTTGATCGCCTGCCATCTAAAAGATACTCTGTGATATCTTTTTCACCGGGGGATGATTCCGCTGCAGATCTGCCAGTAACGTGGCCTTCTTTCATGGTGATCAGCATAGCGCCGTTTTTTCCTTTTTTCCCAAATACGGCCACTGCTTCAGTTGCCTTCAGCACTTTAAACTGAATAATATTATCGGTATTTAAGCTGTCTAATATACCAGTGTAGGCCCTGCCATTAACCGTAATGTATGATCTGTTGCTGTCGATAGCGGCGCTGCACATGATCATCTTCTTTTTGGGGCCATCAACATAAAATGTATCCCGTTTTTGCGCGAAGGCACCTGTACAAGCCAGTATGAAAATTATATATAACAGGCTCTTCATCATCAATCTTTTAATTTATTAATCTCATTCGGATCGATGGTTTTATACCGGCGATATACATTCAGGATAATAGCCAGTGCTACCGCCGTAGTGGCTGCGGCCAGCACAATGGCAAACAGGGCGAATATTTGTCCGCTGTTATTTACTTTATCATATTTACCAAAGGCCACCAGGTTTAAAATGGCAGCGTTCAGGATCAATTCGATGCCTATTAGTATCTGGATGGCGTTGCGTTTGGATACCACCATGTACAGACCTATACAAAACAATGCAACGCTTACTACCAGGAAATCGGTGAGTGTGATCATGCTTTGCCCTCCTTTCGTGATAAATGGGCTGCCCCTACCAAAGCCACCAGTAACAAGATCGATATAGCCTCGAAGGGCAACAGGTAGCGGGTCATCAGATTTACACCGATATTATCGATCATGATATCCGTAGGAGTGACCTCATTTTTTAAGCTGATCGCATCTTTAACCCATGGCAGGTTATTAACATCCGCTTTAAACACCACATTAACCAGCACAATAAAAAACAATACTGCTAAAATTATGGCCGGCAGCTTTTTTATGTTCAGGAATTTTCCTTCCTGCTTTTGTAGTACGTTGAGGGTTTCTTTGCCCGAAAGCATAAAGGCAAACAGGATGAGCACCAATATGCCACCCACGTATATCACCACCTGGGTTACGGCCACAAAATCGGCCAGGGCCAGTACATATAAGCCTGCAAGCGAAAACAGGGTCACAAAAAATACAAATATACTGCGCACCAGGTTTTTGCTCGATGCCGCGAACAATGCCGAAACTATGGCTATAAAACTCAGGAAATAAAAGAGTACGCGTACCAGGGTCATGCTTCCCCCTCCTTTTTTTGCATGGCGGCCAGTTTGGCTGCCTGCTTTTCGGCTTGTTGCTGATCAAACAAAGCTCGTTTTTCGGCAGCAACTTCGGGCGACATGTCTGAAAACTGATAAGTAAGGTCGCTTAGCTGGAATACCGTTTTATCATACTGATTGGTCATTACGATGCACTCCGTTGGGCACACGATGGTACACAGACCGCAATACATGCATTTGGCCATATCAATATCAAACTTAGCAGCGTACAAGCGTTTGGTAGTACCATCAGATGTTTGGCCGATGGCTTCCGTCGCTTTGATCGATTCGATATCGATACAATTCACCGGACATACTTTGGCGCACAGATCGCATACAATACAATCATCCATCTCCACATCGAGCTGATAACGGCCCACTTCGGGTACGGGCAGCTGTTGCTTAGGGTATTGAATAGTATTGGTACCCTCCAGTTGTTTAAAGTAATTATCGTCACTTACGGTTGTGATCTTTCTGTCGGCATTAGAGGCAAAAAGATGTTTTATGGTAAGACTTAAACCTTTCCATGCCGTAGTAAAACCGTTAATTAACCTTTTAAACATCGACCGTTGATTTGTATAATTACGTTGATTCCGCTGATTTTTATTCTTTTATCTGAACCTTGATTTTTAGGATTCAGGGATTACCTTGATTTCTTTTCTTATTTATTTTTTATCTTATTTCTTGATTCTTATCTCTTGCCTCTCTCCATTTACATTAACCATAGCCTCCACACACCCGATATCAGCATACAGGCAAAAGCCAGTGGCGTAAGCACCTTCCAGCAAAGGTTCATCAGCTGATCTACCCGGAAACGGGGCAGTGTCCACCTGATCCACATCTGTACGGCTACCAGCCCAAGGGTTTTCAGGCTTACCCACAAAATACCCCAGGCCATACCTGTTGTCCAAGTAGCCAGATGCGCCGGTCCTATGTTCGGCAAAGGCGTATTCCAGGCGCCCAGGAACAAGATAACCCCAATCATAGATACCAGGAACATCATCGAATACTCGGCCAAAAACACCAGGGCAAACCTGATGCCTGTAAACTCGGTATGGAAACCGGCTACCAGTTCTGATTCTGCCTCAGGGATATCAAAAGGTGCACGGTTACTTTCGGCCAGTGAAGCTATAAAATAGATTACAAAGGCGATAATGAGATGTGGAGCACGGAATATGTTCCAGCTAAACAGACCACCTATTTTCGTAACATCCCAAAAGCCTAAGAATTTTATTTTTTCGCCCGCCAGAATGCCCTGTTGCATAGCTACATCCTGCAGATTGAGGGTTTGCGCTATCATCACTACGGCTATAATGGCAAAACCTGCAGGTATCTCATACGAGATGATCTGCGCGGCGGAGCGCATAGCGCCCAAAATAGAATATTTATTGTTTGATCCCCAGCCTGCCATCAGAATGCCCAGAGTTTCTACCGAGATAATGGCAAATATGTAATAGATACCCAGGTTTATTTTGGAGGGGACAAGTCCCGGCGCCCAGGGCAGGGCGGCAAAGCCCATATAAACCGCAATAAAAATTACCGCGGGCGCCAGCATGAACAACCATTTATCGGCCGCCGCCGGGATGATGAGCTCCTTTTGGATCATCTTTAATATATCGGCCAGGGTTTGGAGCGAGCCAAACTTACCGGTTTCTGTTGGGCCAAGCCTGTCTTGTATAAATGCCGATATTTTGCGCTCGGCATAAACACCAAACAGCGCGAAAACGGCCGAAAAGCTAAACAACCCAATAGCTACAATAAAATATATCAGATAAGTATTCAAGGGGTCTATTTTGCTTAAACCGCAAACTTACTAAATGTTATACTATTTTAGGGAGGTAAGTTATATTAAGTTGGTGGGGATTATGGGGTAGTGAGTAGTCAGTTGGGAGTGGTGAGTGATCAAAGTTGAGTAATGATTGCAACAACACCTCTGATCGGGTGTCCTTATAATAATACTGCAGCAAATCATCACTCACAACTGACCACTCCCAACTCACTACTTAGCACTTCACCAGATCATTGGCAGATATAAAGGTCGACTTTACCGGGGCCGAGAAAAACAGTGAAGCGTGATGATCAAAATCGGCAGTATCATCTGTTGTGGTGAAAAAGTCCCTGGTTCCGCCGCGGCTTAAATTTGTTTCTATTTCGGGATGGCGCAGCAGGTAATCAACCAGGCTTTTGGCCACAATATCGCCCTGGCCAATCACTTTAACATGCGCGGGTAAATTGGCTTCTATTTTTTGCTGGATGATAGGATAATGTGTGCAGGCCAATAAAATGGTATCTATCTGCGATGACTGCGCCATGATCTGATCGAGGTATAATTTCACAAAGTAATCAGCTCCAGGCTGGTCGTACTCACCGTTTTCGATCAACGGAACCCAAAGCGGGCAGGCTTGCTGGTAAACCTTAATGTCAGGAAAAAAACGCTGGATCTCCAAAAGATATGAGCCCGATTGCACCGTGCCCTTTGTACCTAATACGCCAATTTCTTTGGTGCTGCTAAAGTCGCCCACCACCTCGGCAGTTGGGCGTATCACGCCGAGCACCCTCTTTGTAGGATCAACTGTTTTAAGATCCTGCTGCTGAATGGTACGCAGAGCTTTGGCCGATGCAGTATTGCAGGCCAGTATAACCAACGGACAACCCTGGTCAAAAAGCCACTGTACACACTCCCAGGTGTACTGATGAATGGTGTTGAATGAGCGGTTGCCATAAGGCGCCCGGGCGTTATCGCCCATGTATATATAATCGTACTCCGGAAGCTTTTCAATAATTGATTTAAAAACGGTAAGGCCTCCAAAGCCCGAATCGAAAATACCTATAGGTTGACACATTCAATTAATGAATTAGTGATTTATTGAATTAGTGATTTATTTGTCAGAATCAGAATTTTAAAATGATCAGAATTATTTTGGAAACTCTAAAATTCTGATTCAGACATATACAAAAATAAAAAAAGCGCCGCGTAAATACGCGGCGCTTTTTTTTAAATGACTAATAGTTGATGCTTATTTTAATCCTAATTTCAATTTAACAGCAGCCATCAGGTCGTCAGCATCCGGAGATACCAATAAACTTACCTGTGAAGAATCCAATACATATGCGTATCCTTTTTCTTTGGCAACAGCGTTAACAGCAGCAGTAGCTTTATCAATTAATGGTTTACCCAACTCTTGTCTTTTTTGATCAACTTGTTGCTGAGCATTATTTTGATAATCCTGCATGCGTTTTTGCATATCCTGTAATTCATTACCTTTTGCTGTACGTACTGCGTCAGTCATAGTACCCTGGTTTTTTTGAAACTCGGTACCTTTTGCAGTGTACTCATTATTCATGGTAGTAAGCTGATCAATAAATGTTTTTTGATAAGCCTGCATCTGAGTGGTCACAGTTTTAGTCTCAGGCATCATGTCAATTAATTGATTAAAATTAATGTGCCCGATCTTAGTCTGCGCATTGGCAAAGTTGCCCGCAAATAACATACCTACTGCAACTAAAGCAACTTTAAATAGTTTTTTCATTGTTCTTGTCCTGTGTTTAATAATAGTCTGTTTATTTATTCAAAAATTTATTTAGCAAATACTCCGGGTTTAAGCCCTAATTTAGTTACCACCTCATCGCTCCTGTTGTAGCGAGGATTGGCATACAGCATAATTACTTCGCTGTTTTTATCAAATATCATGTCCAGGTTATCGCCTTCGGCAATTGCTTGTACAGCTTTAGACACACGATCCTGGATTGGTTTAATCAAAGCGTTACTCTTTTGTGAAAGTTCACCATCGGGCCCGAATTTCTGACGCTGAAAATCCTTGGCGGCTTTTTCTTTATCAACAATTTCGGCCTCGCGGCGCTTTTTCATATCAGCCGTCATTAAAACCTGATCGGCCTGGTATGCTTTGTACAGGCGGTCAATTTCCTGAAAACGGCTGTCAACTTCTTTTTGCCATTGATCAGATAATGCTGCCAGCTGTTTTTGTGATGAGGCATACTCGGGCATATGTTTTAATATATACTCCGAATCAACGTAAGCAAACCGTTGCGCATAAGCTCCCGTAATTGCTGTTAACGTTAAAAACGCTATTAAAATTATCTTCTTCATATATCGCTGTGCAAATTAATTAAATCCGCCGGATAAACTCTGAGAAATTGTAAAATGGAATTGGCCTCTGTTTGCGTCAGGCTGACCTGGTATTTTATCAAATCCGTAACCATAATCTAATCCAAGCAAGCCAAATATAGGTAAAAATATTCTTGCTCCAACACCTACAGAACGCCTAACGTTAAACGGATTGAACTGGCTAAAGTTATTCCAAACGTTACCGCCTTCGGCAAAAGCCAATAAGAATATAGTGGCCGACTGACTGGCAATTACCGGGTGACGCAGCTCCATAGTGTATTTGTTATAGATGGTGCTACCGGTATTGGTATTTTGATTTTCGGTTGAACCTTCAGGCACTATCGAGAAGTTTTGATAACCCCTTAAACCGATGATCTCGCTACCTTGTAAAAACTGATAGCTCTGCATACCGTCGCCACCCAGTTTAAAGCGCTCAAACGGCGATGGGCCTACATCCTTATTGTACATACCCAGGAAGCCAAATCTTACTTGTGACATCAATACGAATTTACCAACCAGTTTAGAGAACCATTGCGCATCATATTTAAATTTATAATACTCCACAAAATGGTAGCGTTCCTCTGGGGTTGCTATTTTGTAGTTGATATTATTAAATAACGAGTATGGAGGGGTAGCCTGTATAGTAAGCTTCATATTTGAACCCTGAGTTGGGAAAATAGGCGCATCGATAGAGTTACGACTTAATTCCTGGGTTAATTTGATGTTATATGAGGTACCGTTGGTAAATAAATAACCGGTATAGTTATCCAGATTATAGTGATCGACGTTTAACGAGTAGTTTAACTGGAAGTAGTTATCCGGCCATTTTAAACGTTTACCCAAAGTTACACCAATACCGTTGATACGCAGGTTATTGTATAACGGGCTCGATTTAGGATAATACTGCCCGGTTGAGCTACCTTGTGTATATGCCGATAAAGCGAAATAAATAGGTTTTTTACCACCTAACCACGGCTCCGAGAAAGTAAACGAGAAGTTTTGATAGGTACGTCCGCTTGATTGGCCACGTAAGCTCAACTTCTGACCGTCGCCTTTTGGCAATGGTTTATAAGCTTTAAGGTTAAAGATATTTCTTAACGAGAAGTTATTGAACGTTAAACCCAGGGTACCCACCAACTGGCCGCCACCAAAACCACCTGATAACTCGATCTGATCTGAAGGTTTTTCAACTACGTTGTAAACCAAATCAACTGTACCATCCTGCGGATTGATGTTAACTGGTTTCGGCTCTGTTTTTTGCTCATCAAAGTTACCCAGCTGACCAATTTCACGTGAGCTGCGGATCAATAACTCTTTGTTGAATTTTTGACCCGGCTTGGTTTGTATCTCGCGCATAACCACTTTATCGTTGGTTACATCGTTACCTTTTAAGCTAACACGATTGATGGTGTACTGCGGACCTTCATAAACACGGATGTCCAAATCAACGGTATCATTGTAAACTTTAACCTGTACCGGATCGGCAGTATAGGTTAAATAACCATCATTAAGATATAATGATGAAACGTCGTCGTTACTTGGGGTTGGACCTACAAGCCTTTTATTCAGCTCATCCTCGCTAAATACATCACCCTTTTTAACGTGCAGTATCCTGTTGAGTAACTCGGTAGAGTATTTGGCGTTACCAGACCATTTCACATTACCAAAGTAATATTTAGGGCCTTCATAAACTTTAATTTTTACGTTAACAGTGGTTGCATCATGGCTCCATACAGAGTCGCTCACGATCTCCGCATCACGGTAACCTTTTCCCTGCATTGATTCCACCAAGCTTTGTTTATCCTCTTCGTATTTATCCTGCTTGAATTTTTTAGAACCAAACAAGTTATACCATTTACGCTCCCTTGTTTTTTTCAAGAAGCCCTTCAGCTTTTTTGATGAAAATGCCTTGTTGCCTTCAAAAACAACCTGGTTTATTTTTACCTTGGTTTTCTTATCAATGGCTACATCCAATATTACGCTGTTGGCATCTCCCGGATCTTTACGCTGGGTAAGTTTTACGGTTGTATTCAGGAAACCCTTTTCGCCAAAATGTTTTTTGATGATGGCCGTAGTGGTATTTATTAAATTTTCATTAACGATTTTCCCGGTACGGTCATTCAGTTTTTTCTGTACATCTTCAATTTCACCTTTACGTATACCTGTGATATGCAAACGCGATAAACGCGGGCGCTCGGAAACGGCTATCTCCAGGTAAATGGTATCCATGTTTATTTTGGTAATGTTTAACTGTACATCATCAAATAAGCCCTGGGAATATAATGTTTTTATAACCTCGGCATTACGCTCGCCCGGCAGGTTGATACGATCGCCTTTGGTTAATTTTGAAAGCTGTATCAAAATATCCTTATCCAGATATTTAGCCCCACTAACAGAAATACCACCAATAATATAATCCCGGGGATTAAGATAACTTAAACTATCGGCCGGTATCGATTTGGTCAGTGTTGTTCTCGGAGCATTTGAAACCTGGGCAAACGCGGAGGTAACAAAAACAGAGAAAAGAATAGCAAAAAGAAATTTATACATTCGAATATTTTAGTGGGCTAAAATTAATTTATACAGTTGTTAAAAAGTGTTAAAAGAAAAAATTTAGTTAACCTGCTCACTTGTCATACCAAAACGGCGCTCGCGTTTTTGATAATCAAGTATCGCTTCGTACAAATCTTCCTTTCTAAAGTCGGGCCAAAACTTAGGTGTAAAATACAACTCAGCATAGGCAATTTGCCATAATAAATAATTACTTATACGGTATTCGCCGCTTGTTCTGATCAATAATTCAGGATCGGGCATATCGCCGGTAAAAAGGTTATCTTCAAAAACATCTTCGTTGATGTCAGCTATCTGCAATTCGCCTTTTTGTACCTTAATAGCTATATTTTTAGCTGCACGCACAATTTCACGCCTTGAGCTGTAGCTTAGCGCCAGCGTAAGTACTACCCCGGTATTTCCAGATGTTTTTTCCATAGCGGCCTTAAGTTCCCGGTTACATTTATCGGGTAACATATCCAGATCGCCTATGGCATTTAGTTTAATGTTATTTTTCATAAACCCGGCTATTTCTTTATGGATGGTACTAACCATTAATTCCATAATGGCCATAACCTCCAGCTTGGGCCGGTTCCAGTTTTCGGACGAAAATGTGTAGAGTGTGATGTATTTTATGCCTAATTTATCAGCGCCTTCAACAACATCCCTAACAGATGTTACCCCGTTATGATGGCCAAATACTCTTAATTTGCCTTTTTCTTTTGCCCAACGACCATTGCCATCCATAATAATGGCAACATGTTTTGGTAGCCTTAACAAATCAATCTGATCCAAATATCCCATACTGTTCATTATCAAAAGCTACTTTGTGAATGCCTGCAAAAGACATACTGGTGTTTTAATTTTATCAATGTTGTAACCAAATAAAATATTTGTTCAACGCCAACTCCCAAAAATAGCGCCCGGCCATACTATTGTAAAAATTCAATTTGCCGGTTTTTTCAGGGTACAAAGGTAAAACTTACTTTGTATTTTTTTAGTATGCGGTAGGAAAAGAAAATGTTATTATCAATAATGCACCAAAATGATGCAAAAAGCACACAAATAACAGGTTATGTACAGATTTATTACACTTATTTAAAACTCAAATGAAGAGGCCAAACATCAAAAATCATCAAATGATCATGATGCCCGGCCTCTTAATCTGCTTATTTAAGGTCGTAAAAGGAAGGTTGTTAATAAATCCCTTTTTGTTTAAGCATATCCGTATCGTGTGGGTCAATATCTACAATGGCATAAGAAGGCACATTGGTAATCGTAAGCTCATCCAAAACATTAACCAGGTTGCTGTACACCGAATGATCAGAAGGTTTCACCAGTACGATCATGCTTTTACCCGTTTTGTTATATATCACTTTGGCTGTTTCAAACAACACTTTACGAATACCGTCCTTATTAAAGCCGGTAATAGCAGGGGCAATTAACGGCTTTTTCAGCTCGCCCAGATAATACATCAGTTGGTTGTTTTTTCCCAGACATACGGTAAGGCTGCGACTGGCAGGCACAGCATCACCTGAGCCTACGGGCATGGCCAAATCCATCGCTTTGGGTTTTGCCAGGGTGGTGGTCATGATAAAAAAGGTGATCAGCAGGAATGCCAGATCAACCATAGCGGTAAGGTCAACCCGAAGGTTCATTTTTTTTCGCCCACGTGCCTTGCCTGTTTTTGGTGTTGAAGGATTTAATTCGGCCATGATCTTAAAGTTTAAGGTTAAATAATAAATGCCAGCTATTCTGGACGTTTACCTTTAAACGAAAAATTTAATTTCATTATTATATTTTTAACAAAATTAAATTTTGTTAAAAATATAAATTACAGAATTATTAATAATAACAGCGTTGTGTAACGAAGGTGTAGGAAACAGTAAAGCCAAAAAAGAAATAAGTATCGCGCGGCTTAAAATCGCCACGTTGCGAGCCCATTGGGTTAAAGGGTTTGCCTACTTCTCCCGAACGGTCGGACAGAGCTCTTGACAGATTATTGGGCAGCTGACCAGGATTGGGGTAAACCTTGCTTACATCATCCAGATAATCGGTCATGGTATACCGGTAACCCAGATCGCCGGCTACCGTCCATTTACCATTAAAGTTATATTTTAAACCTACACCATAAGGAATTACGATGGTACTTTTGCTATAGGGGGATGATTCCCCTTCGGTTCTTAAATTCCGCAAACCATATGATCTTCCCTGATAATCAGTACGCGGCGCAAAAGCGGTTAAACCAATACCCGAGTATATATATGGTGTATACTTATGCGGGCCTGCATCAGGAATATAGTTCAAGAAATTGAACTCCCCGATAATGCTTATCTCCTTCAAAGGGTCGTTGAAACTCAAATTACGATCCCTGAACTGCTGACTGCCTGATTTACTATCGTCGGCACTGATCTTACCGTAAATAAAATTCAACTTGGCTGCAAAGTAGCCGTCAAAATTACGCTTTACGAATAAACCGCCAGAAATACCGCTTACTTTGATAGGATTATTGGGATTAAGATCACCGATATAGCCTGCGCCGCCAAGAGCACCGCCAACTTCCCAGGTTTGAGCCCGCAGTTGATAGGATATCAATAAAAAAAATAGAAGTGTTACAAATTTGGGCATTAAGCAAATTTAGTAATTACGGGCATCTAAGCCCCATAATAATTTGTTTCTTAACGTGGTTAAGTAACTTTCATTATTTAAACGTACCAAATTTAGCTGAAAATCGGCTTTTTGAACGTGAAATTTAACAGTTTGATCTAATGCGGCCACCCGCGAATCGCATGATACCAGGTAGTTCGCGCTGCGGCTCTCCACTTCAAAACACAGTTTGCTGTTATCTGGTATAATGATAGGCCGCACGTTAAGGTTATGGGGCGACACCGGGGTTAGCACAATACTGTTTGACTGCGGAAAGATAATTGGGCCACCGCAGCTCAATGAATAAGCTGTTGACCCGGTTGATGTAGATATAATGATACCATCGCCCCAATAGGAGTTTAAAAACTCATCGTTCAAAAACACATGGGTGATGATCATAGCGGCATCGTCGCGCTTATGAATGGTTACATCATTGAGGGCGAAATTATCCTCACCAAAAATTTTCATGGTTGAATCGATGGTGAGCAGCTCCCGACAATCCAAAGAAAATTCTTTGTTTACCACTGCATGTATAGCCGCGGTGATATCATTTTTATTGATGCTGGCCAGAAAACCAAGCCTGCCAAAATTAATACCGATAACCGGGATACCAGAATCGCGTATCACGGTTACCATATCCAACAGGGTGCCATCGCCCCCAAGGGTTAAAAAAAGATCAATAAACCCTTTGATGGAATTGGTATTTTCAAGTACGTTATATTTTACGCTGTTTATTTTGTCCTGCAGATATTCGTGCAACTGGTGATGAACATATATATCGACATTATGCTGCGCCAGGTTATCAAATACCTGCTGAATATATGGTATTACAGACGGATCATTAAACGGTCTGCCGTAAACTGCTATCTTCATTTGTTAGTTTGGTTCATTAGTTGATTGGCTCATTAGTTCATTGGTCTTTTATAGTTGAAGCCTTACCAATAAACTTTAAATATGCATTTAATTTGATATGGATAATTTGAAGTTTCTCAAATAACACATTGAACTGATCATCATTTATAAGTTTTCTGTTTAAAGATTTTTTTAACCACCCTTTTGTTTCTAAAATTGATCCTCGGCTAAAAAAGCAAAAGTTTCTATTTTCCTTGTAATGGTACCGGCCATAACCTTCGGCTATATTAGCACTTATTGAATCAGCTGCACGTACAATTTGTTTTCCTATGGTATCCTTTGCAAAATAATCCCATTCACTTACTAACATCCAGATCTCATCGCTAAAACTTTCAGCTAACTGATATACTTCTAACTCTTCAAGATTATAATAACTCATGGATATTTATTATTGAACTATTTACCAATGAACAAATAAACCACTGAACAAGTGAACCAATTATAAATTAAGGTAATTCATGAGTGAGTCGTACCGGTCTTTCGCGTTATCGTTATTATCGGTATTGTTAAAAGTAGCTTTTACATCGTACTCATAACGCAAAAAGGTGGCTATTATAGCCGAAATATCCTGTTTATTTACTTTCAGGGTTACTTCCATCTTGGTCGAATCTGGAAAAGTTTGCACGTATGAACTGAGTATCTGGGCGTTGTCAGACTCTACGATCTGGGCCATGTGCGCCAGGGAATTATTTTTGTTACCAATCTCCAATACAATAATACCACCCGGCTCTGCTACAGAGGTTATCTTGGCAAAATATTCTGTAATAGCATTAATGGATATCAAACCAAGATAGTTTCGCTTGGCATCAAGCACCGGTATGGCGGTAAGCTGGCGCTCATAAAACATCCGTATCACATCATATACATGCTGATCTTCGAGCACATAGGGGTTTACCTGCGATAGAGCCAGCGCGCCAACAGCGGTCTGATAATCGCTCTCCCCTACCAGGTCATCTTCGGCTACCAGGCCCAAAAACTGTTCTTCGTTCACGATTGGCAAATGCCTGAGGCGGAACTCTACCATGCGGTCAAGTACTTTCTGTATCGTATCAGAAGTGTGTACCGGCGGAATCGCGTCTGCCATCAGTTCAATTGCTACCATGATATTAAACTTTTAGTTTTTCCAAAAATCCAGTTAACAACCTGTTAAATTCCTTCGGATGCTCCATCATCGGTGCATGTCCGCATTTATCTATCCAATGTAATTCGGCATTGGGTAATAATTCACTAAACTCAACTGCAACATCGGGCGGAGTAATTTTATCATCTCTACCCCAAATTAATGATACCGGCAGATTCATTTTGTGCAGGTCCTTTTTCATGTTGTGCCGTATGGCCGATTTTGCCATGGCCAGCAACCTTACCACACAATGCCTGTCGTTCACTACCTTATATACGTCGTTAACCAGTTCATCGGTTGCCACAGCAGGGTCATAAAAAGTATATTGTACCTTTTCCCTTACAAAATCGATGCTTTCACGGCGGGGGAATGATCCACCAAACGCGTTTTCATATAGGCCCGAACTTCCGGTTAACACCATCGCTTTGATATTTTCCGGATGAGCCAGCACATAGATTAAAGCCACGTGCCCCCCAAGTGAATTACCCAGCAGGGTTATATTGTTTAGCTCTTTGAACTTTATAAACTTATGTAAAAACTTCGAAAGACTTTTTACACCCGTGGTTATAAGAGGCATATCATAAATTGGCAGCATAGGTAAAATAACACGATAATTTGGCCTGAACTCTTCTACAACCTCTTCCCAATTGCTCAGTGCGCCCATCAACCCATGTAATAACAACAATACCTCACCTTCGCCCTCATCTATATAACTAAACCCGTGTTCCTCTTTAAGCACGAAATCCATATAAAATTCTGATATTAATTTTTTTTAAACTTTTTATACCGAAATCAAATTCAGTATAAATTCTATTATTCCGCCATAAAATTAGTTTATTACGGACGAGTTACAACAATTATAATAATAAATTTCTAAGTCGTTAGTTTTAAGTCTTGAGTTCTGAGTCTTGAGTTTTAAGTCAGTAACATGCTTTTAGGTTCTATTTTTGAAACTCAGAACTCAACACTTAAAACTTCTGACTTAAAACTACCCCAGCAATTGTCTTACTACTTCTGATATGGTTTTGCCGTCGGCTTTGCCTGCAAGTTCTTTATTGGCGGCTCCCATCACTTTACCCATATCGCTGGTTGAAGTTGCCCCCAACCGGCTAATCAGTTCCTGCAGATAACCTTCAATTTCAAAACGGGTCATTTGTTGAGGCAGATAAGGCTCAATCACCTTCATTTCTTCCATCTCTATCTCGTACAGGTCTTCACGATTTTGCGTTTTATAAATATCTGCCGATTCTTTACGTTGTTTGATCAATCTTTGAAGCACTTTGATCTCCGCTTCGGCTGTAAGTTCTTCTGCCGCTCCCTTTTCGGTTTTGGCTAGCAGCAAAGCTGATTTTATTGCACGGAGACCTCTTAAACGATCGGCCTGTTTGGCCAGCATAGCCAGCTTAATATCCTGGTCTATTTGATTTATTAATGACATTTTATAATTAGTGAATTATTGAGTTAGCGAATTAGTGATTTGTGAAAATAGCAATTATTATTGCATCATCTGCACATCTAATATTTGCACATCTGCACATCTATTTTCTGAATATATTACCTGCTGTAGCCTGCGCGGTTGGCATAATCACCAGGTCATTGATATTTACATGCGCCGGGCGCGATGCCACAAACCATATGGTTTCGGCAATATCATCGGCTGCAAGCGGTTCAAAGCCTTCATATACTTTTTTCGCTCTGTCTTTATCCCCCTTAAACCGTACTTCCGAAAATTCCGTTTCCACCGCTCCCGGATGTACCGCTGTAACTTTTATACCATGCGGCAACAGATCAATACGCATACCTTTATTTAGGGCATCAACTGCGTGTTTAGTAGCACAATACACATTACCATTGGCGTATACTTCTTTGCCGGCAATAGAACCCAGGTTAATAATATGCCCAAAGCCATTACCAATCATCCAGTTGGATACCACACGGCTTACATAAAGCAGCCCCTTCACATTGGTATCAATCATGGTATCCCAATCATCATAGCTGCCATTTTGTATTGGGTCAAGACCCTGGCTCAAACCGGCATTATTCACTAATATATTAACCTTTTTCCATTCGGCAGGTAAACCTTCCAGGTTTTCTATCACATGCTCCCGGTTGCGTACATCAAATGACGATACGGCAACCTCAACATTATATTTATCATTTAAATGGTGGGCAATTTTTTCCAGGCGGTCAAGCCGGCGGCCGGTTAATATCAAATTATAGCCTTCACGGGCAAATACATGGGCACAAGCCTCGCCAATACCGGCGGTGGCTCCTGTGATTAAAGCAATTTTAGTCATGGTATGTAGATAACTATTGCGGCGAAATTATGTTTTTTACTTTAAACTATTGTCGGGCAGGGGTAATGAAGTTTGGTTAGCAAAACTTGCTAAATAAATTTGTCATGCTGAACAACGTGAAGCATCTGTTAAGCGATTGATACATCGAAGAAGATCCTTCACTCCGTTCAGGATGACAAAAAATCTAAAATTTGAATACTATTCAAAAAACAGGCTGAACATAATGGTATGCAGCGATAATTTGCTGATAGGTGCCGAGAAGGGCTGATTCTCCGGAACCAGCATATTACCAAAGGAATTGGATATTTTAATTTCGGGCGAAAGTTTAAAAAATTCAAAGTAGATATCGCAACCCAGGCCAGCCTCATATGAGCCGTAACCACTCACGTTTTTAACCAGCTTATCCATCAGATCGAGATTAGCATCATTCTTTTTTGCCGCGATAGAGTGTGAATATTTAACCCCACCCAGCATATAGGCCCTGAAATTACCTAACCTGTCTGATTTTAGTTTGAACGATAACGGAGCATCAACAGTGGTTGACTGCACTTTTTTGGTTACATCCGGGTTTTGTGTATTATTTTCATAAGTATAAGTTAAATCCCGGTCGGCAAAAACCAATGAAGGAGTAAAACGAACTTCCAAATGATCAGTTAAACTATAACGGGTAACAAAGCCAACCGCAAAGCCGGGCGTACTTTTAGAACTAATACTGCTTAGATGACTGGTAAGTGGCTGTCCGTTTTCGGGATTGGTAAAAGGAGTGCTCCAGTTTGGCTTCTTAACGATCTTAAAATCGCTGCTTACATAGGTAAAGCTAAAGCCAAAGCTAAAATCCTGCAAATCGGCACCACCGCCCCATGCCGGTACCCTATCCTGTGCAAACAATAAATTGCTGCACAGCATCAGTATCAATACAATCAGGTACCTTTTTAAACTCATTTTTATTTAATGCCTGTATATATAGAACATATGCCAAATAATAATGGCCGGTGTTTGGTGTTTTTAAAACCTACCTTATCCATGAGGCTAACAAAACTTTTCCCATCCGGAAAAGCCGCTACCGACTCTGGCAGGTAAGAGTAAGCTCTTGCATCCTTACTGAACAACTTGCCAATACCCGGTGTAATATAGTTGAAATAAAAATTATACAACTGTTTTACCGGGAATGCACGTGGCTTTGAAAACTCCAGCACTACCGCTTTGCCACCGGGTCTTAATACTCTTTGTATATCGGCCAGGCCTTTTTCCAGGTTTTCAAAATTACGAACGCCATAAGCCACGGTAACGGCGTCAAATTCATCGGCCTCAAATGGCAGCTTTTCAGAATCGCCCAGTTTTACTTCAAACTTATCGCTAAGGTTGCGTTTCTGTATCTTCTGTTCGGCAATATCCAGCATTCCGCGTGAAATATCAACACCAATTATTTTTTCTGGCCGAAGCGTTTTCAGGGCCTCAAACGCGAAATCGCCGGTACCGGTAGCTACATCCAGTATCAAACGGGGTTTATCGTTTTTTAGTTCGTTGATTGCTTTTTTACGCCAGATGATATCGATCCCCAATGACATGAAATGATTGAGGAAATCATAGGTTTTAGATATATTGTTGAACATATCGGCCACCTGTTCTTTTTTGGTGGCCTGCTGATCATGGTAGGGAGTTATGGTTTTGCTCATTTGTATAATGGAGGCAAAGATAGTGATTGTTGACGGTTCATTGGCTCATTTGTTCATTTGTTCATGGGTGATAGTTCATGGATCATGGTTCATAGTAAGAAAGAAATAATTCAAAATACAATAATTAACATGAGGCTACCATGAACTATCATCCATGAATTATAGGCTACAACTATGATTCATGAACTATAAACTATGAACCTTCAACTATGAACTATCAATTCAATTCATTACTTTTAAAAGCCAATTATGACCAATCATGGTGAACGGGTTATTCTTCTCAAAAAGATAATCCAGGTTCATTAGTTCTCTTTTAAATTAATTATTGTTATAAAATTCATTTCCTGATCTATGAAAGAAAAACAAGAATCGTCGCGTCGCAGCTTTATTAAAAAATTAGCCACTACCACAGCCGCCGTAGCTGCGGGTACCAGTATTTTTGCCGCTGAGCATGAGCTAAAACCTTTTTCTATACTGAAAAGGCCCTTAGGGCACAGCTTTAACGACCAAATCAACATCGCGTTGATAGGAGCCGGTGGGATGGGTACGCAGGATGCTATTGTGGCCCTGCAAATCCCGGGGGTAAAACTGGTAGCTGTTTGCGACCTTTATGATGGCCGCCTTAAAGATGCAAAAACCCGCTGGGGCGCCGATATTTTCACTACAAAAGTTTATAAAGAGATCCTGAACCGCAAAGATATCGACGCGGTAATTGTTGGTACGCCCGATCATTGGCACCAGCAAATATCCGTTGATGCGATGCACGCGGGCAAACACGTGTACTGCGAAAAACCGATGGTACATGGTATTAGCGAAGGCCCTGCCGTAATCAAAGCTCAAAAAGAAACCGGGAAGATTTTCCAGGTGGGCAGCCAGGGCGTATCATCACTGGGTAACGAGAAAGCGCACGAACTGTTAAAAAGCGGTGCTATTGGTGAGCTCAACTATGCCGAAGGGTTCTGGGCCCGCCGCGAACCGTTGGAGGTTTGGCAATATCCTATTCCGGACGATGCATCGGCCCAAACGGTGGATTGGGAAACTTACATCAGCAATACCAAGAAACGCGATTACGATTCCAAACGCTTTTTCCGCTGGCGCAACTACACCGACTATGGCACAGGCATGGCCGGCGATTTATTTGTACACCTGTTCTCCAGCCTCCATTTTATAACAGATTCTGTAGGTCCAAATAAAATATACGCCTCAGGCGGCTTGCGTTTCTGGAATGATGGCCGCGAAGTTCCGGATGTATTACTGGGTACTTTTGATTACGGTAAATCGGCAGCTCACCCTGCCTTTAACCTTTCCTTGCGTTGTAATTTTGTGGATGGTACCAGTGGTACTACCTACCTGAAACTTGTAGGCAGCGAAGGCTCCATGGATATTACCTGGGATAAAGTAACGCTGAAACGTAACAAGACCTTTGGCTCCGACGATCCGTTTTATCTCGATAAACTTAAAAAAGCGGGCAGCGGTTATGCCGAACGCAAAAAGATGGTACCACCCGAAGAGATTGTTTATGATGCCGAAAAGGGATATAAAGGTGGCCCGTACGACCACATGAATAACTTTTTCAACGCCATTCGTAACAATGGTAAAGTAACCGAGGATGCCATTTTTGGCTATCGCGCCGCGGCCCCTGCCCTGCTGTGCAACGACAGCTATTACAACAACAGCCCAATGTTCTGGGACCCTGAAAAAATGCAGTTAATTAAAAAATAGTTAGTTGATGGTTCATAGATCATGGTTCATGGCTAAATCTCAATTTAACTATGATCTATGAACCATCAACTATGAACATAACAACACCAAATAAACATGAAACAACATATTAAAAAACTTGGTTTGATATTGGCCGCAGCTGGTTTGGTTTGTGTACAAACCTCTGCTATTACTATTACAGCAAAAGATCCAAAACCTGTAAAAAGAGTTGCCCCAAAAGGTGGTTGGGTGAGCCTATTTGATGGCAAAAGCCTCAAAGGCTGGCATGGTTTTAATAAAAAAGGCCCTGTAAAAAACTGGACCATTGTTGATGGTGCACTCGTATGTTTGGGTGCTGCCCAGGGTGATACCGGCGGTGATATTGTTACCGATAAAAGCTACGCCAATTTTGAGCTCTCCTGGAAATGGAAAATTGACAAGGGCAGCAATAGCGGCGTATTATACCACGTGGTTGAAGATCCTAAATTTGACGCCACCTATGTAACCGGTCCAGAATACCAGATCATTGATGATAACGGCTGGCCCGAGAAACTGGAAGACTGGCAAAAAACAGGCTGCGATTATGCCATGCACCTGCCTAACGATAAAAAGAAGATCATGCCTGTAGGCGAATGGAACACCAGCAAAATCGTCTTCAACAAAGGTCATGTAGAACACTGGTTAAATGGTGCCAAAATTTTAGAATTTACCGCCTGGGATGCCGATTGGCAAAAGAAAAAAGCCGAAGGTAAATGGAAAGATCACCCTGATTACGGCAATGCCAAAACCGGCCTGATAGCCTTGCAGGACCATGGTCACAAAGCTTATTTTAAAGATATTAAGATAAGGGAGCTATAACACGATCAGGGATTAGTAAGATTTACAGGATCCTAACTAAAAAAGAGGCTGTTCCCGATTCAAGGAACAGCCTCTTTTTTGGTTGAAGTGGGATATGCTAATTAAATTAAAATCCTGAAATCCCTAATCATCCTTTAATCGTGTTTAGTAGTCCCTCTATATCCAACCTTCGGGTATACATACCCAGATTGCCGTGCTCATCCACGGGCCATTGTTCTTTTGGTCTGTCCCAGTACAATTCTACACCATTCTGATCAGGATCATTCAAATATATGGCTTCCGATACACCGTGGTCTGATGCTCCGGTGATGTGGTATTTGGCATCGATCAGGCGTTGCAGTGCTACGGCCAGATCTTTCCGTTCGGGGTACAAAATTGCGGTATGGTATAAGCCTGGCGCATACTCGGGAGCTGGCGGTGCGCCTTTACTTTGCCAGGTATTCAGGCCTATGTGATGATGATAGCCACCAGCTGATATAAAAGCAGCCTGATCGCCATAAGCAGCCATTTTTTCAAAACCCAGCAAGCCACAATAAAAATCAAGCGAACGCTGCAGATCGCTCACCTTTAAATGTACATGGCCTATACGTGTTTGGGCAGGAATTTTATAATCGTTCATTAATTTACGTGTTTAAACATCAAATTTAATTATTATTGCGTTCATAATTGTTGAGCTATTGTAAAACAAGCTGATCGGGTAGATATAACACAAACCTAATCAACTTTAATGCCCATGAACGCGCAATTAAAAATAATTACCTTTGCAGCATGATTGTTAAATCGGCCGAATTTATTTGCAGCAACACCCAAATCTCCAAACTGCCACCACCGGTAAAGCCCGAGTATGCTTTTATCGGACGCTCAAACGTGGGCAAGTCATCGCTGATCAATATGCTCACGGCAAAAAAGGGACTGGCAAAAACATCGCAAACACCAGGAAAAACCCAGCTCATTAACCATTTCTATATCAACGAGAGCTGGTATATTGTGGATTTACCGGGCTATGGTTATGCCAGAGCCTCCAAAACCGAAAAAGCCAAATGGGATAAGTTTATCCATACCTACCTGGATAAGCGCGAAAGCCTTCAATGCGTTATGGTGCTGATAGACAGCAGACTGGAGCCGCAAAAGATCGATCTGGAGTTTTGTAACTGGCTTGGCGAAAAAGGCTTATCATTTGTGTTGGTATTCACCAAAGCTGATAAACAGTCAAGCATCAAAACCGATCAAAGCATCGCCAAATTTAAAAAAGCCCTGTTGGCTACTTTTGAGGAAGCGCCGCAGTATTTTGTAACCTCTTCAGAAACCCAATTGGGCCGCGAGGAGATTCTGGCTTTTATTGATACGATTAATAAGGAATTTGTAATACCGCCTTACCAGGGCCCCGGCCAGGAGTAAGAAGCTGGCTCCCCTCTTGAGAGGGGGCGCGAAAGACAGTGTGATGGCAGGGGTGTGTTATCCAATAGAAAAGAAATATACATGCCACGTAAAATTATTCCATACAATCCTAAATTAAAGGAATTGGCCCGAAAGCTCAGGAATGATAGTACATTAGGTGAAATACTTCTTTGGAATGAATTAAAGAACAAACACCATGGCTATGATTTCCATCGTCAAAAACCATTATTAAATTATATTGTAGATTTTTATTGTTACGAATTAAATTTGGTGATTGAAGTTGATGGACATTATCATAATCACAAAGAAAAAGCAGAGACTGGTAATATCAGAGACCAGGAACTCGCTAAGTATGATCTAACAGTGGTACGTTTTAGCGAGAATGAAGTACGAAAAGATATGCTTAACGTTTTGAGAACGCTTGAGAGATATGTTGTAGAACACACCCCTTACCCTTCTCAAGAGGGGAGCATAGAATAAAAAAACATATTGTAGAACACACCCCTTACCCCTCTCAAGAGGGGAGCATATTTAAGACATGAAAAAATATCTTTCATTAGTAACATTTGCACATACCATTTTTGCTATGCCCTTTGCCTTCATAGGCTTCTTTTTGGCAGTTACCACTACGCAAAACCATTTTGACTGGCGTAAGTTGGTGTTGATGATATTGTGCATGGTATTTGCGCGCAACTCGGCAATGGCCTTTAACCGCTACCTGGACAGGGATATCGACGCACAAAACCCGCGTACAAAACAACGCGATATTCCGGCGGGGCGCATCAGTGCCCCGGCGGCTTTAACTTTTACGTTGGTTAACTGCGCCTTATTTATCGTGGCTACCTGGTTTATCAATCCGCTGTGTTTTTACCTGTCGCCGGTGGCTTTGTTTGTGGTGATGGGTTATAGCGCTACCAAACGTTTTACAGCGCTTTGTCATTTGGTGTTGGGCTTGGGTTTATCCCTCGCACCCATTGGTGCTTACCTGGTGGTAACCGGGGCCTTTGCTTTAACGCCATTGTTCTTCTCGCTTTCGGTTTTGTGCTGGGTAAGCGGCTTTGATATTATTTATGCCCTGCAGGATGAAGATTTTGATCGCAGTCTTAAATTACACTCTATCCCGGCATACATGGGTAAAGTAAACGCTTTAAGATTATCCACCTTTTTACATGTGCTTTCGGCTGCATTTATTATCATGCCTGTGCTTTTTACACATGTAGGCTTTCTGTATTATATAGGTATCGTATTCTTTTGTGCTATGCTTATTTACCAGCACTTGCTGGTTAAACCAAATGATCTGAGCCGGGTAAATTTTGCCTTCATGACCACCAATGGTATAGCCAGCGTAGTATTTGCCGCATTATTTCTGTTAGATAGAGTATGGATACATTAACCGCGCTAAACCAGTTCAGGGAGCATATCCAAACGTTCGTCCCGCTTACGGATACGGAGTGGCAGGTTATAGTGCCCTACCTGGAAGTAAGCGTGCTTAAGAAAAAGAAGAATTTTGCCGAGCCCGGCAAAGTATGTAACCAGATTGGTCTGGTGGTAAAAGGATCGGTACGCTTTTTTCATGTGAAGGATGGCGAAGAGATCACCGGTTACTTTTGTTTCGAAAACGAATTCATCAGCTCATACAAAAGTTTTTTAACCCGCCAGCCGGCCATTAACTATATTCAGGCACTGGAAGACAGCATATTAGTTACGCTTAACTATAACAACACACAACAACTTTATGCTGATGATTTGGTAGGCCACAAAATGGAACGCATCTACAGGCTCGTTGCAGAGCATTACCTCATCTGCTATGAAGACCGCGTAACTTCATTCATCACCCAAAGTCCCGAAGAACGTTATAACAAACTACTGGAAACCGGCGGCGAAGTTCTACAACGTATCCCTCAGCATTATGTGGCCAATTTTTTGGGCATAACCCCTGTTTCGCTTTCCCGCATCCGCAGGCGGATCATGAAGATAAGCGCTTGATAAAAGCCTCACCTAAATCCTCTCCAAAGGAGAGGACTTTATTAGCATATTAATTTCCAACTTTATTTAGCTCCCTCTCCTTTGGAGAGGGCTGGGGTGAGGCACCAAATTCTTATCTTAAGTTAACGTTTTGATTTACAAAGCCCGGCTACCTTTGTTATATACAAAACGAGAAAACATATGCATACTATATTAGGAGCCGGCGGCCCAGTGGCCAACGCCCTCACCCAGGAATTAATCAACAATAATGATACTGTACGTTTGGTAAGTCGTAAACCCGTACAAATAAACGCAGCCAACGTAACCTGGCAAAAAGCCGATCTGTTAAATTACGACGAAATATTACAAGCATCCCAAGGATCAACAGTCATATACCTGTGCGCGGGCCTGGTTTATGATAAAGAGGTATGGCGGCAGCAATGGCCTGTAATTATTCAAAATGTGATCAACGTAGCCAAAGCAACCGGGGCACGACTGATATTTTTTGATAACGTTTACAGCTATGGCCTTGTTAACGGTGCCATGACCGAAGATACCCCTTACCATCCCAGCAGTGTTAAAGGCCAGATACGTGTAGATGTTGCCAACACTCTAATGGACGAAGTTAAAGCAGGTAACATCAGGGCCAGTATCGCCCGCGGGGCTGATTTTTACGGCACCGACTCCTTGAATGCCTTTTTTGACCAGATGGTGCTGAAACGTCTTTCTGAAAAACTGAGCGCCCAGTGGATTGGCAAAGCCAAAACCCTGCACAGTTTTACCTATATTCCTGATGCCGGTAAAGCGATGTTCTTGCTGGGACAACATCCCGAAAGCGATAACCAGGTGTGGCATATACCAACCGCACCCGCTATAACCGGGCAGCAGTTTATTGAACTTGCCGCACGTATTTACAAAATGAAACCCAACTTTTTTGCGATTAACAAATTCTTGCTGTGGGCCTATGGTCTTTTTAACAAAACGGTTATGGGTACGGTAGAGATGTACTACCAATATGACCACGATTACGTTTTTGACTCCACCAAATTTGAAAAAGCTTTCAACTTTAAAACCACCAGTTATGAGGATGGTATCAAACACATGTCTGAAACATTGTATAAGGCATCAGCTTAAATACGCATAGTGATACATCGGGCAAATCAATAATATCACAAAAGAGGGGTGTTACTCTGAACTCCGTCGAAGGGTAGTGCGTAGAGGCCTGCCCACCATGCTTCGACTGTGCTCAGCATGACACCCTCCTTATGATGTGGATTTAGAGCCAATGTGCTACATTCAGCAATATTACCTTGCGATAACAATAAATGTAATAATTGCAGCTAATTTCAACCATTATAATTTCAACCTTAATAGTATGAAAACCATTTTAGCTGCAACCAATTATACCGATCTGGCCGAAAATGCCGTTACCTGGGCCGCAGGCATTGCCCGCTTAAACAATTATAAATTAATCCTGTTGAATGATTTCACAATCTCCGTACATGTGGAAAACGCGCGTCTTTCGGCCGCTCATGTGGAAGAAATGATAGAAGCCAACAGGCTGCTCCTCGAGTCGAAAGCATTATTACTGGCCGACGAATATGGTATCGAAACAGTGGCCCGGGCTACATTCTCTTTTATAGATAATGCCATTAAAGAAGTAGTTACCGAATATCAGCCCGAGATGATTGTGATGGGCATGGAGGAAAAATCGTTGGAGCAGGAGCTTTTGGGAAATACCACTACATCAATCATCAAAAAACTGCGTTCGCCTGTATTGGCAGTTCCGGCTAATGCAAAGTTCAGCGTTCCTAAAAAGGTGCTTTTTGCCTGCGATGTATTGAACGGGGTTTCTGAAGAAATACTGGCCCAGGTTAAAGAAGTTGCCCTGGTGACCAAGGCCGAGATCGAAATATTGCTGATCAATCAAACCGTAGAAGAATTGCAGGAAGCAGGTGGAGACGCGACCTCATTAAATCGCATCGACGACGGATTAGAAGGCATTGATTACTATTATAAAAACGTTAAATCCGACTCTATTATTGATGGCATCGCCAACGAGATCAAGCGATTCGGCGCCGACCTGCTGATCATGGTTCCAGAGCAACACGGCTTCTGGGGCTCCATGGTGCACCGCAGCAAAACACGCATCATGGCCTCGGGCTTAAATATTCCGCTATTTTCAATTCCAGCTTAAAAAAGGGGAAGGCCAAAAGTCGGAAAAGTCCGGAAGAATGAAAATCTGGAAGTTTTGTACTATCTTAATTTCAGACTTTGGGGTCTTTCGGACTTCCAGACTAATCTGCATATTTGCACATAAGCATATCTGCACATCTAAAAATTATGATCCACAAAAAAACAAGAACATACATCCCGGCCACACTCGAAATGAAGTGGGAGAACCTGGAACCTATTTATAAAGAACTGCTCGATCGTCCGCTGAATTCAGTTCAGGAACTGGAAAAATGGCTGCATGATAAAAGCGAGCTCGAAGCCGCTTTGGAAGAAGATTTTGCCTGGCGCTATATCCGCATGACCTGCGACACAGCCAGCGAAGAGCTTTTACAGAACTTCCAGTACTTTGCTACCGAAATTGAGCCTAAAGTTGCGCCTTATGGTAACGAGCTCAATAAAAAACTGGTTGCCAGCGAATATGTTAACCAGCTCGACGGCGAAAAATATTTTATCTTTTTACGTGCCGTAAAAAAAGCCCTCGAATTGTTTAGGGAAGAGAATATCCCCGTACAAACCGAGATTCAGGTTGAACAGCAAAAATATCAGTCTATTACCGGGGCCATGTCGGTACACATCGACGACAAAGAATTTACCTTAGAGCAAGCTTCTGTATTTCTGAAAGGTACCGACCGCGTTAAGCGACATGAGGTTTGGGAAAAGATCACCAAACGCCGTTTACAGGATAAAGAGCAGCTGAATGAGTTATTCGATCATCTGCGCAAACTAAGACATACCGTGGCTACCAATGCCGGCTTCGAAAACTTCAGGGATTACATGTTCCAGGCACTGGGGCGTTTTGATTATACCCCGCAGGATTGCTACGCTTTTCACGCGGCTATCGAAACCGAAATTGTACCTATCCTGCGCGAACAAGCCGCGAAACGCAAAGCGGCCCTTAACCTTCCCGAGTTAAAACCATGGGATATGGATGTGGATATATCGGGCAAACCCGCTTTAAAGCCTTTTAGTGATGGCAATGATCTGATCGAGAAATCCATCCAGTGTTTCAGCAATATCAACCGTTACCTGGGCGAGCGCCTGGAGATCATGAAAGATAACAGCCTGTTTGATGTGGAAAGCCGTAAAGGCAAAGCTCCTGGTGGTTACAACTATCCGCTGGCCGAAACCGGCGCGCCATTCATTTTCATGAATTCGGCCAATACCTTCCGTGATTTGACTACTATGGTACACGAAGGCGGGCACGCGGTACATACTTTTTTAACCGCCGACCTGGAACTGAATGATTTTAAACATTGCCCTTCAGAAGTGGCTGAGTTGGCATCCATGTCGATGGAGCTGATCTCGATGGATAACTGGAATGTATTTTTTGATAATGAAGAAGACCTGAAACGCGCCAAACGTGATCAGTTGGTTGACGTGTTGAAAACGTTGCCATGGGTAGCCGTGATAGATCAGTTTCAGCACTGGATCTACACCAATCCTAACCACACCGACGCAGAGCGTACAGAAGCCTGGATAAAAATATATGAGCCATTTGGTGCCGGCTTTGTAGATTGGAGCGAGCATCCTGATGCCGAAGCTAACCTTTGGCAAAAACAGCTGCATATTTTCGAGGTACCGTTTTACTACATTGAATATGGCATGGCCCAGTTAGGCGCTATTGCTGTATGGAAAAACTATAAAGAAAACCCCGAAAAAGGGTTGCAGCAATATCTGGATGCCCTGAAACTGGGTTATACCAAAACCATCAAGGAAATCTACGAAACAGCAGGAATCAAATTTGATTTTAGCGCGGCTTACGTAAAAGAACTGGCCGAATTTGTAAAAGCCGAAATGGACAAGATCAATTAAAAATAACATCGATTTGTGCAAAAGCCTCTCCGTTTGGAGGGGCTTTTTTATTTTTAGAAGATCAAAGTGTATTGTTTTTAATACAAACTGATCAGCTTGACGTTCCAACAGATACCGTGAAACCGATTGTTGGTTATCCTACTCATTAACAGTGCTATCCATCTGTCATCTCCCTGTTTCATTTCCTTTAAAAACTCTTGCAGATTAGTCTTTGGCATACCCATTGCATTGTCAGTCTTATAAGACTAATTCGTACATAATTGACAGTCAATAAGATACGATTTAGTCATATTAAATTCATTATTAATATTCTTTTAAACTAACCGGCCTGCAGAGGGTTCTAATCAATATGAAAAAGATAATTTTAAGTATAACAATCATATGCTTGTTTGCAACACTGGGTTTTAGCCAGGCTTTAAAGCCAGTGCAGATAGATAACCTGGTTTCGATATCATTACCGGCAAATTTTTTAAAGAAAGACACTTTAGGTCAGCAAATCTATTCCGGTAATGGAGCTTTTGGTTATATGGTAGTAATTAAGGCCAAAAATCCGGCTAACACCAAACCACTGGATAAAGAACGCGATTTGAACCAGGTGTTAAAAAACACGGTGAATGATATCCAGAAACAATCAGTTACCGGTAGTGTCATGAACCTGCGAGATACCACTGTTGGCTCATTAAAAGCCAAAGTATTTACACTGTTTGTTGATAATAGCAATACAACAGGCGAATCGCCACAGTTAAGGAATTTTATCCTGATATATACTCAGGAAGCTGCTTATACAATTGAGTATCTGATTCCCGAACAACGCCAGGATTTAGCTAAAGATGAGTTGAAAGCATTTACCGGTTCATTAAAAATAGCACCTGAACTGCAGCGTCATGACCAATATATATCAGACGCCAAAGGTATATCATTTGGTGCCAAAATGGCCTTATACGGCGGTATCCCTATCGTACTGATCATTGTACTAATGGTTATCCGAAGGAACAGGAGATTAGCACTTGAACAAGCTTAATAGCAAAAATTTAAAAAGAAAAAGCCCGGTTTAAAATCGGGCTTTTTTTATTCTATATAGTCATGCCGAACTTGTATTTCATGGGTAGGTGTACGCCGTGATAGTTACCTGTCTTGAGGGATCCTGAAACAAGTTCAGGATGACTTTATTTACTCAGCGTTTTAATCAATCCCTTATTCCATTTATCGGTATGAATAAACCGCCTGCTATCCAGCCAGCTCAGCCAAATTACCGTTACAATTACGCCGATAATCGAACCCATCATCACATCCTCAAAAAAATGCTGGCTCAAATACATTCTGGAATAGCCTACTGCTACGGCAACCAAAAAGGCCGGTATTCCCCACAGCTTATTTTTGCACAAATAGGTGATCACCACCGTAGCCGAAAATATAGAAACCGTATGGCCCGAAGGGAAACTATGTGTAGCCAATATGTATATACCCTTTACAAAATGGATGCGATCGAGCTGGTTTTCAAAATATATCCGGGGGCGTGGCGCATCGAAAATAAATTTCAGGATCTGGGCAACAATACTGGTAACAGCATAGCTTGTAGCCAATAATAACCCTTTCCGGTAACTGAATAAGCCGACAACCAGCGAAAGGATCACCGCCGTAAGTCCTTCGCCAATATCCGTTACATAAGGCGCCAGCGTATCTGCCCAGGGCGCATTTAAGCCATTCACAGTAAAGTATATAGTTTCGCGGCTATAAGATAGTTTGATAATCAAACACACGCAGAGCAACAGGAGGTATAGGATAAAAAACGGCCTTATCCGGTACAAAACATCTTTTATTCCTATCTTCATGGCGCAAAATAAGCATATCCTTATTCAATGCAAAAAAATGATTATGTTTGAATTTGAGTTGAACTAATTAGCTGAAATAAATGTCGAAAAGTATATTTCGTAAGAAATCTGTTGAAAAAATATTACATGATGTAGAGTGTGGATTTAGTGATAGCGAGCACCCCGGGACACCGACATCACAGCTCAAAAAAGAACTTAATGTAAAAGACCTCACCCTCATGGGGATAGCGGCCGTTGTGGGCGCGGGTATATTCTCAACCATCGGCGAAGCCTCTTTTCATGGCGGGCCCGCGGTTTCCATCTTATTTGTAGTTACAGCCATCACCTGCGGTTTTTCGGCCCTTTGTTATGCCGAGTTTGCCTCACGCATACCCGTTGCAGGTAGTGCCTACACCTATGCTTATGCCTCCTTCGGCGAACTGATTGCCTGGATCATCGGCTGGGATCTTTTAATGGAATATGCCATCGGCAATATCGCGGTGGCCATATCCTGGAGCGAGTATTTTGTAAACCTGCTCGAAGGTTTTAACATCCACATGCCCAAATACCTTACTATGGATTATGTGTCGGCTTTACGGGCGCATGAACAGGTACAGGCAGCCGGTGGCCACCTGGCCGATATTGGCGACAGGGTAAAAATAGCGGCATCGGCATGGGATATGGCTCCAGGTATAGGCAATTTTAAACTGATTGCTAATTTGCCTGCTTTAGGTATTGTAATTATTATTACTTACCTGGTTTATGTAGGTATCCGCGAAACAAAAAAGGCAACCAATGCCATGGTTATCCTTAAAATATTAATTGTTATAGCCGTTATTGTTATCGGCTTTTTTTATGTTACCCCTGCCAACTGGCACCCTTTTATGCCTAACGGTTTTAGTGGAGTGATGAAGGGCGTATCAGGCGTATTTTTTGCCTATATCGGTTTTGATGCCATATCAACCACAGCAGAGGAATGTGAAAAACCCCAGCGCGACCTGCCCCGTGGCATGATCTACTCACTTATTATTTGTACAGTTTTGTACATCCTCATTGCCCTGGTGCTTACAGGTATGGTAAGTTATAAAGAGCTTCAGGTTGGTGATCCATTAGCATTTGTGTTTGCCAAGGTTGGTTTGCACAATATCAGCTATGTAATATCTATCAGCGCGGTTATTGCTACAGCCAGCGTTTTATTGATATTTCAATTAGGGCAACCACGCATCTGGATGAGCATGAGCCGTGACGGCTTGTTACCCAAAGCGTTCTCCCGTATTCACCCTAAATTTCATACGCCCGCTTTTGCAACCATAGTTACCGGTTTTGTGGTAGCTATACCGGCCCTGTTCATGAACCTGACCGAAGTTACCGACCTAACCAGCATCGGTACCCTGTTTGCTTTTGTACTGGTATGCGGCGGTGTGCTTTTATTACCACGCCAGGGCGCACAAGCCGGTAAATTTCACTTGCCTTATGTGAATGGTAAACTCATTATACCGTTCATAACGCTTATTATTTTGGGCGCTTGCATTTATTTTAAGCCAGCCCCACAAGTAGAGATGATGCAGCTTAAAAAGCTGAAAGACCGCTCGGCTATTATTGAAAACCTGGATGCTACGGATAATACAACCCTGCTTACCAGTTTCAATACGCTGTATGGTGATCAGCATATAACTCCGGCTAACGCCACAAAATATTTCAAAGACATTGAGGAAGATAAATTCAACACTGCCCTAAGGGCTACCAATATCAGCGATGCTAAAAAGTATTATCTCGGTCTGGATGGGTTCCTGTATAACTTCCCGAATTACCTGTTTTTTATCCTGATCATCATTATCAGCATATACAGCTTTATCAAAAACTTTTCGCTGATACCAGTGCTGGGCTTAATGAGCTGCTTTTATTTAATGACGGAATTGGGTTACACCAACTGGCTGCGTTTTTTAATATGGCTGGTTATTGGCCTGGTTATTTATTTTACTTACAGCTATAAAAACAGCGTACTGGGTAGGGTGGCAAGTGCTAAGTCGTAAGTTCTGAGGATAAAATTTCATCTTTAAGTTTGTTATTTTTAGTACTTTGAACTCAAGACTTAGAACTCAGAACTTGTATGACCTGGATATGCCCCATATGTAACCGCGAATTTGCTGCTACCAACCAGGTACATTCCTGCCGGGAACGTAACCTGAGCGATTTTTTGCAGGGAAAGTCGGATGATACCATAGCTCTTTTTGATTATTTCATCAACGAATACCTGCAAATAGCGCCCATCAAAGTTTATCCAACCAAAAGCATGATAGCCATAGGCGATCGTGTGAACTTTGCCTATGTTACCCAATTGGGTAAAAACTTTGTTGATGTGGTGTTTCCCTTTAACGAGATATATGAGGATAACCTCTGCTTTACCAAGATAAAAACAGTACCGGGAACTAATGATCATAACCATTACTTCCGGATGTATTTTAAAGAAGACCTAAACGACGAGGTGAGGAAATACATGAAAATGGCCTGGGAGAAGGGGAAGTAGTTTGGAGTCGGAAGTCTTAATTAAGAAATCTTTAGCAAAAAGAAAGATCTTTTACCAACTACAGGCTTAAGACTTCCGACTTAATACTCTCTACTGCGGATAATTCTTATGTTTCTTCTTACCCAAAATCCATTGCTGAGCTTTAAAGCTCAGATAAGCCGAACCTGCCCCTACAAGTGCTCCAGCCACAACATCACTTGGGTAATGAACGCCCAGGTACATCCGAGAATAGCCTACCGCGCCCGCGTATAAAAACGAAGGAGCTATCACATACCATTTGGGTATAGCCAAACTTAAAGAAGTGGCCGCCGAAAAAGCAAATGCGGTATGCCCAGACGGAAAGGAAGGGTCCGTAGGCCCCGGCAATTCTTTCAGCGTTATCAGATCGGGATGCGCTATGTAAGGTCGCGTACGGTTAAATATCTTTTTTAACACATAGGTAGAGCCGCCCGCGACAATCAGAGACGCTCCGGCCTGTAAACCAGTTATTTTGAGGTCGTCATCATGGTTAACAAAGCCGGCTACCAGGAAGCCAACCGGTACCGCCGCATCAACATAAATAGCTTTTTTGGTAACAAATCTCCAGGTTTTATCTCCACCGCTAACCGGGCCATTGATATCTTTTAACAGATTAAGATCAAGCCCCTGGGCAAATAAACCGGCGGCACAAAACAATGCCCAAAACGTCAAATATATTTTCTTTTTCACTCGCAGGATTTTTCAAACCGCGATAAAAGTGAAAAAACATTCTGTAGTAATATTGGATTAATATTGACTTAACATCTTTTAGAGAAGAAGGAGCAAGGATTTTGGGACCAAGTAACAAAAATTACTAATTGGGGCAAAGATTTTGGGAACAAGGATTAAGTCTTTAAGTCTAAAAGTCCTTACTCCAAAAATCCCAAAATCCTTGATCCAAAAAATCTAATTTACCCGGTGTATCTCTATAGCTTCAGGGATCGACAGCATTAACGGTACTTTCTCTACAGTAACAAAGCTCAGGTCCAGACCAAAGCCACGTTCCTCAGATAAACTCACCTTTTTAAGCTGTACGTAGAAATCCATGATAAACCGTTCGTAGAACGACAGGCTGTGCGAGCGTGACAGCACTTTTTCGATCACCACAAACCTGAAATCGCCAACGATCTTGTGTTTGTTCAATGATTTATAATGACTGGTAATATCCACCTCGCCTTTTTTAACCAGATCTTCCACTACTTTACGGAACAGCAGGTTGATCTGTTGCTCTACCCGGAAACCAAGTTTAAAGTCGATCCTGATCAATTTGTTAGGCACCAGGAACTCCACTTCATATTCGCGTTTGTAAGGCTCATCAACCACATCAACATGTACCAGCCAGTAAACATCAGCACGTTTAGGTTGCTTTTGTAAAATGGAGTAAACTATCTTCGATTCAATTTCGGAGTTGAAATTGGCGCTGGTTAAATACACCAATTGCGACGCGTATTTAGGTACGGTTTCATCGGCGCTTAATTCTTTAAGAATATCAAAGTAATCATCAATACTCACAAACTTCACGTAACGGTTCCTGATCTTACGGGCCGTGTGCCAGGTCCACATTACGGTGAACAGCACAAAACCTATTGACAGGGTAAACCAACCACCATCCAGGAACTTGTGTAAGTTACCCGCCAGGAAAGTACCCTCGATAGACACGTAAACAACCAAAAATATAGTAATGATATAGTTGGGTACCTTTTTGCGCTTCAGGAATTTGGATACCAATATAGTGGTCATCAACATGGCCACGGTTATACTTAAACCATAGGCAGCCTCCATCCTGTCAGAATGACGGAAGATCAATACCACACCCAAACAACCAGCCCAGAGTATCCAGTTTACACTGGGTACATACAGTTGTCCTTTTTGTTCCGACGGATAATTGATACGCACCTTGGGCCACAGGTTAAGTCGTACGGCCTCGGCTATCAGCGTAAATGAGCCCGATATCAAGGCCTGGCTGGCAATAATTGCCGCCACCGTGGCTATACCAATACCGAATATCAGAAACCAGGCCGGCATTATTTTATAGAACGGATTATTAATATTAAGGTCCATCACAGTGCCATTGCGTTGCAACAGCCAAACTGCCTGGCCCAGGTAGTTTAGTATCAAACAGGTTTTAACATATATCCAGCTGATACGGATATTGGCTTTACCGCAGTGACCCAGATCGGAGTATAAAGCCTCGGCACCGGTAGTACATAAAAACACGGCGCCTAATACAATAAACGCGTTACCACTGGTGCTGGAGCTTAATAATTTATAAGCATAATATGGGTTTAAGGCCCTTATTACGATTGGATCATGGATGATATAGCTTATACCCAGCACACCCATCATAGTGAACCAGATAAACATGATAGGCCCGAAAGCTTTACCCACCAGTGATGTACCAAATTGCTGTATCACAAAAAGCGCAGTAATGATGGCCATTACTATCTCGACGGTAGGTAAATTCGGATAATAAGTTTGCAAACCCTCAATAGCCGATGATATGGTAATTGGCGGGGTAATGATACCGTCGGCCAATAGCGCGCAGCCACCAACCACAGCAGGCACAATAAGCCATTTGGCTTTACGGCGCACCAGCGAGAAAAGTGAGAAAATGCCACCTTCGCCCTTGTTGTCGGCACGCAGCGTGATCACCACATATTTCAACGTGGTTTGCAGCGTAAGTGTCCAGAAGATAAGGGATACACCTCCGAGTATTAATGTTTCGGAAATTTGTTGCTGGCCAACTATAGCCTTAAATACGTATAATGGGGAGGTACCAATATCACCGTAAATTATTCCTAAACTGATAAGAAGGCCCGCGGCCGTCAGTTTTTGCAGATCTTTATGGTTCGACACTATTATATTTTAAAGTTGCAAAAATATTAAATTTTTCCAGTAAACTTAAATAAACATTAAACGTATAAATGAAAGAAGAGTCAAATAGTGTAAAACGGACATATTTTGTTAAAAATTGTTAAAAAGTTTTACAAAAGCATCATTTTTTTAATTGATGATGGCTTTATTTATACTTTTGTAGACGAAGACTTAAAATGGGGCGAAAAATAACTTATTCCTTTATTTACACTTATACCTGGTTCGTACTAATTGCGATGGCAGTTTTTATGAATCTGGCCTTTGTCTCCGATGCCAAAATTAAAAACGACACTACTTACCTGCGTGCTTCAAAAGAGAAGGCAGGAAAAATGTCTTATTTTAAAAATGGGCTGCACCTGGTATTACCCCCAACAAAACCCGCAATAACATCAAGCGTAAAAGTAAGCGTTTCGCGCCCCACAGATAAATTATTGAATGATGTGCAGGTATACCCTAACCCGGTTACCGATCAGATCAATTTAAAATATACCATATCCCGCAACTCCAATGTCACTATTAAAATAATGGATATTTTGGGTAACGATATTACCACCATGTTTTCATCAAGGGTTGATTCCGGCGATCATAACATCAACTACCCTATAGCCAACAAACTTAACCGCGGCTTTTACTTTGTACGCGTTGTAGCCGGTACCGAATCGGTTATCAAGCGCATCTCGGTATTGTAATCCTTAATAATTCATCTTTTATTTTGTCATCCTGAGGAACGAAGGATCTGTTATTTAACTATTCAGGTCATATAATTAGATGCTTCACTACGTTCAGCATGACAAATCTCTCGCTCAAAAACTCAAATCATATTTGCCATTTCCCCAAAATCCCCATACCACAAACCAACCTATTTTTTTAGCTTTGGCGTTTAAGCTTTACTTATGAAGATAATTGCCATTGGCCGCAACTATGCCGAACATGCCAAAGAATTAAATAACCCGGTACCCGCCGTTCCGGTTATTTTCATGAAACCCGAAACAGCCATCATCAAGGATAACAAGCCTTTTTACCATCCCGATTTTTCTGACGATGTACATCACGAGATCGAGATCGTTTTAAAAATAAGCAAGGAAGGCAAGCACATCAGCGAAAAATTCGCGGCTAATTACTATGAGGAAATTGCCCTCGGTGTTGATTTTACCGCCCGCGATATCCAAAGCAAACATAAAGAAAAGGGTCTGCCCTGGGAACTGGCCAAAGCATTTGACGGTTCAGCTCCCACCAGCGCTTTTGTGCCCAAAAGTAAATTTGCCCAAATCTATGATCTGAATTTTAAACTGGACGTAAATGGCGAAACCCGGCAGCAGGGCAATACCCGTGATCTGCTGTTTCCGTTCGAGAACATTATTGCCTTTGTTTCACGATACATCACCCTTAAAAAAGGCGATTTGATATTTACCGGTACCCCACAGGGCGTATCAAAAGTAAAAGTTGGCGATAGGCTGGAAGGATATTTAGAGAACGAAAAACTGCTTGACTTTTACGTTAAATAAAATATGATTAAAAAACAGCTGATTGCAGCCGCGCTATGTCTCGCTTTTAATTTGGGCATACAGGCACAAACACCTATACAAAGCAGGCAATACCCGCAAAACTATTTCCGCTACCCACTTGATTTGCCTCCTACTACAGCCGGTTCATTTGGCGAACTCAGGCCTTCCCACTTTCACTCGGGGCTCGATTTTAAAACCAATCAGCGTACCGGCTACCCGGTACACGCGGCCGCCGAAGGCTATGTATCAAGGGTAAGGGTGCAATTTGGTGGTTTTGGTCGCGCGGTTTACATCACCCATCCCAATGGCTATACCACCGTTTATGGTCATCTCGAAGCTTTTTCGCCGGCTATAGCGGCCATTGCAAAAGCCTACCAATATGATCACCAAACCTACGAGGCCGATTTTAATCTCGACTCTAAACAGGTACCTCTTCAAAAAGGTGACGTATTCGCCATGTCGGGCAATGCCGGGGCATCGGCTGGGCCGCACGTGCATTTCGAGATCAGGGACACTCAAACCGAGCAAACCATTAACCCGCAATTGTTTGGTTTAACCATTCCGGATCGCGTTCCACCATCCATCACATCTATCGGCATTTATCACCTCAACGGTAGTCCTTTCAGCGAAAAAACGCCTAAAGAATTTCTGGCAGTAACCGGGAGCGTAAGTACAGGCAGCTATCGCTTATTAAAACCACAGGTGTTGCATCTGAACGGATACGTAGGTTTCGGTATCAATACTACCGATATGAACAGCGCGTCGGCCAATCATAACGGCATTTATTCACTGGAGTTAAAGCTCGATGGTCAAACCGTGTATACCTTTACAGTAGAGCGTTTTGCCTTTGATCAAACCCATGCCATCAATGCTTATATTGATTATCCCGCGTTTGAATCATCGCGCCGCTGGATGCAGAAGTGCTTTATATTACCTGGCAGCCACATATCCCTTTATCCACAGTCCATTAACCGGGGTATCATTACTTTTGATGACAACGCTCTGCATGATGTGGAGTATGTAGTGAAAGACGTGGCCGGCAATACATCAACCCTGAAACTAAAAGTACAGTCAGAAAAATTTACGCCCCCTGCTTATAAAATAGCTGGTACATTGTTTCATTTTGATCAAAAAAGCGAGTTCAGTACAGATAAGGTGAAGGTGAGTATTATGCCGGGCAATTTATATGACGATTTGGATTTTATTTATTCTGTATCGCCCAAACCGGCCTCGGGCTTTTCGCAGGTACACCATATCCATAATCGCCTTACACCCATCCATGATAGTTACGACCTTTGGATAAAACCAGATGCCGACCTGGGCAAATATGCCGATAAGGCGGTGATTGTAGGTACAGCAAATGGTTGCCAGGGTGGTTATTTTCAGGATGGCTACGTTAAATCAAAAGTGACCTCCTTTGGCGATTATTTTATTAAGATAGATACCATTTCACCGGTTATCCATCCGCTCAATATCATCAACGGTAAAAACATGGCTGCGGCCAAAAGTATCAATTTCAGGATGAGCGATAACCTGTCGGGCATTAAAACCTATGCGGGCACTATCGATAATAAATGGGTTTTAATGGAGTGGGATTATAAAAGTAAAATACTAAGTTATACCTTTAACGGCGAAATTGCTCCCGGTAAGCATGTATTTAAGCTTACAATTGGCGACAATAAGAATAATTTTTCGGAATTTACAGCCGATTTTTATAGATAGTATAATTTAGTATCAAGTAGCTAGTATCAAGTATCAAGACCTCTTGAATGCGGTGTTTAGGAGCAACGAAAATCTTGATGTAAAAAATCTTGATACTTGATACTAGCTACTTGATACTAACCGGCTACTTGATACTAAAAAACAAACAACACCTATGGCAACATTAAAAGAAGGCGATAAAGCCCCCGATTTTACGGCGAAGGACCAGAATGGTAAAACCATTTCGCTTGCTGATTACAAAGGAAAAAATGTGATCCTTTACTTTTATCCAAAAGATGACACCCCGGGTTGCACCGCCGAGTCATGCAACTTTAGAGATAACTATCAGTATTTATCGAAAATTGGCTTTGAAGTGATCGGTGTAAGTACCGACGACGAAAAATCGCACAAAAAATTCGAGACCAAATACAGCCTGCCTTTTACCCTGATAGCCGATAGCGAAAAACAAATTGTAGAAGCTTATGGCGTTTGGGTAGAAAAAAACATGTACGGCAAACAGTATATGGGTACCGCACGCACTACTTTCCTCATCAGTGCCGATGGTATCATCAGCAAAATAATTCACAAGGTTGATACGCAAAACGCTTCACAGCAGATACTCGACCTGATAGCATAAACTTTAAAAACCATATCAAAGCTATTTTTAGCGATCCCGAACTTTATTGATGAAACCTACTATTCAAGAATTAGAAAAAACCGCGTCGCAGATCCGCCGCGACATTGTACGTATGGTACACGCCTGCCAATCCGGTCACCCGGGTGGTTCATTAGGCTGTACAGACTATTTTACCGCCCTTTACTTCTCGGTAATGAACCACAATCCAAAGTTTAACATGGATGCCGTGGGCGAGGATATTTTCTTTTTATCAAACGGGCATATTTCGCCTGTATTTTACAGCACATTGGCCCATGCCGGTTATTTTGACAAAGCAGAGCTGGCTACCTTCCGCAAGCTGAACACCCGTTTGCAGGGCCACCCAACCACGCATGAGCATTTACCGGGAATCCGCATCGCTTCGGGTTCATTAGGTCAGGGTTTATCGGTAGCTATTGGCGCCGCTCTTACCAAAAAATTGAATGGCGATAAATCATTAGTATTTACACTGCACGGTGATGGTGAGTTGCAGGAAGGACAAATATGGGAAGCCGCCATGTTTGCACCGCACAATAAAGTAGATAACCTGATATCAACCATAGACGTAAACGGCCAGCAGATTGACGGACCAACCAACCTGGTATTGTCATTAGGCGACTTACATGCCAAATGGGAAGCTTTTGGCTGGGATGTACTGGAGATGAAAGGCAACGACATGACCGATGTGGTAAAAACACTGGAGCTGGCCAAAAGCCGCACAGGTCAGGGCAAACCGATCATGATACTGATGCATACCGAAATGGGTTACGGAGTTGATTTTATGGTGGGCAGCCACAAATGGCATGGTGTAGCGCCAAATGACGAGCAGCTGCAACTAGCCCTCGGCCAACTGGAAGAAACACTGGGCGATTATTAAGCCCCTTCTTAGAAGCAAGAGACAAGAATCAAGACACAATAATTTATCACATAGAATATTTCCCAAAAACCCTCTCTCCCGATAACTATCGGTATGGAAAGGGTTGGGTGAGGCTCATGAAAAAATACACTTACACAGATAAAAAAGATACCCGCTCGGGCTTTGGAGCCGGGCTGCTGGAAGCCGGCAGAAAAAACAACCAGGTAGTGGCCCTTTGCGCCGACCTGATCGGATCGTTAAAAATGAATGATTTCATTAAAGAATTTCCTGAACGTTTTGTACAGGTAGGTATTGCCGAAGCCAATATGATGGGCATTGCCGCCGGTATGACCATTGGCGGTAAAATTCCGTTTACAGGTACTTTCGCTAACTTTTCAACCGGCAGGGTTTATGACCAGATCCGCCAATCGATAGCTTACTCCAACAAAAACGTAAAAATTTGCGCTTCACACGCCGGTTTAACCCTGGGTGAGGATGGTGCTACTCACCAGATCCTGGAAGATATCGGTCTGATGAAAATGTTGCCGGGTATGACAGTGATCAACACCTGCGATTATAACCAAACCAAAGCCGCTACCCTGGCCATTGCCGAATATGACGGCCCGGTTTACCTGCGTTTTGGCAGGCCGGTTGTGCCTATTTTTACCGATCCGGATCAAAAATTTGAGATTGGCAAGGCATGGATGGTGAATGAAGGCGCAGATGTAAGTATATTTGCCACCGGTCACCTGGTATGGCAAGCCATATTGGCCGGCGAAATATTGGCCGAGGAAGGTATTGATGCCGAGATCATTAACATACATACCATAAAACCTTTGGATGCAGAAGCCGTATTAAAGTCGGTAGCCAAAACAGGTTGCGTAGTAACTGCCGAAGAGCATAACCGCCTGGGTGGTTTGGGCGACAGCATTGCACAAGTGCTGGCGGTACATAACCCAACACCACAGGAGTATGTGGCAGTTAATGACAGCTTTGGCGAAAGCGGTACACCAGAGCAGTTGATGACAAAGTATGGCCTTGATGCCGAGCACATTGTGCTGGCGGCAAAAAAGGTGATGAAAAGAAAACAAAATGCGATAATAAGCATTTAACTATAAAATTTAAAAAATGTCGTTGCAGGTTGAAGATTCAGAGATTTTAAGTAAGTTCCAGGACGAAAAAACACGTAACGAAGCGTTTAACCTGTTATTGAAAAAATACCAGCAAAAAATTTACTGGCACATCCGTCGTATGGTTGTTGATCATGACGATGCGGACGATCTTGTGCAGGACGTTTTTATCAAGGTTTGGAAAAATCTGCTGGGCTTCAGAAACGACGCGCAGCTATACACCTGGATGTACAGGATAGCATCCAACGAGTGTATTACCTTTTTGAACAAAAAGAAGCAAAAAAATAATATACCGTTGGATGATGTAGCTTATGAACTGGCCGATTCATTAGCCGATTCGAGCTATTTTAACGGCGACCAGGCACAGCGAAAATTGCAGGAAGCATTGCTTACCCTGCCCGAAAAACAGCGCCTGGTTTTCAACATGAAGTACTATGATGATATGAAATATGAAGAAATATCTGACGTTTTGGGTACCAGCGTGGGTGCGTTAAAGGCATCTTTTCACCTGGCAGTCAAGAAGATAGAGGCATTTTTATTATCAAAAGATTAAATTCAAAATTAATACAGATTTACGTTAAACCTTTTAGCACTAAATTCATCTATAGTACTGTATGAAAAGCGATATGGACAATAGGGAGAGGCTGGATGATTATGAATCACTAAAACGGATCGATGCCAGGAATCCGTTTGTGGTTCCAGCTGGCTATTTCGATGAATTAGCGCAGCATATAACATCACGCATAAGGCTGGAAGAGCTAAAAAGCTCATCCACCGGATTTTCCGTGCCTGAAAACTACTTTGATCAATTAAGCAGTAATATACAAAGCCGCATACGTGTTGAGGACGCTGTGAACACACAGGACTCCGGTTTTACCGTACCTGAAAATTATTTTAATGAACTTGGCAGCAATATTCAAAGCAGAATAACTATTGAGGAGGCATTAAACCCGGAGCATCAGGGTTTTAGTGTGCCCGAAAATTATTTTGACGAACTGAGCAGTAATATCCAAAGCAGGATAGCTATTGACGAATTGGTAAATAATGAAGCCGAAAGCTTTACCGTGCCCGAAAATTACTTCGAAACACTGAGCGGTAATATTCAAAGCCGGATAGCCGTTGAGGAGCATATCAGCAGTGAAGCCGAAGGTTTTACCGTGCCCGAGAATTATTTTGAGCAGTTAAGCCGGAATATCTTAAGCAAAACTGTTAATGAGGAAGAGGTAGCAACCGCCAAAGTAATTACCTTGCCGGCTGCCGTTAAAAAGAAGGGCATTGTACGCAGGATGTTCGCATCACAAACCTTCAGGTATGCTACTGCAGCCTGCTTTGCCCTTATATTGGGTATTGGACTGTTGGTAAGAAATGGTGATTCTCCTGTAAAACATGATCACTCATTTTTACATGAGCAATTGTCGACCGTGCCTGTTGATGAAATTAAGAGCTATCTGCAATTACACGCGGATGCAAATGATACCCGTAGCCTGATGGATGGCGGACAGCAAATTAATACTGCAAATCTGGATGAAGATCTGTCGGACTATTTGGATTCCACTAATTAACGATACTTTTAATGCGCATATTGATCAGGTATATTCTTATTTTATTTTTTATAATGGCAGCGGGTTACCAATCCTTTGCACAGGTAAATAACAACCTGGTGCAGAGGCAAAAGATAACCCCTGCTCCTTTGCGTGATAAAAAAAACACCCGCCAGAAACTTGATGCGGCTCATGACAGGTTTATCACCAAGCAGCTTAACCTTACCGATGAAGAATCGGCTAAATTTTGGCCCATATACCGTCAATATCAACAGGAGCTTACCGCCGTTAACGTGCTCAAGCGCCTAAACAACTCCAGCGCAGCGGCCAATGGTACCGAACAAATAGATAAAGAAATTTATTACGAAAGCCAGCAGGTAGCCATACGCAAGCGTTATAAAGACGCTTTTCTGAAAATACTCCCCCCCGAAAAGGTAAGCGAGCTTTACAAAAGCGAACGCGAGTTCCGCGATGAGCTCATCAAACAACTCAGCGAACGCAGCGAAAGAGCAGGGAACTAACTAATTATTGAATTATTGATTTAGTGAATTAGTGATTGGTTTTCAATTAGTGATTTTACAATAGCTAAAGTGTTAAGGGAAATGACGATTTTTGTATCGTCATAAATCAATAACTCAATAATTATTCTACTCCCCCAACTCAATAATTCACTAAATCAATAATTCACTAATTGCTCTCCCATGCCTACTCTTCGCCAGATCTTTTTAACCAATAACGCGCAAACCACCAATTTTCCGCTGTTGCTGGAGTTTGAACGGGCCGAGGGAGTATATATGTATGATACAGCAGGCAAAGCCCATACCGACTTGATATCGGGCATTGGCGTAAGCAGCCTGGGTCACGGCAACCCTAAAGTTATAGCAGCCATCAAACACCAGGTTGACCAATACATGCACCTGATGGTTTATGGCGAATACGTACAAACACCACAAGTGCGTTTTGCCGAAAAGCTGGTGTCTGTGCTGCCTCAAAATCTGCAGTCGGTATACTTTACCAATTCCGGTGCCGAGGCCGTTGAGGGAGCCTTAAAACTGGCCAAACGTTATACCGGACGCCAGCAGATCATCGCTTGCCATAACTCTTATCACGGCAGCACCCAGGGCGCCTTAAGCGTAATGGGCAACGAAGAATTTAAACAGGCTTACCGCCCCCTATTGCCTGGCGTAAGCTTTATACGTTTTAACGAGGCAGACGATCTGCAGCTCATCACCCATCAAACCGCCTGCGTTATTATCGAAACGGTACAAGGCGAAGCTGGTATCCGTGTACCCGATTTTGCTTACATGCAGGCCCTGCGCAAGCGCTGCGACGAAACCGGCACTTTGCTGATACTGGACGAGATACAGGCCGCTTTTGGCCGCACAGGTAAACTTTTCGCTTTTGAACATTTTGACATTGTACCCGATATTTTATTGCTGGCCAAAGCGCTGGGCGGCGGTATGCCTGTAGGTGCTTTTATCTCCTCTAACGCTATCATGGGCGCGCTGAAAGAAAACCCCATCCTGGGTCACATTACCACCTTTGGCGGGCACCCGGTGTGTTGCGCCGCCGGACTGGCAGCATTAGAAGTACTACTGTACGACAACCTGGTATCCGGCGTAGCCGAAAAGGAAGCCCTGTTCCGCAAATTACTGGTTCACCCGGCTATTAAACAGGTACGGGGCAAAGGTCTTATGCTGGCTGTTGAACTGGACAACTTTGACCTGAATAAAAAAATAATCGACCGCTGCATTGAACACGGCATCATCACCGACTGGTTCTTGCATTGCAGCAACTCCATGCGTATAGCCCCTCCGCTTATTATTACTCCCGACCAAATTGAACATGCATGTAGTGTGATATTGGAGGCTGTTGAGTATTATACTGTAGATTAGCATAACGGCCAATCAGCTCATCCAATCAACTCCCACACGCATTATTGCTGAGGAGGAACGACGTGGCAATCCCCGATATGCAAAGCCACTCTGTATAGTTAGGGATTGCCACGCTGCGCTCGCAATGACATATTCTTAAATTTATTATACTCCTATCCCCCAACGTAACTTTCAAGTTACTTTATTAAATAATATATTAAAATTTTTATTTTGAATTAAACTGGTATGGTTTGTGCATTTATGGTATCATCTATATAAAAAGGCCCTAAAAAGTCTGTTTCCTGTCAAAACAGATCAATACTGCTCTTTTTTATAGTCATAGTTTAAACAATTAATTAAAAGGAATTGTTCAATCTATAACCGTACGTTCTTAACATCTATACCAAATATGAAAATAGCATATATATCAACCTACCCTCCCCGCGAATGTGGCCTGGCTACGTTCAATCAAAATTTGATGCGGGCTATTAACGCCAATTTCCCCGAAAGACAATCCTTAGCGCATGGCGGTTTTGTGGTCGCGCTGAATGATTCGGAGAGTTTGCAGCATTATGAATATCCGGAGGAGGTGAAATATGTTATTCGCCAGGACCACCAGAAAGATTATATCCGCGCGGCCAACTATATCAATACCAGCAATGCCGACGTATGTATCATGGAGCATGAGTTTGGCATTTACGGCGGCGAAAGCGGTATTTATATTTTACCGCTGATCAACCGGCTCGAAAAACCATTGATCTCGATACTGCATACCATATTAAAAGATCCCAGCTATGTGCAGCGTATCATCATTCGCGAAATAGCCGAGCAATCGTCAAAGATCATTGTGATGAGCCAGCGGGCTGTGGAATTTTTAACCACCATTTATGATATCCCTGCCGAAAAGATCCAGATCATTGAACATGGTGTTCCGGATGTGGAAGCGCTGGTCAATAATCCGGTTAAAAACCTGTCGTCATTTAAAAATCGCCGGGTGTTGTTAACCTTCGGTTTGCTGAGCCGCAATAAAGGTCTGGAAACCGTGGTAAAAGCATTGCCCCGCATTGTGGCCAAACATCCTGATGTAACTTATGTAATATTAGGCAATACCCATCCGGGCGTAATCAAAAGCTCAGGTGAAGAATACCGCGACCACCTCAAAACCCTGGCCGCCCAACTGGGTGTATCGGCCAACCTGGCTTTCATCAATAAATTTGTATCGGAAGAAGAGCTGGTAAATTACCTCACGGCCTGCGAAATTTATGTTACTCCATATTTGAACGAAGCGCAGATCACCAGTGGTACGCTCTCTTATGCCGTTGGTGCCGGAGCAGCCGTGGTATCAACCCCATACTGGCATGCAACCGAACTACTGGCCGATAAACGCGGCCGCCTGTTTGATTTTAAAAACGCCGACGCCCTGGCCGATACCGTTATTGAACTGCTTGATCAGGACCAGGTATTAAAAGAACTCAAAGAAAATGCTTATCAATATGGCTTACACCTGCGCTGGCCGGTAGTAGGTGCCGAGTTTATTAAAGTGGCCCAGGAAGCCAGTGTACGGTTTGATTTTAGCGATAAGATACTAAAAAACAGTATTGTTGATCCCGAGATATTGCCCAAATTCAGCCTTACGCATGTACTGCGCTTAACAGACGATACCGGTATTGTACAACATGCCAAATACGGCATACCCAATTTAAAAGAGGGTTATTGCCTGGATGATAATGCCCGCGCGCTCATTATGGCGCTGATGGCTTATCAACGCAGCAAAAGCCGCGAAGCATTTGAGCTGCTCCCTATCTACCTCAGCTATATTCACTACATGCAAACGGATGATGGCAATTTCCGCAATTTCCTGAGTTTCGACCGGAGGTATCTGGACGAGGTAGGATCGGAGGATTCTTTCGGTCGTACCATTTGGGCGCTGGGGCACCTCATCGGTTGCGCGGCCAGCAACTCGTACCGGGAATTTGCATTGGAGATATTCCATAAATCGGTACCGCATTTTGAAAAGCTGGAACATTTAAGGGGCATGGCCAATACCATTATCGGCATCAGTTCATACTTACAAGTGTATCCTACCGATGAAGGCATGGTGAACATACTGAACCGGCTTACGCAGCCGCTCATCGATGCTTATGAAAATACGCAATCGGAAGATTGGCAATGGTTTGAGGAGAAAATGACCTATGATAATGCCATACTGCCACTGGCCCTGCTGCATTCCTGCGAAATAACCGGGAATGAGGATGCCAAACGGATAGCATTGGCTACAATGGCGTTCCTGGATAAGCTCACGCTGTCAAACGGGTATCTGAGTCCGGTAGGAAATGATGGCTGGTATTATCGCGGCGGGAGCTTCCCTACGTTTGATCAGCAGGCTATTGAAACCATGGCCATGGTGCTGATGCATTTCCAGGCTTACCAGATATTCAGGGTGCCACAATATGTAGAGAAAATGTTCCTGAGCTATAAGTGGTTCCTGGGCGAAAACACGTTGCGCGCCCCTTTATATGATCATGAAACCAAAGGCTGCTGTGATGGTTTGCTGCCAACCGGCATCAACCGTAACCAGGGCGCCGAAAGTACGCTGGCCTATCTCATATCGCACTTAACGGTACTGAAAGCCTTCGAACTGGAATACGAATATAACAAGTATGGCAATCAAAAAATGGAGATTTGTTAGATGTGGAGAGTGCTGAATGGTGAATAGTGAGTGGTAAAATAAAACTACATCCCTCACTATTCACCATTCCCCACTCACTAATTCACTAACTCACTAATTCACTAATTAAAATGAAGGTTGCCGTATTATCGCCCGTCGCCTGGCGCACACCGCCAAGGCATTATGGCCCCTGGGAACAGATAGCATCAAACATTGCCGAAGGTTTGATAAAACTGGGCATCGATGTTACCCTTTTTGCCACCGGCGATTCGATAACCGCGGGAAAGCTGGAATCGGTTTGCGCTACGGGCTACGAGGAAGACCGTAGTCAGGATGCCAAAGTGTTGGAATGTTTGCATATCAGTAATCTGATGGAGCAGGCCGGTCGATTTGATATTATCCATAACAATTTTGATTTTTTGCCGCTCACTTATTCGGGTTTAATCAAAACACCGCTGATAACTACCATTCACGGCTTTTCATCACCACGCATTATCCCCGTATACAAAAAATATAACCACCGCGGCCATTACGTAAGTATTAGTAATGCCGACCGTAGCACCGAACTGGAATACCTGGCCACCGTTTATAATGGGCTAAATACTGCCGATTTTGAATTTTATGAAAAGCCAGATTCGGATAAATATCTGCTTTACTTTGGCCGCATCCACCCGGATAAGGGCACAGCCGAAGCTATTTCCATTGCTCAAAAGAGCAAACGCAAACTGCTCATAGCGGGCATAATCCAGGATGAAAATTATTACCGCGAAAAAGTAGAGCCGTTTTTATCCGCCGAAATAGAATATATAGGTCATGCCGGGCCAGAAAACCGGAAACAGCTTTTGGGCAATGCCTATGCCTTGTTGCACCCCATCAGTTTTAATGAGCCTTTTGGCATGAGCGTAGCCGAGGCCATGCTTTGTGGCACGCCGGTGATCGCCTTTAACCGCGGATCGATGCCGGAGCTGATCAGGGATACCGAAACCGGTTTTTTGGTGGATAATATCGACGAAGCCGTAACAGCTGTTGATCAAATAAAAACAATTGACCGGGTGGCTTGCCATACCTGGGCAGCATCCCGGTTCTCAAAAGATAAGATGGCGGCTGATTATTTGGGCTTATATAAACAAATATTAAGCCCCTAACCCCCAATTAAAATATTTGTTAAACGCTGCCGCGAGATTAGCGTATCTCGTGGCAGCGTTTAACCGACAACATGTAATTTTTAATGTCTACGAACGCTCGATCGTGCCAATGATCCCGCCTATGGCTTTCTTCAATACCATATTATTCATAGCAGGGTCAATATCTTTAAAATAGCGGTTCAGGGCTACCAGGCCATGTACAAACGACATGCATATCAGGTAATTGCACCGAAAAGTTTCCTCTGTCAATGCATTTGCTTTTACCAGTGGCTGCATCCCCTCGCGAAACAGGTTAATAAAGGTCGACAGCGCCGGGAAGGCCTTTTCCACATCCGCCACATCGGTACCTACCTTATACATTAACTGGTAAAGCTCGTTTTCACTGGTGGCAAAATAAAGAACGGCCCTTAATACGGTCTCCATTCTTTCTTTGGGATCGCTTACCGTTGCCAACCGTTGCTGTATACAATTGATAAGCATGGCAAAACCCCGTTTTGACAATTCGATCAGCACCGCTTCCTTATTCAGGAAATAAGAATATACAATAGTTGGACTGTATTCAATGGTATCGGCAATTTTTCGGATGCTTAATGCCTCGCATCCTTCATTTTTAACGATCCCCATCGCGGCATCAAGAATAAGCTGACGGACCTCTGCTTTTAAACGTTCCACCCGTTCTTTACTACCCATACATTTTATAAATTGGTATGGCTAAAGTTAAAGCTTTTTATGATTATGAATAACAATGCCAATGCTGTTGCAGCGGAATAAAAATGACCCTTTAGAGCTCATATTTAAAAAATTAACCAGCGAAAATCTGCTGATAATTTAGTATATTTACTATAATTCAACAGCCCGTTTTTTCCTGATCAAAAAGGAGAAAACGGGCTGTTGAATTAAGGGAAAAACAGAGCAAAAATCGCTCATTTCCAATACAGCTATTTGACAATCAATTATTTAATACTTTTTAAAGCTTCAAAAGCTGCTCAAAATCGTACTGAAAATTTGTTAAAAAGTGTTAAAATGCGGTTTTCCGAACAGTTTTTGAACGATTTTCACCCCATTTAGGCACAAAAAGTGTTAAAATTTAAGGTTTAAAAAGTTTTTGACCTACGCTTTTTGTTTCCTGGTTTTGGCCCGGTGCTCGGCTGCGTCCTCTTTTAATTTTTTGAGGAGCTCGTCCAGGCAAACCTCGGCAAATGCAGTTGATGAGTCCGACACGCCATACGGGATAATGAGCTTATCGTTATGCACGATGGTACCGCAGGAGTACAATACATTGGGTACATAGCCTTCCCGTTCGTCGCTGTTGGGGATAAGCAGGGGCTCCTTCAGGCGACCGATCTCAATGGTTGGATCGTCAAGCTTCAAAAGGCTGGCGCCCAGCACATAGCGCCGCATAGGGCCTACGCCATGGGTGATCATGATCCAACCTTCTTCAGTTTCTATAGGCGATCCGCAGTTACCTATCTGGATAAACTCCCAGGTAAATTTAGGCTGTTGCAGCAATACGGGTTTTTCCCAGATATTGATCTTGTCGGAGTACATGATATAGTTATTGCATCCATCAATGCGCGATATCATCACAAACTTATCATTCACCTTACGAGGAAACAGGGCCAGGTTCTTGTTCTGAGCGCCAGCGCCATACAGGGGCATGATCTTAAAATTATAAAAGTCGGTGGTTTGCAGCAATTTGGGCATAATCAGCGAACCATCATAGGCAGTATAGGTAGCATAGTATACATAGGTGCCATCGTCATTGATAAATTTCACAAAGCGGGCATCTTCGATACCTTTGCGTTCGTACTCCGATATGGGGAATATGACCCTGTCTGATATATCGGTATCCAATGAAAATACAATCTCATAGTAGGAATCGGCCAGCCAGAGTACCTTGTCGTATTCCAGGCGCTTCATGTCGCTCTCCTGTAGTTTCTGCGAATCGAGAATGATGCGGCGCAGATTGGCGTACTCAAAATGATGATCGAGCTTTGATTCCAGCTCATTGATCACATCTATACTGATCTGGGTAATAGCGGCTTTTTCAAAGAACAGCTTTTTGTTATAAACAGCGTTCCGCACAATTTCGGCCTCATCAATATAGCTACCTGAAGGTTGAATGGTAATTTCATTATTTTTATCGATCAGCGCTCTTCTGAAAGTGATAGAGGAGATATGGCCCTCACCTACTGCCCTAAAGCTGATGATCACTCGTTTCTGACCATCTTCCAACTCGGTTTGATCTGGATCTTCTACTATGGATGGGTTAAAGAACGCCGCAGATTCAATGGAATATTCATGGGTAAAATAGGAGCCGATGAGTAGTTTTCGGTAAACTGTGAGGGTATCAAAATCAATGTTCAGCTCATTAAATAATGGCTTTAGCTTACTGCAATGCCGGTTTAGTACCCTGGTGATGTTACGATGCCTTTTGGAATACTCCTGCAGCAATGGCGAAATGATACCGAAAGCTTCTTCCTCGCTAATATCCATCACGCGTTCTATCACTTCTTTTGCACGGTCGTTCCCATTAAAAAAGAATCTTGCTATAACGCGTTTGGGATCGGGATTAACTCTTATGGGTTTTCGTTCAATGGAAAGTCTCATATAGAAGGAGGTATTTATTCTTTAACAGCATTAACCCGAAATTGATTTCGATAATTTATATTCATTTTGGAATTTGAGCTTGACATTTAAAAACAGAGTAAATCTTGAAATATACTGCACCTGATTTTAAATAAAAATCCGAAATCTCAAATCCCAATTCCGAAATTATCTCTATTCTTATATCTTTTGTAAATTGCAGGCGTATGAATGTATTAATTGTTGAAGACGAAAAGGGCTTGGCCCTTGAAGTAGATGAATTTTTAAGTCATGAAGGTTTTACTGTTGAGCACGCGCGTACCAAAAAATCGGCCGAGGAAAAGATATTTGTAAACAACTATGACTTTATACTGCTTGACCTTGGCTTGCCCGACGGTGACGGCTTTGACCTGTTAAAAATGCTGAAAGGCCTTGAAAAACGCGACGACGCCGTTATTATACTTACAGCGCGTGGAGCCGTTGACGACCGCGTAATGGGTCTGGAACAAGGCGCCGACGACTACCTGGCCAAACCATTTTCGTTAAGTGAGCTCCTTGCACGCATGCATGCCATAACACGCCGCAAACACCGATTGGAAAGCAATGATATCAATATCAAAGGATTGCGCGTTAATATCCAGAACCGTACGGTGATGTATAATGATGAGCGTATTAACCTCACCAAAAAAGAGTTCGAGATATTCAATTACCTGGTGCTGAATAAAAACCGGGTAATATCACGTACCAACTTAACCGAACACGTTTGGGGCGATGTACTGGAGATCAATTCCGACTCCAACTTTGTGGACGTGCATGTTAAAAACCTGCGTAAAAAGCTATCGCAATACATTCCTATTGATTGGTTTGAAACCGTAAGGAGTATTGGTTACCGTATTAATATTTAAACATTCCCCGGATGAAACTTCAGGTAAAGCTGGCGCTATATAATACGCTAACCAAGGTGGCCATTATTTTATTTACCGGCCTGCTTATCCTGCTTTCTATTGAAAAAATATCTTATAACCATATTGAGGTTCGCCTGGAAGAAAAAAAAGAAGCTACGCTAAGGAGCCTTTCTTCCAGGGAGATCAACAGCTTTCTGGCGGCGCAAAAAGTATATACCGACTATAATATATTAAAAGAAGAGTTTATTACCATAACCCCGGTTAAATATGAGGCCAACACGCCCGGCAAAGTAACCTTTAGTACAGAAACAAGGAAGGTTGAGCGGAATATGGAAACTTATCGCATACTCTCCAACCGCTTTAACTTTAATGAGCATACCTACCTTCTGGAAATTGGGGAAACCATCGAATCTGTTGAAGAATTAAAGTCCATCATCAAAAAGTTCACTTTACTGGTATTGTTCATTGCCCTGGTACTTACGTTGATAAGCGACCTTGTGTTTACCAAGTTTTTGCTTGCCCCTTTTTATAAGATTATTGACCGCAAGCTGATCAAAGTGAATGACCCCATGAACTTTGATTACGAGAAGATCCAAACCACAACCCAGGATTTTGAATTACTTGATGATAGTATAAGCTCATTGATGAAAAAGATCTCCAACCTTTTTATATTGGAAAAACAATTCATCGCCAATGTGTCGCATGAGTTACTTACGCCTATATCCATCATCAGCTCAAGGCTCGAAAATATATTACTACATGAGGAATTAAGTGAGGGCAGCGAAAATAAGATGCATGCCTCCCTAAAAACACTCAATCGCCTCAAATCAATCATTAATAGCTTGTTACTTATATCAAAGGTAGAAAACAACCAGTTTGACAAGGGCGATATGGTCATGATAGCCGGAGTTATCAAAGAAATACATGAAGAATTGGAAGATCGTATAGATGAAAAACACTTAACTTTTACCAATCATCTCAAATACATTTATTCTATACAGGGCAACCGTCCGCTCATGCATACGTTGCTGTTCAACATCATTAACAACTCCATTAAATACAATACCACTAAAGGCAGTATTACTATTAGTGATGATCTTAATGATGATATTTATGCCATTACAATTGCCGACACGGGTATTGGTATGGAGCAAAAGCAAATTGATAATGCCTTTAATCGTTTTGAGAAGTTTGATACCGATGAAAAAGAAAGTTATGGTTTAGGCCTCGCTATTGTAAAAAGTATCACTGCGTTTCATAACATTAACATTAAAATAAACTCGGTAAAAAATAAGGGAACTGCTGTAAAGCTGATATTTGATAACCAGGTATAACTTCACCAAATCTTCATTCGAAATTTATTACTTTGGGCAGTTTTAGTAAGTGCTACCCCTATTGAGAGGGCTATTTTTATTTTAAGAATAGCCTTTTTTTATATCATCTTATTACGCTTCACCAAATAGGTTTTCAGTATATTCTGATAGCCTTCGTGTATATCGGCATCAATCAAATCAATATGATATTGCGCGCATTTGAGTTCCAGCTCATGCCGGTACGCTGCTAACGATTTTTGATAAGCATCACGTATTTTACCAGGATGCACTTTTATCTCGGCGCCACTTTCCATATCAATAAAATGATGCGGACGGTTATCAAAATTAAAATCGAGTTCTTTTTGCTTATCGTGCACATTAAATATAACCACTTCGTGCTTATTGAATTTCAAGTGCTGTATAGCCGCGAATAGTGCCTGTAACTTTTCGGTGTCGAGGCTATTTTCGAGCATATCACTAAAAATAATCACCATGGAACGTTGATGTATCTCCTGGGCAATATGGTGCAGCACATCAGTTATATGCGTAACCGTATTTACCCGCGGACTATTATAGATTTTTTCGAGCTCGGCATACAAATGAAACAAATGCGTGCTGGTTGATTTGGCGGCACTCAGCCAGTCAATCTTATCCGAAAACAGACATAATCCAAAAGCATCGCGCTGTTTTTTAAACAGATACATTAACGCGGCCGCCGCATAAACAGAAAACTGTAGCTTATTCATCCCCTTTTCGGGAAAATTCATAGACGACGAAGTGTCAAGCAGTAAATAACAGCGCAGGTTAGTTTCTTCTTCAAACTGTTTTACAAACAATTTCTCCGTGCGGGCCAATAACTTCCAGTCGATATTTTTTACCGATTCGCCATTATTGTACAAACGATGTTCGGCAAACTCTACAGAAAACCCATGGAAGGGACTCTGGTGCAGGCCGGTTATGAAGCCTTCAACCACCTGGCGGGCCAGTAGCTCCAGGTTGGCCAGTTGCCTTATTTGCTGATCATCATTTAACAGGGACATAGGGCTAATATAGGGTATAAAAAAAGCGTCACCAAATAGGTAACGCTTTTTTAAGGTAATAAATATGGTGAGTTAAGCTATCAATAAGCTTAATTTTTGCCTTTTGTAATTATGCTAATTGCTTAACCAATTTGTCGGTTAAAACTGATTTTGGAACGGCGCCAATTTGTTTATCAACAATTTCGCCATTTTTGAAGAATAATAAAGCAGGGATATTACGGATTCCGTATTTCATTGATATACCTGGATTGTTGTCAACATCAACTTTACCAACAACGGCTTGGCCTGCATATTCTTTTGCAATATCCTCAACAACCGGACCTACCATTCTACAAGGACCACACCATTCTGCCCAAAAGTCAATAAGTACGGGTTTGTCTGATTTCAGCACAAGTTCGTCAAAGTTCGCATCAGTTATTTCTAAAGCCATGATTTCTATTTTTTAAATTTTTTGTATTACAAATATATACTATTCAAATAACTTGCCACAAATGTGACCTGACAATGTGACAATTATATTAATAACATAAACAGAGCTCTATATCAATCCCCTTAAAAAAAACCAAAAAAGTGGGTTTACATGGTTTACACTTTTTACGGTTTACATTATTTTACTTAATTAAAAATCAAATAGTTAAATAAAATAATTGCATAAAACAGGCATTTTCATGTTAACCCACATCGTAACGTTTTCTATGTTAATAAATAGCCTGTTTTCCTTTATTGACCGTTTGAATAATTAAGTCAGAAATTATAAAAATCAAATAATGTCTTTTTAATTCAACACCGGCTGTATGTTGGTCAAATTAAAAATATCGGCCATCAGGTCATCGCTTGGGTTTACTTTGAACAATTTGGAGGCCAGTTCAACCTGTAAAGCTTCTTCCCGATCTTTGATCAAAAAGCGCAGTTTACAGTTCTGAACCGGATACTTTTCATTATTGACCATAATGGCCTGCTGAATATCATCCAGCAGCTTACTGTTCAAACTATTTACATCCAGGCAAACGGTCAATGATTTGGTCATTTTATCGCGCATTTCCGATAGCAAGCTCATTACCTGTATACGCAGATCCCAGTTATCTTTTTGCCTGAATTTTTCTTCGATATTCCCTTTGATATGCAGAAAATAACCATCCATCATCAGGTTACGAAATTTCACATAATCCTCGCCAAACAAGGCAAATTCGTATGATTCGTTATAATCTTCGAGCACAAAGGTGCCAAAAGGTTTACCGGTTTTAGTCATCTTATGCTGCACGTTACCAACCAGGCCGCCAATGCGGATCTCGCCCCGCTTCCGTAATTCGTTAAACGCGCTCATGATCTCTTCGCCGCCCTCACCTGTACGTGCTTTTTGCACCAGTTTCAGATCGCTTACGGTACTGTTGCAGAAGCGTTCCAACTCAACTTTATAATTATCAAGCGGGTGCCCGGTCAGGTATATACCGATCACCATTTTCTCGTACTTCAATTTTTCAATCAGCGGCCACTCTTCCACATCGGGCATAGCCGGCTCCGGCACATAGGAGGCCACCGAACCGCCAAACAATGATGATTGTGAACTGCTTTGCACGTTCTGATAATCATTCGCGTATTTGATCAGTCGCTCAACACCTGTTAATACCCCCAGCTCGGTCTTGGCAAAAAACTGCGACCGGTGTACACCAAAGCCGTCAAAAGCTCCCCCGTAAACCAGGTTTTCATATGATTTACGGTTTACACTCCGCGTGTTTGACCTGCGTGCAAAATCATACAAAGTTTCATACGGACCATTAGCTTCGCGTTCTTCAATGATACTTTCAACCGCTTTATCGCCAACGCCTTTAACGCCGGTTAGTCCGAAACGGATATGCCCCTTTTTATTTACCGCGAATGACATGTCCGACTCATTAATATCCGGGCCTAAAACCAGCAGATCCATCCGGCGGCATTCCTCCATGAAAAAGGTAATCTTTTCTATATTGTTCTGGTTATTTAAAACCGCGGCCATATATTCAGAGGGGTAATGCGCTTTTAAATATGCAGTTTGATAAGCCACAAAGGCGTAACAGGTAGAGTGCGATTTATTGAAAGCGTATTGCGCAAAGGCCTTCCAGTCGGTCCATATTTTAGTCAGCTTATCTTTGGGGTGCCCTTTAGCCATGGCCCCATCCATAAACTGGGCCTCCATTTTATTTAGCACCTCAATTTGCTTTTTACCCATGGCTTTTCGCAAAACGTCGGCATCGCCTTTACTAAAGCCCGCTAACTTTTGCGATAAAAGCATCACCTGTTCCTGGTATACGGTGATACCATAGGTTTCGCCCAGGTATTCCTCCATATCCGGAAGGTCAAATACAATAGGTTCCTGACCGTGTTTACGTTTAATAAAGTTGGGGATGTACTCTATCGGTCCCGGACGGTACAGGGCGTTCATGGCAATCAAGTCCTCAAACTTATCCGGCTTCAGATCGCGAAGGTACATTTGCATACCGTCGCTTTCAAACTGGAACGTACCGTTGGTATCACCGCGTTGATAAAGCTCATATGTTTTAGTATCATCAAGCGGTATATAATCAATATCGATGCTTACTCCATGGTTTTGCTTGATCATCCGCAGCGCGTCTTTAATAATGGTCAGGGTCTTCAGTCCCAGAAAGTCCATCTTGATAACGCCTGCATCCTCAATCACACGCCCATCGTATTGCGTAACCAGCAGATCGGAGTCTTTAGCGGTTGCAACCGGTACAATATCAGTTAAGTCATAAGGCGCAATGATGATACCCGCGGCGTGTACACCAGTATTACGAACTGAGCCTTCTAACTTTTCGGCCTCACGCAGTACCTGTCCGCGCAGGTCGTTCCCTTTTACAATTTCTTTAAGCTCGGGCACCTGCTCAATGGCTTCTTTAAGCGTGATACCTAATGTTTCGGGAACCAGCTTTTTAAGGGCCGCCATTTCGGGCAGCGGCATATCCAGCACCCGGCCCACGTCCTGTATACTGGTACGGGCGGCCATGGAACCGTAGGTAATGATCTGCGCCACCTGGTTCTTGCCATATTTTTCTACTACATAGTCAATCACCCTTTGTCGGCCCGCATCATCAAAGTCGGTATCAATATCGGGCATCGACTTACGATCCGGGTTAAGGAACCTCTCGAACAGGAGGTTATACTTCATCGGGTCGATATTGGTAATCCCTGTACAATAAGCCACTACCGATCCCGCGGCCGAACCACGGCCAGGCCCAATAAATACGCCGATATCACGGCCATGCTTAATAAAGTCGGCCACAATTAAAAAGTACCCGGCAAAACCCATGGTACGTATGGTGAACAGCTCAAAGTTGATCCGTTCTTCCGTTTCGGGCGAAATATCTACATAGCGCTCCTTTGCGCCAGTAAATGTTAAATGTTTTAAATATTCCCACTGGTTAAGGGTATCGGCATCCGGTGTGTTGTGGATCTTGAACTCTTCGGGAATAACGAAATTGGGTAGCAGTATGTCTCGCTTTAATTTTAATACCTCTACCTTATCAACAATTTCGTTAGTGTTATCCAATGACTCAGGGATATCAGAGAACAAGCTGCCCATTTCTGCCTGTGTCTTGAAATAAAACTGGTCGTTCGGAAAGCCGAAACGGTAGCCTTTACCACCCTCTTCATCAGTCGCTATCGGCGTACTTTGCATATCGCCGGTGTTTACGCACAGTAAAATATCGTGGGCATTGGAGTCCTGCTGATCCACATAGTGCGAATCATTGGAGCATATTACTTTTACATTATACTTTTTAGCATAAGTAAGCAATACATTGTTAATAGTGGTTTGCTCCGGAATATCATGACGTTGCAGCTCGATATAAAAATCTTCGCCAAAAAGGTCAAGCCACCATCTAAATTCTTCTTCCGCCTTTTCGGGTGTTTCCCGTAATATAGCCTGGGGTACTGATGCACCAATGCAACAGGTAGTGGCAATGAGGCCTTTATGGTATTTTAATATCAGTTCTTTATCAATACGCGGCCATTTACTGTACAGGCCTTCCATATAGCCTAAGGAACATAGCTTCACCAGGTTTTTGTAACCTTCGGGGTTTTTAGCCAGCATCAGCTGATGGCGGCGTACGTCTTTTTTCTCCTTGGTAAATTGCTTTTTATGCCTGTCCTCAACCACATAAAACTCGCAGCCTACAATGGGCTTTACATTGTGTTTACCCGCCTCAGCTACAAACTTAAACACGCCGAACATGTTACCATGATCGGTTATGGCTAATGCTTTCATCCCATCAGCCGCGGCCTTTTTATATAGCTTTGATATATCGGCGGCACCATCAAGTAATGAAAACTGGGTATGTACGTGTAAATGAGAAAAATCTGGCATAATGAATCCTTTTCAGCAAAATCCTGTAGAAATACAAAGTTATCAATAAAACAACTTTGCCGCATCATGTGTTGAAAAACTAAGCCCGAATAATTTTTTTATCTATGGGTTGTGGTGTTTGGTTATTATGCTGATGAAGCTGTAACTTAAACCGGACTAATCACATAGCTAATATATTATGCTATTGGAGTGTTTAACATTGAACGATCATCACCCTTGAAAAATTTATACAGTTGAAAAAAATTGGACGAATAGCCCTAAAAACCATACTCTGGATAATTGCAAGTATCCTTTTCCTGGTGCTGCTTGTAGTTGTACTCATACAGGTTCCTGCTGTACAGAATTTTGCCAAGAATAAAGCGGTGAATTTTTTACAGGGGAAGATCCATACCAAAGTACAAATCGGCCATATCAGCCTGGGCCTGCCCAAGCTGCTGGTATTGGAAGATGTTTATTTTGAAGATCAGAAAAAAGACACCCTCATTGCCGGCGAAAAACTAAAGGTTGATATCAGCCTGTTTAAACTGCTTCATCATAAGGTGGAGATCAATGAGATCAATCTGCAGGGCATTACCGCCAATGTAAGCCGTGGCGCCGACAGCGTTTTCAATTTCGATTATATCACCAAAGCTTTTGTGGGCGAGCAAAAAAAAGAGGTAAAACCCGAAGACACTACCTCAACCATGAAGTTTTCGCTGGATAAGATCATCCTTGACCGTATCAACATTAAATATAAGGATAAGATCACGGGCAACGATGTTAAATTCCTGTTGGGGCATTTTGATACCCGTATCAAGGATTTTGATATGGATAAAATGAAATTTTCTATACCCAAGATCACTTTATCCGATGTTAACGCCCGGATCATTCAAACACCGACTGGCCCCCCTCCTCCGGATACAGCTACGGCACCGCTTAATATGGATCTGAACCTGGGCGTTATAGATGTATCGAAAATAAAAGTAGATTACCAAAGCAGCGAAATGAACGCCAATGTCGACCTGAACAAGCTTTTGGTTGATATGGATAAGATTGATCTGAAGAAACAAAAGGTAGACATCAAAAGTATCGAGCTGAATAATACCAATGCGGCATTGAGCCTGGCTAAACCTAAAACGGTACAAAAAGCCATTGTAAAGGCCGTCAAAAAACTCGATACGCTGGTATCATCCCCACAAACATCTAAATGGGCTCTTACCTTGGGTAAGGTGAACTTTACCAATGATAATATCAAGTTTGATAATGAAGCACAGAAAGCCATACCCAAAGGACTTGATTTCGGACACATGGATATCCGGAGCCTTAACGCCGAAGCGGAGAATATTTCCTATAATCCCGATACTATTTCAGGTAAGATCAATTCCTTCAGCTTTAGCGAAAAAAGCGGACTAAAGATCAATAAGTTTCACACTGCTTTCTTTTACGGGCCTACCAATGCCTATATGAATGACCTTTTGCTGGAGACACCACAAACCGTTCTTCAAAAATCGGTACAGGTACGCTATCCATCTATTGCCGCCATTACCAAAAACATCGGATCATTGGGTATCAATGCCAATTTAGATGGCAGCCGCCTGGGATTAAAGGATGTGTTGCTACTGATGCCTACGATGGCTACCATGGAACCTTTTAAAAGTTCGCCGGGTACGGTTTTCAAAATAAACGGTAAGGTAAAAGGCCAGGTGAACAACCTGGATATCCCTGGCCTGGAAGTGAGCGGATTAGGCAGTACCCACATTAAGGCATCAGCCAAAATGAAAGGCTTGCCCGATGTAAATAAGGCTTATTTTGATGTTAACATAGCCGATTTTACCACGAGCAGTAAAGACATAGCCAAACTGGCTCCCGCGGGCAGTATCCCGCCCAATGTAAGCATCCCCGAAAAAATGAACCTAAAGGGTACATTTAAAGGCGGCATGACCAACTTTGATACCAAAATGCAATTACGCTCCAGCTATGGCGCAGTCGACCTGGTTGCCGCCATGAAAAACGGTGAGCATAAAGGCAAGGAAATGTATACGGCTCACATCAAAGCCAATGACCTGAATGTGGGCGCCCTAACCAAACAGCCGCGAATGGTTGGCAAAATAACCATGAGCGCCGATCTTAAAGGTGTAAGCCTTGATCCTAAAAAAGCCAGTATACAATTTAATGGCAACCTGGCTAAAGCTTACGTGAAGGGTTATACCTACCAAAACCTGGTACTGAAAGGCAGTTCGGAGAATGGAAATTATACCGCCACCGCCCGTATGAAGGATCCAAACATCGATTTCAGCCTGGATGCTAAAGCTTATTTAAACCGCAAATACCCATCAGTTAACGGCACTTTACTGGTTGACAGTATCAACCTGCAAAAACTCAATTTTGTAAAAGACGACATGCGTTTCCACGGTAAAATGGTGGCCAACGTCCCAACCGCCGATCCGGATTACCTGAATGCTGATATATTAGCCACCGAACTATTGGTGGTAAATAAAGGACAACGCATACAGCTGGATACGGTAAGCCTTAAATCGACAGCTAATGCTGATAGTAGCACCCTGCGTTTAAAAACCCCAATTATGACAGCTCACATGGCCGGCAAATACAAGCTTACCCAAATAGCCGATGCCCTGCAGGATGTGATCAACAAGTATTTTAATACGGCTATCGCGGGCGGGCAGCAGGTGGCGGCGGTGAAAAGTCAAAAGTCAAAAGTTAAAAGCCGAAAAACTAAACTCAAAACTCAAAACTCAAAACCTGTCGCTCGCTATTCGCCGCAGCAATTTGTTTTTGAAGCCCGCCTGGTAAAAACACCACTGCTTACCCAATTTGTACCCGATCTGAAACAGCTGGACCCGGTACAGTTAAAAGGCAGTTTTAACAGCGAAACCGGCGAGCTCATCGTAAACGGATCGATGCCTAAAGTAGTTTATGGCACCAATACGGTGAGCAACGTAACCTTGGCTATTAATACCAATAACAACGCGCTTAATTATAACATGGGGATCGATCAGATCAAAGTAGGCTCCTCGCTCAACTTGCTATACACCAGTCTTTCGGGCAAAGCTCAGGACAATAAACTTGATATCAGTTTACAAGTACGCGACAAAGCAAAAAAAGAGCGTTACCGCATTGCTGGTCTGTTCAGCATATTGCCCAATCAATACCAGTTTAATTTTGTACCCGACGGCCTTTTACTGGATTATACCCCATGGACCGTTAATGCCGACAATTATTTGCAATACGGCCCCAAGGGCATACTCGCGCATAATTTTACCATTACCAACAGCAACCAGGTATTGAGTATCAATAGTAATCCACAGGAATTTAACGCGCCTTTAACGGTTAATTTCACCAACTTCAGGATAGAAACGCTTACCAAAATTGCCCAGCAGGATTCGCTGCTGGTAGGTGGTACCATTAATGGCAAAGCCGATGTAAGCAACCTGGATAAATCGCCTCTGTTTACCGCCGCTATCGATGTAAACAACCTTAATTTCAAGGGGGATACTTTGGGTAATGTAGCGCTCAAGGTAAATAACCAAACCGAGAATGCTTACGCGGCCAGCGTAAGCATTACAGGCAAAGGCAATCAGGTTGACCTGACCGGCCTTTATTATACCAATCCGGAAAGCAGATTTGATATGAACCTGAATATTGTGAGCCTGAATATGAAGAGCATCGAAGGTTTTAGCTTTGGCAGTCTGCGTAATTCGTCGGGCAATATCAGCGGGCAGCTCAAAATAACGGGTACTACGGATGCGCCGTCCATCAGGGGGGATGTTAATTTTAATAAGGTTGGCTTTAACGTGGCTATGCTCAACTCCTATTTCCGCATGCCCCAGGAAAGTATCACCTTTAACGACCAGGGTATCCGCTTTAATGATTTTACACTGGTTGACTCCACTAATAATAAAGCGGTTATCAGCGGCAGCATCTTCACCAAAACCTATACCGATTTTGCCTTTGGACTGGATATCAATGCCCGCAACTTTAGGGCTATGAACTCCACCGAAGCCGATAACAAACTATATTACGGCAAATTGTTTATTGACACCCGTATTAAAATAAGGGGCAATATGAACAAACCGGTAGTTGATGCCAACTTGACAGTAAATGAAAAAACAGACATGACAGTTGTGCTGCCCACTACTGATCCAAGTGTAGAAGACCGCAAGGGTGTGGTTGTGTTTGTAAATCATGATGCCTCTAAGTTGGATTCCATTTTGCTGGCCAAACGGCTCGATTCTTTGAAAAAGTCGCAGGTTACCGGGATGGATGTATCAGCAACCATCAATGTTAATAAAAACGCGGCCTTTACTATCGTAATTGATGAGTCGAACGGTGATATCGTACATCTTAAAGGTGAAGCCAGCTTAAACGCGGGTATCGATCCAAGCGGTAAGATCAATTTGACCGGTACTTACGAGGTAAACTCGGGCTCCTATGATCTGTCATATGCCACCGTAAAACGTAAATTTAATTTCAAGAAAGGCAGTACCATTGTATGGACCGGCGACCCCACCAGCGCCAACATTGACCTTACAGCTATTTATGTAGCCAATGTGCCACCTATCGACCTGGTCGAAAGTCAGTTGACCGGCTCAGAGAATTCGGTTCAATACAAACAAAAACTACCTTTCAATGTAAATCTGAAACTTAAAAATCAATTACTTACACCAGATATTAGCTTTGATATTGTACTGCCCGATAGCAGCTACTCGGTATCAAGCGAGGTAACCACCAATGTGAATACCCGTTTGGCCCAGGTACGCCAGGATCCAAATGAAATGAATAAGCAGGTACTCGGGGTATTGGTATTGGGGCATTTCATCGGGGATAACCCGCTACAGAGCCAAGGGGCAGGATTTTCAGCCGAGGGCTTGGTGCGTAACAGTGTGAGCAGCCTGCTATCAGATCAATTGAACAAACTTGCCGGCAACCTTATCGACGGTGTGGATCTGAACTTTGGTTTAACATCGGGCGAGGATTATTCTTCAGGTACGGCCACCAACCGCACGGATCTGAACGTGGGCGTATCCAAACGTTTCCTTAACGACAGGCTCACCGTAACTGTTGGCAATAACTTTAACCTGGAAGGCAATCAACAGGGGCAAAAAGCCACCAATATAGCAGGAGATGTATCTGTAAATTATAAATTAAGTAAAGATGGCCGTTATGCCCTGCGTGCTTATCGCCGCGATGAATTCATTGTAATACAAGGTCAGATCATTGAAACCGGTTTAGGCTTTACGCTTACCGTTGATTACAATCGCTTCAGAGAAATATTCCGGAAACGCACCACTCAGGAACGAGCCCTGCGCCGCAAATATTTACAGGAAGAAAAAGAAAAGAAACAAAAAGAGGATGATGCTATAAAAGCGCAAAATGAGGCTATAAAAGCAGAGGAGCAAAAGCCACAAGAGCAAAAAAAGCAAACCACCACTTCAAACTAAACTTATGATCAAACACTTTAAATATATATTATTTGTGTCCGTTTTACTAAGTGCCTGTAGTAATACCAAATATCTCACATCCGGCCAGAAACTGTATACCGGTGGCGAAGTAAAAATTGAGGATAAGGATATTAAAAAAAGTGACGCTAAAGCATTAAAAACAGAAATGGACGCGCTGTTGCGCCCAAAGCCCAACAGCTCCATTTTAGGCCTAAGAGTTAAATTATGGATATATAACAAAACCCGCACTAAAAAGACAAAAGGACTTGCCCACTGGCTCAATACCAAATTTGGCGAGCCCCCGGTTCTGGCAAGTGCGGTTGATCTGGAAAGAAACAGCAACATAGTCCAGAACCGCTTACAAAACGAGGGCTATTTTCAGGCACAGGTAACCGGCGACACCGTCAGTAAACCCAAAAGCAAAACAGCAAAAGCGGTATACACCGCAGCCACCGGACCTGTTTACAAAATACGAAAAGTGACATTTCCGGGTGGTAAAGAAAGCATTGATACCGCCGTAGCGGGTACAGCAGCCCAAACTTTTTTAAAGCCTGGCAATAACTATAACCTGGATGTGATCAAAAACGAACGGATACGTATAGATGCCCGTTTGAAAGAAGAAGGATTTTATTATTTTGCTCCCGAAAACCTGATCATGAAGGTGGATAGCGCAGTTGCCAACCACCAGGTTGATATTTCGGTAGCTGTTAAGAGAAGTACAGCCGACCGGGCAAAGGAAATCTACACCATTAACGATATTTATGTGTATCCCAGCTATTCACTCCGCGATACTTCATTAATGTTGGATAAAGGCTATAAGTATCGCTGGTATCACATTGTTGAGAAACGAAAAACAGTGAATAGCTACATTTTTGCCAATACTGTTTTGCTGCGCCCCGGTGAGGTTTACAACCGTACCGATCATAATAATTCCTTAAACCGTTTTGTAAACCTGGGGCCATACAAATTTGTAAAAAACAGGTTTGAGGATGTATCTGAAGATTCATCTAAACTGGATGTATACTACTTTTTAACCCCCTACAAAAAGAAATCGTTACAGCTGGAATTATTAGGTCGCACCACCTCGGCCAATTATACCGGCACACAAATAAATATCAACTGGCTCAATCGTAATGCATTTAAAGGTGGTGAGGCCTTAAAAGTAACGCTGTTTGGTAGCACCGATGTGCAGTTTGGCGGTAATAACAACGGTTTTAATGTGTACCAAGCGGGTATTCAAACAACCCTATCATGGCCACGCTTTATCAGTCCTATATATCCTAAGGCTGATAATGCTTATATCCCCCATACTAATTTTACCCTGGGTTATACGCTGGTTGACCGCCAAAAGCTATACAGGCTAAACTCCTTTAATGCCTCTTTTGGCTACCAATGGAAGGAATCGGTCCATCGTTCGCATGAGTTAAATATCTTCAACTTTAATTTTGTTAACCCACAGCATATCTCACAGCTGTATTTGGATAGTATTAATAACCCAAAAAATATCAACCCGGCTTTAAAACATGTTATTGATAAACAATTTATTTTTGGCCCAAGCTACGGGTATACCTATACCAATACCACCGAAGATTACCGTACCAATTCGTTTTATTATAATGGCAAAGTAAGCCTCTCAAACAATTTATATGGCATTATTTCCGGGGCTGATACTGTGAAGGGTAAAGTGAAACAGATCTTCGGCGCCAACTTTAACCAGTATGTAAAAATAGAGAACGAAATTAGGTTTTTTCATAAAACCGGTCCCAACAGCAAGTTTGCCAGCAGACTATTGGTGGGTGTCGGCCTCCCTTATGGCAACTCAACCCAGCTGCCTTACAGCCAACAATTTTTTATAGGTGGCCCTAACAGTTTGCGTGGTTTTCAGGCGCGTACTATAGGCCCGGGTTCTTATGTGGTTAAAGTCAATCCCGGTAATTTTTTTCCAGATCAATCGGGCGATATCAAGATAGAAGCCAACCTTGAGTACCGGCCAAAATTGTTCAGCATTGTGTATGGCGCCTTGTTTGTTGATGCGGGTAATATTTGGCTAAAAAACTCAAACGGCTTACAACCAGGTGCCGTTTTCACCAAAAACTTTTTAAATGATATGGCTGTCGATGCCGGATTTGGTCTGCGCTTCGATCTAACTGTATTGGTATTACGTACCGACTTAGGTGTACCACTAAGATATCCCTACAGCCGGCCAGGAAAAAAAGAATGGGACATGAACTTCCGCTACAGCGTATTTAACCTGGCCATTGGTTACCCTTTTTAATTTAATTATTGAATTAGTGAGTTAGTGAAATATTGAATGAAATGTTCATTTTTACTTCCTTTACTATTAAACTTTAAAATCGCTAATTCACTAATTAAAAAATGACTTCTATTCCCCTACAAATTATTGACCTGCATGACGATGGTTTTCACCCTCTGCTGGAGGTTAATCTATTTGGCAAAGCTTTTACCGTAGTGCTGGATACAGGCGCATCTAAAACGGCATTTGACCGTACGGCACTTTTCGAAGCCAATGAAACTATGGCCATATTAGCTAGCGACAGGCTTTCAACCGGCCTGGGTACCAATACCATGGAGTCATTCACTGCCGTGATCAGCGGGATGCAAATAGGCGATATGCCCATTGCTGATTTTGAAGTAGCTGTGCTTGATCTTTCCACCATTAATATAGCTTACAGCCAAATGGGCCATCCGCAGGTATTGGGTGTTTTGGGTGGCGATATCCTGATGAAATACAAAGCTGTAATAGACTATGGCAAGCAGGTACTGAAATTAAAAAAGCCACGATTCTAAACAATCATATACGCTAAAGTAATTTTTATTTGCCCCTGTTAATCTTAGATAAAACTCATCCCTTCGGTTTTAACCTCATTTTATGTGGTCGTTGCCTTTTAACAAACCATTATTTTAATAATGACTTATAAGTTGTTATTAAAATCCAGCTATCCATTATTCCAGAAATATTTACAAAATATATAAATAATAAATATTTTACTATATTAGTAAAACGTTTTATCTATATACTTTGGCATAACATAGAATATTCATTATGCTTATTTTAGAAAATAAACAATAATTAATACAAATCTAATAACCTATCTAACCAATTGTAAAACATGAAAAACAAATTAATGAACCTGATTTATGGGACCATGTTGGCCTCCGTAATCTTTTCCTGTAAAAAATCAGCAAGCGTTACACCTGATGATGCTGTCAACAAAACAGCTAACAAAATCACTGCTACTGTAACCCCTATTGGAACTGTAATTTATACCAGTGCCGGGTATAAACTCACATTTACAAATAAAGAGGCAACCTTTGATGATCAGGAACGCCAGAATTTTGTAAATACCTTTTTTACCGTGTACCCACAAATGGCAAACCGCTTTAATACATCGGCAACCAAAAACGTCACTTTTATTGTTGACCCTGCTTATAACGGAGTAGCAGCCACCTCTAATGACATTACTACATTTAGTCCCGCCTGGTTCAAAAGCAATCCCGCCGATTACGACGTAGTTACTCATGAAGTAATGCACATCGTACAAGCCTACCCCGGCGGTGTACCCGGATGGCTTACCGAGGGGCTTGCAGATTACAGCCGTTATAAATTCGGGGTTAATAATGCCAATGCGGGCTGGTCGCTCCCGGCATGGTCATCATCACAAAAATACACGGATAGTTACAGAGTTACAGCCCGCTTCTTTGCCTGGCTGGAGCTACACGTAAACAGCTCTATCTTAAACAATCTGAACAGTATTTGCCACAATGGTAGTTATACCAGCAATACCTGGGTACAGCTTACCGGCAAAACGGTAGATCAATTATGGGCGCAATATTCTGCCAGCCCTGCTTTATAAATACGAGATTCTAAGCATAAAAAAAGCGGCTGTTTCATTTAGAAACAGTCGCTTTTTAATTTTATAAGCTCCCAAGAGCCAATATGCTATGTATCTATTTTGGCGTATTTGGCATTGCGCTCAATAAATTCGCGGCGAGGTGCTACTTCATCGCCCATCAGCATACTGAAGGTATGATCACATTCAGCCGCGTTTTCAATAGTAGCGCGTTTTAATGTACGGGTTGCAGGGTTCATGGTGGTATCCCATAATTGGATATCATTCATCTCACCCAAACCTTTGTAGCGCTGTACATGTACACTATCTTCTTTACCGGCACCTTTTAGGCGTTGTATAGCAGCATCGCGTTGCGCATCGTTCCAGCAATATTCAGAGTCCTTACCTTTTTTAACCTGGTATAATGGCGGCGATGCGATGTAAACATAACCAGCCTCAACCAGCTCCTTCATATAACGGAAGAAGAATGTAAGGATCAAGGTGGTAATATGCGAACCATCCACGTCGGCATCCGTCATGATAATGATCTTATGATAACGTAATTTGGAAATGTTCAACGCCTTATCATCTTCAGGAGTACCGCGGCTTACGCCCAAACCGGTAAACATGTTCTTGATCTCCTCGTTCTCATATATCTTGTGCTCCATGGCTTTCTCCACGTTGAGAATCTTACCACGCAGTGGTAAAATGGCCTGGTATTCGCGGTCGCGGCCCTGTTTGGCGGTACCACCCGCCGAGTCACCTTCCACCAGGTATATTTCGCAAAGTGAAGGGTCGTTATTAGCACAATCGGATAGCTTACCCGGCAAACCAGATCCGGTCATTACGCTCTTGCGCTGTACCAGTTCACGGGCCTTGCGGGCAGCGGCACGGGCTGTAGCAGCCAGTATCACTTTGTTAACAATTAGTTTAGCTTCTTTCGGATTCTCTTCCAGGAAGTTACCCAGAATTTCGCCTACAGCCATATCAACGGCACCCATTACCTCGTTGTTACCCAATTTGGTTTTGGTTTGCCCCTCAAACTGTGGCTCCTGCACTTTTACCGAAACTACGGCGGTTAAACCCTCGCGGAAGTCATCACCGGTGATCTCGATCTTCATGTTTTTCAACAAGCCCGATTTATCGGCATAAGCCTTCAGCGTACGGGTAAGCCCTCTGCGGAAACCGGCTACGTGTGTACCGCCTTCAATAGTATTAATGTTATTTACGTAAGAGAATACATTCTCGGAGTAAGTATCATTATATTGAAAGGCCAGCTCAACCGGGATACCATTTTTTACACCATCCAGGTAAATAGGATCTGGAATGATGGATACCCGCGTTCCGTCTAAAAACTTAACAAACTCGCGTAAGCCACCTTCTGAGTAAAATTCTTCCGAAGGGAAAGAACCATCCTCGTTAGGGAAACGTTCATCGGTTAAAGTAAGGCGGATACCTTTGTTTAAGAATGCCAGTTCGCGCAAGCGGCCGGCAAGTGTTTCGTATTTATATTCAGTGGTGAACTGGAATATTTCCGGATCGGGCTGAAAAGTTTGGGTAGTACCCGTTTTGTCAGATACACCTATTTCCTTTACATCAAACAAAGGCTTACCCCGTTCATACTCCTGGGTAAATATTTTTCCTTCGCGGTGCACCACGGTTTTAACATGGGTTGATAGCGCGTTAACGCAACTTACACCCACACCGTGCAAACCGCCGGATACCTTATAGGTATCTTTATCGAATTTACCACCGGCGTGTAAAACCGTCATTACTATTTCCAGTGCCGATTTACCTTCTTTGGTATTGATGCCCGTGGGAATACCCCGGCCATTATCAACAACGGTAATGGAATTTCCTTTATGAATAGTAACATTTATAGTATCGCAGTAACCGGCCAGGGCCTCGTCAATGGAGTTATCAACAACCTCATATACTAAATGGTGCAAACCTTTAACGCCGGTATCACCAATATACATGGAGGGGCGCTTACGTACCGCCTCTAAACCTTCTAATACCTGTATATTATCTGCTGAATAATTGGATTTGTCCTGATTTTCTTCGCTCATATTTATTTAGTACAACAACCTTCAAAATTACGAAATTAACACGAGATTAACGATTAGTTGTTGATAAAAAAGCAGGTGTGGAATACTGACTGAATCATAATTAACTTCGTTGAAGGCTTTGCCGTTTTCAGAATTAAAGAATTAACAAAATTGATCCGTCAAAATTCTGAATATTCTACAATTCTTAAAATTCTGATTCAGACAATGAAATTAGGATACTTGTAATGAAAGATTATCTTTGTCAAAATTTTTACTTAAAAAAGATAAATCTTCGGTGCTTGCACAAAGAAGTTGATTAAAAAACAACGGCGCCAACTATAAACGCCAGCTAAATAAAACACGAAAAAATCGATCAATTAGATGAAAACTACGGCTTCAACATTAACAAAGTTCACATTAGGGATATTAATTGCAGGAAGCATAGCCGCCTGCAATCAGAATAAAACTGCCGATAAACCCGCAGCTGCTGCAACCACTGCGCCAAGCGAGGCTAAAGAGTCTATCGTATATGTAAATTCAGATAGTTTGCTAAACAAATACGACTATTTTAAAGATATGTCAAAACGTTTGGAAGATAAAGGCAAGGCTTCACAAGGTGATTTACAGGCTAAAGGTCAGGCTTTTCAGCGTGAGGTTGCCGAGTATCAAAAAAATGCAGCTACTCTTCCTGCCGATCAGCGCCAGGCTACAGAACAACGTTTACAACGTAAACAGCAGGAATTGCAAGGTTACCAACAAAATGCCAATGCCGAGTTTCAGAATGCCCAGGCAACTGAAAACGCTAAATTGTATGATAAAATAGCCGATTTTACAAAATCTTACGCTAAAGAAAAAGGATACAAACTGGTATTAACTTATTCAAAAGCCAACCCAACCGTATTATATGGCGACCCTTCACTCGATGTTACTGCCGATGTGGTAAAACGCCTGAACGAAGCTTACGCTAAAGACAAGAAGTAATTGGCCGATGAGATCTGAATCAGAATTTTCAGAATTTAAGAATTACCAGAATCAATTAACCAGAATTTTGAAAATTTAATAATTCTGAAAATTCTGATTCAGACAATAAAAAATCATAAAATATTAACTTTAAAAACCTCAACTTCGGCTGAGGTTTTTTTAATTTAGAAGTATATGCAAAATACGGTTCACGAAAAGTTTATGCAGATAGCGATTGAACTGTCTGAATATAATGTAAAGCAAGGCACCGGCGGCCCTTTTGGCGCTGTTATAGTAAAGGATGGAATGATTGTGGCACGCAGCGCTAACCGTGTTGTGCCTACCAATGACCCCACCGCGCATGCCGAAGTTTCGGTGATACGCCTGGCCTGCCAGGAGTTGGGAACTTATGACCTTTCGGGCTGTGAAATTTATACCAGCTGCGAGCCCTGCCCCATGTGCCTAGGCGCAATTTACTGGGCACGTATTGATAAGGTTTATTATGCCAATACCAAGGCAGATGCTGCGGCTATAGGCTTTGATGATCATTTTATTTACAATGAGCTGGAAAGCCCTATGGCCGAGCGTAAGCTCCCCTTTATACAATTGCTTAGGGACGAGGCCATGACAGCATTTAAGCTTTGGGAAACAACAGAAAATAAAACGGACTATTAAAAAAACATGCTTGTCATCCTTTGCTCAGGATGGCAAACCTTATTCGTTTTCCTCTTCCTTCTTATCAAAAAAATCATCTTTCAGATCGTCAATTTCCCGGCGGTCGCGTTTGGTTGGGCGGCCCGTACCCCTGTCGCGTTTTAATATTGGTGCATGGAACATGGATTTGAAAGCCTGGGTCTGCTCTACAGGAGTTATATCCTCATAAAAATTCACCGCGGTTTTGGCGTCAACCCGGTTTTCCAATAATCCGGTTACACGTACCACTTTACGTTCAATTCCTTTAGCAACCTGGTAGGTATCGCCAATTTTCACCTCGTATGATGGCTTGATGTTTTTGCCATCCAGTTTTACACGCCCCGCCTTGCAGGCATCCGATGCCAGGGTGCGTGTTTTAAAAAGCCTGATGGCCCACAGGTATTTATCTATCCTTAATTTTTCTTTTTCGGGCATGGGTAAAAGTCGAACTTCAAAATTAAGAAATACCGGGCAAATTATGATGAAGAACCTCACCCCGCCCCTCTCCAATGGAGCGGGAGTAAAAAACTAAGACCTGTTAAGTGAAGTCCTCTCCAAAGGAGAGGACTTAGAAGAGGTCCTTGATCCAAAACTCCCCCCGTAACTACAGGGTTAATTTAAAGGCTATTACTTAATAATTTGATAATCTAAATTTCGCATTATGTAAAAGCTGCCACCCTACATTTAATCCAATACAAGAAATCCGGTTTACCCGGTTTGTAAAAGAAAATATTAGTTATAAAAAAAGACCCCTGAAGGTCATAACCTAAAAATGGATTTTGCGAACGGCTCAATGTCGGTTGGCAATTTAATTCAAAAACCCGATGAATGAAATTTTAAAACAAAAGGCGGCAGGTATCAAATTACTGATAACCGATTGCGATGGCGTATTAACAGATGCCGGAGTTTATTATGGCAGCAATGGTGAGGATCTGAAAAAATTTAACATGCGCGATGGCATGGGCGTTGAGCGGTTACGCAAATATGCAGGTGTACAAACCAGCATCGTTACTGGCGAACTATCACCATCTATAGCCAAAAGAGCCGAAAAACTACAAATAACCGAGTTGCATTTAGGTATAAAAGATAAGGTAGCCGTTTTTAAGGATATCTGTAACCGTTTAAACTTACACCCAGAACAGGTGGCCTATATAGGCGACGATTACAATGACCTGGACGTAATAAGGCTGGCTGGCTTAACCGCTTCTCCCGCAGATGCCCTGCAGCGTATCAAAAATGAAGTAGATATTATCTGTAACTTAAACGGAGGAGAAGGCTGTTTCCGTGAATTTGCCGAATTGATCATCGATGCAAAAAGTAACGCGTTTTCGGCCAGTAACTATAGCGGCACTATTACTTTAAATAATGGTAAGGTGATTGGCAAAGGCCAGCCAAGTTATATTATTGCCGAAATTGGCATTAACCACAACGGATCACTGGAAACAGCTAAAAAACTAATCGACGAAGCAGTGGCCGCTAAAGCCGATGCGGTTAAGTTTCAGAAACGTACCCCGGAGATTTGTGTACCTAAAGATCAGTGGGAAATTATGCGCGATACACCATGGGGCCGTATAAGCTACATAGATTACAAACGCAAAACGGAATTTGGCATTGCAGAATACGCCACTATTGATCAGTACTGTAAAAAACTGGGTATCGACTGGTTTGTATCTGCCTGGGACGTGCCATCGGTTGATTTTATGGAACAGTTTGATACCGTAATGTACAAACTGGCCTCAGCATCATTAACCGACTTTGCACTCATACAACGTATCCTGGAAACCGGTAAACCATTAATGCTGTCAACCGGCATGTCAACCATCAAAGAGATCGAGGCCACCATGAACTATATTATGGCATTTGATGAAAATTATCCGCTGTTCATAGCGCATTCTACCTCGGCTTACCCATGCCCGCTGCAGGAGCTTAATCTGAAAATGATCCAAACATTGGAAGCCAAATATCCGGGTATTCCGGTTGGATACTCTGGTCACGAAACCGGACTGGCCACCACAGTAGCAGCAGTTACCCTGGGTGCTACCTTTGTAGAACGCCACTTTACGCTTGACCGTGCCATGTGGGGATCTGACCATGCCGCTTCTGTTGAGCCGCAAGGCCTGCAACGTTTGGTACGTGACATCCGCGATGTGGAAACCGCACTTGGTGATGGACAGAAAAAGGTTTACGAATCTGAGCTGGCCCCCATGAAACGCTTACGGGTTAACATCAGCGACGAATATAAAGAGAAACCACTGGCTTAATTAATAGTAATCCCGTATACTTTTACTTTCTGCACAAAAAGTAAAAGTATACGGGATTATCCTAGTAAATATTTTCTTATTACTTTACTGTAATGGTTTTGGTTTGCGTAGTGTGTGCACTAAAATAACCAAGTGTTGAAGGGGTAATATTAGTAGGAGGATCTGAGGGCGTAACACCTCCCCCCGGACCATTATAGTTTTGCTGCATTAGGGTTAGCCAGTAAGTATATATCGATTTATCAACACACTGCATCTCCACGATCACTTTATCCCCCGGATTTATACCAATATCATCTTCCATCAGATCAAAGCTCACGCTGTTTCCATCCGTAAAATCGTCATTATTTACTAATACCCGCTTTACCCGTGCACCGTTAACATACATCAGAAAGTTATACTGGTTGGCCACTCCCTTTGGATCCTGGTAATGAACTGTTATTTTACGCGTACCATCACTACTGTTAAATCTGCTGTCTGAAGATGAAATGGATTTTAATGCAACCAGTTGCGGCATTATAGAACTGGCCTTATAGGTTTTTCCATTGATAACCACGTTCATGGTATAAATATTCCCTGCAACGCCAACCATTTTAGGGGTTGTGTAGGTACCGGCAGGCCCTTCGGTAAATTTGTAAACAGTGCCACCCTGATCTGTAACGGTAACTATTGCTCCTGTTACCGGAGGGTAGGTATTGGTATTGGAAACAGCCACATTAGTATTAAGCTTTATGGTTTGCGGACCCAATACATCGGTAATGTTTCCTTCAATAACCAGCCTGTCTGTTTCACTATCCAGCCTGACATCGATCACTTTATCGCAGGAAGTAATGACCAGGATAAAGGCAAATAACATGAAATAAATAAGGGGATTTTTCATAGGTCATGTTTTTAGGTTAAAAATTAAAATTCCAGGTAACCGACGGGATGAGTGTTGGAAAAAGACTTGTCTCAACCGCCTCGGTAGTATTAGGTACAGTCTTACTATCTCTGAATGTTATACTATATGGGTCTCTGTGCGCGTAAACGTTGTAAATACTGAATGTCCAGCTGGAGTGATATTTTTTATGTTCTTTCCCTTCGAACGTGGCGCCAAAATCTAGCCTGTTGGATGAAGGCATACGGCGCCCGTTTCGTTGTGTATAGGAAAAGGTTGTTAACCCACCCGAGCTGTATTTTCCGGTAGGGTAAGTAACAGCATTCCCGGTACCATAAATAAAGGTGCTTGAGAAAGACCAGCGTTTATTAAGCTGATAGATACCAACAACAGAAACATCATGCGTACGATCCTGCCTTGCGGGAAAGTAATGTCCACTATTAATGGCATCAAACCGGCGCTCGGTTCGGGATAAAGTATAACCTATCCATCCATTGAAACGGCCATACTTTTTCTTCAAAAGCAATTCGATGCCATAAGCCCTGCCCGTACCGTAAGTAAGCAGCGACTCCACATCCTGATTAACCAAAAGCTGGGCACCATCTTTATAATCAATCTGGTTCTGCATCCATTTATAATATACTTCTGTTGAAAATTCAAAAGTATTATCACCAAAATTCCTGAAGTAGCCGGTAGATACCTGATCTGCTATTTCGGGCTTTATGTTATTGCTGCTCATCACATACAAATAGGTAGGTGAATTACTTGATGAATTACTGAGCAAATGAATATTTTGGGTATTACGGTTGTAGGAAGCTTTTATTGAATTTTGATCGTCTATGATATAATTTGCCGTAAAACGTGGTTCCAGGTTGATGTATTTTTTCACCAGGTCAGTTCTGGAATTATATATTTTGGCGCTTGTAACATTACCGGCATTGTTATAGGTTTTAAATGTTCCGGGGCCTAGTAAAAACAATCCGCTTAGTCTTAAACCATAAAGGAAAGTTAAATGCTTATTTACATTCCATTCATCGCTTGCATACAGGGCATTTTCAAAACCATGTCTTTTTTCAACATGTTTATTGTTATAACTTGAATTTTGAGGAGAAGTGATATCCCCTGGGGTGATATCATGGTACAGGATATTGAATCCAAATTTTAGTGTGTGTTGATAGCCAATGGAATATTGCAGATCCTCCTTTAAATTAACATCATTAATTTGCGAGGTAGCTTTAAATGAACGCGCATTATCCTGAAGACCCTGTACAACAAAATTATAATTGCTGTAAATTACAGAAGTGTTGGAAAACAGCTTGCTGTTGAATATGTGATTAAACCTTAGTGTACCGGTTTTATTCCCCCAGTTTGTTCCTAAAACATCTTTTAAGGCCAAAACATCTTTCCCAAGATAACCTGAAATATAAATGGCATTTTTATCATCAAAATGCCAATTGGCCTTGGCATTTACATCATAAAAATATAGTGAGTTACCCCTTATACTGGTATCTGTTGTGAGTTTTAAAAAAAGATCAACATATGTTCTGCGGGCACTCACCATGAATGATCCTTTATCTTTTTCAAGAGGGCCTTCAATTTTGATCCTTGATGAAATAAGACCGATGCCTCCCTGTCCGCCAAAATCTTTATTATTGCCATCATTCATCTTAACATCCAATACGGAAGATAGACGGCCGCCATATTCGGCCGGCATCCCTCCTTTATAGATATTGACATCCTTAATAGCATCTGAATTGAACGTAGAAAAAAAGCCCAGTAAGTGCGATGCGTTATATACCGGGGCCTCATCCAGCAAAATGAGGTTTTGATCTGATGCCCCGCCCCGTACATAAAAGCCGGTATTCCCTTCGCCCGCCGACTTAATACCCGGCAGCAGGGTTATCGTTTTCAGAATATCCCTTTCGCCTAACAATACAGGTACCTGGTTAATTTGCAACATGTTCAATTTCTCCACACCCATCTGGGGAGATACTACATTGTCATTACTCAAGCGCTTGCCTGTTACAACAACCTCTTTCAACCCATTTTTAGCGGATAAGGAAATATTAACAACCTGATTTTTATGAAGAGCTATTTTTTGAGCAACAGGGTTATATCCAACACAGGTAAATAATACCGTATATTCCCCTTCTGCAACGGCCAGCGAATAAAATCCATAATTATTGGTTGCCGTACCAACTGCCGGTAGTTCCTGAAGGGTAACAGAAGCCCCTATTAAGGTTTCACCTGAGGCAGCATCCTTAACAGTTCCGTTAATGGTAGCCTTCTTTTGAGCGTAGGCAGTAATGGTGGTCAGTGTTATGAAAACAGTAAAGATAGATCTGGCCATTTGCATATAGCACTAAGGTATCCGTATCTACAACTAAACTATTTTAATTTATACGAAACCCAGTATAAATTATAGGAAGTGCACTATCGCTTATACTAAAAAATATAAGCGTTAAGCAAAAAATCATGCGTATTAATAAATTATTAAAGCAACATTTGGTATAATAATTTACACATTTGGTATAAACAAAATTTACACCCTGTTTAAAATATTTATTTTTAAATGATCAGACATCCGATGAAACCTGAAACTGATACAAAGGAGTTAAATAATGATATGCTCATACAGTTTTTAAGCAGCAAAAAGTATAGGATTTATAGGCATATCGCACTGGTTTTATTTCTTGGAGCCATATTTTCAAGCACCAGGGATACGTTTATTGAACCTGTTAACACCTATTTAAAAATCACCTTCTTTCTTATCCTGTTGCTGTTGTTTTACATCAACATGTACGTATTGATACCCCGCTTTGTATTTAATGCCAGTTATGTAAAATATTTTATATGGGTAATGATACTATTTGGCGTGGCTCTGGTATTTTTTGTATCAGGAAAATATATGATCAACCCTTACTTTAAGTTTCACTACAAAGCCAGTAACGAAAACACCAGTATCCTTCTGTTTACTTTTATAACGCTGATATTCCTGATCCTGATAGCGGCTTCTGCCGCTATTAAATTATTTCAGCACTCCATCGTTGTTAATCAGCGGATCAATGATCTGGAAACGGTTACTATACAGGCCGAACTGGAACAATTAAAAAACCAGATCAATCCGCATTTTTTATTTAACATGCTCAATAATGTTAACGTATTAACACAAACCAATCCCGAAAAGGCTTCGCAAGTGGTTATGAAGCTAAGCGATTTGCTCCGTTACCAGCTTTATGACAGTACCCGGAACAAGGTTTTGCTTACTGCTGAGATCCGTTTTTTAGAAGATTTTTTAAACCTCGAAAAAATACGGCGTGATAATTTTGAGTTCATTATGTCAAGAGAAGGCGACATCAGTGGCGTACAGGTATCCCCCTCACTTTTTATTACCTTTGTTGAAAATGCGGTAAAACATAACATGGATGCCGAAAACACATCCTATATTCACGTATTTTTTAAAGTAAAGCACAACGAGATCGATTTTAATTGCATTAATTCAAAACCCCGGATCGAAGTGATCAGTAATGGTAATGGAGGGTTAGGACTGGGAAATGTAAAGCGAAGACTGGAATTGCTTTATCCGGAAAAACACTTTTTCCGGATCCAGGATGACAAAGATAAATTCCGTGTTGACTTAAAAATTATCCTATGAATTGCATTATTGTTGATGATGAGCCCTTAGCCCGGGAGGCCATTCAGTTATTTGCCAATAAAACTCCTAATCTACAATTACTCAATAGTTTTGGAAGTGCCAATGCTGCGGCAAAATTCATTAACGAAAATCCGGTCGATCTCATTTTCCTGGATATCCAGATGCCGGGCCTCAGCGGAATGGAATTTGCCAAAATGATCCCCTCCAAAACTTTACTTATTTTCACTACCGCTTATGCCGAATATGCATTGGAAGGCTTTGAGGTTGAAGCCATTGATTACCTCATTAAACCCATACGGCATGAACGTTTTTTGAAAGCGGTAAATAAAGCGCAGTTTTACCAGGACATTTTAAAAGCCGATCATTCGAACAGCAAAATTGAGAATATCGCGGAGGACTACTTTTTTGTTAAAGCCGACCGGAAATATATCAAGATCTATTTTAAAGATATCTTATTTATTGAAGGCCTTAAAGATTATGTGGTGATGCAAACCGAAGATCAAAAGATCATCACCGCTATGAATATTAAAACCATTCATGAACAGTTGCCTCAAAACCTTTTCGCCCGTATTAGCAAATCGTATATCATCAACATCAATCAAATAACCGCTTTTGATAATAATACGGTAAACATCCGTAAGTATGAAATATCCATTGGCAACACTTACCGTACCTACTTTTTTGATGAGTTTGTGACCAAGAAAATATTAAGCAGATAAAATTTATTGCTGCATCAATCCAACGTTCCTTTATTCTTCTGCTTTATTACGAGCGTTCGCTTAATCAAACTTTCGTTTCAAAAGGTTAGCGACTAATCGCCTAATTTCAATCAATTCTCCCTAAAATTCCTTTAATTTGCCAAAAGTTTAATTTTACCAATGCAAGATCTTAAAAAACTGATTGAAGATGCCTGGGAAGACAGGAATCTGCTGAACTATAATGAATATACCACCGCTATCGAAACCGTTATTGAGCGGTTGGATAAAGGCGAGATCCGTGTAGCCGAACCAATTGGTTCACGCTGGCATGTGAACGAGTGGATTAAAAAAGCAGTAGTGCTGTATTTCCCTACCCGCCAAATGGAAGAAATTAAAGTTGGCCCTTTTGTTTTTCATGATAAAATGAAACTAAAGACCAATTATAAAGCCGAAGGCGTACGTGTGGTACCTCACGGTATTGCCCGTTATGGCGCTTATCTGGCTAAAGGTGTTATCATGATGCCGTCGTACGTAAACATTGGCGCTTATGTTGATGAAGGTACCATGGTTGATACCTGGGCTACTGTAGGTTCATGCGCGCAAATAGGCAAGCATGTACATTTAAGCGGTGGTGTTGGTATTGGTGGTGTACTGGAGCCATTGCAAGCTGCACCGGTTATCATTGAAGACAATTGCTTCCTGGGATCACGTGCTATTGTGGTTGAAGGTGTACATGTAGAGCATGAAGCTGTATTAGGTGCCAATGTGGTTTTAACAGCGTCGACTAAGATCATCGACGTAACTGGTTCAACTCCGGTTGAATATAAAGGTCGTGTACCGGCGCGTTCGGTAGTTATTCCGGGTTCATACACTAAAAAATTCCCTGCCGGCGATTACCAGGTTCCTTGTGCCCTTATCATTGGTACCCGCAAGGAATCAACCGATAAAAAAACATCATTGAACGACGCGTTAAGAGAAAATAACGTAGCGGTTTAGTAATTGGTTGATTATGTTGGATTAAGTGAGTAGTTAGATGTTAAATATTTAACTAATTAACCATTCACTTAATCAACCACTCACCTAATCAACATAAAATGAAAATACTAATAAGGCTGCCCAACTGGCTTGGCGATGTGGTGATGAGCACCGCATTTGTTAACGCGGTTGGTCAGCTTTATCCTGATGCTCAGATCGATGTGATCATCAAAAAAGATCTCAGTAATATTGCCCCGTTGATACCGGGCTTAACCCAAATCCATCCTTTTTCAAAACGGGAATTTAGTGGCCTTGGCGGTGTTTACCGTTTTGGTAAAAAACTGAAAGCAGGTAAGTACGATCTCTTTTTTAATCTACCTCAATCACTTTCATCGTTAGTAATGGCCTGGGCAACCGGTGCAAAAAAGCGGGTAGGCTTTGGTAAAGAAGGTGGCTTTTTTTTACTCACCAATTCCCTTAAAAAGCCTGCTAACCTGCACCGAGTTGACGAATACCTATCCTTACTGGAGCAATTTACCGGTAAAACAATTCCTCATAAACAAGTAACATTAAATGCTCCTGCAACAGCACCCAAACAAAACAACCGGCTGCTCATCAACTTTAATTCCGAAGCATCATCGCGCAGGATGCCGCTGGATAAAGGACAGGCACTGCTGAATAAATTAACCGCTGCTTTTCCGGATATTACCTTTGGGTTGATCGGTGCAGCTAAAGAGGCCGATTTTGTAACACAGCTTATTACCGGTGCTGAAAACCCGGAGAGATTAGAAAACTACGCGGGTAAAACTGATCTGCCTGGTTTATGCAGCCTGATGGCACAAAGCTCGGCCATGTTAACTACCGATTCGGGGCCTGCCCATTTGGCCAACAGTGTGGGTACGCCTGTTATCGTCTTATTCGGTGCAGGCAATGAGCATAACACGGCCCCTTATAACAAACAAAATTTAACCGTATTGCGTTATGGTAAACTAACCTGCGAACCTTGTGTACGCAATACCTGCAAGCTTTATGGCGTTCCGCGTTGTATGGAACTGCTGGATGAATTGCAAATTATAAACGCGTTAAATCAAGAGTTAAGATATAAGAGCCAAGAACCAAGAGGAAAAAACATTTAACTGTTTTCTTGACTCTTGGTTCTTGATTCTAATAAAATATACCAACCATGCTTAAAGACGAAGTTGCCAAAGCACTAAAAATAGTACAGGAAGGCGGCATTATCCTGTACCCTACCGATACCATTTGGGGTATTGGCTGCGATGCCACCAATACCGAAGCCGTACAAAAAATATATCGCCTGAAACAACGCGATGAAGCCAAAAGCATGATCATTTTGCTGGATACCGAAAACAAACTGGAAAGCTATGTACAGGAGGTTAATACCCTGGCTTATGACCTGATTAAATATGCCGAAAACCCTTTGACCCTGGTTATGCCGGGCGCCAAAAATATTTCACCGGCTTTAATAGCTCCCGATGGCAGCGTGGGTATCAGGGTAACCAGTCACCAGTTTTGCCAGCAATTGATACAGCGGCTGCGTAAACCGCTGGTATCAACATCGGCCAATATCAGCGGCAAGCCATCTCCGCAATATTTTTCGCAGATAGACCAGGAGATCGTTGATGGTGTTGACTATGTGGTTGATATTGATCAGCACAGCAAAGAGATCAAAAACCCATCAACCATTATGAAACTGGCTCCCGATGGTACGTTTGAGTTTCTACGTAGGTAGGAAATAGAGGCAAGAGATAAGAGTCAAGAATCAAGAAAAATAACTATGCCTTTTGTGTCTTGATTCCTGGCTCTTGACTCCTGATTCTTTTTATGTTTTTAGAACTTAGGATTTACCATTACCTTTGACCTTCGTTTTAGAATTTAGATTTTAGAACTCAGAATTTTATTAAGCTACATGAAAGCCCACCTTCAGCATTCCGTATTTTCTATAATATCAAAACTTGCAGCACAGCACAATCTGCAGGTTTACGCTATTGGTGGCTTTGTACGCGATATTTTCCTTAAACGCCCTTCAAAAGATATTGATATTGTTATTATAGGCAATGGTATCGCTTTTGCCGAAGCCGTGGCGGCTAAATTAAAAGTAAAGGTAGCCGTGTATAAAAACTTCGGCACCGCGTCACTTAAATACCAGGATCTGGAAGTGGAATTTGTTGGCGCCCGTAAAGAATCATATCGCCGCGATTCCAGGAAACCCATCGTAGAGGATGGCACATTGGAGGATGATCAGAAACGCCGAGATTTCACCATCAACGCGCTGGCTATTTCCCTTCATCCCGATACTTTTGGCGAGTTGCTCGATCCCTTTAACGGCATAGCCGATCTGGAACGCAAACTGATCCGGACACCGCTTAACCCGAATGAAACTTTTTCTGACGATCCGCTACGCATGATGCGTGCTATCAGGTTTGCCACACAGCTAAATTTCCGGATAGATGATATAGCCGTAGAAGCGATCAGGAATAATGCCGATCGTATCAGCATCATCTCACAGGAGCGTATCACCGACGAGCTGAACAAGATTATCCTGTCGCCGGTACCTTCCATTGGTTTCAACTATTTATTTGATACCGGCCTGCTGCATAAAATATTCCCGCAGATGACCAACCTGTACGGGGTTGACTATATAGATGGCAAAGGCCATAAAGACAATTTTTATCATACCCTGCAGGTATTAGATAATATTTGCGAAACCACAACCGACCTTTGGCTGCGCTGGGCTGCCATACTACATGACATTGCCAAACCAGCTACCAAACGTTTTGAACCCGGCCACGGCTGGACCTTTCATGGTCACGAAGACCGTGGCGCCCGCATGGTACCTAAAATATTTGCCCAGTTAAAATTGCCGCTTAACGAAAAAATGAAGCAAGTGCAAAAACTGGTGCAGCTTCATTTACGCCCCATTGTATTATCACAATCCATCGTTACCGATTCGGCCGTTCGACGGTTACTTTTTGAGGCTGGAGATGATATTGAAGGCCTGATGTTGTTGTGTAAAGCAGACATTACCACCAAAAACGAATATAAGGTTAAAAAGTATCGTAACAATTTTGAGTTAGTTCAACAAAAATTAAAAGATGTTGAAGAACGAGACAGCATCAGAAACTGGCAACCACCTGTTACCGGTAACGATATTATGCAACTTTTTGGCCTTCAGGAGGGCCGTGAGGTAGGAATTATCAAAAATCAGATACGTGAAGCCATACTGGAAGGCGAAATTCCCAACAACCGCGAAGCGGCTTTAAATTTTACAATAAGCAAAGGTTTAGAAATTGGCTTAAAAGTTGTGGCAGACACAAAATTGAATTAAAAGATTATTTTTGTCCCCAAAATTCATAAAAACAATGGCACTATACAGGTTCAGGGTAACTTTCGAAGATTATGATGATGTAATGAGAGAGATTGATGTAAAATCAAATCAAACCTTCGAGGATCTCCACCGCGCAATACACCAGTCAACCGGTTACAATCCCGAGTTTTCATCTTCCTTTTATATCAGTAATGACCAATGGACAAAAGGTGAAGAAATTACTTATTTACCTAATCAAAAAAGGATAGACCGTGGCGTATCATTAATGAGCAATGTAAAACTGCTGAGTTTTATTGATGATCCGCATCAAAAATTTTACTATACTTTTAATTTCGACCGTCCTTTTGATTTTCACGTCGAACTGATGAAGATCATTCTGGACGAAACACCCGGCACCACTTACCCTGCCGTTATAAAATCTGTTGGCGAAGCACCAAAACAATTTGGTAATGTATTTAATCCAACCATTATACCACCTACTAACGAAGATTTCGACTTCCTGAATGAGATGACCTTTAACCCCGAAGATGCAGAAGACTTTTCGGAAGTAACAGATACCGAGGTTGATGACCTGCCGGAAGAAAAACACGAAGCCGAGGAGGAGGAAGAAGATGAATTTGGGAACGAGTTTGCCGATGATGAAGGCTTTGATGAAGAAGACCGACCGCATCGTGGTGGTGGTGATGATTATTAATAGCGATTTAATAAAATAATACTATACAGATACGTCATTGCGAGGAACGAGGCAATGTATGTTATTTTACAAATTTGTCATCCTGAGGAACGAAAGATCTGTTACCGAATAGATTCTTCGCTCCGCTCAGAATGACAATTTTTTTTATTGACAATTTATCTCATGCCATACCATCCTACCAAAACTCTTATTGTAGTTGCAGGCCCAACAGCCGTAGGTAAAACCGCCGCTGCTATTGAATTGGCCAGGCATTACAATACGGTGGTGGTATCTGCCGATTCCAGGCAGTTTTTCAGGGAAATGAGTATTGGCACAGCCAAACCCAACGAGCAGGAATTAACAGCTGTAAAGCATTATTTCATCGATTCGCATTCCATAACCGAGCCATTTTCTGTTGGCGATTTTGAAAAGCAAGGACTGGCTTTACTGGATGAGCTGTTTAAAACACATGACCGGGTAGTTTTGGCCGGAGGCTCTGGTTTATATATTAAAGCGATATGTGAGGGCTTTGACGATCTGCCAACGGCCGATCCGGCTATCCGCGAAAGGCTCAATCAGGAATTGGAAGAACAAGGCATCACTCACCTACAACAGAAATTATTAGCGGCCGACCCCGATTACTACAATGAAGTTGACCTGGGCAACCCTCAACGTATTATCAGGGCGTTGGAAGTTTTTGAAAGTTCGGGCAAACCTTTTTCATCGTACCGGCAAGCTACCGTAAACAAACGACCATTCGATATCATCAAACTGGCGCTCAACCTGCCCCGCGAAATATTGTACGATCGTATTAATCAACGGGTTGATCTGATGATACAACAGGGCTTGTTAGCAGAAGCAGAGGCATTACTCCCTTCCCGCCGGTTCAACGCGCTCAACACCGTAGGCTATACCGAACTGTTTGATTATTTTGATGGTAAAACCAGCCTGGAAAAAGCCGTTGAAATGATCAAACAAAATACCAGGCGATTCGCCAAAAGACAACTCACCTGGTTCCGTAAAGACAGCTCCATCCATTGGTTTCAGGCCAGTGATCCCGATTTGATCAGTCAAATGATCAATGTTGTAAATACGATATAAGCTTGAGAGAAACTACGATAGTAAACTTTGCAAATAAGCCCCGTAACCGCTCTTAATATATTTAGCAACCAATACCTTTAGCTGTGCATCGTCAATAAACCCACGACGGTAAGCTACCTCTTCAATACAACCAATTTTGGTCGACTGGCGTTTTTCAATCACACGTACATACTCTGTAGCATCGCTTAAAGAATCGAAAGTGCCGGTATCCAGCCAGGCTGTACCTTTATCCATCACCCCTACGTGCAAATTACCCTGCTCCAGATAATATTTATTTACATCAGTAATTTCATATTCTCCACGTGGCGAAGGCTTAAGATCCTTAGCTATCTGGATAACACTGTTATCATAAAAATACAATCCCGGTACGGCGAACTTTGATTTGGGTTGAGTTGGTTTTTCTTCGATAGATAATGCTTTAAAATCCGCATCAAACTCAACTACACCATATCTTTCCGGGTCGGCCACATGATAGGCAAAAATGGCAGCACCATCCACATTGTTAAAGCTGCGTATCAATTCACTAAAACCTGTTCCATAAAATATGTTATCACCCAGAATCAGTGCTACTTTATCATTTCCAATGAATTTTTCGCCTATGACAAAGGCTTGTGCCAGGCCATTAGGCTTTTCCTGTATGGCGTATTCAAATTTACAGCCCAATTCAGCGCCATCACCCAGCAGGCGTTTAAAGCCTTCATTATCTTCGGGAGTAGTAATGATGAGTATTTCCTTGATATCGGCCTGCATTAAAACCGACAAAGGGTAATAGATCATGGGTTTATCATAAATAGGCATCAACTGTTTACTTATCGCCCTGGTAATTGGATAAAGCCTGGTACCTGACCCACCCGCTAAAATAATTCCTTTCATTAGACTGATTGTGTTATAGATTTTTAAAAGTAATTATTTTTTACGCATAACCTACACGTAGGTTGCCATATATAACATATTTTAACGGTAGAATATTATTATTCCCGTTTAATCACATTTAGTTTAATACACTAATAACATATTGATCATATTTCTAGTACTTGTAAGAATTTCTTTAGATTTTATCTCTCTTTTCCGGTTTCATAAAATGGTGTTAAATTTCAGGTTTAAAATACATTAGATAGCGATAAAATGAGCATAATTTGCTAATATTGCAGTTTGATTGCCAAATACTACTATTTAGGTGGATTTAGCGGGTTTTCGTTTTAAAATGCATAAATATTATCTTACTCATCTGCAGGAATTAGAATCAGAGGCTATATACGTTATTCGTGAAGTTGTAGCCCAGTTTGATCGCCCTGCCATATTGTTCTCCGGCGGAAAAGATTCCATTGTGGTAACTCATCTGGCCCGTAAAGCTTTTTGGCCTGCCAAAATACCTATGCCCCTTATCCATATTGATACCGGGCATAACTTTCCAGAAACTATGGCATTCCGGGATAGCCTGGTGGCCGACCTGGGTGTACAGCTCATCGTTGGATCGGTACAGGAAGCTATTGATAAAGGGAGGGCCGTTGAAGAGAGCGGCATAAACGCGAGCAGAAATGAACTACAGATAGTTTCCTTACTGGATACCATCGAGAGCCACAAGATCGACGCGGCTATCGGCGGCGCAAGACGTGACGAGGAAAAAGCACGTTCAAAAGAGCGTTTCTTTTCGCACCGCGATGAGTTTGGCCAGTGGGATCCCAAAAACCAACGCCCCGAGCTTTGGAATATTTTCAATGGCCGCAAGCGCATGGGCGAGCATTTCAGGGTATTTCCGATCAGTAACTGGACAGAAATGGACATCTGGAATTACATCCTGCAGGAAAATATCGCTATCCCTTCCCTTTACTTTGCACATAACCGTGAAGCCGTTTACCGTGATGGTACCTGGCTGCCGGCATCCGAGTTTTTAGTATTGCGTGATGGCGAAAAGGTAGAGAACAAGTTGATGCGTTTCCGAACTTTAGGCGATATCACCATAACCGGTGGCATTGAATCGGATGCGGATACCCTGGAGAAAATTGTAGCAGAGGTTTCGGCCACCCGCAGCACCGAACGTGGTAACAGAAGCGATGATAAACGCTCTGATACATCAATGGAAGACAGAAAAAAACAAGGTTATTTTTAATTTCAGTATTAAGTAGCTAGTATCAAGAGCCTTAAAAAGGTTTATTTCACTTTGTGAAGCTGTCTTGATACTTGATACTAATTACTCGATACTAACCACCACATAAAAAATGGAACTATTACGTTTTACAACAGCAGGCAGTGTAGATGATGGGAAAAGCACATTGATTGGCAGGTTATTATACGATTCAAAATCGATCTTTGAAGATCAGATGGCGGCCGTAAAACAATCGAGCGAACGGAAAGGCTTGCAGCATATCGATCTCTCTTTACTTACCGATGGTTTACGGTCTGAAAGAGAACAAGGCATTACTATCGACGTTGCCTACCGTTATTTTGCCACCCCAAAACGTAAATTTATTATTGCCGATACCCCGGGGCATATCCAATATACCCGCAATATGGTTACCGGCGCATCTACAGCTAATTTAGCCTTAGTGCTGATAGATGCCCGCAAAGGCGTTGTGGAGCAAACATGCAGGCACTCGTTCATCGCGTCGTTATTAAAGATCCCCCATATTATTGTATGTATCAATAAAATGGATCTGGTTGATTATTCTGAAGAAGCATTCAATAAAGTAGTTGAACAATACGAGGATTTTGCGGCGAAAATAGATGTTACCGACATCCGTTATGTACCTATCAGCGCACTGGAAGGAGACAACGTGGTGAACGATTCGGTAAACATGCCCTGGTATAAAGGCGAGAGCCTGCTGCATACGCTGGAAACTATCCACATAGGCAGCGATGAGAACCACTCCGATGCGCGTTTCCCTGTACAAACAGTAATACGCCCGCACGCGGCTGAATATCACGACTACCGTGGTTATGCCGGTCGTATTGCCGGCGGTATTTTCAAACCGGGCGACAAGATTACTGTTCTGCCATCGGGTTTAACATCAGCTATCAGATCTATCGATACTTACTCGGGCCCGGTTGAAGAGGCTTTTGCACCGATGTCCGTATCTATTACCCTGGAAGATGATATTGATATCAGTCGCGGGGATATGATTGTTAAGGACGACAGTGAACCCGAAGTAAGCCAGGATCTGGAGGTGATGCTTTGCTGGATGGCCGCTAAAGGCCCGCGTCCCGGTGCCAAATACCACTTAAAAACCACTACCCGTGAGGTAATGGCTATTATTAAAGAGGTAAGCTATAAACTGGACATCAATACAATGGAAAAGCTGGAAAATGCAGGTGATATCAAAATGAACGAGATGGCACGCGTACGCTTGCGTACCACCCAACCTGTTGTATTTGACGAGTATCGCAAAAATCGCATCACAGGCTCACTGATATTGGTTGACGAGGCCACTAACGAAACGGTAGCCGCGGGAACAATATTAGTTTAGCCCGCTATTTTATTGGGCATTTTTTCCAAAAAGTGGGTTTACACTTTTTGGACACAAAAATATATAATTACTTGATTATCAATTATATAAACCCATGTTAACCCTAAAAAGTGTAAACCATGTAAACCCACTTTTTAACAAAATGGAGTAGTCATTCAAAAACAAAGTCCTGCTTTCTTTTGAGAAACCAGGACTTTGTTTTTATGATGCCAATAAAAAGCTCCCCCTTCAGGGGGCTGGGGGGCACAGTCTTTCTAAACAAGTTATCAGACTGTCTCTCCAATAAGGTATCTGGATATTAAAAGTAGCTTTGATCTTCGCCTTATCCATTACCGAAAATGCTGGACGGGTGGCCCGTGTAGGATACTCGCTGGTGCGTATGGGATATGTTTTTACCTGGGTTCCGGACAGGTCAAATATTCCTTTGGCAAAATCATACCATGAGGTTACCCCTTCATTACTATAATGATAAATGCCAAAGCTTTCACTGCCCGATGTAATGATATCCAATATAACGACTGCCAGATCAATAGCATACGTAGGCGTACCTATCTGGTCGGCAATGATCTTCAATTCGTCGCGCTCCGCCCCTAATTTGAGCATTGTTTTCACAAAATTATTACCATATTCCGAATACAACCAACTGGTGCGCAAGATAAAGTGCTGTGGTAATATACGGACAACATCCTGCTCGCCTTCTAATTTGGTAAGACCATATATGCTTATCGGGTCAGCTATATCTGTTTCAACAAGCGGATAGGGTTTATCACCCTTAAAAACAAAATCTGTTGAGGTATGAACCAATATGGCACCGTATTGCTTACAAGCCTGAGCCAGATTGGCTGCCCCGGTCCTGTTTATTTTGCGGGCCATATCCACATCATCCTCTGCTTTATCAACGGCTGTGTAAGCAGCACAGTTAATGACATAGGCCGGTCTGTATTGTTCAAATACTTTTGATATAGCATCTGTATCCAGGATATTAGCTTCTGTTTCAGGAGGAAAAATAATGGTACTTATACCTTTTTCGGCCGAAACCTTTTTGAGGCATTGTCCCAGTTGTCCGGACGCTCCGAAAACCACAATGTTTTGCATAGTTGTGTTTGTTTATTATTAAAATCCCAGATCAGTAAGCTCCTTTAAAAAGGGTAATTGGTTGTCTTTATCCGCAACTATCAATTCATCATTACCCAACTGCCAATTGATATTTAAAGCAGGATCGGCGTAGTTCAGGCCACCTTCGGCTTGTGTATTATAAAAGTTATCACATTTGTATTGAAAAATGGCGGTATCGCTTAATACAACAAAACCGTGAGCAAAGCCCTTCGGTATGAAAAACTGTTTATGATTATCTGCTGTTAATAATACGCTATGGTGCTGGCCATATGTTGACGAATTTTTACGCAGATCAACCGCTACATCTAATACCTCCCCTTGCGTTACCCTCACCAGCTTTGACTGCGCATGTTCTCCTTTTTGCAGATGCAGCCCACGCAGTACCCCTTTTATTGAGAATGATTCATTATCCTGAACAAATTGAATTTTCGATCCAATCGCATCAATAAATACTTTTTCATTAAAGGATTCGAAAAAATAGCCCCTATCATCATTAAAAATACGGGGGGTTAAAACAATAAGCCCTTCAATCGGGGTTGGGGTGATAGTCATATATTTATTAAATATTTTGTACCGATAACGACCGGATATACAAAGCTATTACATATTTTAAAGTTGTAATCTATTATTCAAAAATGAACAAGACTGCACGTTAAATAAACTTAGTACCGAATTTGGCTTTCACATCGGCCACTACCTGTTTTACATTCTGTTCCTGATCGCGCGGACAGATCAACAGCGTGTTGTTAGATTCTACCACGATAAAATCATGCAAGCCCTGTAATATCACCAGTTTCTCGCCCGGTACATTTACCATGCAGTTGGATGAATCATACATGATCACTTTTTCTGACGGGATTACCACGTTGCCCACATAATCTTTCTCGGCCAGGTCATAGATCGAGGCCCAGGTGCCCAGATCACTCCAGCCAAAGGCCGATGGCAGTACATACACATTATCCGCCTTTTCCATGATCCCGTAATCGATAGAGATATTGATACATTGCTGATAAGCTTTGTGCACATAGCTCTTCTCGTCCCCGGTATTGTACACCGGACGTGCTTCCGCGAAGATCTCATGCATCTCTGGCAAATGACGACCAAAAGCTTTAACAATGGCTTGAGCCGACCATACAAAGATGCCCGCGTTCCATAGGAAGTCGCCGCTCTGGATAAACGTTTTGGCTATTTCCAGCGTGGGTTTTTCGGTAAACGTTTTTACTTTATGAAAATCCTGGTTAATGGCCTGGTCGGTATACTGGATATATCCGTAACCTGTATCCGGGCGCGATGGCTTAATCCCAAGGGTGATCAAACTATCGGTTGAGGCTGCAGTCTCCAGTGATTTTTCAATCGCTGTCACAAACGCTTCCTCATCCAGGATCTGCTGATCTGAGGGGGCTACCACGATAACCGCCTCGGGGTTCAGGCTTTCAATCTTGAAACAGCCATAAGCCACGCAAGGTGCCGTATTGCGCATCACCGGTTCGGTCAGGATTTGCCCATCGGCCATTTCCGGTAATTGTTGTTTCACCAGTTTGGTATAATTCTCGTTGGTCACCACGTAGATGTTTTCTTTGGGGCATACTTTCAGAAAACGTTCGTATGTATTTTGGATCAGGGTTTTGCCCGTGCCCAGGATATCTATAAATTGTTTGGGATGCGATGACCGGCTTATGG